>Ga0209676_1000840_pt1 | contig 39709 bp, 35 predicted proteins | sample AraplaCvi_mLB_r2_FD_184282 | JGI IMG/M metagenome (GOLD analysis project Ga0209676, IMG submission 184282) | Arabidopsis root microbial communities from North Carolina, USA - plate scrape MF_Cvi_mLB_r2 (SPAdes) (version 2) | ecosystem: Host-associated > Plants > Roots > Endosphere | place: USA... | reverse complement strand
ATTTCGGTCAGGTATCGCGACAGGCCGCCGTCCGGCGACATCACCGATAGAGAATTCACGGCCATCTTACTCATATCCCCTTGCGTGCGGATCCGCTCGCCGTTCGCGCGCGATCATCCCCCACACGGAGGGATAGATAGTTCGCGGAGCGGCGGTTGGAAGGGTGGTAACGCATTTGTAATGTCCGAGTTCACGACTTGGGTATTTTACAAATCGGGCGGCAGTTTGATCGTATCGCGACCTTGGGCCACTCTCACCGAAATCGAGGGGAGTCGCGCCGTCATGATCCGTTTCGTTCTTCGCATCCTGATCGCCGCCGCCGGCCTGTGGCTGTCGGCGCGGATCATCCCCGGCGTCACCGCCGACGGCTGGACCACACTGATCATCGCCGGCTTCCTGCTGGGGATCGTCAACGCCGTGGTGCGGCCGGTGGTGACGGTTCTGACCTTTCCGCTGACCATCGTGACGCTGGGCCTGTTCCTCCTGGTGGTGAACGCGGCGATGATCGGCCTCGTGGCATGGTTCCTGGACGGGCTGGCGGTCAACGGCCTGTGGGCGGGGGTCCAGGCGGCGATCGTGACGGGCGTCGTCAGCTGGATCGGCCAGGTGCTGCTGGGCGACGCGCGCAGGGAACGGGAATAGACCTTCAAGTCACCGTAAACACCCGGGCAAACACTGTGACGGTCGCATGAAGTTTTCGCGAAATGAACTGTCGCAAGCTCGGCTATTAGCAGCTCGTTAGTCGAGGAAATGGTCCCTCCCGCTCGCAAGTGGAGGCGTACCCATGTTCACCCTGCGGGACACCGTTTCTTCCCTGGCGCCGGCGCGTCAGGACGATCTGGGCAAGGCCCTGTACGACCGGTTCCGTGAGGAGCCCGACACCCTGATCGTTCCCGTCGTGGACGGTGAGGACCGCCCCATCGGCATCGTCGAGCGCAACGCCTTCTTTCTGCGCATGGCCGCGGAATACGGCCGCGCCCTCTACGCCAACCGTCCGATCTCGACGCTGATGGATCGCGAGCCTCTGGTCGTCGACGCCGACACCGAACTGGCCGCGTTCACCACCGACAGCCTCTCGTACCGCGCCTCCGATCTCCTGCGCGGCTTCATCGTCACCGAGAACGGTCGCTATCTCGGCGTCGGTACGGTGCTGGGCCTTCTGCAGGCCGCCAACGAGACAAACCGTCGGAGCGTGACGGACCTGGCCGCCGCCAAGGCCGATGTCGAGCGCGCCCAGACCTTCATGACCGCCATCGTCGAGGCGATGCCCTCGATGGTGTTCGTCAAGCGCGCCGATGACCATTCGTACGTGCTGCTGAACCGCGCGGGCGAGAAAACGCTGGGCCTGTCGCGCGCCGAGGTGATCGGCAAGACCGACGCCGACATCCATGATCCCGGATTGGCCGCCCTGTATGTCGAGCGCGATCGCGAGGTGCTGTCGTCGGGCGAGGTCCGGGTGATCGAGGAAGACCAGGTGCCGCGCAAGGACGGCTCCACGGCTATCCTCCGCACCAAGAAGATCGCCATCTGCAACGCCGACGGCGAGCCGGAATATCTGCTGGGTGTCTCCGAGGACATCGCCGAGCGCAAGCGGGCCGAGGCCCAGATCGCTCGGCTGGCCCATTATGATCCGTTGACCGAGCTGCCCAACCGGGTGCTGTTCCAGAAGCACCTGACGGAGGCCCTGGCGCGCCGTTCGCGCAAGGGCGACCAGCTGGCGGTGCACTTCATCGACCTCGACCGCTTCAAGACCGTCAACGACACCCTGGGCCACCCGCTGGGCGACGCCTTGCTGCGCGAAGCCGCCGAGCGTCTGCGCGGCTGCGTGCGCGAGGGCGACACCGTGGCCCGCCTGGGCGGCGACGAGTTCGCCGTGGTCCAGACCGGGCTCGAAGGCATGTCCGGCGCCACCCGCCTGGCCAGCCGCATCGTCGAGGCCATGGCCCATCCGTTCGACCTGCAGGGCCACCAGGTGGTGATCGGCGCCAGCGTCGGCGTCTCGGCCGCCCCGTCCGATGGCGAGGACGCCGACGAACTGCTGAAGAAGGCCGACATGGCCCTGTACCGCGCCAAGGCCGACGGCCGCGGCGCCTTCCACTTCTTCGAGCGGGCCATGGACGAGCAGCTGCAGGCCCGTCGCGCCCTGGAGCTGGACCTGCGCCGCGCCCTGGCGGCCGGCGAGTTCGAGCTGTTCTATCAACCGCTTTATCACCTGGACGACGAGCGCGTGACGGGCTGCGAGGCCCTGCTGCGCTGGCGCCATCCCGAGCGGGGCATGGTCTCGCCGGCCGATTTCATTCCGCTGGCCGAGGAGATCGGCCTGATCGTCCAACTGGGCGAATGGGTGTTGCGCGCGGCCTGCGCCGAGGCCGCCAACTGGCCCGATCACGTGCGACTGGCGGTCAACCTGTCGCCGGCCCAGTTCCGCGACCGGGGCCTGGTGCGCACCGTCGTCTCGGCCCTGGCCGTGTCGGGCCTGCCGGCCCAGCGCCTGGAGCTGGAGATCACCGAGTCGGTGCTGCTGCAGGACAGCCAGGCCAACATGACCATGCTGCACGACCTCAAGGCCCTGGGCGTGCGCATCTCGATGGACGACTTCGGCACGGGCTACAGCTCGTTGAGCTATCTGCGCAGCTTCCCGTTCGACAAGATCAAGATCGACCAGACCTTCGTGCGCGACATCCTCGACGACAGCGACGCCATGGCCATTATCAAGGCCGTGCTGGACCTGGGTTCGTCCATGGGCATCGTCACCACGGCCGAGGGCGTGGAGACCCTGGAACAGCTGAACGCCCTGCGGGGTCAGGGCTGCGCTGAGATCCAGGGCTACTTCATCAGCCGCCCGGCGCCGGCCAGCGAGATCGCCAGGATGCTGGGCGTGGAGCGCCTGGAGAGGGCGGCGACGTCGGTCGCCACCCTCTCCCAGGGGGAGAAGGAGGGACCCGCGCCGCAGGCGTGGGGCGATGAGGGGATGCAGCGGTCAGGGACCTAAGTCCCTCACCCTCCCACCGCTTCGCTGCGGGCCCGCCCTCTCCCGAAGGGAAAGGGTCTACTTCACCCGCTTCAGCGCTTCCCCCAGGTCCTCGACCATCTCGGGTGTGGTCGCCCATGAGCACATGAAGCGCACGGCGCCGTCCAGGAACCGGTAGACGAACCAGCCCTCGCCGCGCAGGCGTTCCAGCGCAGGCTCGTCCATCTCGACGAAGACACCGTTGGCCTCGACCGGGTGCCTGATCGGAAAGGGCATCAGCGCGGCGAGCTTCCGGGCCATGGCGTTCGCATGCGCCGCGCGCGCGGCCCAAGGCGTCTCCAAGATGGGACCCGTCTCACCGTCCTGGCCCAGCAGGCCCAGCCATGGGGCGGAGAGGAAGCGGCCCTTGCTGACCAGCTGGCCGGCGTGTTTCAGCCGCGCATCCAGGCGGCGGGCATGGGCGGGATTGAGGAACACCACCGCCTCCGTCGGGGTCGAGCCGGCCTTGGTCCCCCCCATGATCAGGATGTCGACACCCATCTTCGCGACGCTCTTCGGGTCGAAGCCAGCGGCCACCGCATTGGCCAGTCGCGCTCCATCGAGGTGGACGCCGTAGCCTCTGGCCTTCACCGGGGCGACTAGCGATCGCAACTCGGTCTCCGAGTACACCGTGCCGTATTCGGTGGCGGTGGTCAGGGAGAGGGCGTTGGCCGGCTGGTTGTACGAGACCTCGGGCCGCGCAAGGGCCGCCTCCAGGCCGGACAGTTTGATCTTGCCCGAGGCGCCGGCCAGGCCGATCAGGCCCACGCCCTGGCCGAAGAAGCCGGGGGCGCCCGTCTCGTCGGTGCAGATATGGGCGTGTTCATGGGCCAGCACCGCCTCGTGCGGCTGGGCCAGCAGGGTCAAGGCGAAGGCGTTGGCGGCCGTGCCGGAAGCCGTGAACCGTACCTGCGCATCGGCGTCCAGCACCGCGCGGATGCGGTCGGCGGCGGCCTGGCTGACGTGGTCCGTCCCATAGCCCGAGGCTGCCCCCCCATTGGCGGCGACCAGGGCCTCGATGACCTCGGGCATGGCGCCGGCGACGTTGTCGGACGCGAAGTCATAGCGGGCCATGCGGCGCGGGCTCCTGGGTAACGGACCGTGGGGATGCCATGGCGGAGGCGGGGCCGTCTACAGCGTCCGCGCCCACCCTCGCACGTCGTCCACGAACAGGCCTGGCTCCTCCATCGCCGCGAAGTGACCGCCGCGCGGCATCTCGGTCCAGCGGGTGATGTTGTAGGCCCGATCGGCCCACGAGCGGGGCGGGGGTTTGTAGATGCTCTCACCGGGGAAGTTGGCGAAGGCGGTCGGGGTTTCACAGCGCTGACCTTCGGCCAGCACCGGTCCGCCTTCCTCCAGCAGGGCGCGGTAGTACCAGGCCCCCGTCGTGAAGGATCCGGTCATCACGTAGATCATCAAGTTGGTCAGCAATTGGTCGCGGCTGAACACCTGCTCGAAGGGCTTTGTCGACAGGTCGGCCCAGTCGTGGAAACGCTCCAGGATCCAGGCGGCCTGGCCGACCGGATTGTTGGCCCCCAGCCAGGCGACGGACTGAGGCTTGCTGGCCTGCAGCCGGAAATAGGCGCCCCATAGATCCATCTGGGCGCCGAAGCCGGTGAGCCAGGCGATCTCTTCCGGCGTCCGGGGCGGGCCGGCCGGGCGCAGGCCGATCATGTTCAGGTGGATGGCCTTCACGTGCGCGGCGTGGTCCAGGCCCAGCCACGAGGCGACCAGGCCGCCCCAGTCGCCGCCTTGGGCGAGGTAGGTCGAATAGCCCAGCTCACGGGTCATCAGCGTATCGAAGATCCGCGCCGTCGCGCGCTGGCCCAGCGGCCGCTTCGGTTTGCCCGAGAAGCCGAAGCCGGGCAGCGAGGGGATCACCAGGTCGAACGCGTCCGCCGGATCGCCGCCGTGGCGCGAGGGGAAGGCCAGGGGCTCGATGGCGTCCCAGAACTCGAAGTGCGACCCTGGCCAGCCATGGCTGATCAGCAGGGGTCGCTTGCCGCCCGCCTCCCCAACCACGTGGACGAAGTGGATGTCCAGGTCCTCGATCGTCGCCATGAACTGCGGGAAGCGATTGAGGTTGGCCTGGGCCGCGTCGACGTCGAAGCCGTCGGTCCAGTAGCCGCAGATCTCACGCAGGAAATCCGCGTCGCAGCCATAGGCCCAGCCGCCGCCCTCCGGCGCGGGCGGGAAGTCGTAGGCGCGGACCTGGGCGAGGACCTTGTCGACCGCTTCGCGGCTCCACTCCACCTTGAACGGCTTCGTCACGACGGACCTCCCTGTTTCGAGGGAGCGTCCGCCGGGTTACGCGGCGGCGGTCAAGCGCATCCGCACCTTGGGCCACAGCATGTTCACCGCCAGGCCTGTCAGCACCAGGGCGGCCGCGATCAGTTTCCAGGCGGGGAGCCCTTCGCCCAGCAGCAGGGCCGAGGCGCCCATGCCGAAGACCGGCACCAGCAGGGCCATCGGCGTGACGGTGGCGGCCGGGTGGCGGGCCAAGAGCCAGCCCCAGGCGGCGTAGCCGAACATGGTGTTGCCCACCGCCTGCCAGGCCACGGCCAGCCAGGTCAGCGCGTCGGCCGAGGTCACGCCCTTGACGATGGCCGGCCAGCCTTCCAGCCACAGCGACATGGCGAACAGCGGCGGGATCGAGAACAGGCTGGCCCAGACGACATAGCCCAGCATGTTCACCGAGCCGGCCTGGCGCGCGACGATGTTGCCGCCGGACCAGCTCGCAGCCGCCAGCAGCACCAGCAGCACGCCCAGCGGCGTGGCCGACCCGCCGCCGTGCGCGGCGATCAGCACGATGCCCGAGGCGGCGAGCAGGAGGGCGATGATCTGGAACCCCTGCACCCGCTCCTTGCTGATCTGCATGGCCATGCCGATGGTGAAGAACACCTGGGTCTGCACGACCAGCGACGCCAGGCCCGGCGAGATGTGGCCCTTCATGGCGACGAACAGCAGGCCGAACTGCCCGGCCCCGATCAACACGCCATAGGCCGCCAGGTTCTTCCAAGGGACCGCCGGGCGTTTCACAAAGAACGCCATCGGAACCAGCACCAGACAGAAGCGCAGGGTGGCGAACAGCAGCGGCGGCAGGTGGTCCAATCCGACACGGATGACCACGAAATTGGTGCCCCACACCGCGACGACGGCCAGGGCCAGCAGGAAGTGGCGCAGGGGCAGGGGCGGGTTGTGCATGGCCGTTCCGATCGCGAGCTGAACAGGTAGTTCGGACTTGAGCCTTCGGGCGCGGCGTCGCAACGGAAACATTGTCCCTGTGACAATGCTCGGGAAGGGACGCTAGCGCGCGCCGATCCCCAGCCCGCGGACCAGCGTGGTCAGCGCCAAGCTCCGCAGCGCGACCGGATCGATCGACGGGGCCAGCTTGTCGGCGAGCTGCAGCATCAGCATGCCGTGAAGGATGGACCAGAAGAGATGGCCGATCAGCTCGGCGTCGCCCTCCATCAGGCCAGCCTCGATCATCGCCTCGACATGGACGGTCATCGTTCGGCGGGCGCGGGCGATGGCGGCCTGCAGCTCGGGATAGTCGATCTCGGTCGGCTGGCTGAGATCGAACATCAGGCGATAGGCCCGGGGCTCGGCCAGGGCGAAATCGATATAGGCCTGGCCGGCGTTGCGAGAACGGCCCAAGGGATCGGCGGGCGCCGCCATGGCCGTCTCCAGTCGGGCGGCGAAACGGGAGAAGGCGGCGGCGCGGACGGCGGCCAGGATGGCGTCCTTGTCCTTGAAATAGCGGTAGGGCGTCATCGCGCTGACGCCCAGAGCCTGGGCCAGCTCGCGCATGGTCACGGCCTCGATCCCCCGTTCGGCGAACAGAGCTTCGGCCGCTTGGCACAGGCGATTGCGAAAGGCTTCGACGTCTTCCGACGACAGGATGCGGGGCACGAAGGATCCCGGTTGACTCAGCTATTTGCTTACAACATAAATTTACATTGTAAACAATAACATTCTGGGAGGCCGACGATGGATGGCGAGGCGCGTATCAATCCGTTCCTGTCGGGCAATTTCGCGCCGGTGCGACGCGAGGACGACTTCGCGCTCGAGGTCACCGGAACCTTGCCTGCGGGCCTGAAGGGGACGCTGTACCGCAACGGCCCTAACCCGCAGTTCGACCCCCGCGACGCCAACTATCACTGGTTCGTCGGCGACGGCATGCTGCACGCCTTCACGGTCGCGGACGGCCAGGTGCGCTATCGCAACCGCTGGGTTCGCACCAACAAGTGGATCCTGGAGAACGAGGCGGGCCGGGCCCTCTGGGGCAGCTGGGGCAACCCCATGACCACCGACCCGTCGGTGCTGGGCGTGGCCTCGGACGGCGTGGCCAACACCAACATCATCCAGCATGGCGGCCACCTGCTGGCGCTGGAAGAGGCTCACGCTCCCTACGAGATGACCGGCCCGGATCTTGGCACGATCGGCAAGTATGATCTGGGCGGCAAGGTCACCGCCCACCCCAAGGTCTGCCCGGTCACCGGCGAGCTGGTGTTCTTCGCCTATGCCGACGACGCCATGCCGCTGTCGAACAAGATCAGCTGGGGCGTGGCCGACGGGCGCGGCAACCTGCTCAAGCGTGAGACCTTCGAGGCGCCATACTGCTCGATGATCCACGATTGCATCGTCACCGAGCACTACATCGTCATCCCGGTCCTGCCTCTGACCGGCAGTCTGCCGCGCGCCATGAGCGGCAAGCCCGCCTTCGCTTGGGAGCCCGAGGCCGGCGCGCGCCTGGCGGTGATCCGCCGCGACACGGGCGTGGCCAGCCTGCGCTGGATCGAGATCCCGGCCTGCTATGTGTTCCACGTCATGAATGCGTTTGAGCAAGACGGCGCGATCGTCGCCGATGTCATGCGCTACGCCTCCGCGCCGCTGTTCCCGAATCCCGACGGGACCAAGCGCGAGAACGCCGCCGCTTACCTGACGCGCTGGACCATCGACCTGGCCGCCGGCGCGGTCGCCGAGACGCCGCTGGACGACACGGCCGGCGAGTTCCCCCGCTTCGACGAACGCTTCGCCGGCCTGCCGTACCGCCATGGCTGGTTCGTCGGCCAGAGCCTGAAGCCCGGCGACTTCCGCTCCAACATCGTGGTCCATGTCGACCTCGCCGAGGGGGCCCGGAAGACCTGGGCCGTCCCGTCCGGCGATGCGATCGGCGAGGCCGTGTTCATCCACGCCGGTCCGGACGCCGGCGAGGGCGAGGGCTGGCTGACGGCGGTCATCTACCGCCAGGCCGAGGACGTCAGCGACTTCGTGGTGTTCGACGCCCAGAAGGTCGAGCAAGGCCCGATCGCCAGCGCCAGGGTTCCTCGGCGCGTGCCGTTCGGCTTCCACGGCCAATGGGTGAACGCCTGAGGTCTTGAACGGATGTTTGACTTGCGGCCATGGCTCGCGCCTACTCCCGCGCAGCCAAGTTAGGGAGCTTCCGATGGCCTGGGATTTCGTCGTCGCTCGCACCGACCTGCGCACCACGGAGTTCCGCGATGTCGACCCGCCCGCCCTGCTGGACGGCCAGGTGCGGCTGGCCATCGAGAGCTTCGCCCTCACCGCCAACAACATCACCTATGCCGTGTTCGGCGAAATGATGCGCTACTGGGACTTCTTCCCCGCGCCCGAAGGCTTCGGCCGCGTGCCGGTGTGGGGTCATGCGCATGTCGAGGCCTCGGCCCATCCCGACATCGCAGCCGGCCAGCGCTTCTACGGCTACTGGCCGATGTCGACGCACCTGACCGTGCAGGCCAAGCCGAGCCGCAGCGGCTTCGTCGACGTGGCCGCGCACCGCCAGCCGCTGCCGCCGGTCTACAACCAGTACCTGGCGGTCGGGGCGGCGGATGGCCTGGAGGCGCACCGGGCGCTGCTGCAGCCGCTGTTCATCACCGCCTTCCTGATCGACGACCAGTTCGACGAGCACGGCTTCTACGGCGTGCGCAGCGTGATCCTCTCCAGCGCCTCGTCCAAGACCGCGATCGGCCTGGCCGCCCTGCTGAAGAAGCGCGGCGGCGTGAAGGTCATCGGCCTGACCTCGCCGCGCAACAGGGCCTTCGTCGAGGGGCTGGGGTTCTACGATCAGGTCGTGCTGTACGACGACCTGGCGACCGCGCCGATCGAGGGACCGGCGGCCTTCGTCGACTTCGCCGGCGACGCGGCGGTGCTGGCGGCCGTACACCATCGCTTCGCCGACGACCTCAAGGCCTCGATCCTCGTCGGCGGCACGCACTGGGAGGCGCCGCGCGGCGGCGGCCAGTTGCCAGGCCCCCAGCCGGCGTTCTTCTTCGCCCCCGACCGCGTGAGCAAGCGCCAGAAGGACTGGGCGCCGGGCGAGTTCGAGCAGCGCTACGGCGCGGCCTGGGACGGCTTTGTGGCCGACGCCCCGCGCTGGCTGAAGGTCGAGGAGGGCCAGGGCCAGGACGCCATGCGCAAGGCCTATCTGGCGCAGGTCGACGGCGGCGCGCCGGCGGACGTAGGGGTCGTGTTGCGGCCCTAGGCCGCCACGCGCCCATCATCGTCCAGGCTGACCCCTAACCGCGCCCGCAGCGCCTTTGCGCCATTGGGCGTCAACCGTACGGCTCGCCCTTTGGCTTCCAGCGTCAGCCAGCCGCGCGCCGTCATCGCCTCAAGCAGTTTCACCCCCAGCGGGCCGGCCAGGTGATGTCGCCGCTCGGTCCAGTCGAGGCACTGGCGGGCGACGCCGCGCGGCGAGCGCAGGGCCTCGACCTCGACGCCCAGATCCTCGAACCAGGCTCGACCGTTCGGCGTGACGTCGTACAGCTTGTCCGCCGCCGGCCGGATCAGGTCGCGATCGACCAGCGCCTCGCAGACCTTGACGCCCAGCCGCCCCGCCAGATGACCGTAGCAGCAGCGGGCGTCGCGCAGGGCGCGGGCCTTCGGCGACCGAGGAATCTCCAGCGAGCGGACCGGCGTCGCCAGCACCGACAGGGCCTCGATGGCGTGGGCGACCTCGACCGAGGCCAGACGGTAATAGCGATGCCGCCCCTCGCGCTCGACCGCCAACAAGCCGCCATCGACCAGCTTGGCCAGGTGGTTGCTGGCCGCCTGGGCGGTGACGCCGGCGGCCCAGGCCAGGGCGCTGGCGGGCTGGGCGCGCCCGTCCTGCAAAGCCTGCAGCATGGCCGCGCGGGTCGGGTCGCCGATCAGGGCGGCAGGGGAGGCGATGTTGGCGTCCATGCCGCGCATCCTAGACCGATCGCCGACGGAATGGTTCATCGGCGCGTGTAGCATCGCGGCGGCGGATCGGGCCAAGTCACGGCCATGAGCCAATCTTCCCGCCTCGCCTGGATTACCGCCGCCGCCAGCTTCGGCTTCTTCGTCACCCAGCTGGACGTGACCATCGTCAATGTCGCGCTGGACGCCATCGGCCAGGTGTTCGACGCGCCGACCGCGCAGCTGCAATGGGTGGTTGACGCCTACATCCTGGCCCTGGCGGCCATGCTGCTGTCGGCCGGCGCGATCGCCGATCGGGTCGGGCCGCGGCGAGCCTTCATGGCGGGGCTGCTGCTGTTCGGCCTGGCTTCCGCGACGTGCGGCTTCGCGACTGGCCCGCTGATGCTGATCGCCGCCCGCGTGGCCCAGGGCGCGGCCGGGGCGCTGCTGATCCCGCCGTCTCTGGCCCTGATCGCCCACGCCGCCCATGGAGACGACCGCCAGCGGGCCTCGGCCGTGGGCTGGTGGACGGCGGCGGGCGGGGTGTCGATCGCCGCCGGCCCGGTGCTCGGCGGCGTTCTGGTCGAGACCCTGGGCTGGCGCTGGGTGTTCTTCGTCAATCTGCCGGTCTGCGCGATCGGTGCGGTGCTGACTTTGCTGGTCGCCCCGCCGACCCCGGCCAAGCCTAGGGTTCCGTTCGATTTTTCCGGCCAGGCGCTGGCCGTCGCGGCGGTCTCGCTGCTGATCGGCGGATTGATCGAGGGCGGTCATCGAGGATGGACGGGCGCGCCGCTGCTGGCCCTGGTCGCGGGTATCCTGCTGGCGGTCGGCTTCGTGCTGTTCGAGCGCCGCGCGGCGCATCCGGCCATGCCGCTGACCGCTTTCCGCCAGCGTCCGGCCTGGACGGCGGTCGTGGTCGGCTCGGCCCTCAACTTCACCTATTACGGCCTGATCTTCGTGCTGGGCCTGTTCATGCTGCGCGCGCTTCACTGGGCGCCGGCCAAGGCTGGCCTGGCCTTCCTGCCGCTGACGGCGACCTTCATCGTCTCGAACCTGTTGAGCGGCGGTCTTGTGGCCCGCTTCGGCGCGCGGGCGGTGACGACCGGCGGGGTGCTGCTGGCGGCCTGCGGCTACGCCCTGACGGCGCGGCTGGACGCCGGCAGCGGCCTCGTTGAGATGCTGCCGGGCTTCGCCATGATCCCAGGGGGCATGGGTCTGGCCATCCCGGCCCTGACCAGCGGTCTCCTGGCCAGCGTCGACAAGCACGAGGCCGGCGCGGCCTCGGGCGCCCTGAACGCCTGCCGCCAGGTCGGCGGCGCGGCCGGCGTGGCGGTTTTCGGCGCGCTGGCGAGTGTGGACGCGGCGGCGGGGCTGAGGGCCTCGGGAATGGCGGCGACGTTGCTGCTGGTCGGGGCGGCGGCGATCGCCGGCTTGCCGGCGCGCAGATAGAAGAACGCCCGCCCAGGTCTCCCTGGACGGGCGTCCAATTCGGCGCCGCCTTAAAGCCTCACACCAGCGAGCCGTGGCACTGCTTGAACTTCTTGCCTGAGCCGCAGGGGCAGGGACCGTTGCGGTTGGTGCGCTCCCAGCCTTCCGGCAGGGCCGAGACCGGCAGGGCCTGGCGTTGCTCGGGCGAGAGGCCGTCCGGAATGGCGCCGGCGACGGCGGCGTTCTCGCCGGTCAGCGGATCCAGGTGGACCTCCTGCAGGCCGTCCAGGGACTGGTGCGGCATCTCAGGCTCGGCATAGGCGATCTCGACCGTCATCAGCCAGCGGGTGGTGTTGGTGCGAAGATCCCCCAGCAGCTTCTCGAACAGCGAGAAGGCCTCGGTCTTGTACTCGTTCAGCGGATCGCGCTGGCCGTAGCCGCGCAGGCCGATGACGTTGCGCAGGTGATCCAGGTGCATCAGGTGCTCGCGCCACTGCAGATCGATCATCTGCAGCAGGAAGTTCTTCTCGACCGAGCGCATCTGCTCGGGCGTGATGATCACCTCGCGCTGGGCGGCGTATTCGTCGGCCGCCTTGGTGATGCGGTCCTTGATCTCCTCGTCGGCGATGCCTTCTTCGGCGGCCCACGCCTCGAGCGGCAGATCCAGGCCCAGGATCGACTGGACGCGTTCCTTCAGGCCCTCGATATCCCATTGCTCGGCATAGGCCTTGGGCGGCAGGTGGCGGGCGACCAGGTCGTCGATCGTGTCGTGACGCATCTCGACGATGATGTCCGACAGATCGTCGCTCTCCATAAACTCCTGGCGCTGCTCGAACACGGCCTTGCGCTGGTCGTTGACGACGTCGTCGTACTTCAGGAGGTTCTTGCGGATCTCGTAGTTGCGCTGCTCGACGCGCTTTTGCGCCGTGGCGATGGCGTTGTTCAGCCACTTGTGGGTGATCGCCTCGCCTTCCTGGACGCCGAAGGTGCGCATGATCGCGTCCAGGCGCTCGCCGGCGAAGATGCGAAGAAGATCATCTTCGCACGACAGGAAGAACTTGGAGCGGCCCGGGTCGCCCTGACGGCCGGTGCGGCCGCGCAGCTGGTTGTCGATGCGGCGGCTTTCGTGGCGCTCGGTGCCCAGCACGAACAGGCCGCCGGCGGCCAGGGCCTGGGCCTTCCTGTCGGCGATCTCGGCCTCGATCTTGGCGCGTTCCTCGACCTCGTCCTCGTGGGTGACCTCCAGGCCCATGCCGCGCTGCTGCTGGCGCCAGTTGGCCAGGCGCATGTCGACGCTGCCGCCCAGCTGAATGTCGGTGCCGCGGCCGGCCATGTTGGTGGCGATGGTCACCGCGCCCGGGACGCCCGCGTCGGCCACGATCACGGCTTCCTGCTCGTGGAAGCGCGCGTTCAGCACCTGGTGCGGGATGCCCTTCTGCTTCTTGCCGTTGTTCTCGAAGGCGAAGTTGGAGAGCAGCTTGGACAGCTCTTCCGACTTCTCGATCGACACGGTGCCGACCAGGATCGGCTGGCCGCGCACGTGGCAGTCGGCGATCTGCTTGAGGATGGCCTCGTTCTTCTCGCGCTCGGTGCGATAGACCTCGTCGTCGTCGTCGATGCGCTGGATGGCGCGGTTGGTCGGGATTTCCGAGACGCTCATCTTGTAGATGTCGTCGAATTCCTGGGCCTCGGTCGAGGCCGTGCCGGTCATGCCCGACAGCTTGGTGTAGAGGCGGAAGTAGTTCTGGATGGTCACCGAGGCCAGGGTCTGGTTCTCGGGCTGGATGTCGGCGCCTTCCTTGGCCTCGATGGCCTGGTGCAGGCCTTCCGACAGGCGGCGGCCGGTCATCATGCGGCCGGTGAACTCGTCGATCAGGATGACTTCGCCGCCCTTGACGATGTAGTCCTTGTCGCGCGTGTAAAGGATGTTGGCGCGCAGGGCCTGGTTGACGTGGTGCACCACCGAGACGTTGGCCGCGTCGTAGAGACCCGCCGAATCCTCGGCCAAGTGGCCGCCGGCCATCAGGATCTCTTCGATCTTCTCCTGGCCGTCTTCCGTCAGGATGACCTGGCGCTGCTTCTCGTCGTGGTCGTACGTGCCCTTGTCGAGGATCAGCTGCTTCACCAGCACGTCGATCGTCTTGTAGAACTCGCTGCGATCCTCGGTCGGGCCCGAGATGATCAGCGGCGTGCGGGCCTCGTCGATCAGGATCGAGTCCACTTCGTCGACGATCGCAAAGTTGTGGCCGCGCTGGACCATCTCCTCGACGCTGTAGACGAGGTTGTCGCGCAGGTAGTCGAAGCCGAATTCGTTGTTGGTGCCGTAGGTGATGTCGCTGCGGTACGCGCGCTGGCGCTCGCCCTGGGACAGGCCGTTGACGATGACGCCGTAGGACAGGCCCAGGAAATTGTAGACCTGACCCATCCAGTCGGCGTCGCGGCGGGCCAGGTAGTCGTTGACGGTGATGACGTGGACGCCCTTGCCTTCCAGGGCGTTCAGATAGGTCGGCAGGGTGGCGACCAGGGTCTTGCCTTCACCCGTGCGCATTTCCGAGATGCCCGAGAAGTGCAGCACCATGCCGCCGACCATCTGGACGTCGAAGTGGCGCATGCCCAGCACGCGCTTGGAGGCCTCGCGCACCACGGCGAAGGCTTCGTTGAGGATGTCGTCCAGGCTCTCGCCCTTGGCCAGGCGCGCCTTGAACTCGTCGGTCTTGGCCTTCAGGGCGTCGTCCGACAGAGCGGCGTACTCGGGCTCGTAGGCGTTGATCTTCGCGACCCGCGCGGTCAGGGTCTTGACCTTGCGTTCGTTGGAAGAGCCGAAGAGCTTTTTGGCGAGACCAAGCATGCAGAAGGAATCCGAAGGGGACGGTTTGACGAGGAGGCCGGCGCTAAGGCTTTGGGGCCTCGACTACGGAAGATGAAGTCGCGCTGGATCAACGGATAAATCCGTTCTTCCGGTGCGGCCGGAGACTTAAGCACCGGTCATCTTGGTGTCAACGCGAAGACCCCTCCGTAAGGAGGGCTTCAAACGCGATAACGAGCCGGCCGGCGGCGGTTTTCGCCAGCCCGAACGCTTTGTGTGGCAAAGCCGTTTCCACTCAACCGAAAACCGCGCTAGAGCCCATTTCAGCAAAGCCGGAGATCTTGGCCTTGAAGACCTCTTTCCGCCTCTTGGGCGTTCTCAGCGTCACCTGCGCCCTGCTGCTGGCCGCCTGCGGCCAGAACAAGGTCGCCGAAAAGCCGCCCGAGCCGGGCGACACCGCCGTGGCCCGCGTCAACGGCCAGGTGATCTGGGCGTCCGACGTCAAGCGCGAGGCCGTCGCCCAGGGCCTGATCAGCGAGGGCGAGCCGCTGGACATCTCCAGCGAGGTCTTCCGCCAGCGCCTGGACGAGGTGATCGACCAGAAGCTGCTGGCCGCCGAGGCCGCCAAGCGCAAGATCGACAAGGACCCGATCGCCCAGCGCCGCCTGGCCGCCGCCCGCGAGCGCATCCTGGGCGACATGCTGGTCGAGGGCGTCGTGGAGAAGGCCGTCACCGAGGACGCCATCCGCAAGCTCTATGCCGAGCAGCAGAAGCTTTCGAAGCGCTCTGAGGAGATCCGCGCCCGCCAGATCATCGTCGGCAGCCAGGCCGAGGCCGACAGCATCAAGAAGCTGCTGGCCACCGGCGCTTCGTTCGACGCCCTGGCCATGGAGCGGTCGACCGACCAGGCCACGCGTTTCAATGGCGGCGACCTGGGCTATTTCACGTTGGACGTGATGCCCGAGCCCTATGGCGTGGCCCTGAAGGACGCCCAGAAGGGCGCGCTGGTCGGTCCGTTTGCGGCCGAGGGCGGCTGGGTGCTGGTCAAGGTCGAGGACAAGCGCACCGAGGAGCCGATCACCCTGGAGGCCGCGCGACCGCAGATCGTGCGCTTCCTGACCTACGACCAGGTCCGTGATATCCTCGAGAAGCTGCGCGGCTCGGCCAAGGTCGAGATGCTGATCGGCAAGGCCCAGGACGCGCCCGTCGCGGGCAATCCCCAGGAGCCGGCCTCGGCCCCGCCCGAACCTTCGGCCGGCGCGCCCGCCTCGGCGCCGCCCGCTCAACCCGCCCCCGCCAAGAAGTAAGAAGCGGCCCATGACTAAGACTCCCAAGACTTCGGGCAAGAAGACCGCCGCGAAGGCTCCCGAAGCCGCGCCGAATCCGGTGGCGGCCGCCGGCGCTGTCATCGAGCGCGCCCTGGTCGATCCGCTGACCTCGGCCCTGAAGCGCGCCGGCCTGCGCCGCGCCCAGAAGTCGGCCGGCGAGACCTCGCCGACCGCTGCGCCGGTCAAGCCCGCGTCGACGGGCGCGGGCAAGCCGGGCCTGGCCGTCTCGCCGCTGGCCGTGCCGTTCCCGGCCATCCCGCCGATCGCCGGCGTCGAGATCGCCACCGGCCGCGCCGGCTTCTACAAGCACGAGCGCGAGGACCTGCTCCTGATGCGCTTCGCCGAGGGGACCTCGGCGGCGGGCGTCTTCACCCGCCACGGGGTCGGCTCGGCCCCTGTCGACTGGTGCAAGCGGCAGCTGGCCGCCACCGGCGGCGCGGACGTGCGGGCCTTGGTGGTCAACGCCGGCTGCGCCAACAGCTTCACCGGCAAGCCCGGCGCCGACGCCGTCCGCCGCGTGGCGACGGCGGTCGGCAAGCGCCTGGACTGCCGCCAGCGCGACGTGATGATGGCCTCGACCGGCGTCATCGGCGTCATCCTGGACGACAGCAAGATCACTGCCCGCCTGCCCGAGGTCGAGAGTCGCCTGACCGCCGACGCCTGGGCCCAGGCCGGCCGGGCGATCATGACCACCGACACCTTCCCGAAAGGCGCTTACGCCACGGCGATGATCGACGGCGTCGAGGTGAAGATCGCTGGGATCGCCAAGGGCTCGGGCATGATCGCGCCGGACATGGCGACCATGTTGGCCTTCGTGGCCACGGACGCGGCGATAGCCCCGGCCGCCCTGCAGACCCTGGTCTCTCTCTATACCCGTACAACGTTCAACTGCGTGACGGTGGATGGCGACCGCTCGACCAACGACACGCTGCTGCTGTTCGCCACCGGCCAGTCCGGCGCGCCCAGGATCAGCCGCCCGGGCGACAAGCGCCTGGCCGACTTCCGGGACAAGCTGGAGCACGTGCTGCTGGATCTGGCGCTGCAACTGGTCCGCGACGGCGAGGGGGCGACCAAGTTCGTCAAGATCACCGTCAACGGCGCCGAGAGTCCCGCCAGCGCCCGCAAGATCGCCCGCACCATCGCCGAGAGCCCGCTGGTCAAGACCGCCTTCGCCGGCGAGGACGCCAACTGGGGCCGCATCGTCATGGCCGTGGGCCGCGCCGACGAGCCGGTCGCCCGCGAGAAGATCAGCGTCAAGTTCGGCGACCTCTACGCCGCCCGCGACGGCCTGATCTCGGCCGAGTACGACGAGGCCAAGATGAGCGCCTACGTCAAGAACCAGGAATTCGAGGTCTCGGTGGATGTCGGCGTCGGCAAGGGCTCGGCCACGGTCTGGACCTGCGACCTGACCAAGCAGTACGTGGCGATCAACGGGGACTACCGGAGTTAGGACCATGACCGACCTCACCCCTGACCAAGAAGCGGCTCTGCTCGAAAGCCTCGCCTCGGCCTGCCGCGAGGCCGGCTATGTGGTGGACGCCATCGACCGCGGCTTGGAGGTGTCCGGGGGCGAGGAGGAGGGCGCCTTCTACCTGCTGCCCGATCATGGCTGGCTGCAGGTGCGCTGCCTGGTCCTGGATCCGGAGGATCTGAACGCGGCCCGCGACCTGACGGCCCTGTTCGAGACCATGGCCTTGGCCCAGTTCCGCCTGATCGGATGCCGCTTCGGCTATGACGCCCACTCGGGTCTGTGGCTGGTCGAGGATCTCTATCCGGGCTTCGAGCCGGCCAGGATCCCGGCCGTGCTGGAGCAGCTGACCTTCGTCTGGGACGCGCTCGAGGACCTGTTCGAGGCCGCTCTCGAAGGGACCGTGCCCGCCGAGGACGCCTTCGACGCCGCCTTCGATCTGGAAGCGGCGGGCCCGCCGAACTAAGCTGGTGCAATCCCTTGCCGAGCAAGCGGAACCGCGAGCCTGGCCCGCCGTTCCTGATCGGTGTTCACCTGGGTGGAGGGCGTTGAGATGTCTCTGAAGCGAACCGTCATGACCGGTCTGGTGGCCGCGATGCTGGCGTCCCTTGGCGCAGCGTCCCCGGTCCTGGCCCAGGTCAAGCCGCCGGCCACGCCGGACGAGCCCGGCGGCCGCTGGGGCGAGGCCAAGAAGAAGGCCGTCGACATCGGCAGCCAACCGGCCCGCGACGTCGGCATTTCCAAGCGCGACATCCCGCCGATTCTGGAGAAGGCCTTCAACGATCCCTACAGCCTTAAGGGCCTGAAGAGCTGCAAGGCCCTGGCTAGCGAGGTGACCAGCCTCAACGCTGTGCTGGGCGCTGACTATTCGGTCGGCAACGAGTACACCGAGAACCGCGCCGGCAAACTGGCCGAGGCGGGCGGCAAGACCATCATCAACAGCATCATTCCCTTCCGCGGCCTGGTCCGCGAAGTGACCGGCGCGGCCCCCGCCGACCGCCACATGAACGCCGTCGTCGACGCGGGCCTCGCCCGGCGGGGCTTCCTGCGCGGCGTGCACCTGAGGCAGGGCTGCAAGACGAAGTTCTGAGGAAAGGGCGGCGCGGGACGCCCTTGCCACCTCCGCCAGATCACGTTCACATCCCCGCCTTACGGCGTTATTGGGGGCGGGTTTGACGGAAGCCTTGATCGTTCGCGGGTTGAACAAGACCTTCGCCAAGCCCGCGGTGTCCGACCTCGATCTGACCGTCCATGCGGGGGAGCTCTACGCCCTGCTGGGCCCCAACGGCGCGGGCAAGACCACGACCCTGCGGATGGTCGCGGGCCTGACCCAGCCCGACAGCGGCGAGGTCTCGATCTTCGGCGTCGACGCCCGCAAGGATCCCGCCGGCGCCAAGGCCTTGCTAGCCTGGGCGCCCGACGAGGCGATGATCTACGACAAGCTGACGCCGCTGGAGTACCTGGAGTTCGTCGCCGGCCTCTGGAACATCGAGCCGCGCGCCGCCAAGGCCAAGGCGGAGGATCTGCTGGCCACCCTGGGCCTGTCGGATGAGGCGCGGCGGCGCTGCGAGGGTTTCTCGCGCGGCATGAAGCAGAAGGTCGCCCTGGCCGGGGCGCTGATCCACGATCCCAAGCTCTTGATCCTGGACGAGCCGCTGACCGGACTGGACGCGGCCGCCGCGCGCCTGGTCAAGGACATGCTGCAAGCTCGCGTCGACGCCGGCGGCACGGTGATCCTGACCACCCACATCCTGGAAGTCGCCGAGCGCATGGCCGATCGCATCGGCATCATCGCCGGCGGCCGACTGTTGGCCGAGGGCACGCTGGACGAGCTGCGTGGCAAGGCGGGAGAGGTCAGCACCCAATCCAGAGGCCAGACGCTGGAGGACGTGTTCCTGCAACTGACGACCGAAGCCTTTTCCGAAAAGGTCGGCGCGTGAGCCTGCCGTTCAAGCCCGCCAGCACCCCATGGTTGCTGGCTCACGAGCTGCGCCTGGCCTGGCGGGGCTTCAAGGCTGGTCGCAGAGGCAGCGGTCCTGGCGCGTTGATCGCCTTCGCCGTGCTGGGCGCGATGATCCTGACCGGCGGGATCTTCCTGGGGCTAGGCGTCCGCGGCGTCGACGTGCCGATCGCGCCATTGGTGGTTGCGATCGCCGACCTGGCCTTGGCGGTGATCCTGACCTTGATGCTGTCGACGACCCTGGCCGCCTCGGCCGATGCGCTCTACGAGCGCAACGACCTGGATCTGCTGTTCTCCTCGCCCCTGGCGCCGCGCAAGGTCTTGTTCGTTCGCGCCCTGGGCCTGGCGGTCCATGCCGGGCTCTGGTTCATGGTCCCGGCCGTATTGCTGCTGACGCCGTCGATCCTGCTGGGCCATTGGGCCTGGGCCGGCGTGTTCGTGGTGCTGGCGGCCGCCGCCCTGGGCGCTTCGGGGATCGGCCTGCTGCTGGCCATGGCCTTGTTCGCCCTCATCGGCCCGCGCCGCACGCGCACCGTGGCGCAGGTGATGGCGGCCCTGATCGGCGCGGCCTTCTTCCTGGCCAGCCAGCTTCGCAACCTGATGGGCGAACGCCGTAGCGAAAGTCTGTTCACCCGCCTCGCCGTGGACGTCAACGAAGGCCGCGTCGTCCTGCCGCCGCTCGCCGACTGGCCGCTGCGCGCGGCGTTAGGCCAGCCGGTTCCGCTGCTGGCGGTCACCGCGATCGGGGCGGGGATCTTCCTGTTCGCCGCCCGGGTTCTAGGCCGCCGCTTCGCCGACGCGGCCGCGGCCACCCAAGGGGCCGAGACCCGCAAGGCCGCGCGGGGCCCCACGCGCGCCTTCGCCGCCGGCGCGTTTCGGGCCACGATGCGCAAGGAGCTGCGGCTGATCAGCCGCGACGCGGCCTTGCTGTCCCAGGTGCTGCTGCGGGTGCTGTACCTTCTGCCCTTGGCCTTCGCGATGTCGCGGACCGCCGGCCATCTGCCCGCCTGGGCCCTGGCGGGACCGGCGGCGGCCGTGACGTTCCTGGCCGGGCAGGTGAGCGGCAGCCTGATCTGGATCACGGTCTCGGCCGAGGACACGCCCGACCTGCTGGCCATTTCGCCGACGCCGGTCGGCGTGCTGCTACGGGCCAAGCTGGCGGCCGCCCTGGTCCCCGTCGCGGCGCTGCTGGCGATTCCGATCGCGGTGCTGGCCTGGTTCGCGCCGCTGGCGGCGCTGTGGACGGCCATCGGCGCGGGCCTGACGGCCTGGAGCGCGGGGCTGATTGGCGTCTGGCGACAGAAGCCAGGCAAGCGGGCCGACTTCCGCCGTCGGCGCGCCGGTTCTTTCCTGGCCGCCCTGGCCGAACTGGCGGTCGCCGTCCTGATCGGCGGGGCGACGGCCCTGGCGGTGGCCGGTTGGTACGTCTGGGCGCTGCCGCCCTTGATCGTGGCCGGGGCGGTGATGATGGCGTTGCGGCGAACGGACGAGCAGATCGCGGCGGCGTTGCGGGCGGCGAGCTAGCTCAAGCCTCCAGCAGCGCCCTAATCCGGCAGATCACCCCGTCCGGATGGAAGTCGATGGCGGCCGACCCCGACAGCTCCGCCGCCAAGCCGCGTTCGATCAGGCGCGAGCCGAAGCCGCGGTCGGTCGGCGGCTTGACGGGCGGACCACCCCGCTCGGTCCAGGTCAGGTCCAGCCGCGCCGCGCCAGGGTCCGGCGCCAGGTCCCAAGCCACGCGGATCCGGCCTTCCGGCGTCGACAGGGCGCCGTACTTCATGGCGTTGGTGGCCAGTTCGTGCAGGGCCATCGACAGCGACAGGGCGGTCTTGGGCGACAGGCGGATGGCGGGACCCGACAGCTCGAAACGGGCCTGGCCGCCGTGCAGTTCGGCCAGCCGACCGGTGACGTCGTGCAGGTCCGCCCCCTCCCAGTTCTCGCGGGTCAGAAGGTCGTGGGCCTCGGCCAAGGCGACGATGCGGTTCGAGAAGGCCTCCTGGGCCTGGGGCAGGGCGCGTTCGCCGGTGAAGCTCTGGGCGGCGATGGCTTGGATCGTCGCCAGGCTGTTCTTCACCCGGTGGTTCAGCTCGTTGACCAGCAGCCGCAGATGCAGCTCGGCGCGCTTGCGGTCGGTCACATTGACCACGGCCCCGACGAAGCGATGGGCCTTGCCGTCATCGCCGAAGAACACCTTGCCCTTCACGTTCACCCAGCGCTCGACATGATCGTCGCGGCCGACGGCGCGGAACTCGATCGAATAGTCGGCGCGGATCGCCGGGTCCCGCGCCAGGCGCATGGCCTCGGCCACGCGCGCCTGGTCGCCAGGATGGACGCAGCTATTGAAGGCGTCGATGTCGATCGGCCCGCCGGGGCGGACCCCGAACATGGCGTAGCAGCGATCCGACCAGGTCAGCTCACCGGTGTCGAGATTGAGGTCCCAGGTGCCGACATCGGCCGCGTCGATGGCCAGGCGCAAGGTCTCCTCCTGGCGCAGCAGGCGGTCGATCGCCTCACGGCGTTCGGTGACGTCCGAGACCACGCCGACGAAGCGCACGCACTGATCGCCCTCGAAGAAGGCCCGGCCGAAGGTCTCGACCCAGCGCAGGGCGCCGTCGCCGCCGCGGTGGATCCGATACTCCATGTTGATCGCGCCCGAGCCGCCCGGATCCGTGGCGGCGGCCACGGCGACGCGCACGCCGGGCAGGTCCTCCGGGTGCACCATGCGCTCGAAGGTTTCGGTCGTGGGGGCCTCGTCGGCCGACAGGCCGAAGATGCTGCGGGCGCGGGCGTCCCAGAACCGCTGACCCAGATGAGGCTTGTGGTCCCAGCGGCCCATGCCGGCGGCCTGGGCGGCCAGGTCGAGATCATGGCGCGCGGCCGCCAGATCGGCCTCGACGGACTTGCGCTCCGTGATGTCGACGATCACGCCGGTGTTGCGCGTCGGCTGGCCGTCCTCGTCCAGATAGGCCCGGCCCCGCGTATAGACCCAGCGCACCGACCCGTCGGCCTGGACCAGGCGATACTCCTCGGTGAAGTCGCCGCCGCTCTGGGCGACCTTCAAGGCAAGGTCGCGGATGCGGTCGCGATCGTCGGGATGGACGGCGGGGGTGTAGCTCTGGACCGGCAGGCCGGCCTCGGCGAATTCGGGCGCGACATTGTGCAGCTCGGCGTAGCGGGCGTCGGCATAGACCTTGTTGGCCTTGATATCCCACTCCCAGGCGCCGACCCCAGCCACGTCGCGGGCCATTTCGTAGCGTTCCTGGGTGGTGCGCAGAATCTTCTGATCGGCGACGGACTGCGAAATCTCGGCCGCCGTGACCAGCACCCCACCCACGCCGTTCGGGGCGGTGGCGTCCGGCACGGGGCTGTAGCTGACGGTGAAATAGCCGATCTCGCGCGCGCCCCGGCGGCTGACGCACAGCGGCAGCTTCTCGAAGGCGAAGCCGCCGCTGGCGCCGGAGAGAATGTCCTCATGCAGAGCGCGGATCGAGGCCTGCAGCTCGGGCGAGGTGTCCCGGAACAGCAGGCCCAGGGCCTGGGGGTGGTTCTCGTGCAGGGCCGGGCTGTAGGCGTCGTTATAGATCAGCACCAGCTCGGGACCCCAGCGCAGGGCCATGGGGAAGTTGGTGGCCAGGATCATGTCGACGGCCAGCCGCAGAGCCGGGGACCAGGCCGCCTTGGGGCCCAAAGGCGTCTTCGACCAGTCAAAGGCGTCGACGCGAGCGGCCATCTCGCCGCCCGCGATGCGTGTCAGAACAGGCGTGGCGCGCGGTTTGCCGTCGCCCATCGTTTCGGTCCCCATCCGGCCAAGCAGCCGGCCCGATGATCATGGTGAACTCATAGCCGATGCGGACACAAGCGCCGCTGTCGCGAATGGACGCAGGAAAACGAACGAGGCGGCTTTCGCCGCCCCGTTTTACAACCCTTTGTATTCTTTTTGCTTAGTCGACCGGCGACCAGCGCTTCTCGGCCGGGGCGGCCTGACGCTTGGGACCGCGGAAAGCGTTCTGGCCAGACCTGGCCTTCTGGCCCTGATCGCGGCCCTGGCCCGAACCCTGGCCCGAACCCTGGCCTTGCCGCTGCTGCCCCTTGGCCTGAGCGTTCTGTCCGCGGCCGCCGCCGGCGTTCGCCCCATTGCGGTTCCGATTACGCTTGCGGCGCAGCTCGGACGGCACGTCGTTGCGCGGGTCGGCCTTGCGCGGATCGACGTACTTCTCGGCCGGGACCAGCTTGTCGGCGACGGCCGCGGCGGCCGCCAGCTGCTTGTCGTTGCGGCGGTCGAAGGCCGGGATCGTCTGGCGGGTGGCCTTCTGGATGTCCTTCAGCAGGCTGCGCTCATCATCGGCCACGAAGCTGATGGCGATGCCGTTCTTGCCCTTGCGGGCGGTGCGGCCGATCCGGTGGACATAGGCCTCCGGCACGTTGGGCAGCTCGTAGTTGATCACGTGGCTGACGTCGTTGACGTCGATGCCGCGCGCGGCGATGTCGGTCGCCACCAGAGCCCGCATCTCACCGGCCTTGAAGGCGGCCAGAGCCCGCTCGCGCTGGCCCTGCGTCTTGTCGCCATGGATAGAGGCGGCCTCGACGCCCGCGGCGTTCAGATACTTTGCCACCCGGTCGGCGCCGCGCTTGGTGCGGGTGAAGACGATGGTGCGGGAGAAGCTGCTGTCCGCGAACAGCTCGGCCAGCAGCGGACGCTTGCGCTGGGCCTCGATGAACAGCACGCGCTGGTCGATGCGCTCGACCGTGGTGGCCTGCGGGGCCACCGAGACCTGCACCGGATCCTTCAGCAGCTCGCCGGCCAGCTTGCCGATCTCGCTGGGCATGGTGGCCGAGAAGAACAGGTTCTGGCGGTTCTTGGTCAGCTGGCTGGCGATCTTGCGGATCGGCACCACGAAGCCCAGGTCCAGCATCTGGTCGGCTTCGTCCAGGACGAAGATTTCCGTGCCCGAGACGATGGCCGACTTCTCGGCCATGTGGTCCATCAGGCGGCCCGGCGTGGCGACCAGAACGTCGATGCCCCCGGCCAGGGCCTTCATCTGCGGGCCGTACTTGACGCCGCCATAGATGGTGTGGACCGACAGGCCCATGTGGACGGCGTAGGCCTTGAAGTTCTCGGCGATCTGGGTGGCCAGCTCGCGGGTCGGCGACAGGACCAGGCAGCGGAAGCCGCGGCGCGGCGCGGGTTTGCGATCCTCGGCCAAGCGCTGGAGGATGGGCAGGGCGAAGGCGGCGGTCTTGCCGGTGCCCGTCTGGGCGATGCCCAGCAGATCCTTGCCCTGAAGCACCACCGGAATGGCCTGGGCCTGGATCGGCGTCGGTTCCTTGTAGCCCTTCTCGGCCAGCGCCTTCAGCAGCGGCTTGGCCAGGCCAAGGTCGGAAAATTGAGTCACGTGTGTTTCGTCTTTTCATGCGCCGATAGCGGCCATGCGTTCTCGCATGGCTGGCCCCTCGGCTAGGGCATTTCGCAAAGCGAAATGCACCAGGTTTAGACTAAGAGCCCGGAGGGCTCTTCGGTCGGGGGAGCGCCCCGCGTGCACGGGCGATCTGATGAGAAAACTCTCAAGCGCTCGACAGGCTGGTCCGAAAACGGACCCTCACGCGGCTGGAGCGCCAATAGCGCCAAATGGGGCGCGGAGCTCATATCTTATGTTGCGCTGCAAAAGTCAAGGAACAGCGCTTCGCGACCACTTGCCACGTCGGACTTCGCAGGCGAAACGCACCCCATGAGCAAGCCCATCGTCCTCGTCGCCGCCGCCGCCCTGATCGATGTCGACGGGCGGGTGCTGATCTGCCAGCGGCCTAAGGGCAAGCAATTGGCCGGGCTTTGGGAGTTTCCGGGCGGCAAGGTCGAGCCGGGCGAGACGCCGGAGCAGTGCCTTATCCGCGAACTACAGGAAGAGCTTGGCGTCACCGTCGCCCAGGCCTGCCTCGCGCCCTTCGTTTTTGCGTCCCACGGTTACGAGTCTTTTCACCTCCTGATGCCACTCTACCTGCTGCGTCGGTGGGACGGCCAAGTGACGCGTAGGGAGCATGAGGCGCTGGCATGGGTGAAACCGGACAAGCTCGGAGACTATCCGATGCCCCCCGCGGACGAGCCGCTGGTCGCCTGGCTGCGCGACGTTCTCTGAAGACGTTCTGGCGTGACGACAACGGCGCGACCGCGATCGAATACGGCCTCCTGATCGGTCTGCTGGCCCTGGCCCTGGTGGGCGTGCTGACAGGCCTGAGCGGCGCGCTCAATGGCGCGTTCAGCCGGGCCAAGGACGCCGTCGGGACCTAGAGCCCGGGACCTATCACTTTCGACACGGCAAATATCTTCGCCTTCCTGGGCCTTGTGCCTAGGACCCATGTCAGGGGCGGGCGGTGACTGTCGGAATTCGTGCGGCGGTCAGGCCAGAGGTCTGGCTCCCGCTCAGCTGTTCTTGAACCCTGGGTCCTGGGCGCAAGGCCCAGGAAGGCAGGATCTGAAAGCCTCGGCTCCTGACGGAATGTCGATAGGAACCTAACCCGCCTTCTCGCCCGCCGGCTGCTCCTGAACACCCAAGGCGTCGGCCAGGCGCATCTTGGCCGAGCCCGGCCGCAGCGGCTTCTGCTGGCTCTCGTGCGGCGCCCAGCCGGTGACCGAGACGATCTCGAACGTCGCCGGGACCTTGCCGTCCGCCTCGGCGAAACGTTCGGCATAGAGCTCCATCGCCCGGAACAGCACCTTGCGCGTCAGCGGCTTGCGCGAGCGGTCCAGCAGCACGCTGGTCTCGCCCATGGCCCGCAGATCCTGCAGCAGCTTGATCGGGTGGGCGTAGCGCACCTTCACGCGATCGACGTCGGCGACGGGCAGGGCGAAGCCGGCCCGCTGCAACAGCCCCGCCGCGTCGATGGCGTCCGCGAAGGGCGAGACCCGCATGGACGCACCGTCCGACAGCTCGGCCTCGGCGGCCAGCAGGCTCTGGCGCAGCTCGGTCAGGGTGGCGCCGCCGAAGATGGCGCCGACGAACAGCCCGTCCGGCCGCAGCGCCCGCCGGATCTGGATCAGGGCGCCGACCAGATCGTTGGTCCAGTGCAGGGACAGGGTCGAGGTGACGAGATCCAGGGTCGCGTCGCCGAACGGCAGGCGCTCCTCGTCGGCGACCACGCGCAGGGCGTCACGACCTGCCAGCATCCGTCCCGACAGGTCGGCCTCGATCAGCGCATCGATGTTGGCGCGGGCGTCGCTGTCCGCCAAGGCTTTGAAAAAATGTCCGTTTCTAGCTCCGAGGTCGACGGCGACCGGAAAGCGTCGCAGGATCGTCTCCAGCCGCATGACCACGTCCTGGGCCGCGCGGGCCTTCAGGAAGTCGGCCGACGCGAAGTCGGGCGCGGCGCGGTCGAGGCGGGCGCGATGCAGGGCGCGGTCGAAGAGAAGGGGCGAGGCGGTCATGCGGGCGATACATGGCGATTCCGGATCGACATGGAAAGCGGGACCGCGGCTTAAGGGTTTGGGCCGGGGCCTGCTGGACCTGCTGCTGCCGCCGTCCAGCCTGGACGGCGAGGCGGCGTTGAGCGGCGGCATGGCGGCTTCGGCCTTCGCCAAGCTCACCTTTCTCGATGACCCGGTGTGCGATGGCTGCGGCCTGGCCATGCCCTATGCCGAGGCGGCCGCCACGCGTTGCCCGGCCTGCCTGGCCAAACCGCGCGCCTTCCAGCGGGCGCGCGCCGCCTGCGTTTACGACGAGCATTCGCGCGATCTCGTATTGAAGCTGAAGCACGCCGACCGGCCCGAACTGGCGGGGCTGTTCGCGCGCTGGCTGTCGCGGGCGGCGGCGGATCTGCTGGCGCAGGCCGACGCCGTGGTCCCCGTGCCGGTCCACCCCGCCAGGCTGCTGAGCCGCCGCTACAACCAGGCCGCCGAGATCGCCCGCCCGCTGGCCCGGCAGGCGGGGCTGGTCTACCTGCCCGACGCGCTGGTGCGAAAGCGCGACACCGCCAGCCAGGGCGGCAAGTCGGCTTCGGGCCGGCGGCGCAACGTGGCCGCCGCCTTCGCCGTCCCCGGAGGGAGGCGCGCGCAGGTGGCCGGGCGGCGGATCGTTCTGGTGGATGACGTGTTGACCACGGGAGCTACGGCCGAGGGCTGCGCGAGGGCGCTGCTGGCGGCCGGGGCGGCGTCGGTGACGCTATCGGTCGTCGCCCGCGTTACAGAAATGCAGACGCGTCCTATATAGGGACACACGAGATCAGGTATTCAGGCTCCATGGCTCACGTCACCATCTACACCCGTCCCTTCTGCGGCTACTGCGCCCGCGCCCTGGCCCTGCTCAGCGAAAAGGGCGCCGACTTCACCGAGATCGAAGCCGGCATGGATCCGGCCCTGCGCCAGGAGATGATGCAGCGCTCGGGCCGCTCGACCTTCCCGCAGATCTTCGTCGGCGATCAGCATATCGGCGGCTGCGACGACATGCTGGCCCTCGAGCGCGACGGCAAGCTGGACGGCCTGCTCGCCGCATGAACCCGTCCGGGGGGAGCTTGCGGGTCGGCCTGGTCCAGACGCGCACGCCGGCGACCCATGCCGCGGCGCTGGACCATGTCGCGCCGCTGGTGCGCGAGGCGATCGCCGGCGGGGCGCAATTCGTGCTGACGCCGGAATGCACCAATGTCGTGCAGAAGGACCGGACCCGGCTGCTGCCGACCCTGGTCTCCCTGGAGGACGATCCGGTGGTGTGCGGCCTGCGCGAGATCGCCGCCGAGACGGCGACCTGGATCGACGTCGGCTCGGCCCTGGTGCTGCGCGAGGATGGGAAGGCCGCCAACCGCCAGGCCGTGATCGACCCGACGGGCGCGATCGTCGCCACCTACGACAAGCTGCACATGTTCGACGTCGATCTGCCCACCGGCGAGACCGCCCGAGAGTCGGCGACCTACACGCCGGGCGAACGGGCGGTGGTCGTCGAGACGCCGCTGGCCCGTTTCGGCCTGACCATCTGCTACGACATGCGCTTCCCGGCCCTGCATCGGGCGCTGGCGCTGGCCGGAGCGACGGTGCTGACCGCCCCCGCCGCCTTCACCCGGCCGACCGGCGAGGCGCACTGGGACGTGCTTTTGCGCGCCCGCGCCATCGAGACAGGCTCGTTCGTGATCGCGGCGGCGCAGGGCGGCTTCCACGAGGACGGCCGCGGCACCTGGGGGCGCTCGATCGCCATAGGGCCGTGGGGCGAGGTGATCGGGAAACTTGACCACGACGAGCCCGGCGTGCTGTTGGCCGATCTCGACCTGCCGGCCGCCGACAAGGCGCGGGCGGCTATCCCCGTCCTCCAGAACGCCCGGCCTTTCGTCGGGCCCTGAAAATCACCATCTTCATGCGATGATCAAGTACGCGCTTCAGTGCGATGCGGCCCACGAATTCGAGGGCTGGTTCGGCTCGTCGGCGGACTATGACGACCAGGCCGCGCGAGGCCTGGTCGAATGCCCCGTCTGTGGCTCGAATGCGGTTTCCAAGCAAATCATGGCCCCGGCCGTGGCGGGAACGAAGGCGCAGCGTTCGGCGCCGACGGTGGATCCCAAGATGCGCGAAATGATGATGACGGCGATGGGCGAGGTCCGGCGGCACGTCGAGGACAATTTCGACTATGTCGGCGACGCCTTCGCCAAGGAGGCCCGCGCCATCCACGAGGGCAAGTCCGAAGAGCGCGGCATCTACGGCGAGGCCTCGCCCAGCGAGGTCAAGGCCCTGGTCGAGGACGGCGTCAGGGTGGCGCCGCTGCCGCCGGCCGCGCCGAAGAAGACGGACGTGAACTGAGGGGGCTTGACGGACTCTGCCGCGCCGCCCCCTCCGGCCCGCTGGGCCACCTCCCCCAGAAGGGGAGGAGAGTTCCCTAGCCGCCTGACACCCCGCGACGCCCATGCGAAAAGGCGCCGGACCTGAATCCGACGCCCTTCAGCCTTCAGCGAAGCGCTGACCGTTACCGATAACGGTATTCGTAGTGGCACTTGCGCTTGTTCTTGCCGATCTCGTGACCGGCCACGGCGCCGACCGCGCCGCCCAGCAGGGCGCCTTCGGTCTTGTTGCCGCGGGCCGCGACGGTGTTGCCCAGCAGGGCGCCGCCGAGGCCGCCGATGATGGCGCCGTTCTTGGCCTTGGACTTGTTGCAGACCAGGACCCGTTCACGACGGCCTTGAGCGTCTGCGGCGGTGATGGCCACGCTGCTGGCGGTAAAGCCGACGACGGTGGCCAGGACGATGGTCTTCAGGCGGGCGCGCATGGCGAGCTCTCCGATAGTTTCTTGTTTCGATCCCTCGGGTCGTAAACGCCCAAGCTGTCGGCCGGTTTCCATCAAAGTCGGAAACTCGACCGTCAGCCCAGGGTCATCCGATCTCTTCGCGGCGAAAGTTAGCCTTCGACGCGATAGCGACCGTCGGCGTCGGGGCAGACGCGCACATAGCGCTGCTCGACCCGGCCGTTGTACTCGGTCGGAGCCGGGGCCAGGCGGCAGCGTTCGCTGGACGCGGCGTAGCGGCCGTCGCTGTAGCGGTAAGGCTGGGTCTGGTCATAGGTCCAGTAGTTGCCGCGGGTGTCGCACTTGGCCGAAGCGTTGCCCACGGCCGCGCCGACGCCGGCGCCGACCAGCGCGCCCAGGACGGTGCCCTCGGGGCGCGCGTTGCGGGCGGCGACGTTCGAGCCCAAGGCCGCGCCGGCCAGGGCCCCGATCACCCCGCCGACCGTGGCGTTGCGCTTGGCGTCCTGGCGGCAGTCATTGCCGTAGTTGACGTTGGCGTTGGTGTCGATGCTGTAGGCGCCGGCATAGGGCGCAGAATAGCGGCTGGCTTCGCCCGGATTGCGGCGGTCGTAGGCGCCATAGCCGTGGCGGCGGTCATAGGCGTCGCGGGCGCTGTAGTAGCGGTCACGATCGCGCTCCCACTGCTCGCGGGCCGGGTCGTAGCCGCTGCCGCTGGCATAGCTGACGCCGCTGACGCGGAAGCGGTCGGCCTCGTCGGGATGGCGGCGGTCATAGGCGCCCTCGCCGTAGCGGCGGTCATAGTCGTAACGGGCCCGCTCATAGCTGGCGCGGGCCCGCTCGAACTCGGCCTGCTCGGCGTAGTAGGCCGCGCTGTCGCGATATTGGGCGACGCGGTAGCGTTCCGCATAGCTGGGATAGCGGCGGTCATAGGCGCCGCGGCCATAGCGACGGTCGTAATCGTCGCGGGTGCGGATGTAGTTGGCCCGATCGCGCTCGTAGGCTTCCTGACGGTCCTGATACTCGGCGACGCGCTCGTAATAGTTGGCGCGCTGATCGTCATAGTTGCGCAGCCGCTGCTGATAGGTCGAGTCCTGCGTGTAGGTCTGGGCGAAGGCGGGGGCGATCGCGCCGCCCGCCATGGTGGCGGCCAGGACGGCGGCCAAGGTCTTGGAAGTCATAGGTGTCTCCGTTCCCACTCGAACGGATCGACGGCCGACCCCCGACACCGGGTCGCCAATCCAGGTTCATTGTCCCTGCGGTGGAAAAGCCCGCCTCGAACCGAAGTTCCCCCACCTTTACCTTTACAACTCCTGGTCAGTCCTTGATGACCGTCATCATATAGTTGATGTCGACATCGTTGGATCGGCTCCAGCGGCCGGTCAGCGGATTGTAAGCCACGCCGAAGGGGCCGTGCATCTGGACCGGCTCGCCGGCGACGAAGGCGCGCAGCTCCTCGGGCTTGAGGAACTGTTTCCAGTCGTGGGTGCCCGGCGGCACCCAGCGCAGCACGTATTCCGCGCCGATCTTGGCCAGGGCCAAGGCCTTCAGCGTGCGGTTCAGGGTGGCGACGATCATCAGGCCGCCGGGCTTGAGAAGTCTGGAGCAGGTGCGCAGGAACGCGCCCGGATCGGCGACATGCTCGATGACCTCCATGGTCAGCACCACGTCGAACGGCCCCGCGCCCTCGGCCAGCAGCTGCTCGGCGGTGGCGGGGCGGTAGCCGATCTCGAGGCGCTGCTCAGCCGCGTGGGTCGCGGCGGTCTTGATATTCTTTTCCGAGGCGTCGATGGCGGTGACGGTAAAGCCCAGTCGCGCCATCGGCTCGGACAGCAGGCCGCCGCCGCAGCCGATGTCCAGCAGCGTCAGGCCCTCGAACGGCGCGCGGGCGCTGGCGTCGCGGCCGAAGCGCGCCAGCGCCTGCTCGCGGATGAAGGCCAGGCGGCAGGGGTTGAAGACGTGCAGCGGCGCGAACTTGCCCTTGGGATCCCACCATTCGGCGGCGATGGCCGAGAACCGCGCCACGTCGGCGGGGTCGATGCTCCAGGAGGGGCCGGATGGCGAGGCGGCGGCTTGAGTCATGTCTCTCCTCTACCACGCCGGGTTCTCGACGCCATGACCGGAGAAAAAAGACACCTTCGCGACATTGCCGTTGCGCCATCGCCCCGCTAGAAGGCGCGGGCTTGCGCGATGGGGAGCGATCCGGCCGCGCGGGCGCAAGAAATAACCAAGTGTCGAGGTACCAAGGACGTGTCACGTCTGGTGATGAAGTTCGGCGGCACGTCGGTGGCCGACCTGGAGCGCATCCGCCGTGTGGCGCGCCTGGTCGCCGCCGAGGTGGCGACCGGCAAAGAGGTGGCGGTGGTCGTGTCGGCCATGTCGGGCAAGACCAACGAGCTGGTCGCCTGGACCGACGGCGCCGGCCGCGCCGCGCAAGGTCTTCCGGAGTCGGACGACGAGTACGACGCCGTCGTCGCCTCGGGCGAGCAGGTCACCGCCGGCTTGCTGGCCATGACCCTGCGCAACATGGGCCACAAGGCCCGCTCGTTCCTGGGCTGGCAGGTGCCGATCATCACCGACGAAGCCCACGGCCGCGCCCGGATCGAGGAAATTCCGCCGGAGAACCTGGAAGCGTGCTTCGCGAACGGCGAGATCGCCGTCATCGCCGGCTTCCAGGGCGTGACCCCGGACCGCCGCATCACCACCCTGGGCCGGGGCGGCTCGGACACCTCGGCCGTGGCCATCGCCGCCGCGGTCAAGGGCGCGTGCGACATCTATACGGACGTGGATGGGGTCTACACCACGGACCCGCGGATCGAGAGCAAGGCCAAGCGCCTGGCCAAGATCAGCTACGAAGAGATGCTTGAAATGGCCTCGCTGGGGGCCAAGGTGCTGCAGACCCGCTCGGTCGAGATGGCCATGGCCCATCGCGTCCCGGTGCGGGTGCTGTCGAGTTTCGTCGAACCCGGGGAAGCGCCCGGACAAGGTACGATCGTCTGCGACGAGGAAGAAATCATGGAAAAGCGCATCGTCTCGGGCGTCGCCTACAGCCGCGACGAAGCCAAGATCACCCTGCTGGGCCTGCCCGACCATCCGGGCGTGTCCTCGCAGATCTTCGGCCGCCTGGCCGAGGCCAATGTGAACGTCGACATGATCGTGCAGTCGCGCGCCCGCAGCGCCGCGACCGCCAACATGGAGTTCACCGTCGGCAAGCGTGACGCCGCCCGCGCCGTCGAGATCGTCAAGGCCGCCCAGGCCGAGATCGGCTTCGAGGACGTGGCTGTCGACGAGGACGTCTCGAAGGTGTCGGTGATTGGTGTCGGCATGCGCTCGCACGCCGGCGTGGCCCAGTCGATGTTCGCGGCCCTGGCCGAGAAGAACATCAACATCCAGGTCATCTCGACCTCGGAGATCAAGATTTCGGTCCTGATCGACGCCGCCTATACCGAACTGGCCGTCCGCGCCCTGCACGCGGTTTACGGACTGGATCAGCTGTAGGGCTGAAAGGGAGGGGCCCAGTCTGGGCCTCTCCTTCTATAAAACGTCGCGTTCGGACGTTATGAGGGCGGCCAGCCCCGGAGCCCCCAGCGGAAGCGCTATGTCCGACATCTTCAAGTTCGACCCCGACGCCAAGTCCGTCACCTTCCAGGGCGACGAGGGGCTGAAGGTGCTGTTCGACCTCCTGCTGCGGGCCAAGTTCGGCGACGGCTACGAAAAGCCGCTGCTGGTGAGCCCCTGGCTAGCGGCCCTGCTCAAGCGCCTGGACCGGGTGGTCAACGACGCCGAGCTGCGATTCCCGGAAAAGGTCGGTCAGCCGATCTTCGACACCGACGACCTGCTGGCCATGGGCGACGCGGTCATCGAGGAGGGCCACACCGTCGGCTGGTGGACGATGAGCGAGCCCGAGCGCCGGGAATATCTGCGCGGCACCATCGCCGCCCCGCACCCGCTGACCGACCTCGAGGTCGAGTTCATCGAAAGCGACATCGACGCGGCCCTGGAGCAGGCCCGCCGCTTGGTCGCCGACGCCAGCGAGCCCTTGGCCCTGCCCGGGCACGGCTGATCGGCTATGATCGGGTCATGGGCCAGGACCTGACCGCTCCCGCCGCGCTGTCCTTCCGCCGCTACGGGCAGGATGCGCCGCCGCACGCCCACGCCTACGACCAGATCGTGCTGCCGCGTCGGGGCGTGCTGGAGATGGAGATCGACGGCCAGGGCGGCCGGGTCGATCCGGGCCGCGCCGCGGTGGTTCCGCCGGGCGCGAAACACGCCTTCGCCGCCTCGGGCGAGAATCTGTTCGTGGTGGCCGACATCGGGGGCGCGCTGATGAAACCGTTCGAACGCCTGCGCGAGCGGCCGTTCGCTCCCGTCACCGGGCCGGTGCGGGGGCTGCTGGACTTCCTTTCCGGCGAGGCGCCCGGCGCGATCGACGGCGGCGTCGCGAGCCTGTGGACGCCGCTGCTGCTGCGCGGCCTCTCGACGGCGCCGATCAACATCGACCCGCGCCTGGCTCGCGCCGCCGCCCTGATCGAGGCCCGGTTCGACCAGCCGTTGACCGTCCGCGACCTAGCCGCCGAGGCGGGCATGAGCCAGAGCCGCTTCTTCGCGCGGTTCTCGGAAGCGTACGGGATCACCCCGCACCGCGCCCTGTCGGATGCGAGGCTGAGGGACGCCCAGCGCTTGCTGTCAGGCAGCAGCCTGTCGATCGCCGAGATCGCAGCGCGGACGGGGCACGGCGACCAGAGCGGCCTGACCCGGCGCATGAAGGCGGCGCTGGGGACCACGCCAGGGGCGTTCAGAAAGCGGCGGTAGACATCGCCAAACCTCCGGGAGCTTTGGCCAAGCCGGCGCGCGCGCGACCTGCTAACCCAGCCCCATGATCAATCCGCGCAACCTCCTCCTCGGCCTGCTGTGCGGCCTCGTGGCCGGCGCATTCTGGGGCGGGGTGTTCCTGGCGCCGAGGCTGCTCTCCGACTTCACGCCGCTGCAGATGACGGCCGGGCGATATCTCGCCTATGGCCTGGCCTCGGCCGTGCTGCTGGTCCCGGTCTGGCGGACGGTGCTGGGCAAGATGCACGGCCGCGACTGGCGCGACCTCTTCCTGCTGAGCCTGCTGGGCAATCTGATCTACTATGTCGGTCTGTCGGTCTCGGTGCAGACGTCCGGCGTCGCCCTGGCCTCGCTGATCATCGGCCTGCTGCCCGTCACCGTGACCCTGGTCGGCGCCAGGCCGGGGGAGGGGGTTGCGCTCCGGCGCCTGGTCCTGCCGCTCGGCCTGATCGTGGCGGGCGGGGTCTGCATCAACGTGTCGGTGTTTACGGAAAGCCAGGGCGCGGGGATCGGCAAGCAGGTCGCCGGCGTGCTGGGCGCGCTGCTGGCGCTGGCGGTGTGGACGGTCTACGCCGTCTGGAACGCCCGGCGGCTGGCGTCGACGCCCAGGTTCACCAGCCACGAGTGGTCGCTGCTGACGGGCGTCGCCACGGGCCTGTTGTCGCTGCTGCTGGTCGTTCCGGCCTTTCTGCTGGGCGGCAAGGTCCATGCGCCGGCGGCCTGGGGCTGGTTCTGGACGGTCAGTTTCGCGGTGGCGATCGGCGCGTCGGTGATCGGCAACGGCTTGTGGAACGCCGCCAGCCGCTACCTGCCGCTCAGCCTCTCAGGCCAGCTGATCGTGTTCGAGACCCTGTTCGCCCTGCTGTACGGCTTTCTGCACGAGGGCCGCTGGCCGCGCGGTCTGGAGGCGGCGGCGATCGTCCTGATGCTGGCCGGCGTGCTGTGGTCGGTGCGGCTGCACCGGCCGGCGAAAGAGGTCTTGGCGGCGGCCTGAACTTTTTTCGCACCTAAACCGAACCTGAACGGCGCGGTTCAAATCAGGTTCAGGCGGGCTCCTCTAAAACCTACATCAACAGCGCCGCACAGGGCGACGCTTCGGAAAGTTAGGAGCCCTGCCATGAAGACCATCGGCAAGTTCACCAAGACCGCTGTCGCCGTCGCCATCACCGGCGCGCTGGTCGCCCCCGCCTCGGCCGCCTTCGCGGGCGAAAAGACCAATCGCGCCGTCATCGGCGCCGTGATCGGCGGCATCGCCGGCGCGGCCCTAGGCGACGGCAAGACCGACGCGGTCGCCATCGGCGCGGTCGCCGGCGCGGCTCTGGGCGCCACCACGGCCAAGGACAAGTACGACCGTCGCTACAGCCGCTCGTACCGGACCGCCCCGCGCTATGGCTACGACAACCGCTATTACGACCGTGGCTATCACGACAGCCGCTATGCCTATGACCGCGGCTACAACGATCGCTACGACAGCCGTTACGGTTACGGCTATCGCCGCTAACCCTCCGAAATCCTCGCTGGAGTCCAGATCCCTCCCCAGCGTGTAGACTGCGCCGCCTGGTTTCGCCGGGCGGCGCTTTTTCGTGCCCGCGCACCTAATCCTAAGTTCGGTTGACCTAGGTCGCTTTCGCGCGAGCGAAAACTGCTATAGCCCCCATGTACAGGACGAACGGCTTTAACCCCTGGCGCTGGAAGCTGGGCTATACCGCTCGTCAGATAGGGAGCGCGCTTAAGAGACATGGCGGCATCCGGCATCGCCGTTCGGGGACCACGCAGCCTGCTGCGGCAGATACGCGAGGCCATGGCCGGCGGCGGCCCCGCCCAGGCCAAGCTCGACATGGTGGTGCGCACCATCGCCATCTCGATGGTGGCGGAAGTCTGCTCGATCTATCTGCGCCGCGCGTCTGGTGATCTCGAACTTTTCGCCACCGAGGGCTTGGCCCGCGAAGCCGTCCACGTCACGCGCCTCAAGCCGGGCGAGGGCCTGGTCGGCGAGACCATGCGCCTGGGCCGGCCGCTGAACCTGTCCGACGCCGCCAGCCATCCGCAGTTCTCGTACCGGCCGGAGACCGGCGAAGATCCATACCACGCCTTCCTGGCCGTGCCGCTGCTGCGCGGCGGCCGGGCCATCGGCGTGCTGGTCGTCCAGAACCGCACCGAGCGGGTCTACGACGAGGAGGAAGTCGAGGACCTCCAGATCATCGCCATGGTGCTGGCCGAGATGGTCAGCTCCAGCGAACTGCTGGGCGCCGACGAGCTCAAGGACGTCGAGCTGGCCCCGCACAAGCCCGAGCGGCTGAAGGGCGCCCGCTTCGCCGAGGGCCTGGCGTATGGCGTGGCCGTGCTGCACGAGCAGCCGGTGGTCCCCGAGACCCTGCTGTCCGACGACGCCCTGGCCGAGGAGGCGCGTCTCACCTACGCGATCGAGGCGTTGCAGACCCAGATCGACGAGATGCTGGAGGGCCAGCACGGCCTGGTCGGCGCCTCGTACGAAGTGCTCGAGACCTACCGCCTGTTCGCCCACGACCGGGGCTGGAACCGGGGCCTGCAGGAGGCCGTGCGCTCGGGCCTCACGGCCGAAGCCGCGGTCGAGCGGGTCCGCTCCGAGCACCGGGCGCGCCTGGGCCAGGCCCGCGACCCCTATCTGCGCGAGCGGCTGCACGACCTGGAGGATCTGAACGATCGACTGCTGCGCCACCTGTCGGGCGACGTCCACGCCGTGCGCCAGCTGCCCGACGACGCCATTTTGATCGCCCGGAACCTGGGGCCGGCCGACCTGCTGGAATACGACCGCACCAAGCTGAAGGGCATCTTGCTGGAGGAGGGCAGCGCCGCCAGCCACGCCGGCATCGTCGCCCGCGCCCTCGACATCCCTTGCGTCGGCCGCCTCGCGGGCTTGCGCGACCGTGTCAGCGAGGGCGACCCCGTGGTGGTCGACGCCGAGACGCAGGAGGCCTGGCTGCGGCCGCGTCCCGACGTCGTCAAGGCGCTGAAGGTCCGGATGGAGGTCCGCGCCCAGCGCAAGGCCGAGTTCGCCCGCCTGCGCGACACGCCGCCGATCACCAAGGACGGGGCCAAGATCACCCTCTTGATGAACGCCGGCCTGGCCGTCGATCTCGACATCCTGGCCGAGACCGGGGCCGAGGGCATCGGCCTGTTCCGCACCGAGTTCCAGTTCATGGTCGCCGAGGAGCTGCCGCGCCTGGAGGCCCAGACGGCGCTTTACGAGAAGGTGCTGGAGGCCGCCGACGGCATGCCGGTGACGTTCCGCACCCTGGACCTGGGCGGCGACAAGCTGCTGCCGTACATGGAGCTGGAGCGTGAGGACAATCCGGCCTTGGGCTGGCGGGCCGTGCGCATGGGCCTCGATCGCCCGGCCCTGCTGCGCATGCAGATCCGCGCCCTGATCAAGGCCGCCGCCGGCCGGCCGCTGCGCGTGATGTTCCCGCTGGTCGCCAATGTCGACGAGTTCCGGGCCGCCCGCTCGTTCGTCGACCAGGAAGTCGCCTGGGCCTTGAAGCGCGGCCGCCCCGCGCCGGCCCGACTTGATGTCGGAGCCATGGTCGAGGCGCCGTCGCTGCTGTGGCATTTGGACGCGCTGTTGCCGATGACCGACTTCGTTTCGGTCGGCACCAACGACCTGATGCAGTACCTGTTCGCCGCCGACCGGGGCAATCCGAAGGTGTCGGACCGCTATGATCCCCTGTCACCGGCGGCGCTGCGGGCGCTGAAGACCATCCAGCAGGCCTGCGCCGACACCGGCACGCCGGTGTCCGTCTGCGGCGAGATGGCGGGCCGTCCGCTGGAGGCCTTCGCCCTGGTCGCCCTGGGATTTGAAGGGCTTAGCATGCCGCCCGCCGGCATCGGTCCGGTCAAGCAGATGGTGCTGTCGCTGGACCGCGAGGCCGCTCGGCGCAATGTCGAGGCCCTGCTGAAGGGGGCGGGCGGGTCGCTGCGCGGCGAGATCGAAACCCTGGCGCGCAAGCTGTACGTCGCGGTCTAGGCGGAAAGCTTGGCCGTTAACCAAGCGTCACCTTTTAGTCCATTGAATCCGGCTACTTAGTTTGTTATCCCAAACACTTGTTAAGACTCCGTGAGATACGGAGTGGGGGAGCGTACGCCGCGTTCGCGCAGCCCGGTTCGGGACGCGTCTCGCGGCCGATTTGGGGGCGTTTACTCGCTATGCCGCTGGACATGGGCAACGTGCGACGGTTGCATCTGGTCACCGAAGCCGACGTCGACGAGGCGCCGGTTGTGGTCCATCCGCCTTCGCTGGACGCCCTTGGGGTCGGTGGGGGCGCGGACATCGGCATGGCCTTGAAGGCCGCGCGCGAGTTTCGGGGCATGACCACCCAGGACGTGGCCGACGCCACTCGCATCCGCCAGGGCTATATCGAGGCGCTGGAGGACCTGCGGTTCGACGACCTGCCCTCGCGCCCGTTCACCATCGGCTATGTCCGCGCCTATGCCAGCCTGCTGGGCCTGGACGCCGAGGCCGCCGTGGCCCGTTTCAAGAACGACGCCCCGGACGACGGCGGCGAGCTGCGCGCCCCGGTCGGCGTGCGCCGTGAGCGCGATCCTCGCCTGGCTCTGATCTTCGCTGGCGGCCTGCTGGTGGTGGGCGCCATCCTGCTGTGGAATGTCGCCCAGCGCGCCATCGCCAAGGACGAGCCGCCGCCCCAGGTGGCCCCGGCCGCCACCCAGACCCAGGTCCAGGCCCACGCCAGCAACAGCCAGGTCGCCCTGGGCGCGCCGCTGCCGGCCCCGGTCGAGTCGACCACGCCCGAACCCTACAAGACCCCCGGCCTCGACGACGCCGCCGCCAATGGCGGTTCGGTCGACGCGGCCAAGGCCGCCGCCAAGGCCCGCGCCGAGGCCGAGGCCAAGGCCGGCGCCCTCGACCTGGCCAACCAGGTCGCGGTGGGCTCGCTGTTCAAGCCCAAGGGCCAGATGCTGGGCGCTAGCCCCGCCGAAAGCTCGGGCGTCGTGGTCCAGGCCCGCAAGGCCGGCGCCATGACCGTGCGTCGCACGGACGGCGCCATCGTCATGACCCGCTGGCTCTCCGCCGGCGACGCCTATCGCGCCCCGAACACGCCGGGCCTGATCCTGGACGTGGTCGAGCCGGCCCTGTTCGAGGTCTATTACAACAATCGCCTGACGGGCCGCCTGACCTCGAACCAGACGGCGGTGGCCAAGCTGATCCCGCCGCCGGCTGCGCCCGTGGCGGCGGCGTCCGCGCCGACGGCCGTGGCTCCGAAACCGGTCGCGCCGAAGCCCGTCGTTCCGAAGCCGGCCGTTCCGGCGCCGGTGCGGCCTCAGTAATCTCGCAAGAGCGAACGGCGGCCCTTCTATCCGCCCGCAACACCCTCTAAATTAGCGCCATGGCCGCAGACCACACGCACGTCCGTCCCTGGCGCATGATCACGCGCCGGCAATCGCGCAAGATCCGCGTCGGCAATGTCGAGGTGGGCGGCGACGCGCCGATCTCGGTG
>Ga0209676_1000839_pt1 | contig 39773 bp, 38 predicted proteins | sample AraplaCvi_mLB_r2_FD_184282 | JGI IMG/M metagenome (GOLD analysis project Ga0209676, IMG submission 184282) | Arabidopsis root microbial communities from North Carolina, USA - plate scrape MF_Cvi_mLB_r2 (SPAdes) (version 2) | ecosystem: Host-associated > Plants > Roots > Endosphere | place: USA... | reverse complement strand
TGCGCTTGGCCCGGGAGCGTGACCACTTCGACGTGGTGGATGACCAGGTCGGGGCGCCCACGGGCGCCGATCTTATCGCCGACGTAACGGCCCATGCGCTGCGGCGGGTTCTGCAGGAGCATCCGGCCGAGGGCCTGCGCTACGCGGGTCTGTACCACCTGGCGGCCGGCGGCGAGGTGACACGGCACGCATATGCGCGCTTTGTGGTGGCCCAGGCGCAGCGCCTGGGCATCCCGCTGAAGGCAAATGTGGCTAATATTGCGCCAACCCCCAGCGGCGTATTTCCGGCGCCTGCAAGGCGTCCCTGCAATTCGCGGCTCGACAGTACCAAGCTCAGGGATGCTTTCGACCTGAACTTGCCGGCCTGGCAGCCCGGTGTTGAACGAATGTTGAACGAATGTTGAACAAACTACCATGACTGTTTCCCTCCCCATGACTCAGCGCAAAGGCATTATTTTGGCCGGGGGATCCGGTACCCGCCTGCATCCGGCAACGCTGGCCATCAGCAAGCAGCTTCTGCCGGTGTACGACAAACCAATGATCTACTACCCCCTCAGCACGCTGATGCTGGCCGGCATACGCGACATCCTGGTCATTAGCACGCCGCAGGACATACCCCGCTTCGAGCAGTTGCTGGGCGATGGTTCGCAGTGGGGCCTGAACCTGCAGTACGCGGTGCAGCCGTCGCCCGACGGGCTCGCGCAGGCTTTTCTGATCGGTGAAAAATTCATCAACAACTCGCCCAGCGCGCTGGTGCTTGGAGACAATATTTTTTACGGGCACAGCTTGGTGAACCTGCTTTCGCGCGCCTCGGCGCAGCCTTCAGGCGCCACTGTGTTTGCCTATCACGTGCAAGATCCGGAGCGCTACGGTGTCGTTGCCTTCGACGCGAAAGGGCAGGCGAGCAGTGTCGAGGAAAAGCCGGTGCAGCCAAAAAGCAACTATGCAATAACCGGACTCTATTTTTATGACAATCAAGTCGTTGAGATCGCGAAGCGAGTAAGACCGAGCCCTCGGAACGAACTGGAGATTACGTCCATCAATGAGGCATACCTTCTTAAAGGTGAGCTCAGAGTAGAAGTCATGCAGCGTGGCTACGCGTGGTTGGATACCGGAACTCACGACAGCCTTCTCGAGGCAAGTCAATTCATTGCAACGCTGGAGCACAGGCAGGGTTTGAAGATAGCTTGCCCGGAAGAGATTGCGTGGCGCAACGGTTTCATCACGAGTGAGCAACTGGAGCGTTTGGCCCTGGCCTTGGCTAAAAGTGGTTACGGCAAATACCTGGCCCGGCTGCTCAAAGAGCGGGACTGAGCATGAGGGTGGTGGCTACCGATCTTCCCGAAGTTCTGATTGTTGAGCCGGATGTGTTTGTTGATACGCGTGGGTTCTTCATGGAAACCTTCAACCAGCGCGTTTTCACCGAGCTGACGGGGCTTCGAACCAGTTTTGTTCAGGACAATCATTCCCGCTCATCAAGGGGTGTTTTGAGGGGCCTCCACTACCAATTAAAGCATACGCAAGGCAAACTGCTGCGCGTTGTGGCCGGCGTCGTTTTTACCGTCGCCGTCGATATTCGGCGTGCATCCCCAACGCTTGGGCGATGGGTCGGGGCGGAGTTGTCCCAGGACAAAAATAATCAAATCTGGGTGCCGCCCGGCTTTGCGCACGGATTCCTCGTGCTCAGCGATGTCGCGGATCTGTTGTACAAGACAACCGACTACTACGCGCCCGAGTTTGAATGTTGCATTGCGTGGGATGACCCGGCCTTGAATATCGCATGGCCGCTTGAGGGTATTGCCCCGGTTCTTTCAGAGAAAGACAAGCAAGGGCTGAGTTTCGAGCGTGCGACGCTGCTCTAGATTTTTTTGAAGAAGACTCATGATCTTTCTGCCGGATGGTGATGTCTGGATGACGCCATCAAGGCATGCGCCGTGCCTGCACTGTTGCGACGGTCAAGGCCTTGGCGACATCTAGAAATTGGCGCACAAAATCCCCGCCACGATCATGATTGCGCCCACCCAAAAGCGAGGGCGCAGGCGGTCACCGAAGACGAAGTGGCTGCCTACGGGCACCAAAACATAGGCGAAAGCCGCGAAGGAGACCAACTGCGAGAGATGCAGGGTCCGTAACGCCAGTATCGCCAATAAAACTGAAAAAATTTGCAAAGTCACGGCGATCCCCAACAAGACAATGGCTCTGCTCGCGCTCGTTCGAGCAGCGGCCGCTTTGAGAAACAGCTGCGAGGTGCTGCTGCTGAGTACCGCGGAAACGCAAAGGCTGAAGTCCAAGCCCGTCATCCCGAGTCCACTCCGCCGGTGGTGAAGAATACTCCGGCCACGATACTGGTTAAACCGAGCAGATACTTGACACCCAAGGGGTCGTCGAACAGCAACGCGCTTGCCAGAGGCGTGAATACATAAATTATCGCCGTCCAGGGGTAAGCGCTTGCGAGGGGTATTTTGCGCAGCGTCAAGAGCCAGCAAAGCATGCCGGCCGCCGAAAACAATAGCCCAATCCAAAGCCATGGATTCGACATCAGCGCGCGAACAAGTCCCATTTGAGCCAACGCATGATTGCCCGCGAACTTGAACATGACTTGTGCCGCCGTCATGAAGAGAATCATTCCGGCAAGAAACGCTATCGATGACAACGCTCGCTTATTTTCAGGTGGCATTTGACGGCAGTCCGGTTTGTTTACCAATGGAGCAGGTTGAATCGGGCGGCATAAGGCTGTTGGACAATGCCAGGCTCACCATCCGGCCTTCAATCATTGCCTCGGCTTGCATGCACCGTCACCGATCATGCCTTGCATGAGCAAACGTCGGTGAAATCAGAAGGGACGGAGCCGATGCGGGCGGCAGTCAATCCGCTGGTTTTCGAGCTACCACCATTAAATTTCCCACGTTCATGGAGAGTCGGACATCGCCCAGGCCTGTTTTGCCGAGTAGATTCTCAACCATGCGTTTCAGGAAACCCGGAGTGGGGAATAGGCGGTTCCAGTATGTCAATCGATAGCGATTCCAAAAGCTGCGGCTCTCGATGCCGATAAATCCTGATCTGCGAAACAGCTCCGATATGCTGGTTTTTGAGAAGAGCTGCAAATGCTCAATGTCGATGATGGGAGCCCGCGAGCCTAACAGCCGATTGTTCCAGGCACACCGATCGTGAACCACTACGGCCATCACACCCCCGGGCTTCAGCAGCGCGAGACAGCCGCGCACCAACGAAGCTGGATCGGAGACATGTTCAAGGGTCATAAAACAAGTGATCAGCGCAAGCGAGCCCGGTGCAAAGCCGGACGGGGAAAATACCCCTTCGCGAATGAAACCTTGAATGTCCTGGTCCGCGGCCTCAATCGCCGCTTTGGATGGCTCGACACCCACCAGGCCGGTAAAACCTTGGTGTTGGAGTCGTTTTAAGAAGATGCCGGTACCCGTCCCGATATCCAGCGCGCCCTCACGGTCGGCCATGGAGGAGATTGTTTGCCGCAGTGCGCGCTCATACGATTCCGCTGCATGCACAGCCTCTTCCCTGGAGTCGTAAGCGGCTTCGTGATATGCGTTTCCTATTTCCGCCGCTGAAGGGGACTCATTGGCATAAACCACATCGCACTGCGGGCAGCGTACCAATGTGTAGCACATGTATTCCGGGGTTTTCCTCGAAGCGTACGAAAAGGCATTGAGCTTTTCGCCATCGATCCGCCTGTCGAGGAACGGTTCCCCAAGTGACGCTTGGGAACCGCAGACCGGGCAGTCGCGAGGCTGAAAATTCAACAGGCCGGTCATTTCTTTGGTGTTCTTCAAGATAGCAGTTCCGACACTTTGCCATCCCGCACGATGCCGGCGCGGATGAGCCGGGGCCTGCCCTTGACCTCCTCGATTATTTTCCCCAAATACTCGCCCAAAATTCCGATGCCCAACATATTCAGGGAGCCGAAGAACAAAACAGCCAGCAAAATGGTGGTTACGCCTTTGGGTGCTGAATCCGGAAAAAAGAGTCGAATCGCAATCACCAACAGTCCGAGTCCAACCGACATGCCCAGGAGTAAAAACCCTACGGCGGTCATCGCGTGCAGGGAGGCGTTGCTATAGGAGAAAAATGCCTTCTTGGCCCAACCGATATTTTTCATCAAATTATTGGTGCTCCGGCCAAACATTCGCTCCGGCCTTACATAGTCAACGCCCTCTTGCCTGAACCCTACGTATGCGCGCAAGCCGCGCAAAAACAGGTCGCGTTCAGGGCAGGCCAGCAGCCAACTCACTACCTTTTTGTCGATCAGCGAAAAGTCACCGGCATCATGCGGGATCTTTATATAGCTGAAGGCCGCAAATATCCGGTAGAACATCTTGTATAGAGCGCCCCACAAAATGGGCATCTCACGCTTAACGCGGCGTCCATAGACCACATCAATGCCCTGCTCCCACTTGGCGTAGAACGCAGGGATTAATTCCGGAGGATCCTGCAGATCTCCATCCAGAAGTACGACGGCGTCTTTGCTCGACAATTCCATCCCGCTTCTGAACGCCATCTGGCTTCCAAAATTTCGACTGTGGGTAACGCCTATTACATGCCGGTCACTCGCGCTGATCTTTCTGATGACTTCTTCCGACTCGTCGGGGCTGCAGTCGTTGATAAAAATGATTTCGTAGTCACAGCCGATAGACCGGAATGCCGCTGTTAGACGCTCATACATCACGGGAATTGCCTGGACGTCCTTGTAGCAGGCGATGATGGCGCTTACGCTTCGTTTTTGAGTAGGCTTGACCAATTTGGTCCGCTGTGCGAAGTCCGAGTCCGACAATGATGCGATCCAGGGCTTCATCAATTTCAATCCGTCGGCCAAGGGCACTTTGGCCTGCCAGTTGAAAACGCGAGCAGCTTTGGAGGGGTCGGCAAACCAGTTGGCGAGGTCCCATTTCCGTTGCGGCATGGAGCCGAATTCCGGCTCCGCTGAAATTTCGAAAATATCCTTGGCCAGGTAGGCCAATTCCCTGATGGTCGTCGCGACCCCTGTCCCAATGTTGAACGAGGCGCCATACATCTCAGGATGCAGCCGTGCTGCGGCCTGAATGAATGCGTCGCACACATCGGTGATGTACACAAAATCCCTGGATATGCCAGCATTTACAAGGGGTGGAAACTGGCCTCGACTGGCTTTGAGCAGGAGGTTGGGGATCAGACGAGAGGTATCTTCCTGTGGGCCGTAAACCGAGTACAACCTCAGGTTGACCATCGGCAAGCCACGCACTTTGCCGCAATAATATATGTGCTGGGCCATGGCAGCTTTGCTGACTGCATAGTGCCCGTTTGGCATCAATTGGGTATCCTCCGGCGGCGCGGCACAATTCAAACCATACTCGGAGGAGCTGCCTGCGTGGATATAAGCTGAGAATGGGCGCTGGGCGAGTATTTCAATAAAGTCAACCAGTGCGGTGAAGTTCGTTTGATGAATCAGCTTTACGTCTTCTTCAAATGAATATGCACCATAGGCGATACAGTCGAATATGGTTTGCGGCTGTACAGACTCGATCAAATGCTTCACGGATGAAGAGTTTGTCAAATCAGCTTGAATGATCCGGTCTATTGGTGCGCCCTGAAGCCGCCAGACTGGATCGTGATGGACCATGGCATAGACGTCATTCCGCTCTTTGGCAAGCGCAAGAAACAGGTTGGAACCGACAAATCCGCTGGCTCCCATCACAAGGATGGGGCCGCGCAAGGATTGAATGGCTGATGTATTCATACGCAGGTTTGAGTGGGTGACAAGACCGCCTTGCGGAAATCCTCCGGCGCCAAGCCGCTGCGCTGACGAAGAAAGGTTTGTGAGCCATAAGCATTTAGGGCGAGAGTAGGCGCGTTTAACCCGGTGAACCTCCGAATGGGGACACCATCCGTGGTCAGCCGGTGGATGAGCATAGCGCCCAAGCCGCCGTGGGCAATGTGTTCTTCAACGACCACTAACTCGGCGCCAGCCCTCAAATTTTCAATCAGCGCTTCAGGCAACGCACCTGACGACAACGGCAGTTCCGCCACTATCCAAAGATCGGGCCGGTCTGCGTCAGGCAACTCCCTTAGAGCAGACCAAGCTGAGCCTGCAATGGGTCCCGCAGCCACCATAACCGGTCCGTTGCCCCGCAGAACACGTCGCCACGGCTCGTATTCGGGCGCGGTCTCTCCTGCGGGCAACTCGCCGAGGCCAAGGCGTACGTAGCACGGATGCTGCCATTTGCTTGCAGACCGGATGGCGGGTGCAACGTCTTCATTGAAGCACGGCAAGAAAACTTTCATAAATGGCAGGCCGAGCAGAACGCCATAGTCTTCTATCGCATGATGGGTGGGGCCCATCACGCCGTATCCGTACCCACCGCCATTCCCGATCAATTTGACGGGCAGGTCATGCAGACAAACATCGTTTCTTATTTGTTCAAAAGGCCGGGCAAACAAAAAGGGGGCGATGCTGTAGCACCACGATTGCCAGCCGTCTTTTGCCATCGCGGCAGCGACCGAGACCATGTTTTGTTCGGCAACACCGGCATTGATGAAGCGCTGGCCCAGACGTGCCTGCAACGGCTCAAGCGCCATAAACCCTAAGTCCCCGGTGAGGAAGATCATGGATGGATTTTCTGCTTGAGCTATCAACTCCTTGCAAAGTTCTTTTCTCATATCAACACGCACCCAGGTTCACGAGTGCGGCTTGATACTGTTCCTCACTCAGAGGCAGGTAGTGGCTATCCATTTCTCCCTCCATTCCGGGAACGCCCCGGCCCTTGATCGTTTGGAGGAATATAGCTCGAACTCTTTCCTGTGGACGAGCCAGCTCGTTTGCGATGGCGGCCGTATCGTGGCCATCGACGACGACCGTTTCAATGTCGAAGCCGACGATCTTTTCCCACAGAGGATTTATGGATGCCACAGCTTGGGTTGTACCGAATCCTTGAAGGCCGTTGTGATCAATGACAATCGTCAGGTTTTGCAGTTGGTGGTGACAGGCAAATATCAGAGCCTCCAATGTCGAGCCCTCTTGCCATTCGCCATCTGAAGTCAGGCAGTAAGTTCTCTCCCCGTTTTGGCGAAGTTTCTGCGACAGCGCAAATCCCGCCGCCAGCGACAAGCCATGGCCGAGACTTCCTGTCGCAAATGGTATTTCTTCAAATATGTTCGCGGGCGGGTGGCCCGGCAGCCGTGTGCCGTTCTGGTGAAAAGTGGCAAGCTCTTCTTCCGGGAGAACTCCTTTATTTGCCAATGCGACATAAAGTGCTCCGGCCGAGTGGCCTTTGGAGAGAATGAAGCGGTCACGTGGGCCAACAAGGCTCAAAATTGCACACAGCCCGCCAAGGCACGACAAGTTTCCACCCAGATGCCCGACTTTGGCTTTTGCGTGCATCGCGAGCAGCCGCTCGGTGCACCATCGAACATCGCTATTCAAATCCGTCATGGCTTGTCTGGGGTGTGGTCATTGATGAGTGGTCGTAGTGTCTTCCTGCCCACGATGAATTCCTGTTGTCAAATAGTGCCGACCATCTGCTGGCGTGACCTGGGGCGATCATCCGACTTGACGATGGGAAACTGCCCGCCTGGACGCGCGTATTCTTCCTCAAATATTGAACCACGTCATTTTTTTGTGGAAAACCGGTTCGCCGCTAGCCTGCACCGGCTCGTTGCAGTAGTCCCTTGGCTCGCTCGCATGCCTGACTTGCCGCTAAAGGTGGGCGAGACGGCTTCAGCAAGTATTGTCGGTAGCTTTTGAAATAGGCGCCTGTCGGGGAGCTAACATCCCCCACCACTTCGTAGTCTCGTTGCAAATCTATGCCATAACGGCTCATTATTGCCGGTGATAGCGTTCTGCGTCCAGATGGCTCGATGAGAATCCATGCGGCCGAAATCTCGGTGCAAGGCTCCCGATCCCAGGCGGCAGCCGCGAAACTGTTGCTGCCTTTATAGCCGCCGACGGCCCAGACGTCGCCCAAATTCGTGCCGCCCAGAGCATATAGGGTACCTGGATAGTGCCCCGTCAAATCGATCATCGGCGTCCCGGCCTGGAAACCGTTGCTAAGCGCCGCTTTTTGAATCTGACCCAGATAGTCCGCTAGGTCCGGGGACAGCACAAGCCTGGAGTGTGTGGCTCCTACGGAAACCAGTCGATCATTCAGGGGCAGGGGCTGTGATTGACGGTAAGGATTATGCATTCCCACATACAGCAGAATCACGGTGATGAGTTGCACGGCCGCTGCGGCGGGCAAGAAAATGCATAACTTCGATTTGGCGGGGTAGTTCGTCGTATCAAGCAGGGCGAAACCCGAGAAGACCCAGAAAATGGCTGCGCTTGATGCGCTTTCCCAGTAGTTGGCTGTCGTTCCGAATGCAAAAACATAAGGGAACAAACCAAAAGTCAAGGCGATTGCCCAGTTCTCCCTTTTGATTGCAAAAATCGAGGCGCTGATCTGCGTTATCGCAAGACTGGCCGCAGCCAAAGGTATGGCAAAAAACAAGAGCGCTTGAAATCGATTGGGGTGTGTATCTACTCCCCAGGTACCGGCGATTAGCCCAAGGCTAATGACGGAAAAAAGCACGGGTATTGCGATCGCTGTTGCTGTCGTCCCGACTTTTTTCGCAGATAACAAGAAATAAGTTGAAAAAAATACGGCGCCCGCTAAAACACTGATCAATTGCCTATCGGCGGATCGCAGGAAGAAGTCGTCCAATCTCAGCATTTGGTAGAGCGTGTGCCCGGCGCCGAGCTGTTTTGCCATCTCCATACCGCCTTTTAGCCGATGGACGAAAACTTCGATTGAGCCGTCAATGGCGAATGCCGAGGTGAGTAAAAGGCCTGCTGCCACCAATGCGGATACGGCCAGCAAAGTGAAATTCAGCTTGCGTGCGAAAACAAGATAAAAGAAGGAGGAGAGTCCAAGGGCGGCGGCTGTCGTGGGCTTCGCCATAAATGCCAACCATCCGGCGACGCCTAAGAGCAGCCATCCCAAGACGCTCAAGGGGGACGTGTTTTTTTCTGCGAGAAGCAATCCTATTCCCGCGATCAGCAAAGCTTGCAATGCAAGGGTGTTGTAGTTGGGTGTTGGCAGCCAATAGACCGAAAGAAATATCAGGGAAGAGGATGCCACGGTCCCCGTTAGCCCTACGACAGGGAGTATCAGGCCGCTGCTAGGCGAGATTGATCCCTTGAGTGTTGCCCTGAAAAAGCAAATGCCAAGTATCCATGCAAGGCAAAAAGTGATCGCAAAATTGCTTTGCCGCAACAATGCGATATCACCGCCTACCAGTTCATACAGGGGGTGGTAAATGAAGCCGAACAGAAATGCAGAAACTTTGTATCTTGACGGATCGGAGATCCAGATCAAATAGAAGCCTTCATCCGAAAGGTCTATGCCAAAGCGGCTTATGTTTACCAGCCAGCCTAGCATCGCGGCCGTAGCAAAAATAGCAAGAGTCAGGGCGATAGCCGCAGGTACGCCCAAAGCGGGATTTCCGTGCGGGCTTTGAGGGTCTTCCTGGTTGCCGTCTTCCTGGCGTCTCATAGCTGATTTTTATAAGAATTTGTGACGGTCAATTTTTCTTCCGGCGTGTTCGACGCCTTTGTTGCCCATCACGAGCCTTGTTGGTAGTTTGGCATGCTTTTTAGACAGCATGCCGAGAAGCTGGAAGCATGGATGGTTGTTTCGGGTTCTTTTGTCTTAGGTGGCTTGGTGCAAGGCGTCGGCCAGCACCCGCACCACCCGGTCTTGTTGCGCATCGGTCAATCCTACCCAGAGCGGCAGGCGTACCAGGCGGTCTGACAGGCTGTCGGTGACTTCCAGCGAACCGTGGGAGCGTCCATAGCGTTTTCCGGCGGGGGAGGAGTGCAGCGGTACATAGTGAAACACTGAAAAAACCTCGTTGCGCTTGAGCTCGGCCAGAACCGCCTGCCGGTCGATCTGCGGTGCGAGCAGCACGTAATACATGTGGGCGTTGTGCTGGCAGTCCGCAGGCACAATCGGCCGGCGCAGCAGGCCCCGGGCCTCAAGCGGTGCGAGGGCCGCGTGGTAGTACTCCCAGTTCGCCAGGCGCTGGGCGGTGATGCTTTGGGCATCTTCCAGCTGAGCCCACAGAAAAGCCGCGGTGATCTCACCGGGCAGGAAGGAGGAGCCCACCTCCTGCCAGGTGTATTTGTCCACCTGGCCACGGAAGAACCGGCTGCGGTCCGTGCCTTTTTCACGGATGATTTCCGCGCGCACGGCCATCTCGGGGTCGTTAACCAGCAGGGCGCCACCTTCCCCGGAGATGACGTTCTTGGTTTCGTGGAAGCTGTAGGCGCCGAGGTCGCCTATGCTGCCCAGCACGCGGCCCTTGTAGCTGGCCATCACGCCCTGGGCGGCGTCTTCGACGACCCGCAGGCCATGGCGGCGGGCGATGTCCAGGATCGTGTCCATCTCGCAGGCCACACCGGCATAGTGCACGGGGGCGATGGCCCGGGTACGCGGCGTGATCGCGGCCTCGATCAGGCGCTCGTCGAGGTTGAGCGTGTCTGCCCGTATGTCCACAAAAACCGGCACGCCGCCGCGCAGCACAAAGGCGTTGGCCGTCGAGACGAAGGTGTAGGAGGGCATGATGACCTCGTCACCGGGCTGGATGTCCAGCAGCAGGGCCGCCATCTCCAGGGCCGCCGTGCAAGAGTGGGTGAGTAGCGCCTTGGCGCAGCCGGTCTGCTCTTCAATCCAGCCGTGGCAACGCTTGGTAAAGGGGCCGTCGCCGGCGAGCATGTAGCCAGCCTTCGCTTCGGTGATGTAGCGCAGCTCCTTGCCCGTCATGTAAGGCCGGTTAAACTGGATTTTGCTGTTGCTCATGGGGCTTCCCGGGGTTCAGGGTTGATTTTGCGGTGAGGGCATCTTCCGGGCCACGACCAGCCTGGAGCCTCCGAGGGGCCAGTTGAGTCCTGCCCGGATCACCAGCCGCTCGCAGTACAGGATGGCCTCGAACAGCCGGTTGACGGACTTGTTCATGCGCAGCGAATCCGCGCCGCCCGATTTACCGGCGCGCCTGGCCGCCAGACGGGACGCCAGCATGGCGGGAAGCAGCAGCGTGACGAAAGACGTGGTGCGCAGGATCTGGAAGCCCGCCGCTTCCATCTTGCCGTGAAGCTCGGCGGCGGTGTAACGCCTTTTATGGCAAGCCTCCTCATCCACCGGGCTCCACAGCCATTTGTGCTGCGGCACGGTGATGAGGCAGCCGCCGCCCGGCTTGACGGCGCGAAAAAAGTTTTGCAGGACGGTTTCATCCTCGTCGATGTGCTCGATGACGTCAAAAGCGGCCACCACGTCGAACTCATCACCGTAAGGCAGCTTCCTCGCGTCCATCTGGACCAGCTCGGCCTGCGGGATGCGGCCGGCGGCCACTTCCAGGCCGGCCACGAAAATCTCGCTGCCCACCAGTCTGGCCTGGGGAAATGCGCCGGCGATGCCCGACAGCACAAAACCCGAGCCGCAGCCGACTTCCAGCAGCGAATGAAAACCCGGGAAGTATTTTTTGAGCGCCCAGATGATCAGGGCATTCCTGGCGCGGAACCAGAAATTCTCGGATTCCACCTGGGCCAGGCCGGAAAAATACTCGGCGCGAAAGCCGCTGTTTTGGTCCGCCAGTTCGGGCGCCCAGGCCGTGAAGCCGTCGCGTGTCGCCACGGAGGACCCGCAGGCCTGGCAGGGCTTTTTGGCGCTCTCCAGTGGCGCGCTACAAACGGGGCAGACGAGCATGGCTTACTCACTCACTTGTTAATTTTGGGCTGGGCGGAAACACCCAGTATCTGAACAGCAGGTACAGCACGCCCCCCACCACTACCACGGCACAGGCCTGTACTGCCTGGTGCGGAAAGCCCAGCCTGTCGGTAAAGACATAAAGGAGAGACACATCGATGGCATAGCCTGTCAGGTGAGCCACAATGTATCGCAATACGCCGTGGCTATGCTTGCCCTCGTAGGCGAAAGCGTATTTGGCATGGCCGAAGTAGGCGGTCATGGCACCTATGGGGTAGAGCAGGGTCACCGCCAGTTTGGGGTCCAGCCACAGCCAGGTGATCGCCAGGTAGATCAGGTAGCCCAGCAGGTTGTTCATGACTCCGACGACGCCGTAACGGGCCATCTGGGAAATGAGCAGCAGCCACTTATTGCGCGCCACGTCAGTTGTCCAGCAGGGTTCGCAGTTGTTGCCGGTCGACCTTGCCATTCGGGTTCTTGGGTAGCTTGGGCATGACCATCAGCTTGCTGGGCACCATGTAGTCCGGCACAAGCCCCGCCAGGTCGGTCAGCAGGGTTTTTTCATCGATCGCGTCGGTGCAGGCGACAAACCCCACGAGCTTGCCGTAGGAGGCATTGGTCTTGTGGTAAATCACGGCGGCCTGGGATATCTGGGGGAGCTTCGCCAGCGCATGCTCGATCTCTTCAAGCTCGATGCGGTAACCCATGTGCTTGATCTGGTTGTCCTTGCGGCCGACAAAATACAGCATGCCGTCAATTTTCTGCACAAGGTCGCCCGTCCGGTACATGCGCTTCATGAAGCGCTTTGAATCGTGAAGCGTGAAGAAAGAGGCTGCACTGCGCTCAAGGTCGTTGAAGTAGCCTGCGGCGACGTTGGGACCAATCAGGCATAACTCGCCCGTCTGCGCTTCCTGTTCCTGCTCGTCAAGAATCATGTAGTCGAAGTTTTGGTTCAGGTAGCCCAACGGGGGTAGGCCATCCATCGACTCGAAGTCCCCGGCGCCCAAGCGGTAGGCGCTGCATATGCAGGTGCATTCCGTTGGCCCGTACACGTTGGTGAGCACTGCCTGGCCGGAAAATGCGTCGTAGAGCTTTTTCAGCTCGGGTTTTGGATAACCCTCGCCGCCAAACACGATGTTTCGCAACTCGGGCAGGAGCTTGGCAGTTAGCGCCTTCATGGCATTCAGGTAAATCAGCAGCGAGGGCACCGAAAACCACATGTTGCACCGCATTTTTGCGACATATGCGACCAGTTCGTAGGGCTTGGCCATCAGGTCCCGAGGAATGGGGCTCAACGACGCGCCGGAGAAAAGCGCGACATAGAAGTCGAACACCGAGTTGTCGAAGTACATCGGGCTCAGATTGGCGAAATTTGACGTGTTTCCAATCTGGAACAGTTGCCGTCCCCAGTCAATGAAGTGCAGCACGTTCTGGTGCGTAACCGCGACGCCCTTGGGAATTCCGGTGGAGCCCGAGGTGAACATGACGTAGGCGATGCTGGCGCCGTCGACTTCCTGCATCAAGCGCTGCTGCGCTTCGCGCTCCGCCTGCGAGACGGCAGGCAGCAAGGTTGGTGCGAGCTCGAGTGCCTCGCGTCCGGCGGCGAGCGCCAGTTCCCGCATGCCCACCGCGTACTTCGGGTCGTCGTAAAACAGCAAGGAGGCGCCGCTCACCTCAAGAATGCGCGCATTCCTGGCTGGCGGGGAGCCTACGTCGATGTTGACGTAAGCAATGCCCAGGCGTAACGCGGCCAGCATGAGGGCATAGGACATGGCCTGCTTGTTGTGGCCTATGGCGATGACATCGCCGCGCGTGAGCCCTTTGGCGCGCAACAACGCCGCCAGGCTTTCAGCCCAGCCTGACAGATCGGCGTAGCTGTGACTGCGCTCTTCATAGCGCAAGGCCGGCTGTTGCGGGTTGGCAGCCACCACATCGGAAAACAGCAGGCCCAAATTGTGGAAGTAGGTATTCATGTCTGATTGCCAAATGAGAAATGCACCGGTTGAAAGCTCGCTCTGCGCCGGCGCTTGCCGCCCTGGCATGGCGGGGCGCCTGCCTAGAACAGGCGTTCACCCACCTGGAGTGCGCCGCCGTCCGCAGGCACGATGTCCATGAAGCGAAGAAGCTCACCGTCCTTGCGGAAAATAATGCCGTTTTCATAGCTAAACAAGACCACGCCTTCGTCCTGCTGCAGGGCCAGTTCGGCCAGGAAAGGGTTGTGCATGCGGGTTGCTGTGTAAACGCGAAAGCCGCGGTCACCGACGCTGAACACGCAGCCTTGTGAGCGGTTGTTGAAGGCCTTGATTTTATTGAGCAGGAGGGAATTGGATTCCTGAAATGTCAGTACCCTGTCCCCGGTGCTGCGGCTGTAGTAGATGTCGCCTGGCGCCGCCACTTGCTCGAACTGCGGCGCGAAATCACGCTCCAGCGCCAGGCTGTACGCGCGCTGCTCCGCGACGAAGCTGAGCTGGTACAGCGTGGTGACGTCCAGGTCGTCGGTGTAGGGAATGCGGACCTGGGAGATCACCGGGCCGGTATCGATGTGGGCGTCCATTACATGGCAGGTGGCGCCGGCATCGCGCGCGTGCAGGATGGAGCCTATGACAGGGTCGACGCCACGCAGGTCGGGCAGGCAGGAGGGGTGGATGTTCACATACCGCGCGGCGGGCAGGTCGGCGACGGGAAGGATGTAAGGACAACCATTGGAGAGCAGGACGTCGTAGGGCGTGCGGGCCAGGAGCGCGAGCAACTCCTTTTTGCTGCTCACCACTTCGTAGGCGACCGGGATCACCTTGCTGTCGAGGTCCCGGTGCAAATGCGTTCCGGCAATCGCGATCACACTGAGGGGGCCGGCGTCTTGCCTGAGCATCTCCTGCAGAACGAAGCGCCGGTTGCCGACGAAGACAAAACGGGTTTTCATCAGATGGTCAAGCCGCCGTCCACATCGAGCACCACGCCATTGATGAAGTCATTGGTGATGACGGAGGCCACCGCCTGCGCGACGTCTTCCGCCCGGCCCAGCCTCCTGAGCGGCGTGTTGGACTGGATGTGTTTAATGATGGGCTCACTCAGGGCGCCGCGCGTCGAAGGCGTGTCGATAAAGCCGGGCGCGACGGCGTTGCAGCGAATGCCCATACGGCCGAGCTCCTTGGACCATGTCCGTGTCATGGCATTGACGCCGGCTTTGGCGGCCGAATATGCGGTTTGCCCTTCATTGCCGCAGGCGCTGATCGAACTGATGCTGACGACCACGCCCTTGGTGCGTAGCGTCACCATTTTTTCGACCACCGCGGAGGTCATGATGAACACCGAGTCGAGGTTGGCCGCGATGGAGCGCCGGAAACGCTCGTAGTCGTGCATCATGCCCTTGGGGTTCATGATGTTGACGAAGGGCTCGCTGAAAATCACGCCGGCATTGTTGACGAGGATGTCGATACGGCCGTGGCGCTGAACGACTTCGCCGACCACGGTCTTGGCGTCGGCCTGGTTGGTAACGTCCAGCACATAGCCATCCATGGAGGGGGGCAGGGCTGCGATGGCCTGCGCATCCAGGTCTACCACCGAGACCTTCGCGCCCTGTGCGGCCAGGTGGGTGGCAATGGCCAGCCCCAGGCCCTTGGCGCCACCGGTGACCAGCGCAACGGCTTGATCAAGTTCCAAGATCCACACCTTTGAGTGTCAGGGTTTCCACAATGGAGCTGACGGAGTTCATCCTGACGATGTCGTCGATCTCGAGAACAATGCCGAACTCGCGCTCAAGCGACACCACGAGATCCATCTGCTTCAACGAATCCCAGACGGCGACATCGTCCTTGGTCAGGTTCGGAACAATTTGATCCTGACGTAAGCCGAATACTTCCGCCAGCAGAGAAACCAAACGCTGATTCATATTAGAGTCCATAAAACTTGACGTAATCCTGGGATGAGAAGCGGTGCTCCTCACCCGAGCGGGCCAGCTGAACGCTGGAGGCCTTGGTATGCCGGGTGACTAACGCGCCCGCGCCTATAAAACCGTATTCGCCGACCTTCACTTCATTGACGATGGTCGCATTGACGCCGATAAAGCAGTTCCGGCTGACATGGGCATTGCCCGAGACAACGGCGCCCGATGCCACCCAGCAATTTTCAGCCACCGTGCAGTGATGTGCCAAGGTGACATTGGCCCAGACCATGCTGTTCGCGCCGACGCGAACGTGAGGCTCTATCACCGCCGAGGGCAGGACGACGCAGCCCTCGCCCAAGGAGTGTTCGGTATATACCTTCGCGTCCGGGTGGACGTAGGTCTCAATGGTGTAGCCTATCTCCTTGAGCCGCTGGAACATCGACTCGCGGACGCGGTTGAGGTCGTTGTAGCCCATCGCCATCACGATGGCGCAATCCTGCGGCTTGAAGGTCTGCGCCAAGCGGCTCAGGGGAATCGACTCGGCGCCGTTCACGCGGCCGGCAGCCACGAAGCCGTCGTCCACCGTCGAGCCGACCACCTGGTAGCGGCTGTCGCGGGCCAGGTAGGCATTGAGAATGTCGGCGGTGACGGCATTTCCTGCGAGGACGATTTTTTTCATGGTGTTTTCTCCAGCACGGCGGCGCCAAACCCCGTCCGTCCATAGCCGTTACCGTTATAGAGCATGTACATCTCCCCGGCATGCTCGAAAACATAGGGGTAGCAAATCATCTCGCTGTCCCACCCGCTAGGGGACACGTCGATGCCCGATATCGCGTCATTGCGGTTCCAGGCCAAGCCGTCCGAAGACGACGCGAAGCCAATCCGGTAGGTTTCTATGTCCTTGCTGGCCCTGTGCGCGAACCACATGAAATAGGTACTGTCCGTGTAAAAAACGGTCGGCCTGCCGAAAGCATATTCGTACTCGTCGGCGAAGGGAATACACAGGCCGGGGTCGCATACCCAGTCGACGCCGTCGGGAGACTGGGCATGGTGTATGCCGTAATGATGGTGCCATCCCTTGTCGGTCTTTTCCCATTTGACGCCGGAGTTGTACCAGGTGTGCCAGACGTCGTCCCGGATGTGGAATGCCGTGGCGGCCGCGAATAGGGGGTTGTGCTTGTCGCGCCCCAGAACGGGACCCAGGAATTCCTTGGTCAAAGTCAGGTTGACGGCATCCAGCTTGGCCCTGCCGGTGTCGCAGATCCACAAGCCCTCGGGCAGGTTCTGCCAGCCGACGTAATACAGGTACAACTGCTCCTTGTGCTTAATCAGGCAGACGCTGATGGTCCCGTCGCAGTCGAAGGTTCCCGGTTCGCCCGGCAGCAGGGCCATCTTGGGCGATCCGGTAAGGGTGACTTTCCCGCCGGAAACCGAGGCGTACGACAAAAAGACATGGGAGCGGCGGCTCGCATCACGGCAGGTGAAGGCCACCACAAAGATGTCGTCCTTGTAGTGGATCGCGCAGGGGTGCGACCCATGCGTGAAACCCGGAACATCCGCTTCAAAAACCAGGCCTTGTTTTTTCCAGGTGAATGGTTTTTTGGAATTCAACCGATTCTTCATCGTCCTGCCCAGGTTTCTTACGATTGCGATTTTGCCAACAGCGATTCGAGGTGCGCCACCCTGCTCACGCCCAGTTTTTCTGCGTCCGCATAGACCTTGTCTCGCAGCGCGGGGGTGATGCCTTCGAGTTGCCCGGAAAAACGCGTGCGAATGCTGCCGCCGCGTCGGCCGACGTGGGGCACGTCGATGTTGATGGGCAGCGGCTTGTCCGACACCACGAATTCGATGACGAAGAAGGTGTTGCACAGCTCCCACGACAGCGTCACATCCCTGGCGGTGTCAGGCAGGAGGTCCATGGGCGGGTCGAACGCGTACAGCGAATTGTTTTTGATCAGCATCTGGCCGATCTCGGTTTTCTTCAGCCACGGGGCGGCGCCTTCGTCGCTGATAACGACACGCCCGCCCGGCTTGACCACACGGTTCATTTCGGCGATGCCCCGGCCTATGTCCGGGAACAGGTTCAGGCCACCGAAGTGGTAGGCCGCGTCGAAGACCTGGTCTCCGAAGGGCAGGTCCGTTGCATCGCTGGCGGAGAAAAAGATATCCACGCCCAGGGCTTTGACCTCTGCGCTATGCCGCTCGACGCCGGCCATCAACATCTGCTTGGCGATGTCCTGGGCGTAAATGGTCCCGGCCCCGTCCAGACTCTTGGCGATGTAGGGCAAATCATTGCCCGCGCCTGCACCGGTCACGAGGATGGTTTTTCCTTTGGACAGGCGGAGTCGGGAAATCAGGCTTTTCCTGAGGCTTGGCTCGTCCGAGCCGAAGGTATCGAACACCCAGCGCAGGGAGTTGTCGTGGATCGCCGCGGCGTCCTTGAGCGCGTACTCATTGATGTCTTCGGGCTGGAAGGCAAAGACCGGGACCTTGGAATTTTCCACGTAGGGGAAGAAATGCCCTGCCGGGCAGATCAGGCCTGCGCCTTGTTCGGTCAGCGGAGCGTGTTCGCAATCCGCATGGGTGCAGCGGTAGTTGGGAGTAGTGTTCACGTGTTACCTCTTACTTTTTCTGGCATACGACCCAAAACACCCGTTCTGAAATGCCGTAATAGTCGTTGTCGGCGGAGCCGAAGGAGAAATTTTTGAATAGCGGGGAGAAATAGGCCTCAATGTCCGCCGTATTGGCGAATCCATGCAGGCGGTAGCCATTGCGGTTGTTATAGGGGTCGTTGGCGACTTCCATGGAGCCATCGGGAAGGGCTTTGGCCCCATCGAAAATATAGGAGGCCTTGTTCGCCACGGAGGCCACCACAAAGCCGCCGGGCTTCAACACCCTGGCGTATTCCTTGAGATTGTCCTGCAATGTCTGGCCTTCGTCGCAGTAATAGCAGCTGTGGCAGGCCAGAATGTAGTCAAAGTACCCGTCGCCGAAGGGGATGCTGCTATTGCGTCCCACGCGCAGGTCCGCGCTGTGGCCGAGGTTCTTCATCCGCTCGCGGGCCTGGTCCACGATGCCTTGTGTGATCTCAATGCCGCTGACCGCCAAGCCGCTGTCGCACAAAAGGACCGTGTTACGCCCATCGCCGAAGCCGACGTCCAGGATGGTGTTGCCGGGCACCGGTTTGACGAAGTTCAGGCGCGGGTACTTTGCCAGCAGGGTCCTGACGACGAACTCGGTTGGATAGACCTTGGTCTTGGCCCTTTCGGCGTAGTGCCGCTCGTAGCTTGTGTTGATGTTAGCGCTTTGGGTTTCCATGTATCTCCCTGACTATGACATACGGTCGTTGCTTGGTTTCCGAGAAAATCTTGGCCAGGTAAATGCCGATCACGCCGATGAAGGAAATGATCAGGCCGCCCAGTATCCAGATTGACACCATGATGGATGTCCAGCCATCGATGGCCTGGGCCATAAAAAAGCGGTGCACCACAAGCCATGAGGCATAGGCGCAGGCGGCGAGAAACACCACGATGCCGCAAACAAAAATCATTTTCAAAGGCGCCTCGCTGAACGAGGTGATGGCGTTCACGAGGTGGCTGAGCTTCTTGATGAGGCCGTAGGTCGACTTGCTGGTCCCGTGCTTCTTGACGGCCTGCTCGCATTGCTTGAAACCGGTGATGACCCACAGGCAGGAGATGACCAGTTCCCGCTCCTCGTGGCGCAAAAGCGCATCTACGTAACGCCTGGACATCAGGCGCGCCGTGACGATGTTGCGGGGATGGTCGATGTTGGAGAGCCAGTTGAACAGAGAGTAAAACAGGTAGCCACTCAATTGTTCGAACCAGTTGCCTTTTCGCCGGGTCTGCACGCCATACACGACGTCGGCTTTTTCGACGGCCATTTTTTCCGAGAAAAGCATCAGCCACTCCGGCTCCTCTTCCAGATCGCTGTCGATCAGGAACACCCGCTCGCCTGTCGAGTGCTGAAGTCCCGCCATCATCGCCTTGTGATGCCCGAAGTTGCGGGAGAGGTCTATGACCACGACGTGGCTGTCGGTTTTGGTCAACTGCGCCGCGAGCTCCACGCTGTTATCGGGCGAACCGTCGTTGACCAGGATGATCTCGTAGTCCTCGCCCGCAAGTTGCCGGGCGGCCGCGCTGGCGCGCCGGTGGAATTCCGCGATGTATTCCGCGGAATGGTAAAGCGTGGCAACAATCGAGAGCTTCATGGATGGACGAATTTCATATAGCGATGGGCGTCCTTGCCGCAGTTGAACAGCAGGTCGAGAATGGAAACCCCGTGAGTGAAATCACCCCAAAGCTGCGGATATTCAGGGTAGCCGGCGTACTCGAACCACACCAGTTTGATCCCCTGGTCCGTGAATATGCCCTCGTCGATGTAGTCGCGCGCCGCTGGGCCGGAAATGTATTCCGTCCCCTTTGCTTGCGAGCACATATCCGCTAGACGCTCGGTTTTTCCTTCGCCAAGAGTGTAATCCCAGGAGTTGCTGATGACCGTCCGGATGCCCAGGTAGGCGCACACCGCCTCGATGAACCGGCGGTTGGAAAGGGACAGCAGCGTCTCCTGCGGGCCCAGGTACAGCGGCTCCAGCCAGGACGCGATTTCTGTGAAATGCGTGGCCTTGCGATAGTTTTGCGCCAGCGTCTTCCAGTGAACCGACGCCCACTCCGAGCCATCGATTTCGGTCTCGCGTATGGTCTGGTGGTATTTCCCCTTGACCTGCACCGGTATGGTCAACCACTGCGCGCCCTGCGGTGTCTTGATCTGGTTGCGGTTGCGCCAGTCGCGGCGCGTGTACTGCATGTCGTCGTACAGTATGAACTCATCGACCGCCGCAATCATGTCGAAGTAGCCCTTCCACGGGATGTAGTTGGACTGGACGATTGCGACTCTTTTCATGGACGGGGTGCTTTTTTTGCACTGCAGGCGGCGGCCGCGGCTTCCGGGGAGCGCACCGGTTTAAAAACCTTTTGCAACCGGGTCTCCTCGTAACCGCCCGCGCCCGGAGCCGTTCTGAAGCTACCCACGAGTTCAAAATCCGTGGCTAAATTTGCGCCGTAAGTAGAAAGCACATTGGACGAAATTCGACGCGGGCCGTCGTCTTCCAGCAAGAGCCAGGCCATTGAGAGGTCCCTACAAGGCGCGCCCGCCAGGGCAGCTTGAGCCAGGGCGTCGCTGCCCGGATAGCCTCCAATAATCCACGCCAGCCCCACACTGTTGGCCCCAAGGGCATACAGAATACCTGGGGATTGACCTGTCAGGTCGATCATGGGTGAGTCTTTTTTGAACCCCGCCGCCGCCGCGATCCGAACGGCGTCGTCCACGTAACGTCCATAGTCGTCGGATAACACTAGTGTGCGCCCGGGACCCCCGAATTCTGTGATGCGGTCATTTTTCCAGAGCGGCTCCGGCTGGCGAGTGGGGGCCGCCATGCCCGTATGGATCAGCATTGCGGCGATCATTTGACCTGCCAATGCGAGTGGCAACAGCACTGCTCTCAGTTTCGCAGAAGAAGCCAGGGGGCTGAGGAGTGTCAACGAACCTAGGATCCAGAACAAACCCGCACTGGCACCGGTGACCCAGTAGTTGCCGTTACTTCCAAAGGCATAGGCGTGCGGGATGATCAGGAATATGACAGCAACCGCCAGTTGGGTACGGCCAAGATTTCGCAAACCCTTAGAGCGTAAGAGTCCCACTGCTAGCACCAGAGTAGCAGCCGGTACCGCCAAGATCAGCAGTTCCTGAAATTTTCCAGCGTACAGCCTCCCCGGAAAAGCACGAAAAATCACGGCCAGGGAAAGAGCTGCCAAGAGCAATGCCGGCAGGACTCCAAGATTGCTCAGCCGCTTGTTTTCGGCTTGACCAAGACTGCCGGCCCCAACAGCCAGTGACACGGTGACAAGGAAGATCAACATTGCCTTCGGGCCTAGCTGGAATTGATCGATCCGTAGCAGCTGGGTCAGCGTGTGTCCACCGCCGAGCATTCCAGCTGTTTTGACCCCTTCGCGCAACTGGTCAACGAACACGGGAATGGAGCCGGCGATAGCCCATGCACTCATACATACAAGCGTTATGGCAGCTGCAATTGCAATTGCCAGTAGCCGAGGGCTCAACTTCTCCGCTACAAGCAAATACAAGAACGCACAGCCGGCTAGCGCTGCCGCCGTTGTGGGTTTTGCCATGAAAGCGAGCCAACCTCCGATTCCAATCAACAGCCATCCGGCAACACTTGTCCTGGATGGCGTTGCATTGCACAAAAGCAGGCCGGTAGCGGCGATCAGCAGCGACTGAAACGTCAGGCTGTAATAGCTAGGCGTCGGTAGCCAAGCGGCCAGGAACAGCTGTGACACGGTGGCAAGAGAGGCCGCAATCACTGCAAGGCGCACCTTGTCCAAAGCCTGTGAAGCGAAAACGTTCTTTATAAACACCCAGCACAGCGCGTAGGACAGCGCGAAGGTGAAAAGAATGTTGAATTGCCTCAGTGCCGCAATATCGCCATCAAGCAAGAGGTAAATCGGATGATAAATGAATCCGTACTGGGTAACTGCGGCGCCGTATCGATAAGGATGGGCCATCCAAACCAAGTAAAAACTCTCATCAGTGAAATCAATACCGTAGTGGCTGAACCACAGCAGCCAAGCCAGCATGGTGGCTGTGACCAGTACGGACGCGGCCAGTAGCACCATTTCTTTGATGTCTGCGGCCGACGTATCTACAGGAGTGGCGATTGATGTCACGCGATGAGCTTCTGTTTCAAGTTGTAGCTCGATAGTTTAATCTGTAGGCCTCACCTTCCGAGAGGCCCGCGGGTGCTGCTGAAGGGGCGCCGGATTCCGGCGTGCATGACCCGAGCCCGGGGGCGCTTTAGCGGGGAAGCGGCGCCTCGGCGGCTGGCACAGATGCTGTCTCCGGCTGCCTGCTACCGGGGGAGGGGGCTACAGACAGCTCCGGCAAGACGTTGCGCAGTTCTTTAGTCCAGTAGTCATAGGCCGCCGGCGAGAGGTGAAACGCATCGTTTTTCTTGTGGTAAATCTTCGCGAGGTTGCCATGGCCGTCTCGCATCTTCCTGCCTGCGTCGAGAAAACTGCAATTCTCAAACGCGGCGCAGGTGCGCTGAAGTTGCCGGTTGATGGCTTCGATACGCCGGTTGTATCCTGCCAGTTCGAGGGGTTGGACGGTCTGGTCGACAGGGAAGATTGCATTGAGCACCAGGTGCTGCTCCTTGGGACGGCTTGCCAGCATCTGGCGGACGTGCCTGGCGATCAGTGGATCGGCAGGAGGGCCGAGCCCAAGGTTGTTGGTTCCGACGGAGATCACCAGCAGCCTGGACGTCTGAAAATGCGGCATGACTTTGGGATAGAGCCGGATGCGGTGAAGGGTACCCGCAGTGTTGTCACCGCTCAATCCGAGGTTGACTGCCACCGGTGTCAACTCGGAGACGTTCAGGCCGCGGATCATGCTGTCCCCCACGAAGAACACCGCATCCGGGGGCACCAGGTTCATGAGTGCGTATTGCGTGAGGAGCGGATAGAAGAAGTGGTCCCTGTCGACGATTGCGGCCAACTCCTTCTGGTAGTTGCGCACCGGCGGCGGGGCAACCGCAGGCGCTGGTTCGGGCACAGGCACCGGTTCGGGCACAGGCGCCGGCTCGGGCGACGGAGGGCTCACTTGCGCCGACAGTCTGTGTATCGCCCGGTCCACCAGATCGGTCTTGACGAGCGCCAGGCCCACAACGGCGTGCAAACCGGCCACATATAGAATACTCAGCGCGATCCAGATGCGGCGAGTGAGTGTCTGTTTCCGGCTTGCGGGGAGGTCGTCCATGGGTTGGCGGATTATAGGTTCCGACCACATAAGGAGAGCTGCCTCAAAACTGCGGTGCCCACTCACCAACGAGGCCGTGAATGCCGAATTTGGGCTTGCCCAACGGGCGGGCGCGGTCCATTAATCCTGTTTCTATTGGTGCCCATGAAATTCGGCTCCCCGCTGCCTTCCGCTGATGCGCGGCTCAACTCATCGCAAGCTCACGCGTGCGCCGGCGACCTGATCTATGCGGCGCTCATCCTGACGGCTGGCCTTTTCATCGGGCAGTGGTTCATCGGCTCCGGCATCGTCAAGGCGTTTCATTTCTACCAGGACACTTTTGCGCCGGCGGTGATGGTGGCGTGCGGGCACGAGTTCGTCCAGCCTGTGCCCGAGCCCAAGGCGCTGACCGAGTACCTGGCGGTTCAGCGCCCGTCATTTGATTGCGCGGATATTCCGGCATCGGTGGTGACGGGCGCTCCCACGCCTTTCCAGCAATTTCATAAATACTTGCTGCTGGTGGTGGCGGGAGCGTGGAAACTGGGCGGTGTGTCCTGGGCGGCGCTGCAGCCCTTGTATGGCCTGGTGCTGGGTATCACCGGCGTGGCGGCCTATGCCCTGTGCCGCAGCGTGATGGGCAGGCCCCTGGCTCTGGTGTGCGCCGCCTTGATGCTGCTGACGCCGCTGCAGTTGTTCAACCTGCCGCACCTGCGCGACTACATCAAGGCGCCGTTCTTTCTGGGTGTGCTGGCCCTGTTGGTCTGGCAGATTCGGGCTGCCAGGTTCAACAAAAGCGCGGTTGTGTGGGCCGCCGTAGCCGGGGCGTTGACCGGGATCGGCATGGGTTTCAGGATCGACATCGTGACCCTCGCGCCGCTTTACCTGTTGTCCATCCTGGTGTTTTTCCCGGGCAAGCTGTCCGCCAACCTGCTTATGAAGGGTGCAGGCGCATTGGCCTTCATGCTGGCGCTGGTGCTGTGCGCGGCCCCGATTTTCGGCAACTCTCCGTCGGGCGGCGGCAATATGCCGCATGTGCTGGTTCTGGGCCTGATGGGGGAGTTTGACCCCAAGTTGGGCCTGGCGCGCAGTTTTTACGGGCTGGGCTACCACTACCTGGACATGTACGCGAGCACGCTGCTCAACGGCTACGCCGCCCTGGGTGGCTACACCGGCGAGGTGATTGGTTACCCCACGCCGGAGTACGAGCGGCTGGGCGCGCGCTATTACGCCGACGTTGCCGCGACCTTCCCGGCGGACATGGCCGCCCGCTTTCTTGCCGCAGCCTGGCGGATTCTTCATCTTCCGGTGACGTCCTTCGTGACTTACGAGGACCTCTACTTTTTCTACGACGATTTCATCAATCCCCGCCTGTGGGCTTTCACGCATCACTGGCTGTGGGACGTCATCTTGATGGGTGTGCTGTGCAGCGCCCTGCTCATCATCCTGAGGCGCGGCCTGAGGCTGGGGATTGCCGCTATGGTCATCCTGCTTTTCCTGGCTGGCTATCCCTTCCTGCAATTCAGCATACGCCACTACTTTTACCTGCAGGTGGTCGGCTTGTGGCTGGCAGGCCTGGTCCTGCAAACCTTGGCCTGTAAGCTGGGCAAGGCGTGGGTGGTTTACCGGTCCGGCTCCCGGGGGCGGGCTATCCTGGTTGCCTTGGGTGAGGAGCCTCGGGTGCGCTGGAGGCGGGTCTTCAGCCAGTTCGCAATTATTTTCGTCGTATTGCCTGGGGTGATTTTTTGGGGGGCGAGGGCCTACCAGTCAAGCCACACCCTGGCACTTTTCGAGGCCTATGCCGGTGCGAAGACCGAACCGCTGGCCGGCATCGATCGCACCCAGTCCGGTGATTTGCTCAGGGTGGCTCCGCAGGGTTTGTTTGCGCCTCTGGCCAGTCCCCTGATCGGTGTACCCAAGGCGCGGATCGAGTTCCTCGCGGCCGACTTTGACCAGCGTCGCTGCGGCCGGGACGCCGTTCATGTGAAATATGCCTATGAATTCAACTCGCCGGTGTACGACTTTAACGAGCGGGTTTCGCTGGGCATAGACTCGCAGACGCGAGTAGTGTTTCCGGTATTTCAGCGTGACGGAGAGTTTCGTTTTGCGGGGCTTGAAATGCCAATGGCGGAGAGTCCCTGCCTGGTGGCCTTGTCCCGCATCGCGGATGCGCAAAAGCTCAGGCTGCCGCTGACGTTGCAATTCACAGGCAACTGGCGCGAACTACCTCGTTACAGGGAGATTGCGCTGAGACGCTGAGTGGGGCGCATGGCGCGACCGGAGCCTCCTCCGAATGGACTAGCCGGCTGGGAGGGCTTTAACAATACAATCCCAAATGGCCGGCTTCACAATGACGCCGCGCAATATCGGTGTACAGGGTGTTTTAATCATGAATAGAAAAATAGCGGTGGTCGGCCTCGGTTATGTGGGCCTTCCGGTCGCGGTTGCATTTGGCAAAACCCATGCGGTAGTGGGTTTTGATGTCAAGCCTGCCCGTATTGCGGAACTCAAGGCCGGGCGCGACAGCACGGGCGAAGTGGAGCCCGCCGAACTGGCCCAGGCCAAGATTCTTTATACCGATCGCACAGAAGACCTTAAGGACTGTGACTTTTTCATCGTAGCGGTGCCCACGCCGGTCGATTCGGGCAATACGCCTGACTTGTCGCCCCTGGTGGGCGCCTCGAAATCGATAGGCAAGGTGCTTAAGCGCGGCGATATCGTGGTGTATGAATCAACGGTTTATCCCGGCGCGACCGAGGAAGACTGCGTCCCTGTGCTCGAAGCGCAATCCGGGCTGCGGTTCGGCACGGACTTCACCGTGGGCTACAGCCCCGAGCGCATCAATCCCGGCGACCGGGAACACACTTTCACCAAAATCAAGAAGATCGTGTCGGGTTCCGACGCCCGGACGCTGGACATCGTGGCCGAGGTTTACGGCTCCGTCGTGACGGCCGGAGTGCACCGTGCAGGCACGATCAAGGTGGCCGAAGCCGCCAAGGTCATTGAAAACACCCAGCGCGACTTGAACATCGCCCTCATGAACGAGCTGTCGGTGGTGTTCAAGCGCATGGGCATCGACACCCAGGAGGTGTTGGAGGCTGCCGGCAGCAAATGGAATTTTCTTCCTTTCCGTCCCGGGCTGGTGGGGGGGCACTGCATAGGCGTGGACCCCTACTACCTGACGCACAAGGCCGAGAAGCTGGGCTACATTCCGCAGGTCATCCTGGCGGGCCGCCGCATCAACGACAACATGGGCCGTTTCGTCGCACGCAACACCATCAAGCAGATGATCTCGCAAGGAATAGACGTTGCACGTTCGCGCATCGGCATCCTGGGCATTACCTTCAAAGAGAACTGCCCAGACACCCGCAACTCCAAAGTGGTGGACATCATTCGCGAACTGCAGGACTACGGCGTCGAGGTTGTGGTCTGCGACCCTCACGCCGACGCGGCGGATGTGCATGAGGAGTACGGCCTGACGCTGGGAGAAGTCGATGCCTCCAGGCCTGTTGATGCGCTGGTGATCGCGGTTGCCCACTCCGAATACAGGGCGCTGACGCCCGCGGCCCTGCGGGCCATGACCCGGGGCGACAAGCCCGTGCTGGTGGATGTCAAGTGCATCCAGCCGCGCCAGGCACTCGAATCCGCCGGCTTCAACGTCTGGCGCCTCTAAAACACACACACCTATGAACAGTACTGTCAGCGGCCGGAAAATACGCTTTGCGCTGGTGGGATGCGGCCGCATCTCGAAAAACCATTTCGATTCCATCAAGCAGCACGGCGACCGTGCGGAACTGGTCGACGTCTGCGATATCGATCCCCAGGCGCTCGCGGCGGCCGTTCAGGCGACCGGGGCGACGGGTCACGCCACGTTGACCGCGATGCTGAACGCCACGACCGCGGACTGCGTGATCGTGACGACGCCCAGCGGGCTTCATCCGCGGCAGACCATTGAAATCGCACGCAGCGGCCGGCACGTGCTCACCGAAAAACCCATGGCGACCAAATGGGAGGATGGCCTGCGCATGGTGCGCGCCTGTGAAGACGCCGGTGTGCACCTTTTCGTAGTCAAGCAAAACCGCCGCAACGCCACGCTTCAGCTGCTCAAGCAGGCGGTCGAGAAAAAGCGCTTCGGCCAGATTTACATGGTCACACTCAATGTTTTCTGGCAGCGGCCGCAACAGGGGTATTACGACCAGGCCAAGTGGCGCGGGACCTGGGAAATGGACGGCGGTGCTTTCATGAACCAGGCCAGCCACTACGTGGACCTGCTGGAATGGGTGGTCGGCCCCATCGAGTCGCTGCATGCCTATACGGCCACGCTGGCGCGCGACATCGAAGCGGAAGATACCGGCGTGCTGAGCGTGAAATGGCGCAGCGGTGCACTTGGCTCGCTCAATTGCACCATGCTGACCTATCCCAAGAATCTTGAAGGCTCCATCACCATTTTGGGAGAAAAGGGCACTGTCCGTATCGGCGGCGTCGCTGTGAACGAAATCAAGGAATGGCAGTTCGCCGATGCTGATCCGGACGACGAAAAAATCAAGGCGGCCAGTTATGCCACCACTTCCGTGTACGGGTTTGGGCATCCGCTCTATTACGACAATGTGATCCAGGTGCTGCGGGGTGAGGCCCTGCCGGACGTGGACGGCTGGGAAGGCCTGAAGTCGCTGGAGGTGCTGGTTGCGACTTACCGCTCCGCACGCGACGGCGTGCGCGTCGGCCTGCCGCTTGAACTGTGAAACTGTGACATTCAGAACGGGTTGAGAACCGCATGAGCTATACAGCCCACCCCAGCGCGATCGTCGACGACGGGGCAAAGATCGGAGCGGGCACTCGCATCTGGCACTGGGTGCATGTCAGCGCCGGGGCCCGCATCGGCGAGCGTTGCTCGCTGGGACAGAACGTTTACGTCGGCAACGACGTGCTGGTCGGCGACAACGTCAAGATCCAGAACAATGTCTCGGTCTACGATGCCGTGACGCTGGAGAACGACGTTTTCTGCGGGCCCAGCATGGTGTTCACCAATGTCTACAACCCCCGCTCCGCGGTGACCCGCAAAGACGAATACCGGCGCACGCTGGTCAGGCGCGGCGCCACCTTGGGGGCGAATTGCACCATTGTGTGCGGTGTGACCGTCGGAGAGTACGCCTTCGTCGGCGCCGGCGCGGTCATCAACAGGAATGTCCCGTCTTTTGCGCTCATGGCCGGTGTGCCGGCCCGGCAGATCGGCTGGATGAGCCGATTCGGCGAGCGACTGCCCTTACCGCTGCAAGGCTCCGGCCATGCCGTGTGCGCGCATACCCAAGAACGTTATGAATTGAAAGACGGCGTCTGCACGCTGTTGCCCTGACACCTTGCCTTTGAAGGAATTTCCATGAATGCCGTATTAAAAGACCTTGCCGGCCTGCCCAAGATCGAGTTCATTGACCTGAAGGCGCAATACCGCGCGCTCAAGCCCCGCATTGATGCACGCATCCAGAAGGTGCTGGACCACGGCCAGTACATCATGGGCCCTGAAGTAGCCGAGCTTGAACAAAAACTGGCGGCCTATACCGGCAGCAAGCATTGCATCACTTGCTCGTCCGGTACCGAGGCGCTGCTGATGTCCTTGATGGCGCTGGGCATCGGACCCGGCGACGAGGTCATTACCACGCCTTTCACCTTTGCCGCCACGGCCGAAATGATCGTGCTGGCCGGGGCGACGCCCGTCTTCGTAGACATCGAGGATGGCACCTGCCTGATGGACGCCTCGAAGATCGAAGCCAAGATCACGCCCCGCACCAAGGCGATCATGCCGGTGTCGCTGTACGGCCAGGTCTGCGACATGGATGCGATCAATGCGCTGGCGGCGCGCCACGGCAACATTCCCGTGATTGAAGACGCCGCGCAGAGCTTCGGCGCCAGCTACAGCGGCCCAGGCGGCGCCTCCAGAAAAAGCTGCAACCTGTCGACCATAGGCTGCACCAGTTTTTTCCCCAGCAAGCCGCTGGGTTGCTACGGCGACGGCGGTGCCCTGTTTACCAATGACGATGCGCTGGCCAAGGCCTTGCGCGAAATCCGTGTGCATGGGCAGGAGCGCCGCTACTACCACACCCGCGTAGGCGTCGGCGGACGCATGGACACCCTGCAATGCGCTGTCGTGCTGGCCAAGCTCGAACGCTTTGATTGGGAAATCGAGCGTCGGCTGGAAGTCGGTGCCCGCTATACGGCCCTGTTGGGAGGCCTGGCCAACGGTGCCAGGCCGGTGACCGTGCTCGCCGACCGCGACAGCGTGTTTGCGCAGTACACCCTGCTCGTCCCCAATCGCGAACAGTTTCAAGCCGAGCTGGCCGGCCGTAAAGTGCCGACTGCTGTGCACTATCCCATTCCCCTCTACCGCCAGCCGGCCTACCAGGCGCTGTGCCCCGAGCCGTCCTTCCCGGTGTCGGAAGCGCTGTCGGCTCAGGTGGTCAGCCTGCCCATGCATGCGGACCTGGATGTCGCCACGCAGGATTTCATCGTGGACGCCTGCGCGCGGGCATGCGCGGCATGAAGATCGTTACCATCGTCGGCGCGCGGCCCCAGTTCATCAAAGCCGCAGCCATCTCGCGCGCTCTGCGCGAGCGGCGCCAGGCTGTGGGCGCAGGCGCTCCGGTGGAGCGCATTGTCCACACGGGGCAGCATTACGACCGCAATATGTCCGAAGTCTTCTTTGAGGAAATGGACATTCCCAAGCCCGACTACAACCTGGAGATCGCGGGCGGCTCCCACGGCCAGATGACCGGCCGCATGCTGGAGGCCGTGGAAGCGGTCCTGGTGCAGGAAAAGCCCGACTGGCTGCTGATTTACGGCGACACCAATTCGACGCTGGCGGGCGCGCTGGCCGCGGCCAAGCTGCACATTCCGGTCGCGCACGTGGAAGCCGGCCTGCGCTCTTTCAACATGCGCATGCCCGAAGAGGTCAACCGCATCCTTGCGGACCGCGTCTCCACGCTGCTGTTTTGCCCCACCTCCACCGCAGTTGCCAACCTTCAGGCGGAAGGTGTGCGCGAGGGCGTTCACGATGTCGGCGACGTCATGTACGACGTATCGCTTTTCTATCGCGACCTGGCGTTGCAGCGCAGCACCGTGCTTGATGAGTTGAAGCTCGCCGAGGGCAACTATGTGCTGGCAACCTGCCATCGCGCCGAGAATACCGACGACCCCCTGCGCCTGCGTGGCATCGTCGAGGCGCTGGCCGTCATCGCCCGCCAGGTGCCGGTGGTGTTGCCCCTGCACCCGAGAACCCGCAAGCTGTTGGCGGAGCAGGGCCTGGCCGGCGCGCTCGGCGCGGTCAAGGTGGTCGACCCGGTTTCTTTTCTCGACATGGTGCGCCTGGAGCAGTCCGCCCAGGCCATCGTCACCGATTCCGGCGGTGTGCAGAAAGAGGCTTATTTCTTCGGCGTGCCCTGCCTGACCACGCGGGATGAAACCGAGTGGGTGGAAACCGTGGAAGCCGGCTGGAACCGCCTGGTCGGTGCCGACGCCGCCACCATCGTCAGTGCCTATGCCGCGCTGCAGCGACCGGCCGCGCGCCCCCTGCTATACGGCGACGGCCATGCGGCCGAGCGCATCCTCGATCTGCTTGAGCGCCATCGCCGACAGGACGCTTCCGCCGTAACCGCATGAAAAAACGCGGCAGTCAGGCGGCGGCTGGCGCGGGCAGGGCGCCGTGCCGCATGCGCCGGTCCTTTGCTCCTTTGCTGCGCGTGACAAGGTCATGTTGAACAACGCGCTCTTGCGCCATATGGTCACCCTGCTGGGGGGCACGGCTGCGGGGCAACTGATCGCCCTGCTGGCGGCGCCCTTGCTGACCCGGCTTTACGGGCCCGCCGATTTCGCGGTGGTGGCTGCCTTTGTCGGGGTGTCCACCATCCTGAGTATTTTTGCTACGCTGCGTTATGACCTCGCGCTGCTGCTGCCCCAGGATGAGGGCGATGCGGGCACGGTGTTCCAGTTGTCCCTGCTCATCCTGGTGGGTGCGACCTTTCTCATCAGCCTGCTGCTTTGGGGGCTGGGGCCACTGTTGGTGGCGACCATCCCGACTTTTGCCGCCGTGGCCCATGTGCTGCCGCTGGTGCCCATCATGGTGCTGGCGATTGCCGGCTCGCAGATTCTTTCGGCCTGGGCCAACCGCCAGCGCGCCTACCGCGAGATGGCGGGTGCCAGCGTGCTCAACCAGGGCGGCAACGTCCTGGTTTCTTCCGTGATCGGCTGGACCAAGGCGATAGCCGGTGGCCTGCTGGCGGGGCGCCTCGCCGGCCAGCTTGCATCGGTTGTCTGGCTGGCGCTGCGCCTTCGCTCCGGCTTGCCGCGGCTGCGGTTTGAGTTTGCCGGGCTTGCCGCGGTCGCACGGCGTTACCGTCAGTTCCCGTTCTTCAACGTCCCTTACAGCCTGCTGGGCGCGCTGTCCCAGGAGTTCCTGGTCTTCGCATTGCTCGCTTTTCACCATGTCGGCATCGCCGGCCATTTCGCGCTGGTGCGCACGGTGCTATTGCTTCCCGCGCGCTACCTCTCGTCCTCGCTGGGCCTGGTTTTCTTTCGCGAGGCGGCGCAGCTATTCGGAACGCCCGCCCTGGAAAACCTGACCCTCAAGCTGATGTACCGCCTGGGCGTGGTGGTTGCGCCGCTCACCGTGTTTTTCATGTTCTGGAGCGAGGAGGTCTTCGTTCTGGTGTTTGGGGAAAGCTGGCGCATGGCCGGGCAGATTGCCGCCTGGTATGCGCCGGTGGGCTTTCTTTTCCTGTTCACGAGCTGGCCCGAACGCCTTTACGAGGTTTCCGAGCGCCAGGCGGTGTCCCTGGGGATAGAAATCGGTGGAAATATTACCAAGCTTGCCGCGGTATTAATCCCCTTGTGGGCTGGTGCCGGCCCGGTTGCGGCCATCGTCGGCTATGCCGCCGCTGATGCCGTCTACCACGTCGCCTACCTGCTTGGCCTGTTCCATGTCGGGCGGTTTCGCATGTCCCGCCTGGCTTCATTGACCGGCACGCTGTTGTTGAGTTCGGGCGCTGCCGCCGCCGGTTGCGGGCTCTTGTTGCTAGTACCTTTGCCTGCGTTGGCGCAGGCGGTGGGAGGGGCGATTTGGGTCTTGGGAATAGCCTCGTACGGTACAATCGCCCAGTTCAAGAAACGGCTCGCACCGTAATCTGCCGCGGCCCCCAATCAGAGTCTTCATGCTGCTCATCATCGACTACGGCGTCGGCAATCTCGGCTCCATTCTCAACATGTTCAAGAGGGTAGGCGCTTCCGCGCTGGTCTCGGGCAGGCCCGAGGACGTCCGGGCCGCGGACAAGCTGGTGTTGCCGGGCATAGGCGCTTTTGACAATGTGATGACGCAGTTCCGCGCCAGCGGACTTGAACAGGATTTGATGAAAAAAGTGCTTGATGAGCGCAAGCCCGTCCTCGGAATTTGCGTCGGCATGCAGATGCTCGGCAAGGGCAGCGAGGAAGGCCGCGAATCGGGTTTCGGCTGGCTGGACGCGCATTGCGAGCGGATCCCTGATGCGCCTGGTTTGCGGGTTCCCCACATGGGCTGGAACCGCGTCTCGCCCGTCAAGTCCAACCCTCTGACGCAAACATTGGCTGACGATGCGCGGTTTTACTTCGCGCATTCCTACCGCATGGTCTGTGAAGATGCAAGCGACAAACTGCTGGTGGCTAACCACGGCACGGAAATCGTCTCTGCGGTCCAGCGTGAGAATGTCTACGGTGTGCAGTTTCACCCGGAAAAAAGCCATCGTTTCGGTATGGAGCTGTTCCGGCAGTTCGCGGCGCTATGAGCGGAATACGTCCCCGTATCATTCCCTGTCTCCTGCTGCGCGGCAACGGCTTGTACAAGACAGTGCGGTTCAAGAACCCGGTATACGTCGGTGATCCGATTAACACCGTCAGGATATTCAACGAGAAGGAAGTCGACGAAGTCGTGCTTCTGGATTTCGAGGCTTCGCGAAACGGCAGGACACCGGATTTTGAGAAGATCGGCGAAATTGCCAGCGAAGCCTTCATGCCTATGTCCTACGGCGGCGGGGTGACAACGGTTGAGCAAGCCAAGCGTATCCTGGCCTTGGGCGTGGAGAAAATCATCCTTAACAGCGCCGCGGTGGAAACCCCTGCGCTGATTGGCGAGCTGGCTACCGCGGTGGGAAGCCAGAGTGTGGTGGTCGCGGTGGATGCGCGCAAGAACCTGTTCGGGCGTTACCAGACGACCTGGAAGAATACGGAAAAGTCGAAAGCCATCCACCCCGTGCAATGGGCACAGGAGGCTTGCGCCCTGGGTGCCGGCGAAATTCTATTGAATGTCGTGGACCGCGACGGAACCAGCCAAGGGTACGACCTCGAGCTGGTACGCGAGGTCGCCGCCGCTGTGTCGGTGCCGTTGGTCGCCTGTGGAGGAGCTGCCTCCAATGAAGACCTCGCTGCCGCACTGAAAGCGGGCGCTTCCGGCGCTGCCGCAGGCAGCATGTTTGTATTTCACGGCAAGCACCGTGCGGTGCTGATAAGTTATCCGGCGCCTGAGGAAATTGACAGCTTGAGACGGTGAGCGACCTTCCAGGCGAGGCGGCAGCGGCTTGCTTTTGCGGCGAGACTGCCGTTATTAACAATTCTTGATTGGCTTTGATATATCCAAATGACCCGTGAATACCAAATCTGCACGCATTGCGTCATGGATACCAGCGATCCTGACATTTCTTTTGATGCGGCCGGCGTCTGCAACCATTGCCGCTCCTACGAGATCGAAGCAAAACCGATCGTTGATCGGGCTGACAGCGGCCAGGCTGCACCGGAACTTGCCCGGGTCGTCGCGAAGATCAAGGCCGCGGGCAAGGGGCGTGAATACGATTGCCTGATCGGCCTGAGCGGCGGCGTCGACAGCAGCTACGTGGCGGCCAAGGTCAAGGAGCTGGGCCTTCGCCCATTGGCTGTCCATTTCGACAGCGGCTGGAATTCGGAACTGGCGGTCAACAATATCGAGAACATCGTCAAGCGGCTGGATATCGATCTGTACACCTATGTGTGCGACTGGGACGAGATGAGGGATCTGCAACTGGCCTTCTTCAAGGCGGGCGTAGCCAACTGCGACACGCCCACGGACCATGCATTCCTCGCCGTGCTGTACCGCGTGGCCGCGAAACATGGCATCCGGCACATCGTGACCGGCACCAATTTCGCGACCGAGGCCATCCTGCCCCGGGCCTGGGGTTACAGCCCCGCCGACCTGACGCACCTGCGGGCGATCCACAAGCGCTTCGGCACTCGGCCCCTGAAGACCTATCCGACCCTGGGATTCTTCGCTCGTTACTTTTACTATCCAGTGGTGCACGGGCTGCGTACCGTGCGCATCCTGAATCTGATGCCCTACAACAAGGCCCGGGTCAAGGAGGCCATCAAGCAGGACCTTGGTTGGCGCGACTACGGCGGCAAACACTACGAGTCCATCTTTACACGCTTCTTTCAGGCCTATTACCTGCCTCATAAGTTTGGGTACGACAAACGTCGCGCGCACCTTTCGAGCTTGATCGTGTCTGGGCAGATGACGCGCGAAGAAGCATTGCTTGAACTGCAGCAGCCCACCTATCCGGCGGACAAGCTCGCGACGGACAAGGAGTTCGTGGCCAAGAAAATCGGCCTCTCCGTCGCGGAGTTCGACCAGATCGTCGAGCAAGCTCCGCACGACTATTCAGAGTACCCCACGGAGGAGTGGCTCTACAAAGTCAAAGGGGCGGTATGGGGTGCGGTCAAGAAGTTGCGCGGAATCACAACGGCCAGGGTCTGACTGGCCGCAACATTTAGGTACTTGTGAACTTCATTCCGAATATTATTGGCCGGGCCAAAAACTCTGCGGTTTTCCTGCTTTATTGCGGGCTGCTGGCAGCCCTTTGCCGCAGCGTCACGGCGGAGAGCGGATTCACGAATACCCCTTACCTGCTGACATACGCGGGTTCGCTGCTCCTCAGCTACCTATTGTTTAGCAGGCTGCTTGGCATCCGCGGTGTTTCTTCCGGGGCACCAAAGATGCTGGCTGACAGCCGGCTTGCCAGAATTTCGGACCGCCTGGCCAATGGCCTGCTCGCGGGATGTGCCATTTTTATTGCGCTTCATTTTTTCTACCTCGGCCAGGTCCCGGTATTGGGCGGAATCGTGAGCAATGACTATTACGACATCATGCGAATCCGGCAAAGCGTGTTTTTCGAGGCCCCGGCTGTTTTTCGATACCTGCCAAACATAGTTCTCAAAAGCCTGATCCCGTTTTTACTGCTTTACTTCTATGTCACTGGCCGCAGGAGGATTTTTCTGATTGCGTTGGGCGTTGGGACGTTTTACGGCCTGGCATTGATGAACAAGATGTTCGTTGTCATTCTTTACGCGCCCCTGATGTTGTATCTGCTTTTCAGCCGGCGCTTCTTTTTGGCCGCACGAATGGCTTTGATCCCGGTTGCGGCCCTGGCTTTGTTGGTATTCGTGCAGAACCCTCAAGTGCGTCCTGAGTTCTGGACGCCGCGCGACAAAGCCACTGCATCGGGGAAGCCGCTCATCATTGAAGCCCCCACCCTTGCTGAAACGATGGCCGCACGAAAAAAGACAGAGTCATCTTCATACCCTGTGGTGCAATTCGTCGAAACAATCTACCTGCGGATTTTTGTTGTTCCCGGTCAGGTGGTTGCCGTGTGGTTCTCCAATATTCCGGCACGACTTCCATTTGCGAATGGTTGTGGCTATCGATTTGTAGCTGCGATTCGGGGATGTGAATTTCAGTTTTATCCCTCTCTGGTGCACGACATTGAAAATCCTATCCTGGTGAGAGAAGGCGTTCATGGAACGATGACTGCTGCCAGTTTCATGGAGGACTATGCCAACTTCGGATATAGGGGATTGGTGCTGAGCGGGGTTGTATTTGCCTTCCTGTTGGCATTTATCGCCCGGATGTTTTCGGGCGATTGGCGCTGGGCTCTTATGCTGAATTTCATTCCCGTTGCGATGATGATCGAACTCCCGTTATCCACTGTGTTGTTAACGGGGGGGTGGGCGGTGACACTTCTGCTTTACCTCGTATTCCGTGATCGGCTGAAATCCGCGGCTGAAACGAAGGAAGCGTGAAATGAAGCCCCGCCGTGTAGCGATCGTCACGTCCATCCATCCAGACTTTGACGCGAGAATCTGGAAGCATGCCCGCATGCTTGCCGCCAATGGCGTCGGCGTTGACCTGATCTGCCCCTGGCAGGTGAAGGAGCGCGAAGAGATCGACGGCGTGACCTTCCACCCGTTTCCGATGGCGACCTCGCGGGCCAAGCGGTTATTCCAGGTGCCGCTACGGGTTCTGCCCCGCTTGCGTGCGGTGCTGTCCGGCGTCGACATCGTGCATTTCCACGACATCGACCTGTTGCCCTGGATGGCGGCAGTGTCCTTGTTCAAGCCCGTGGTGTACGACGTCCACGAAAACTACGCTCACGAGATGCTGGTGCGCGAGTGGGTGCCCGTGGTGCTGCGCCGTCCTCTTTATCACGCGGTGCACTGGGGCCAGTTCCTGCTGTCCATGGTGGTACGTAACATTGTTCTGGTCGCGCCTTCCCAGAAGCCTGATTTTTCGAATCCCCGCTTTCGCCAGGCCTACATATACAACTATGCGTCCGTCGCCTTGCTGGACGGCGTGGCAAATGACCATGACAGCCGCAAGGATGCGGTGGTCTTTATCGGGTCGCAACACATCAACAACGGCAGCCTGCTGCTGTTGGATATCGCGGAGAAAATGGCGCAAAGGGTGCCGGGGGTCAAGCTGTTGGCCACCGACCGGTTTTCCAGCGCGGCCTTTCGGGACATCATCACGTCCGGGATCGAAAAACGCGGGCTCCAAAATACCCTGGAACTGATTCCCAACGTCAAACCCCATGAGCTGATGGCGGTGCTGAACCGGGCCACCATCGGAATTTCCCCGAACCTGCGCGTGCCGCAGCAGATCATGGGAATCCACACCAAGATATTTGAATACATGGCCGCGGGGTTGCCTGTCGTGGTGAGCGACCTGCCCCACCAGGTGGGGGTAGTGGAGGCTGCGGACGCGGGAATCCTGGCGCAGCCTGAAGACATCAATACCTTCGTCGACGCAATTGCCTCCCTGGTAGCGGACCGCGGCCGCGCGGTGCAACTCGGCAAAAACGGGCAGCAAGGGTTCAAGGACAGCTACTGCTATGAGAGCCAGGCGCAGGCTCTGCTGGCCTTTTACGATCAGATACTGACCTCCTAGGCTGGCGCCGGCATCCCATGAAGTCATTGCTCAACACCCTGCGCAACATTCTGCTGTTCCGGATCTTCTATCCGTGGGTCCGGTACGGCCGCAATGTGCATGTCCAGTCAAGCGTGGTGATCTATTCGCCAAAGAAGATCTGCAGGTTCGGTGACAACGTGGGCATAGGCCATTTCTGTGTGCTCAACACGGACGTGATCCTGGGAAACGACGTCATGCTGGCCGCGCATGTAGGCCTGATCGCCAGGGATGCTCATAGCACCGACATCGTCGGCACCACCATGTTCGAAGGGCCGCGCGGGGATGCCGGCATGGTCACCGTGGAAGACGACGTTTGGATAGGCTACGGCGCCATCGTCCTGTCGGGCGTCACCATAGGCCGCGGCGCGGTTGTGGCCGCTGGGTCCCTTGTGACCAAGGACGTTCCGCCCTATTCCTTTGTCGTGGGTTCGCCCGCCCGCGTCGTAAAACAGCGCTTCTCTGCAGAACAGATCGCCGAGCATGAGCGCTTGCTGGGACCGCGAATGCCGTCAGCCGGCAAATGCCATGAGCCATAACCCGGGCCGCGCGGAGAGCGCAGCCCCCCGGCGGGGGCTTCGTGTGCTGGTCGTCACGCAATACTTCTGGCCTGAGAACTTCCGCATCAACGACCTCGTCGCCAGCCTGGTGGAGCGCGGCCACGAGGTGACCGTCCTCACGGGCCAGCCCAACTATCCCTCCGGCGATTTCCATCCGGGCTACGGCTGGGGCGGACCCTCGGCCGAACGCCATTCGGGCGCCGAAGTGCTGCGCGTGCCGCTGCTTCCCCGCAAGCAGGGCGGCCTGCGACTGGCACTGAACTACCTGTCCTTCGTCGTGACCGGTTGCTGGGGCGTGCTGTTCCGCCTGGGCCGCGGGCGGGCCTTCGACGCCGTCTTCGTGTTCCAGACCTCGCCCATCACCGTGGGCATTCCGGCCGCCCTCGCCGCCTGGAAGTACCGTGCGCCGGTGCTGTTCTGGGTGCTGGATCTGTGGCCGCAGTCGCTGACCGCCGTAGGCGCCGTGCGCTCGAAATGGGTGTTGCGGCGGGTCGAAACACTGGTTCGATGGATATACCGCCGCTGCCGGCTGGTGCTGATTTCCTCCAAGACCTTTGCGCCCGAGGTGGAGCAACGCGGGGTGGCGGCTGAAAACATCCGCTATTTCCCGAACTGGGGCGAGGCCGGCCTCAATGAGCCCTCGCCCGCGGCCGAGCTTCCCAGGTTGCCGGATGGCTTTGTGGTGCTTTACGGGGGAAACATAGGCGCTGCCCAGGATTTCCCCGCCATACTGGATGCGGCCGAGCGGCTGAAGTCGCGGCCGGAGATCAAGTGGGTGATTGTGGGCGACGGTCGGCTGGCACAGTGGGCCAGGGAAGAAGTGCAACGACGCGGGCTGGGCGACGCCGTGGTGTTTCTCGGCCAGCACCCCCTGGCGGCCATGCCCGGCTTTTTTGCGGCCGCCAGCGCCTTGCTGCTGAGCCTCAGGCCCGATCCCTTGTTTTCCATTACAGTGCCCGGTAAATTGCAGTCTTACCTGGCCGGCGGCAAACCCGTGCTGGCCATGCTGGACGGCGAGGGTGCGCGTATCGTGGACGAGGCTCAAGCCGGGATTTCCTGCCAGGCGGGGGATTCGGCCGCATTGGCCGCGGCCGTGGAGCGGATGGCAGACATGCCCGCAGAGGAACTCGCGCAGATGGGCCGCAACGGAAAAGCCTATTTCGACATGAACTTCGCGCGTGACCGCGTGCTGGACCATCTGGACGAATGGCTGGCCGAAGTCACCGACACAAACGCAAAAGCAGTGCCAGCAAGGACAAAGTGACATGACCCAGAAAAAACAGGAACTCTCAAATCCGGTGTTCGCCGGCAGCACGGTGTTGATCACCGGCGGGACGGGTTCGTTCGGGCACGCGGTGCTCAACGTGCTGCGCACCGCCGGCTGCCGCGAGATCCGGATATTTTCGCGCGACGAGCTCAAGCAGGAGCACATGCGCGTGGAAATGAACGATAGCCAGGTCAAATTCCATATCGGCGACGTTCGC
>Ga0209676_1000834_pt1 | contig 39941 bp, 34 predicted proteins | sample AraplaCvi_mLB_r2_FD_184282 | JGI IMG/M metagenome (GOLD analysis project Ga0209676, IMG submission 184282) | Arabidopsis root microbial communities from North Carolina, USA - plate scrape MF_Cvi_mLB_r2 (SPAdes) (version 2) | ecosystem: Host-associated > Plants > Roots > Endosphere | place: USA... | reverse complement strand
GCGACATCATTGCCGAAGCCATGGAAAAAGTCGGTAAAGAAGGCGTGATCACCGTTGAAGAAGGCTCGGGCCTGGAAAACGAACTGTCGGTTGTAGAAGGCATGCAGTTCGACCGTGGCTACCTGTCGCCATACTTCGTCAACAAGCCGGACACCATGGTTGCCGAGCTCGACGGCCCGCTGATCCTGCTGGTCGACAAGAAGATCTCGAACATCCGCGAAATGCTGCCAGTGCTGGAAGCCGTTGCCAAAGCCGGCCGTCCACTGCTGATCGTGGCCGAAGACGTTGAAGGCGAAGCCCTGGCGACTCTGGTTGTGAACAACATGCGTGGCATCGTCAAAGTCGCTGCCGTCAAGGCACCGGGCTTCGGCGACCGTCGCAAGGCCATGCTGCAGGACATCGCTGTTCTGACCGGCGGTACCGTGATCTCCGAAGAGATCGGTCTGAGCCTGGAAAGCACCACCCTGGAGCACCTGGGTAACGCCAAGCGCGTCACCCTGTCCAAGGAAAACACCATCATCGTTGACGGTGCTGGCGTGCAGGCAGACATCGAAGGCCGTATCGCTCAGATCCGTGCCCAGGTTGCCGAAACGTCCTCGGACTACGACCGTGAAAAACTGCAAGAGCGTCTGGCCAAGCTGTCCGGCGGCGTTGCAGTGATCAAGGTTGGCGCTGGTTCCGAAGTTGAAATGAAAGAGAAGAAAGCCCGCGTTGAAGACGCCCTGCACGCAACCCGTGCAGCCGTTGAAGAAGGCGTGGTACCTGGCGGTGGCGTGGCGCTGATCCGTGCTCTGGAAGCACTGACCGAGCTGACCGGCGACAACGCTGACCAGAACGTCGGTATCGCTGTGCTGCGTCGCGCTGTTGAAGCGCCGCTGCGTCAGATCGCTGCCAACTCCGGTGACGAGCCAAGCGTAGTCGTCAACGAAGTGAAGAACGGCAAAGGTAACTTCGGTTACAACGCTGCTTCCGGCGAATACGGCGACATGATCGAAATGGGCATCCTGGACCCAACCAAGGTAACCCGTTCGGCTCTGCAAGCCGCAGCTTCGATCGGCGGTCTGATCCTGACCACCGAAGCAGCTGTTGCTGACGCACCGAAGAAAGAAGGTGCAGCGGGCGGCGGCATGCCAGACATGGGCGGCATGGGTGGCATGGGCGGCATGATGTAAGCCAGCCCTGGCCCTGTAACGCAAAACCCCGCTGGCGAAAGTCAGCGGGGTTTTTTATTGCCCGAATCTCAGAGTTACCCACATCCCCTGTGGGAGCGAGCCTGCTCGCGAAAGCGGTTTTCATCCGGCATATAAGCCAGTTGACCCGATCATTCGCGAGCAGGCTCGCTCCCACAGGTTCCCCATTTCAGGCGTTGATAGGGTGTGGAGTTGCAGTCGCCGCAGTCTTGCCTGCCGGGCGATAAAGCACCCAGTAATAGGCCCCCAGACAAATCAGCCAGCAGAAGATCGCCGTCCATACGTTGTGCGAAAAGAAGTGCGCGCCCTGCATCATGCGGCTGATCGAGAACACCGAGCCCAGCGCGAAGGCAAATACAAACGCCAGCCGTGCCAGCCGGGGACGGCGGTCGCGCAGCACGAAGAACAACGCAAACAAGGTGAACCCGGTCGCTGCATGGCCACCCGGCCAGCAACGCCCGGGCTTGTCGGTGGCGGGACGATGCTCCATCAGTTTGCTGTAGGTTTCGTGGCCACCGAATTCCTCCAGACTCCATGGGCACTGCACCGCAGTAACGGCTTTGACCGGAGTGACGAACGAAGTGGCCAGTCCCAGCGATAGCACCAGACAGCCCAATTCACGCTTGAACGGTTTCAGCCGTTCGATGAAAAACGCGCCGATGAAACCGAGGATGGCAAATACCGAGAAGCCGATCACCACCTGTTTCGCCCGGTCATGCAGGATGTCTTCGAGAAAATAGCTGTGCCGCCCGATGAAATCACCGGCGACCGGGTCGTAGAACATTCGCGCCAGAACCATGTCCAGATCGGTCAGTTCCAGCAACAGCAGAATGATCGCCGCCGCTACGGGAATGCCCAGACACAACCACCCGTTCAGTGGTCTTGAAGCGGGAAGGGCAGAGGTCGACACCATGGCAGATTCCTTGGTCGATGAAGGGAGTGGAGAGAGCGAGATCGCGCGGAGTCTGCGCGCGGTGGCGTCGGCGATTCGTTAATCGAAAGTGAAAAAAACGTCGGGTAGCGCAATGCGCGGGTTTATCCAACGGCCCCTAGCCCTGAGCCACACTTGGCCGTAAGCTGCGCGGGCCAAGACGGCCGTTATCCCGTTCGGAGGAGGTGCCCATGCGAATTCTGCTGGTCGAAGACAACCGTGACATCCTGGCCAATCTGGCCGATTACCTGGGCATGAAAGGCTATACCGTTGATTGCGCCCAGGATGGTCTGTCCGGTCTGCATCTGGCGGCAACCGAGCATTACGACCTGATCGTGCTCGACATCATGCTGCCCGGCATCGACGGCTACACCTTGTGCAAGCGCCTGCGTGAAGATGCCCGGCGCGACACTCCGGTGATCATGCTCACTGCGCGCGATCAACTCGACGACCGGCTGCAGGGCTTCAAGTCCGGTGCCGACGATTACCTGATCAAACCGTTCGCCCTGTCCGAACTGGCGGCGCGCGTCGAAGCGGTCATGCGCCGTGCCCAAGGCGGCGGTCGCCGCGCGTTGCAGGTCGGTGATCTGAGCTACGACCTCGACACCCTGGAAGTGACCCGTGAAGGCAAGCTGCTCAAGCTCAACCCGGTCGGCCTCAAGTTGCTCGCGGTGCTGATGCAGAAGAGCCCGCACGTCCTGCGTCGGGAGATTCTCGAAGAAGCGCTGTGGGGCGACGACTGCCCGGACAGCGACAGCCTGCGCAGCCATGTTCACCAGTTGCGCCAGGTGATCGACAAGCCATTCGCCAAGCCACTGCTGCACACCGTGCACGGTGTCGGTTATCGCTTGGCCGAGGGCCGAGATGGAGTTTAAGCAGAGCCTTTCCCAGCGGATCATCATCGCCTTTGCGCTGATGAGCGCACTGGTGGCCGGCGCTTTCGCCATGGGCATCGTGGCAACGGTGCACCTGGTGGAAGAGAAACTGATTTCCGCAGGGCTGGGCGGCGACCTGCAACGCCTGCTGCTGATGGACAACGTCTCGGACTGGAGCCATCGCCCGGAGCCGGATCAGTTGTTCTATTTCAGCGGCGGGCCCGGGGATTTCGAGCTGCCCAAGGATTTGCGTCACCTCGATGCAGGTTTCCATGAAGTGTTTCGCGAGCAGCTGTCCTATCACGCCATGGTCGAAGTGGTCGATGGCCGGCGCTACGTGCTGCTGCAGGATCAGAGCGATTTCGAAGAGCGCGAGCGCGTGCTGTTCGCCGTGGTGCTGGTGGGCTTCGTGCTCAGTCTGGCGCTGGCGGTGTTTCTCGGCTGGGTGCTCGCGCGCAAGGTGATGGCGCCGGTGGTGCGGCTGGCCCGGCAGGTGCGCCATCGCGATCAGTTGCTCGGCCTGGCGCCACCCCTGGCACCGGATTACGCCGCGGATGAAGTCGGTGAACTGGCAGTGGCGTTCGATGCCACGCTGGGCCGGTTGCGTCAGGCGTTGACCCGCGAGCGGCTGTTCACCAGCGACGTCAGCCATGAATTGCGCACGCCGCTGATGGTCCTCGCCAGTTCCTGCGAACTGCTGTTGGAAAACCCCGGCATCGATCAGCGCGGTCGGGCCCAGGTCGAGCGTATCGCCCGCGCCAGCGAGGAGATGCGCGAGCTGGTGCAGACCTTCCTGACGCTGGCGCGCGCGCAGAACGAAGAGGCTGGGGCAGCGCCGCAGCAGAACCTCACGCAAGTGGCCGAAAGCCTGCTGTGCCTGTGGCGCGAGCCGATCGAGCGCAAGGGCCTGACGCTGATGTTCGAGGCAGGCAACCCTCCAGACACCCGTTACAACGCGACCTTGCTCAACGCGGTGATGGGCAATTTGCTGCGCAATGCACTGCATTACACCGAGCAGGGTTTCATTCGCCTGACCCTCACCGCCAACGGCTTCGCCGTCGAGGACTCGGGCGTGGGCATTCCCGAGGAAAAACGCGAGGCGATGTTTGAGCCATTTGTGCGCGGCAGCGAGAAGCGGGGCGAGGGTCTGGGCCTGGGGTTATCGCTGGTGCAGCGCATCTGCGAAAACCAGGGCTGGACGGTCAGCCTGAGCACAATGGAGCCCAATGGCTGCCGATTCGAGGTAGATCTTGGCGTGAATGCAGGCAAATAGTGTCTCGAGCCTACTCCCGCCCACCTGTCTAAATCCTGTATAACGTTGTAATACTTTGCAGATTTACCTGACAGAATTTTCACAATTGGATGACCTGACGCTGACACGTCGCTGCCTAAGGTGACGTCATCAGAACTCAGGAGTCCAGATGATGGCCGGCCCGATCAAGCTCGATTTTTCCGAAAAGTACGACGACCAACACGCACAACGCTACCTGCGCAAGCACAAGGAGAGCCTTGGCCGCCGCCTGTCGCACTGGCGCGACGAGCAATTGGGGCGCAAGGCCCTGGCGCTGGCGGGGGATCCCGGACTGGTGCTGGACCTGCCCTGCGGTGCAGGGCGCTTCTGGCCGATGCTCGCGGAAAAGCCCAATCGGGTAATTATCGGTGCGGACAATTCCGAGTCGATGATCAATACGGCGCTGCAAGGTCAGCCGGCCGAGGTGGTCAAGCGCGTACAACCGCTGCACACCTCGGCATTCGATATTGCTCTGCCGGATAACGCGGTCGACAGCATCTTCTGCATGCGTCTTCTTCACCACATCGGTGAAGCCGAGCACCGTAAGGTGATCCTGCGGGAATTCGAGCGGGTTACCCGTGACAGCGTGATTGTTTCATTGTGGGTCGACGGCAACTTCAAAGCCTGGAAGCGCAAACGTGCTGAGCTGGACCGGCCAAATCGCGATTACCAGAATCGCTTTCTGATTCCGGCAACGACGATCGAGAAAGAATTTGAACAGGCGGGTTTCCGCATTCAGGAACAACTGGACTTTATACCGCTCTATGCGATGTGGCGGGTTTACGTATTACGCAAGAGGTAGAGGATGGCAGTGCAAGCAGCAGTTGGAGCGGGTGTCGCTCCACAGGATGGTTTCGATTATTACTGGGCCCAGCGCGGCGAATGGGTTGAAGAGCCCAACGTGCGCCGCGGCGGTGAAAGTGGTGTGCAGCGTATCGTCGGCCGTGACGGCCAGTTGCTGTACGCCAAGCGCCAGACCGGGCACATCTATCGCAGCTGGTTGCACCCGTTCGGTCGCCCGACCGTATTGCGTGAACTCGATGCACTGACCGGCGTGAGCAAGCTCGGCGTACGGGTTCCGCAGATCGTCTTTTGCGGCGCTCAACCGGATCCGCAGCACAAGTGGCGGGCACTGCTTGTCACCAGATCACTCGACGGCTTTCAGGAACTGGAACACTGGCTGGCCGCTGCTGGTGGCCGCGATCAGTGTGGCGACGTGGTTTACGAGCGTGTCCTCAAGGACCTCGCCGAGAACCTGGCGCGCATGCACAAGGGTCGCTGGCAGCACAGCTGCATCTACATCAAGCATGTGTTCGTGCGGGTGATCGGTGAAGGCGAAGCGGCGCAGGTTGAAGTGGCGCTGATCGATCTGGAGAAATGCCGCCAGCGCCTGACCGCCTATCGCGCCGCGCAGCATGACATGAAGCAGCTGCGTCGCCATTCGTCGTTCCGCGATGCCGACTGGAAAAAACTCGTCTACTTTTATGAGACGGCGTTTGGCAGCGCTATCAAAGGTTTATAGCGATGAAACTCGAAATTGCACGAGGTTTGTTCCTGGTTGGGGCCTTGGCAGTTGCTTCACTGGCGGTGGCTGCCTGGGAGCAGCCGCGCATGCAGGTCATAGGAGCGTCCGGGAACGACGCTTTCTGTTCGGTTCCACGGGTGGCCAAGGCCTCCGTGGCGACCCAGCCCGATCATGATTTGTTGTTGTTCATGTTCGGACTGTCCCAGGGAATGAGGCCAGCCAGTTGAAACGAATGAAGCCCAAATAAAAGGCCTCGCAAATGCGAGGCCTTTTTTATTCCACAACTTTCAAGATACATATCGTCCTCTGTGGGAGCGAGCCTGCTCGCGAAGGTGTGTCAGTCGACATCAATTCAGCTGAACTACCGCATTCGCGAGCAGGCTCGCTCCCACAGGGTGATGCGTGTTATCTGGCATCCGGTTTCGCCAGGAAGGTGTAGACACACGGCAGCACGAACAACGTAAACAACGTGCCAATCGACATCCCCGTGGCGATCACCATGCCGATATCAAACCGGCTGACTGCTCCCGCGCCGGTCGCCAGAATCAGCGGCACCATGCCGAACACCATCGCCGCCGTGGTCATCAGCACCGGGCGCAAGCGAATCGCCGCCGCTTCCTCCACGGCTTCGCGGGCAGTCAGGCCCTTGTCCTTGCGCAACTGGTTGGCGAACTCAACGATCAGGATGCCGTGCTTGCTGATCAGGCCGATCAGCGTCACCAGCCCGACCTGGGTGTAGATGTTCATGCTCGACCAGCCAAGGAACAGCGGAATCAGCGCGCCGCAAATCGACAGCGGCACCGTCACCAGAATCACCAGCGGATCACGGAAGCTCTCGAACTGCGCGGCCAGCACCAGAAAGATGATCGCCAACGCCAGGGCGAACGTGACCCACAAGGCACTGCCTTCCTGCACGTACTGGCGCGAGGCGCCGCCGTAGTCAAAGGCAAACCCGGCCGGTGCTTCTTCACGGGCGATCTGCAGCACGGTATCGATGGCTTCGCCCATGCTCACCAGCGGGAAACCGGAAATCTTCGCCGCGTTGAGCTGCTGGAACTGGTTGAGCTGGCGCGGTCGTGCGCGGTCGCTGACCTCGATCAAGGTCGACAGTGGCAACAATTCGCCCTGAGTGTTTTTCACGTAGTAGTTGTTCAGCCAGTCCGGGTTGTCGCGGTAGGCCCGTTCGACCTGGGCGATGACCTTGTAGCTGCGCCCGTCGATGGTGAAGCGGTTGATCTCCGCCTCGCCAAGCAAGGTCGCCAGCGTGCCGCCCAGATCGAGCATCGATACGCCCATCTGCGCAGCCTTGTCGCGGTCGATATCGACCACCACTTCCGGTTTGTCGAACGCCAGATCGAGGTCGACGAAGGCGAACTTGCCCGACTCCATGGCGCGCTTCTCGATGCGCTCGGCAACTTGCAGCAGCAACTCGTAGTCATTGGAGGTGTTGACCACGAATTCGAACGGCAACCCTTCACCGGTGCCGGGCAGGGAGGGCAGGTTGAAGCCGAAGATCTGCAAGCCGGGAATGCTCTCCAGTTTGATTTGTACCTCGGGGAGGATTTCCATCTGCGTACGGCCGCGCTCGTTCCACGGTTTGAGCAGGAAACCGCCGATACCGGCCTGCACGCCGTTGTAGCCGTTGATCTGGAACGAAGAGTAGTACTCGGGAAACTCTTTGAAGATGGTGATGAATTGGTCGGTGTAGGTGCTCAGGTAGTCGAGGTTGGTCGGCTGCGGCGCGCTGGCCATCATGAAAATGATGCCCTGGTCCTCGTCCGGCGCCAGTTCCGACTTGGTGAACTTGAGGAACACCGGAATCAGGCACAGCACGATCACCGCGAACACCAGCACCACCGGCCGGGTATTGAGCGTGCCGTGCAGCATGCTTTGATAGCGGCGCTTGAGGCCTTCGAAAACCCGGTCGAGACGATGGGCCAGTCCGCTGGGATTCTCTTCGTGACGCAGCAGAAACGCGCACATCATCGGCGACAGGGTCAGGGCGACGACGCCGGAAATCACCACCGCACCGGCCAGGGTCAGGGCGAACTCCTTGAACAACGCTCCGGTCAGCCCGGTGAGAAAACCGATCGGCGCGTACACCGCCGCCAGGGTGATGGTCATCGACACCACCGGCATGGCGATCTCGCGCGCACCTTCCAGGGCAGCATCGAACGGCGTCTTGCCTTCTTCGATGTGCCGGTGGATGTTTTCCACCACGACAATCGCATCGTCCACCACCAGACCGATGGCCAGCACCATTGCCAGCAGCGTCAGCAGGTTCATCGAGTAACCCATCATCTGCATGAAGAACATCACGCCGATCATCGACAGCGGGATGGTCACCACCGGGATCACCACCGAGCGCAGTGCGCCGAGGAACAGGAACACCACGACGATGACGATCAGCACCGCTTCGAACAGGGTTTTCACCACCTCATCGATCGAGGCTTGAATGAACAGTGTGGCGTCGTAGGCGATTTCGCTTTTCAGGTTCGGCGGCAGCTGCGCTTCCAGCTCGGGCATCAGCTTGCGCACTTCCCTGATCACGTCCAGCGGGTTGGCCCCCGGCGTGGCCTTGATGCCGATGTACACCGACGGCGTGCCGCCGAACGAACTGATCGAGTCGTAGTTTTCCGCGCCCATTTCCACCCGCGCGACATCGCGCAGCAGCACGCGGCTGTCGCCGTCGACCTTGAGCGGAATCGCCGCGAAGGCTTCGGCGGATTTCAGTTCGGTGTTGGCATTGATGCTGGTGACGGTGTACTCGCCTTTCACCTCACCGGCGGCGGAGAGGAAGTTGTACTGACGCACCGCGGCGGTGACGTCGGCGGCACTGAGGCCGAAGCCGGCGAGCTTCACCGGGTCGAGCCACAGGCGCATGGCGAATACCTGATTGCCGAGGATTTCCGCTTCGGCCATGCCCGGCAGCGTCGCCAGTTTCGGCTGGATGACCCGCGACAGGTAGTCGGTGATCTGCGGGTTGCTCAGGTCCTTGCTGAAGAAGCTGATGTACATCAGCGCCGAAGCGTCGGCAGATTCCTTGCTCAGCACCGGGTCTTCAGCGTCCTGCGGCAGCTTGTTCTTGACCTCGTTGGCCTTGGCCAGCAACTCGGTGAACAAGCGGTCGGTGTTGGCGCCAATGCGCGCGTAAATCGAGATCACCGAGAAGTTCTGCCGGCTGACCGAGGTCATGTAGTCGATGCCCTCGGCGCTGGCCAGGCTCTGTTGCATCGGTTGGGTGATGTAGCCCTGAATGGTCTCGGCGTTGGCCCCGGGGTAAGCCGTGGTCACCGTGATCAGGGCGTTTTCCATTTGCGGGTACTGGCGCAGCGGCAGCTTGCTCCAGGCCTGGAAGCCCAGCAGCACAATCAGCAGGCTGACCACGGTGGCGAGCACCGGGCGGCGGATGAACGGATCGGTAAAAGCCATGGGGATTCCTTGATCAGTCGGCGCGAGGCGGACTGTTCTGCTCGCCGAGGGTCTTGTCGTCGCTGATGGCGATGTGGGCGCCGTTGTCCAGTTTGATCTGGCCAGCCGTCACCACCTGTTCGCCGCTCTGCACGCCCTTGTTGATCATCACCAGGCCATCGCGTCGTTCACCGGTCTCGACGAAACGACGTTCGGCGATCAGCAGCGGTTGGCCGTTGTCATCCTTGGCGACGCTGCCGTCCTCGGCTTTTTTCTGCCCGACCACGTACACCGAGTTGCCGTACAGGGTGTAGGTGATCGCGCTCTCCGGCACCACGATGTGTTTCTGCGGATCGGGCAGCAGCACCTCAAGGCTGGCGAACATCCCCGGCAGCAGCTTGCCGTCGGGGTTGGCCAAGGTAGCGCGGACTAGGATGTTGCGCGTGGTGCTTTCGACGATCGGGTTGATCGCGCTGATCTTGCCGGTAAAGTTCTGCCCCGGGTAAGCGGCAACGGTAAACTGCACGGGCTGGCCGATGGCGAGTTTCGGCAACGCTTGTTCGGGGACATAGAAGTCGGCGTAGAGGCTGCTCAAGTCCTGCAGCGTGGCGATTTTGGTGCCGCTGGCGAGGTAGTCGCCCACGTCGACCTGACGGATGCCGATGGTGCCGCTGAATGGCGCGAGGATGCGCTTTTTCGCCAGTGACGCGTTGAGCTGATTGACCGTGGCCTTGTTCTTTTGCAGCACGGCGGAGAGGCGGTCGTATTCGCCTTTGGAGATCGCGCGGCTGTCGACCAGTTGCGCGCCACGGCCGAAGTCCAGTTGCGCCAGGCCGAGATCGGCGCGGGCGGTTTCCAGCAGGGCGGTTTCCACGGCACTGTCGAGTTGCAACAACGGTTGGCCGGCCTTGACCTTCTGCCCGGATTCGAATTTGAGTTCAGTGACGGTGCCGGCGACTTCCAGGCTCAGATCAACGCCTTGCAGCGCCTTGAGCGAACCGACAGTGGGCAAACGCATCTGCCACGGCTGTTCGCCGGCCGTGGCCACGGCGACGCTGATGGGTGGTTTCGGTTTGGAAAAGCCCTGGATCATCGTGTAGATCGAAAAGGCCTTGTATCCGCCCAGCACCAGGACGAGCAGCAAAACAACACCCAACATGATCAGCATGCGGCGACGCAGCATATGTCCAGTTCCTTGGATAAATCATGAGACAGGCGGGCACATTACTCCGAGTACAGGGGGGATTCCAACTGGCAGTTATTACAGGTGCTGCACACCCGAATCCATGTGGCGAGGGAGCTTGCTCCCGCTGAGGCGCGAAGCGGCTCCTCTTTTTGTGCAAAAGCGGGGCCTGCTGCGCAGTCCAGCGAGAGCAAGCTCCCTCGCCACAAATCGGGTGGTGCCTAGGCCATCAGATGGAGATGGTTATCCCAGAGCCCCGCCGGCAATTCCAGCGGCTTGGCCAGCAGTTGTTCCTGGCGGCAATCGTAGTAGCGGCAGCGGCCCTGACCCGAGGTCACGACAAAGCCATCCTTCACCGCACCGACGCCTGCGCAATCAGGCAACGGCGCATCGAGGCGCAGTTCGCCGCTGTCCAGATCCCAGATAAAGAAGCGGTTGCCACGCGGCGCCGTCAACGCGACCAGACGCAAATCGCTGTGCACCGCGACGCTGGCGGTGTAGTGCCCCATCGCCTGCAGCTGTTGCTCGGCCACCGGGAACGCCACGAACGGTTGCCCCGGCCGTTTGATCGCCAGCAGCTCCGAGCGCTCGTGGGACGGCCCCATGAATTGCTGGCCGGCGACGATGGTGCCATCGCTGGCGATGCCCAGGTGGCGCACGCTGTTCATCTGCTGGGCGAGGGTCTCCTTGCTCAGCAACTTGCCGTCGCGCTGCATCAGCACCAGGCTCGGCTCCATGGCGTTGAGGTTCATGTCGACGCGGCTTTCCGCCTCGGTGCGAATCCCGCCATTGGCCACCACCAGCGTCTCGCCATCGGGCATCCACGACACTTGATGCGGGCCGAGGCCGTGGGTGGAAATCTCGTCCGTGTGCACCAGTCGCTCGCCCTCGAACTTGTACACGCCGAGCAGGCCACGGCCGGGATCGGTGGTGTCGTTCTCGGTGGCGTAGAGGTATTCGCCGTCCTTGTGCACCACGGCGTGGCCGTAGAAGTGCCGGTTCGGCTGCGAGGTCACGGTCTGCAGCAACTTGCCGTCGCGCAGATCGATCAGGTAACTCTCGGTACCCGGACGCCGCGCAACGAACAGCGCCAGCGGCTGCGTCGGATGATTGATGATGTCGTGGCATCGCTGACCGACGTGGGTGGCGAACACCCGCGTGCCGTCGAGCCGATAACCGACGGCGTAATGCTTGCCGTCGCTGTCATCGCGCGCCGACAACAGCAACGGGCTCTGATCCTTGCGTTTGAACAGCGTCCAGCCGCCCAGCGTCACTGCTCCCAGCAGTGCACTACCTAAAGTCAGAACCTGACGTCGCAGCATGGCTCTCGCCCTCATCAGTCACCGTCGTTGGCATTGAAGCCCAGTTGGATGCCCAGCGCCTTGGCCAGCTCGCCTTCATGCAGGCGATGGACGACGTTGAGGCTGTCGTAGATATCGTTGAGTTGCTGGCGACCGGCGTCGTCCTCGAGCATTTCGCCGAGCGAACGCTGGGTGCTGTCGAACAGCTTCAGCGAGGCGGCATAAGCGGCGTCGATCTTGTCCGCCAGGGGTTTCTGCTCGGCTGGCAATAGCCCGCGCAGGCCTTTGTTGTCGACGCCTTCCCAAACGGTTTTGGCCGCGGCAAGGCTGGCTTCCAGTGCGGTCAGCGACGACTGGCTGCGCCACGCATCCGCCTGGAACGGCTGCGGCACGCCTTTGCTCTGACGGCCCATCGGCGTACCGAGTTTTTTCTTCAGGGTATCCAGTGCAGTGACTTGTACGCGTAGCAGATCGGCGATCGCTTCGTGGGAGTCGGCGTAGCGCTGGTTGGGGAACTTGCTCATCTGCGCGAGCATGCCGTCGGTGTTGTTCCAGCCCTGCAGGATCTCCTCGGCCAGTTGCTTCTGGCGTTCGCCGATGGCGATCAACAGCGGGCAGTACTTGGCTTTCTGCGCATCGTTAGCGACGTCAGGCTTGGCGTCAAAAAGGATGTATTCGTAAGCCGACAGGCCTTGTACCACGACGCTGGATTTGGCCAGCGCGGCGGCATCGATCTGCGGCTGGGCGACGACCAGTTGCTCGACCTGACGGCCGACGAGGTTTTTCTTGTCCGGCCAGAACTGCACTTGCCACGAACGATTGCCCTCGGCCAGCGGGCCGATCAGCAGCGGTTGCAGCTCGGCCCAGGCTTTCTGCGCGTGGAGGAAGTCGGCGCGGGCGGTTTCCAGGCTTTCCTTGCCCTGGCAGTAGGCGAGGGCGCTGACCGCCAGTTGCCGGTCGGCTTCGACCCAGCGGGTGTAGGTCGGCAGGATCACCGATTTGGCGATCGCCGCCGAGGTGACCGCTTGCGGATCCTGCGGCGAGCAGGCGCCGAGGGCGAGCGCGGCAAGGCTGGTGAACAGTAACTTGGGACGGAACATGTCGGGCTCCCGATGCGTTTTCAGTATTTAAAGTGAGTTCAGAAATGCCAGCAACGCAGCGCGCTGCTCGGCATTGAAAGACAAAACCTGTTGCTGCGCAGCCGTCGCTTCGCCGCCATGCCAGAGCACCGCTTCGAGCAGGTTGCGAGCGCGGCCGTCGTGCAAAAACTGCGTGTGGCCACTGACCGCTTGCGTCAGGCCGATGCCCCACAGCGGCGGCGTGCGCCAGTCGCGGCCGGAGGCCTGAAATTCCGTGCGGTTGTCCGCCAGTCCTTCGCCCATGTCGTGCAGGAGCAAATCGCTGTACGGACGAATCACTTGATTGGCCAGCTCAGGTTCGGCGGCGTTGGCGGCGGTGGTGTATTTGGGCGTGTGGCACGACTGGCAACCGGCCTGGAAAAACAGGTTCTTGCCGGCCAGCACCTGTGGGTCGTTGACGCCACGGCGCGCCGGCACTGCCAGATTGCGGCTGTAGAACAGCACCAGACGCAGGATGTTGTCGCTAACTTCCGGTTCGCCGTCCGGGCCATTGCCGTTCGGCGCCTGTTTGCAGGCGGTCTGCGCCTCGGTGCAGTCGTCGAAAGGCCGCAGGCTGGTGGTCAGGCCCATGTCACCGGAGAACGCGTGCACATTCTGCTGGTTGAGATTCGGCTGCCCGGCTTTCCAGCCGAACCGGCCGATCACGGTTTTCTGCAACTGGTCATCCCAAACCCGGTTGGGCCGGCCATTGATGCCGTTGTTCTCTTTCACCTGGGCGGCGGCGTTGGCGAGGATCGCCTCTTCGGGGATCGCTTCGAGCAGGCCCAGACCAATCATCGGCGGCGCCACCCGCGCGGAGAAACGCGTGTCCGGATGCATCGGGCCGTAACCGAGTTGAGTGATCTGCAGGGTCGGTTTGCGCAACTCCACTTGCGTGCCGTCCTTGAACCGTACGGGCACTGGCGTGTAGTCGACGCGCACCTTGCCTTCCGGGGCGACGCCGGGCACGGCCATGTCCTGGAACTGCCCGCCATACACCGGCTCCGGCACCACGCCGAGCTGTTCGATGATTTTGGCGTAGGGCGGCGCGTCGGGAATCGACAGGCGCACCAGCATCGACACCGCATTGGTCGCATCAGGGGCCGGAGGATGACCGCGACCGTCCTTGATGTGGCAGTTCTGGCAGGCGTTGGTATTGAACAACGGGCCGAGGCCGTCGCGCGCCGTGGTGGTCGACGGCGCAATTACCCACGGGCTGCGGAAGAAGCTGTTGCCGACACTGAAATCCACCCGCCGCGACGGCGGCAGGTTGGCCGATGGCAGGGAGAACGCGTTCTGATCACTCTTGCGCACGGTCGCCGCACCGCCCGATCGCGCTTCACCCGGCTCGGCCTTGGTGAAACGCGGGGCGTCATCGCAGGCACTCAGGCCCAGGGCCAGCAACAGTGCGGACAAGCGAAGCGGCAACGACGGCATCAGACATCCTGCAAACGGGCGAAAACAAAGGCGCAAAGTCTAACAGGGCAGGGGAGTTTGAATAAGAGGAATTATCGTTTGCTTGATACAGCGCAAGCCTTGAAGCGCATGCCAACACTGTGGGAGCGAGCCTGCTCACGAAAGCGACGCCCGACGCGCTGAAAATGCCGCGCCGGATAAGGCCTTCGCGAGCAGGCTCGCTCCCACAGGGACAGCGGTGTGCCAGGTATGAAAAAGGCGACCCGAAGGTCGCCTCTTTTTGACGCGGACGCGGTGATCAGAATTCGTGATCGGCGTTGTCCGGGTTCAGGTCGCTGATGCCCAGTTTGCCGGCAGCGGCTTCGATCGAGCCGGTCTGCTTGACCAGCGCGGCGATGGCGTCGCGAACAACCTGGTTGCCAGCGGTGTTGCCGGCGGCGATCAACTGGTCGTAGTGCTCACCCTTGTTGGCGTGATCGACCATGACCTGGATTTTCGCTTCGGTCGCGGCCAGATCGGCTTTCAGTGCAGTGTCGGCGGCCGGGTCGGCCTTGGCCACCAGCGACGACAGGCTGGCGCCGGTCAGCTTGGTGCCGTCAACCCGGGTGTACTCGCCCAGATAAACGTTACGCACGCCTTTGGCATCGTAGAAGTGCGAGTAGTGGGTGTTGTCGCTGAAGCAATCCTGCTCGTCTTCAGGGGAGTTGGCTTCCAGGGAAACCTTCATGCGCTCGCCCGCCAGTTCACCCAGGGACAGGCTGCCCATGCCGAAGAGCATTTTGCGCAGGCCGGTTTCGCCTGGCTCGGCTTGCAGTGTGGCGCGGTAGTTGTCGGCCACGTTCGGCTTCCAGTTGCCGACCATTTCTTCCAGATCGCTGACCAGCAGTTGGGTCACGGCTTTCAGGTAGGCACGACGACGTTCGTTGTGACCGCCGGTGGCGCCAGCGCCTTCCAGGTAGTCCGAGGCCGGACGGTTGCCAGCGCCCGGGCCGGTACCGTTGAGGTCCTGGCCCCAGAGGAGGAATTCGATGGCGTGGTAGCCAGTCGCAACGTTGGCTTCGGAACCGCCCAGCTCATTGAGGCTGGCGAGCTTTTCCGGGGTGATCTCTTTCACGTCGACCTTGTCTTCGCCGACCTGAACTTCGGTGTTGGCGATGATATTGGCGGTGGCGCCCGGGTTGCCCAGTGCGTGCTCGTAGGATTTGTCGACGTAGTCGATCAGGCCTTCGTCCAGCGGCCAGGCGTTAACCTGACCTTCCCAGTCGTCAATGATGGTGTTACCGAAGCGGAATACTTCGCTCTGCAGGTACGGCACGCGCGCGGCAACCCAGGCAGCCTTGGCGGCTTTCAGGGTGTCGGCGTTCGGCTTGGCGAGGAACGCGTCGACGGCAGTTTGCAGGGTTTTCGCGGTGGATTCGGCATCGCTGTAAACGGCGAAGACCATGTCGGCGTAGTGCGCGACCACAGCCTTGGCGGCGGCATCGTCAACTTTACCGGCAGCAGGAGCAGGGGCAGCGGCCGGCGCCGGGGCTGGAGCAGCGCTGCTGGAAGCCGGAGTCATTTCGGAGGCTTTTTCTTTGTCCTTGCCTTCGCCGCAACCGGCGAGGGAAATAGCGATGGCCAGCAGACTGGCGGTAGCCAGAGGCATACGAATCATGGCGAACATCCTGCTTCGGTAGTTGAGTGGACTGGCGCCGGGGGCGCGCAAAACTGCGACATAATGCAAATCTTTCGCATTATGTGTAAAGGCGTGGGTGGAAATATTTCTTATTTGCGCAAGAAGATCAAAAGATCGCAGCCTCGTTGCACTGTAGGAGCTGACGAGTGCAACGAGGCTGCGATCTTTTGATCTTTTGATCTTTAAAGAATCGCCGCGTTGCTGCGTTGCGCCTGCTTGAGGTAAATACCCAGCTCCCGCGCCGGCAGCGGTTTGCTGTAGTGGTAGCCCTGACCTTCGTGGCAACCCTCGGAGATGATGTAGGTTTCCTGCTCGGCGGTTTCCACGCCTTCGGCAATCACCTGCATGCCCAGGCTCTTGCCCAGTTGAATGATCGCGCGAACGATGGTCGCGTCATCGTCGTCATCCAGCAGATCCTGGACGAAGCTTTTGTCGATCTTGATCTTGTCCAGCGGCAGGCTTTTCAGATAGCTGAGGGATGAATAGCCGGTGCCGAAGTCGTCGATCGCAATCAGCGCGCCGGAGCGGCGCAGGCTGAGCAGATGCTGGGCGGCGGTGGTGATGTCTTCCATCAGGCCGGTTTCGGTGACTTCCAGTTCCAGACTGCGCGGCGGCAGGCGGTACATCTGCAGCAGGTTGTTGACCACCCGCGGCAGCTCGGCGTGGTGCAGTTGCACGGTCGACAGGTTGACCGCCATACGCAAATCGACGAACCCCTGATCATGCCACTCACGCAATTGCTTGCAGGCCTGGTCGAGCACCCACTCGCCGATGGCGATGATCGTGCCGTTCTGTTCGGCCAGCGGAATGAACAGGTCCGGCGGCACCAGGCCGTGTTCGGGGTGCTGCCAGCGAATCAGCGCTTCGACACCCACCACGCGATGATCGCGATAACTGATCTGCGGCTGATAGACCAGGTAGAACTGATCGCGGATCAGCGCGTCACGCAGGTCTTTTTCCAGCTCGCGACGGCGGCGCATCTCGCTGTCGACGCTGGCGATGTAGAACTGATAGCGGTTGCGCGAGCGGGTCTTGGCCAGGGTCATGGTCTGCTCGGCTTTCTGCAACAGCTTCTCGGTGCTGTCGCCGTCCTCCGGGAACAGGGTGATGCCGATGGTCGCGCGCAGGCGGATTTCCTGATCGTCGAGGGCGAAGGGCGCCTCCAGGTCATCGAGAATGCTCTGCGCCAGTTCCGCTGCTTCGTAAGGTTGTTCGATGTCGGCCTGCACCAGGGCGAACTGATCGCCGCCCAGGCGGGCCAGGGCGCCGAGACGACCGCTGTGGGCGCGCAAGCGATCGGCCAGGGCCAGCAGCAACTGGTCGCCGGTCTGGTAGCTGAATTGTTCGTTGATGCCTTTGAAATCATCCAGGCCGACGCACAACACCGCGACGCGGCGCTGCAACTTCCCCGCATCGACGAGAATCTTGTCCAGCTGCTGCTGCAATTGCTGGCGGTTCGGCAGACCGGTCAGGAAGTCGTACTGGGCCATGCGTAGCAGGCTGTTTTCCGCTTCGTGGCGCAGATGGGTGTTGCGTTCGATGGACTCGAGCAACTGGTTGGCGGTGTTGATCCACAGGCCCAGCTCGTTTTTTTCGTGGCCCTTGAGCTGCGGAATCTTGTGCTCGCTGGGACGATCCGGGTTGATTTCGGTGAGGTGCTCGATGATCCGTGACAGCGGTTTGGTCAGCAGCCAGTGATAGACCAGATACAGCACCAGTCCCATGGCCAGTGCGCGCAGTACGCCGGAAATGAAGATGATCACCGAGCTGACAATGAAACCTTCGCCATAGGTTGCGGTGTCGAGGGTGATGCTCAGGTCGCCGTAGTATTCGCTGTAGGGGCCACGGCCGACCAATTGCGTGGTGAAGGTGCGTTCCTGACCGAGAATCAGGTCGGTCAGCCAACGGCTGTTGGAATGCTGCAATTCGCGGGATTTCTGCGCGAGCATCGCTTCATTGGGGTGGCCGATCGAGGCCTGGCGCACGGCGTCGTCCTGGAACAGCCCCTCGATCACCTGCATGCCCATTTCCCGGTCCAGGCTATAGACCGCCTGGGTCGAAGGATCGCGGAACATGTCGAGGATCCGCTCGGCGTCGCCGGCGACGGCCTGACGGGTCTTGTAGGCATCGAAGACAATCTGCGCGCAGCTCAAGACTACGCCTACGATCAATGCCGACAGGAGCACGACCCGGAGCAACTTCACCGACAAGCTGTTCTTGAGTTCCAGCTTCAAAGGGTTATTCCTTGTTCCGTGCGGGTAGCGTCAAGTTGCCATGAGTATTGGCAATCCCGGGTTGGCAGTCAAAGGGACAATCAGGCACGGGAAAATTCGCCGGTATCCTGGCCGCGATGTCGTCATTTGAGTAATAGCTCTGAATTACTGTGTCGGTTGCAGTGGCCCGCAACTTGAGCACCGGGTCAAAGATTTTTTCCTGTCTCTGATGGTAGTCGGCTGTCGGCTGGCAGCAAACGGCCCGAAGCTGTTTTTGCCGTGCGACAAACGCCATGCGCAAGGCATAAAAAAACCCGGCCGAAGCCGGGTTTCCTGTCTGGCGCGCAGCTTAAGCGGTGAAGGTCTTGCCTTCGAACTGCTCGGCCACGAACTTCCAGTTGACCAGGTTCCAGAACGCTTCAACGTACTTCGGACGCAGGTTGCGGTAGTCGATGTAGTAAGCGTGTTCCCAGACGTCGCAGGTCAGCAGCGGGGTGTCGCCGCTGGTCAGCGGGTTGCCGGCGCCGATGGTGCTGGCCAGGGCCAGGGAACCGTCAGCCTTTTTCACCAGCCAGCCCCAGCCGGAACCGAAGGTGCCGATCGAGGTTTTGCTGAATTCTTCCTTGAACTTGTCGAACGAGCCGAACGCTGCGTTGATGGCATCTGCCAGTGCGCCGGTTGGCTGACCGCCGGCGTTTGGCGCCAGGCAGTTCCAGTAGAAGGTGTGGTTCCAGACCTGAGCGGCGTTGTTGAAGATACCGCCCGAGGAAGTCTTGACGATCTCTTCCAGGGTCTTGCCTTCAAACTCGGTGCCTGGCACCAGGTTGTTCAGGTTCACGACGTAGGTGTTGTGGTGCTTGTCGTGGTGGAACTCCAGGGTTTCCTTGGAGATGTGCGGCTGCAGGGCATCGTGTGCGTAGGGCAGCGGCGGCAATTCGAAAGCCATGATGATTCTCCTAATCAGGTCTGTTGCGGTGAGCGCAAGGCCGATCACGGGCGGCCGGAAATGCACCGGCGAGTTTTTACTCTTTGCGGCGCAGGGTTCGGATCATAGCACCGGGGTCGCGCCTTAACCACGCAACAACTGTGTGGGATAGAGGTTCCAGAGCCTTCAGCATTAATTCATCCGGCGATGATCAACTGCGCGGCCACGGCGAACATCATCAACGCCACCACCAGATCGAGAATGCGCCAGGTGCTCGGCCGGGCCAGCCATGGTGCCAGCCATGCGGCGCCGAGAGCCAGGGTGGAAAACCACAGCAGCGAGGCGCTCGCCGCGCCGACTACATAAGCGCCGGGCACCGATTGCTGCGCGCCCAGCGAGCCGATCAATAAAACCGTATCCAGATAAACGTGGGGATTGAGCAATGTCACCGCCAACGCGCTGAGCATGACCGCGCGCAGGGAGCGTACGGTCTGGTTCTCGCCTTGCTCGAGGCTCTGCTTCGAGCAGGCCCGGCGCAGCGCCTGGCTGCCGTACCAGATCAAAAAGGTCGCGCCGCCCCAACGGGCAATCGCCAGCAGGGTCGGGTTCTGCGCGAGAATCGTCGCCAGGCCGAACACCCCGGCCGCCACCAGAATCGCGTCACACACCACGCACAATGCCGCCACAGGCAAATGGTGTTCACGGCGCAGGCTCTGCGCCAATACAAACGCGTTCTGCGTGCCGATCGCCATGATCAGGCCGAACGCCATCAACAGGCCGTTTACATAGCTTTGCCACATGGAAAATATCCTTGAAAGAGAGTGCTTGCTGGCTATTCTCCGGCGTGCCGCTGTATAAGAAAAACCAATAGTGCTGATCGCCCATTAGGAAAACTGATGTTCGACTATAAATTGCTTTCTGCGCTGGCCGCGGTGGTCGAGCAGGCCGGCTTCGATCGCGCTGCACAGGTTCTCGGCCTGTCGCAGTCGGCGATCTCCCAGCGCATCAAATTGCTCGAGGCGCGCGTCGGCCAGCCGGTGCTGGTACGCGAAACACCGCCATCGCCGACCGAAATCGGCCGGCGCTTGCTCAACCATGTGCAGCAGGTGCGTTTGCTTGAGCGCGACTTGCAATCGGCGGTACCGGCGCTGGACGAAGAAGGCCTGCCGGATCGCCTGCGCATCGCCCTCAACGCCGATAGCCTTGCCACTTGGTGGGCAGGCGCCGTTGGCGATTTCTGCGCCGAGCAGCATTTGTTGCTCGATCTGATCGTCGAAGACCAGACCGTCGGCCTCAAGCGCATGCGTGCCGGTGAAGTGGCCGCATGCCTGTGCGCCAGCGAGCGCCCGGTGGCCGGCGCACGCAGCGTGTTGCTCGGTGCCATGCGCTATCGCGCGCTCGCCAGTCCGGCCTTCATCGCCCGGCATTTTCCCGATGGCGTACGCGCCGAACAGCTGCCACGCACCCCCGCACTGGTGTTCGGCCCGGACGATTTCCTCCAGCATCGCTACCTGGCGCTGTTGGGCGTCGATGGCGCGTTCGAACACCATATATGCCCGTCCTCCGAAGGCTTCATTCGCCTGACCGAAGCCGGCCTGGGCTGGGGGCTGGTGCCGGAACTGCAAGTGCGCGAACAGCTGGAGCGCGGCGTGCTGCGCGAATTGCTGCCAGATAAACCGATCGACGTGCCGTTGTACTGGCATCATTGGCGCAACGGCGGCCAGTTGCTGAACCTGCTTACCGAACAACTGCTGCGCGCCTCAAAGCAATGGCTAGTGGCCTGAAAGCAGCGGCAAGCGTCAAGCTGCAAGCGGCAAGAACAAGCACCGTTTCAATTTGCAGCTGAAAGCTTGTAGCTCGCAGCTGTCTTTCTGGAGTTTTTGATGAAGATTTTGGTTACCGGCGCCAGCGGCTTTATTGGCGGGCGCTTTGCGCGTTTCGCCCTGGAGCAGGGCCTTGAAGTGCGGGTCAACGGTCGCCGGGCCGAGAGCGTCGAGCATCTGGTGCGCCGGGGTGCAGAGTTTGTGCCGGGCGATCTGACCGACGCCGATCTGGTACGCGACCTCTGCCGCGACGTCGAAGCGGTGGTGCATTGCGCCGGTGCCGTCGGCGTGTGGGGGCGTTATCAGGACTTCCATCAGGGCAATGTCCAAGTCACCGAAAACGTTGTCGAAGCCTGCCTCAAGCAGCGCGTGCGGCGGCTGGTGCATCTGTCGTCGCCGTCGATCTATTTTGATGGCCGTGACCATCTCGGCCTGACCGAAGAGCAAGTGCCCAAGCGCTTCAAGCATCCCTACGCCGCGACCAAATATCTGGCCGAGCAAAAAGTCTTCGGTGCCCAGGAATTCGGTCTGGAAACCATCGCCCTGCGCCCGCGTTTCGTCACCGGCGCCGGTGACATGAGCATCTTCCCGCGACTGCTGAAGATGCAGCGCAAGGGCCGTCTGGCGATCATCGGCGACGGTTTGAACAAGGTCGACTTCACCAGCGTGCAGAACCTCAACGAAGTCATGCTCAGCAGCCTCTTGGCGGCTGGCTCGGCGCTGGGCAAGGCCTACAACATCAGCAACGGTACGCCGGTGCCGCTGTGGGACGTGGTCAACTACGTGATGCGGCGGATGGACGTCGATCAGGTGCGCAAATATCGCTCTTACGGTCTGGCCTACAGCGTCGCGGCGCTCAACGAGGGCGCGTGCATGCTCTGGCCCGGACGTCCGGAGCCGACCCTGTCGCGCCTGGGCATGCAAGTCATGAAGAAAAATTTCACCCTGGATATAAGCCGCGCCCGGCATTATCTCGACTACGACCCGAAAGTCAGCCTGTGGGCTGCCCTCGATGAGTTCTGTGCGTGGTGGAAAGCTCAGGACATTCGTTGAAACGATTCGGCCGGGCGGCAATGAACCGCGTTGCGGCTTGAGGGTCAATGCCTGCGGCTGCGGCGGTTATACTTCGCAGCATTTAGCCATCACCGCGTTTGCCAAAGGTTGCCTCAATGTCCATGCGAAACGATGCCCACGACGACGATTTCGATAACGTGCCAAGCCTGCGCGCCGACCCGTTCGATGACGATGACATCGCGCCCGGCCCCCGCACTTCCGGGCATTCGCGCACCGCGCCCGTGGTCAAGGTCAAGACTGCCAGCACCGGGCCGCTGTGGGCGCTGGTCGGCGCGTTGTTTTTCGCCTTCATCGGTCTGGCCTGGTGGAGCTTCCAGCAGATTTCGCTGATGGAGCAGCAACTCGTCGCCACCCAGGAAAGCTTTGCGCGCATCAGCGAAGAAGCGGCGGGGCGCCTGCAGGATATTTCCGGCAAGGTCGTCGCCAGCCAGAGCAATGTCAGCAGCGACAGCGAAGCGCTGAAGTTGCAGATCAAACAGCTTGAAGGCAAGTTGCTCGACCAGAGCAAGCAGCAGCAAGGCGTGGCCGGTCAGGCCAGCGAGCTGGACAAGCGTCTGGCGCAGATGACCGCGCAGACCACCGAACAGCAGAACGCCAACACGCAGTTGCAGGCGCAGGTCAAAGCCCTGAGCGCCGAACTGGCGACCATCAAAAGCACGCCGGCCGATACCAGCAAGGTCGATGCGCAACTGAAGGCCTTCGACGCCCAGTTCAAGAGTCTCGGCGCCGATATCGCGGCGCTGAAGAAACAGGGCAACCCGAGCGCGGCGATCGATCGTCTGGAGCAGGACATCGTGGTGTTGAAAAGTCAGCAGGACAATCGCCCGGCAGCGCCACAGGGTGGCGGCAATACCGCCGAGTTCGATGCGTTCCGCGCGCAGATGACCCGCAACCTGAATACCTTGCAGGCGCAGATCCAGAACCTGCAGCAACAGATCAATTCCCGCCCGTAAGCGCTGATCGAGGCTGGCGAGCATTGCTTGTCAGCCTCACGGCGCAATGTTCAGAAACGCTCTGAATATCTCTACATGACCGCAAGCCGTCTACGCTCTTGAAACACCAAAAAGAACGAGGGATGCGCTATGGGGTTTTTGCATAAGGTGGCCTGGCTCGGCCTGCTGTTGCTGGCCGGTTTCGGCCAGGCCAGCGCCGCCACCGCCGCCAAGGATGACAGTCAGGCGGCCATCGCCCTGCTGGAAAAAGCCTTGGCCTACTACCACGACAATGGCGACAAGGCGTTCGCCGCATTCAGCCGCCAAGGGGAGTTTGTCGACAAGGATCGCTATGTCTTCGTCCTCGACACCAAGGGCGTCATGCTTGCCAGCGGCGGGCCGTCTTCCGCGCTGATCGGCCGCGATGTCAGCGAAGTGCTCGGGCCGGATCTGCAGAAGGCGTTCAAGGACGCGCTGAAGGTGCCGGAAGGCAACGGCATCCAGCAGGCCGAATACCGCTGGCAGAACTGGGCCGACGGCAAGGTCGAGCGCAAGCATGTGTTCTATCAGCGCGTCGGCCAGCGCATTCTTGCCGTCGGTTACTACTTGCCGCGGGCCTCTGCCGAGCAGGCCAAGGCCTTGCTGGATAAAGCCGCGACGGATCTGGGCAAGGACGAGAAGGGCACGCTGACCGCGATCAACTCGCTCAAGGGCGGTTATCTGCAGGACGATCTGTATGTGTTCGTGGTCGATCTGAACAACCAGCGCTACGTCGCACACGGCACCAACCTGCGCTTGATCAACACCGATTTTGGCAAGGTCAAGGACCCGGAAGGCAAGCCGGTGGGCGAGCCGATTCTGGCGCTGATCGGCAAACAGGATGAAGGCGAATACGAATACCGCTGGAAAAACCCGGTGACCGGCAAGATCGAGGACAAGCATGCCTACCTGAAAAAGGTCGGGCACTTCCTCGTTGCGGTGGGTTACTACAGCCCTTGAGCGAACGCCGTTCCCTTGTGGGAGCGAGCCTGCTCGCGAAAGCGTCTTATCAGCCAACCCCATTGGTTAATGACACATCGCCTTCGCGAGCAGGCTCGCTCCCACAGTGGTATTTGTTGAGGCAATTATTTCGCGCCGTGTTCGCGCCCGCGCAGCAGGTTGTTCGGCATCGCAATCGCCGCCGCCAGCCCCAGCAGCGACACTGCCGTGCTGACCCAGAGCAAGTGTCGGAAGGTCACCAGCAGTTCTGCTCGCAAAGCGTTCTGCGCATCTCCCGGCGCGGCGTTCAGGCCATCGAGCAGGACATTGCCAGAATGCCCTTCGCTGATCAGCGAACTGTTCGCCAGGTGGGCGAAACTGGAGTCGTGCAGCAACGCGAGCAACAGCGCCGACATCAACGCCACGCCTACCGCACCGCCCAGTGAGCGAAACAGGTTGGTGGTGCTGGTAGCGACGCCGATGTCGCGTTGTTCCACTGAGTTTTGCGTACCGACCAGCGAGGTCGGGAACTGCATGCCGCCGGCAATACCGCTGAGCAACATGAACAACCCGCTGAGCAACGTCGCTTGCGGCGGACTGAAGGCCATGCCGAGAATCGAGATCGGCATGAGGATCGCCCCGGTGAGAATCTGCGGTTTATAGCGCCCGGTAATCGACGTGCGGCGGCCGGCGAAATAGGCGCCGATCGGCAAGCCCATCGCCAGTGGCAGCAAGTGCAACGCGGCACTGTCGGCGCCGGCGCCGGTGACGCTTTGAAAGCGTAGCGGCATCAGCACGATCAGCGAGATGGCCTGGAAACTGGTGAAGAAAATCGTGCACCAGCACAGCAGGGCATTGCGGTTGGCGAACAGGTGCATCGGCAGCAACGGCTCGCGTGCCCGGCGCTCATGCCAGACGAACAACGCCAGGACGATCACGGCGCAGGCGAGCAGGCCGAGCACTTCGCTGCTGCGCCATGAATGGCCCTGGCCGACTTCGGTGATGCCGAGCAGCAATGCAGTCAGACCGATGATCATCAGCACCGTGCCGAGGTAATCGATCACCGGTTTGCGCTGCGGAACCGGCAAGCCGCGCAGGTTGCGCCGCGCCACCCACCACGCGCCGAGGCCCAGCGGCAGGTTGATCAGAAACACCCAGCGCCACGACAGGTATTCGGTCATGTAGCCGCCGAGCACCGGCCCGGCAACGCTGGCCACGGCGTACATGCTGCTGAAGTAACCCTGATAGCGCCCGCGTTCACGCGGCGGGACGATGTCGCCGATGATCGCCTGACTCACCGAGATCATGCCGCCAGCGCCGATGCCCTGAAGAATGCGCGCCAGCACCAGCTGCTCCATGCTTTGCGCCATGCCGCAGAACAACGAGGCGAGGGTGAACAGGCCCATGCCGAACAGCATCAGTTTGCGTCGCCCGTACAGGTCGCCGAGCTTGCCGTAGATCGGCACCGCGACGGTCATCGCCACCATGTAACCGGAAATCACCCAGGCCAGCAGGCTGACGTCCTTGAACTGCGCGGAGATCGCCGGCATCGACACGGCGACGATAGTCTGGTCCAGCGCACCAAGAAAGATCGCCATCATCAAGGCGACCAGCACGCTGCGAATGGCCGGTTTGGGCGTTTCAGGCTGATTGAGAGTGGTCACGGAAAACCTGCGGGCAGTGAGTGACCCGCACGGGCAAGGCGAGCGGGTAAGTGCTCGCCAGTGTAAGTCGATAGCAGGCTATTCGATAGCCTCGTACGGGAGCCCGACGTAATTTTCTGCAATGGTTTTCTGCCCGGCTTCCGAGCTGACGAAGTAGTCCAGTTCCGAAGCGCTGATGCGCTGGCTGAATTCATCGTGCTCGTCGAAGCGATGCAGCATCGACGTCATCCACCAGGAAAACCGCTCGGCTTTCCACACCCGGCGCAGGCAAATCTCTGAATATTTTTCCAGCAGATCGCTTCGACCTTCTCGGTAGACCTTCAGCAGAATGTTGAACAGGGTGCTTACGTCGCTGGCCGCCAGATTCAAGCCCTTGGCGCCAGTGGGCGGGACGATGTGCGCGGCGTCGCCGACCAGGAACATCCGGCCGTACTGCATCGGTTCAACGACAAAACTGCGCAGCGGCGCGATGCTTTTTTCGATCGAAGGGCCGGTCACCAGTTTTTCCGCGAGGGCCACCGGCAGGCGGTTTTTCAACTCATCCCAGAAACGCTGATCGCTCCAGTCATCGACGTTTTCATCCGCCGGCACTTGCAGGTAATAACGGGTGCGAGTGGCCGAACGCATGCTGCACAAGGCGAAGCCGCGCTCGTGACGGGCATAGACCAGTTCATCGTGAACAGGTGGTGTGTCGGCAAGAATGCCCAGCCAGCCGAACGGATAAACCCGCTCGAAGATCTTCAGGCATTCGGCAGGAATCGACTGCCGCGCGACGCCGTGGAAGCCATCGCAACCGGCGATGTAATCGCAGTCGACGCGCCACGATTCACCGTCCTTTTCGAAGGTGACAAAAGCTTCGTCGCTTTTCATGTCGTGAGGAACGACATTGCTCGCCTGATAAATCGTCGGCGCGCCGGCCTCCCGACGAGCGGCCATCAGGTCGCGGGTGACCTCGGTCTGGCCGTAGACCATTACGGTTTTGCCACCGGTCAACGCGTGCAGGTCGATGTGCACCTGTCGACCGTCCAGCGCCAGATCGAATCCGCCATGAATCAGGCCCTCGGCATCCATTCGCTGACCGACCCCGGCCTGACGCAGCAGCTCTACCATGCCTTGTTCAAGCACACCGGCACGGATGCGCCCGAGAATGTAATCAGGGGTCTGGCGTTCGAGAATCAGGGTGTCGATGCCAGCGTTGTGCAGCAACTGGCCGAGGAGCAGTCCGGAAGGACCGGCGCCGATAATGGCGACTTGGGTTTTCAGGGTTTTCATTGTTTTTATGACTCGCAAGCTTCACGCAGCAATAGCCGGTGAATGATTTTATGGATCGAGTGCTTGCATTTTTCCCTTGCGGGTCTGTCAATTGAAGGTGAAAACTGAGCCGATACCTGTACATTCTGCCAATCGGTGCGATTATCGCCCATAAACCCGAGGCCTGGATTGAAGTGATGAACAAGCCTGCCCTGCCTTCGATTCCGGTGTTCAAGCTCTATGGTGAAAGCCTGGACTGGCCGACCCCGGACTTGCTGCACTGTGAAACCATTTCCTCGCGCAGTCGCGAACATCAATGGGAAATCAAACCTCACCGCCACGCGGATCTGTGCCAGCTGCTGTTCGTTTTCAAAGGTCAGGCAGAGCTTGAAATCGAAGGCCAGCGCACGCAACTCGAGACGCCTGCGATACAGGTGCTGCCACCGTTGTCGGTGCACGGTTTTCGCTTTTCCGAGGACGTCGAGGGCTTCATCGTCACCCTGGCGACGCCACTGATCAACCATTTGCAGGCGCAACTGGGCGACTCGGTACACGCCCTGGCCCGGGCGGAAAACTACCCGGCCGGCGAGGACGGCGATTACCTCAACAGTCTGTTTGCAGCGTTGCAGGCCGAGTACAACGGCCATCAACCAGCGCGGGAAATGCTCATGCATTCGCTGGTCAGCGTGATCATGGTCTGGGTCAGCCGTCAGGCGATCGTCCGGCACAAGGCCAGTCAGCGCCCACAACGTCAGCGCGAGTACCTCAACGGTTTCATTCAGTTGGTGGAAGAGACTTACCGCCAGCACGTCAAAGTGGAAGACCTCGCCCATCGCCTGGGCATTTCCGTATCGCACCTCAACGGCACCTGCCGTGAACTGGCCGGGCAACCGGCGTTGCAGATCATGCACGAGCGCCAGTTGCTGGAAGCCAAGCGCCTGCTGACCTACACCAGCATGACCATTTACGAGATGTCGGAGTTGTTGGGCTTTTCCGATCCGACCAATTTCACGCGCCTGTTCCGCCGCCGGGTGGGGATTTCGCCAAAGGCATTCCGCGACCGCTTGAAGGCCGAGCAGCAATCCTGAGAACACCGCAACCCCCTGTGGGAGCGAGCCTGCTCGCGAATACGGCCTCTTATTCAGCAACGATGCTGGCTGACACCGCGCATTCGCGAGCAGGCTCGCTCCCACAGGGATTGCATTCCAGCCCAGGTCAATCAGCGCAATGCATTCAGCGTGGCATTGTGCGGAATACACCGCTCATAGTTGCAGCTCGCATACTCGCGCGGCAGCTGGCGTAACTGCTCGACCCGCCAGGCAGCGGCGCCATACAACGCCAGCGTGGCGGCGCAGGTGATGAAAATCGCGGCGTACCTTTTTGTTTTGATGTTCATGGCGTAGACCTCTGAACGTCTACCTTGCGGTATTACTTTGAGCATAGGTCAGCGGTGCACACTTGCCAGCGAGTTCGCTAGAGGATTTACCTGGCCATTCAGGGGAGTGATGCCCCTGTGGGAGCGAGCCTGCTCGCGAAGGCGGTGGCGCAAGCGACATCAATGTTAAACGTACTGGCCTCTTCGCGAGCAGGCTCGCTCCCACAAGTGATCGGGTTTACAGGCCTACATCCCAGGCGGGGTTCTCCGGGAAGCGCTGTACGAGGAAGTCGAGCAGGCTGCGCAGCGCTGCGGGCATGTGTTTGCGTGAGGCATACACCGCGTAGATGTTCATCTGTCGCGGTTCGGCATGTGGCAGCAAACGCAGCAGTTCGCCGTTGTGAATATGCACCCCGGCCTGGTAGGTCGGCAGCATCGCCACACCCGCGCCGGCCAGGGTGGCGCGCAGGAGGGTGCTGGCCTCGTTGGCGCTGATATTGCCCTGCACAGGCACAGAAACCGGTTGGCCATTCTCTTCGAAATGCCACAGGCTCTTGCCGAAGTAGGAATGGGTCAGGCAATTGTGTCGGCTCAGATCTTCAACTGTCCGCGGCGCCGGATGCTCTCGCAGGTAAGCCGGCGCTGCGCAGACCACCGAACGACAAACGGTCAGGCGTCGGGCGATCAGATTCGGATCGAGATCGTTGCTGGTGCGAATCGCCAGATCGATGCGTTCATCGACCAGATTCACCGTGCGGTCGAGCATTTGCAGATCGATGCTCACGCCTGGGTAAAGCTTGACGTATGCCGCCATGGCATCGGCCAGTTGCGCCTGGCCGAACGAGGTGCTGACGCTGATCCGCAGCAGTCCGCGCGGGGCGTCATCGGGTTCGCTGACGGCGGCCTGCATGTCGTGCGACAGGTCGATCATCTGCCGACAACGCGGGAGGACTTCGCTGCCGGCGGCGGTCAGGCTCAGTTTGCGCGTGGTGCGGTGCATCAGCCGCGCGCCGACCCAGTCTTCCAGCTCCGCCAGATAGCGCGAGACCACCGGCCGCGACAGGTCGAGGTGGTCGGCCGCCGCTGACTGGCTGCCCAGATCCACCACCGTGACGAATACGCGCATTGCTTGAAGCCGATCCATGATTTGCCCGCTTTCAGAAACAAACTATGTTCAAGCATCGCATTTTTTGTACTGAGTCTGGCAACTAAGCTCTGTTGCATCGCCAACCTGGCATTCGAAACTCGGAGCAACAGATGATCGGTTTCACCCAGTTCAAACGCGTGCTGCTCGCCTCAGCATTTTTCGCTTTTGCCGCCCATGCGTCCGCTGCCGAGCTGAGCCTCGACATCTACAACCCGGGCACCCAGGCGATTTTCCCGGTCAGCTCGGTGCTGGTCAGTGGTGAGAAAGAGGCGATTCTGGTCGACGCGCAATTCGGCAAATCCCAAGCCGAGCAGGTGGTGGAAAAGATCCGCGCCAGCGGCAAGCAATTGACCACCATCTACATCAGCCACGGCGATCCGGATTACTACTTCGGTCTCGACACCCTGACCCAAGCATTTCCACAGGCGAAAGTGCTGGCCTCGCAGCCGACCGTTGATCACATCAAGCACACCGTCGATGGCAAACTGGCCTACTGGGGCCCGAAAATGGGCGCCGATGTGCCAGCGAAAACCATCGTCCCGGACGTGCTCAAGGGCGACAGCCTGACCCTCGAAGGGCAGAAGTTGCAGGTGATCGGCCTCGACGGCAAACAGCCGGATCGCAGCTTCGTGTGGATTCCGTCGCTGAAGGCGGTGGTCGGCGGCGTGGTGGTCGCCGAGAACATTCATGTGTGGATGGCCGACACCCAGACTGCGCAATCCCACGCCGACTGGCTGCACACCTTGCACACCATCGAAAGCCTGAAACCGCAAACCGTGGTGCCTGGCCATTACCTGGGTGACAGCAGCCGCTCGCTGGCCAGCGTGAAATTCACCGCTGATTACATCAAGGCCTTCGATGCCGAAACCGCCAAGGCCAAAGATTCTGCTGCGTTGATCGCGGCGATGAAAAAGCGCTACCCGCAACTTGGCGAGGAAAGCTCGCTGGAACTCAGCGCGAAAGTCGCCAAGGGTGAGATGCAGTGGTAAGCCGAACCTGAACACGCAGCCTTTTCAAGCCAACTGGAGAATCTCATGAGCAAGATTGCAATCATCGGCGCCACCGGACGTGCCGGTAGCCAACTGCTGGAAGAAGCCCTGCGTCGCGGTCACAGCGTCACGGCCATTGCCCGCGATACTTCGAAGATCGGTAATCGCGCCGGTGTCGTCAGCAAAAATCTCGACGTGCTGGAGGCGGCGGCGCTGCAGGCGGCGGTAGCCGGTCACGACGTGGTGATCAGCGCAGCGCATTTCGCCACCGTGCCGGCCTCGGCGATTGTCGGGCCGGTCAAGCAGGCGGGCGTGAAACGCTTGCTGGTGGTGGGCGGCGCCGGTTCGCTGTTGCTGCCGGATGACACGCGGGTGATCGACAGTGCCGGGTTCCCGGCCGAGTACAAAACCGAGGCGAGTGCGGGGGCGGCGTTTCTTGAAGCGTTGCGTCAGGAACAGGAACTGGACTGGACTTTCCTGTCGCCGTCGGCGGAGTTTGTCGAAGGTGAGCGCAGTGGCACCTTCCGTGTCGGCAAGGATCATCTGTTGGTCAGTGCGCAAGGGCGTAGCTGGATCACGTTTGCCGATTACGCGATTGCGCTGATCGACGAGGTGGAAACGCCTAAGCATTCGCGCCAGCGTTATACGGTCGGATATTGAGTCAAGACTTTTCCCCTCACCCCAGCCCTCTCCCGGGGGGAGAGGGAGCCGACCGAGTTGTCTTGGATCACGCATTGACCTGAACGACCGTGTCGATTATGGATTCGGCGCGGCTGTGTCAGGTCGATGAATTTCTTGAGCATCCCCCAATCAGTTCCCTCTCCCTGGGGAGAGGGCTAGGGTGAGGGGAGAAGCTTCAGCGCAAATGTGCCTGCTCAACCAGCCAAAGCATCAACTCTTCCAACTGCGGCGAGGGCTTGGCTGCAGCAGGCACCACCACGTAATACGCCAACCCCGTCTTCACCTTCAACGCAAACGGCATCACCAGCCGCCCGGCGTTCAAATCATCACCGATCAGCGACCAGTCCCCGATCGCCACGCCTGTGCCATGGGAGGCCATCGACATCGCCTGATCCAGCGTTTCGAAATGCTGCCCGCTACCCAGGTTACTCAGTTGCAAACCCGCCGCATCGAGCCACACCGACCAGTCCTGGAGGTCGTGGGTCGGGTGCAACAACAGATGCGTCTGCAAATCCTCCGGTGAATTCAGCGCGGGCGAGCCCTTGAGCAATTGCGGCGAGCAGACCGGTGTCAGTTGCTCGTCGAACAGATGCAGCGCGCCTGGCGAATTATCCGGTGGCGGGCCGTAGATCACGGCGGCGTCGAATTGCTCGCGCTGAAAATCCACACCGTGTTGCAGCGAGGCCGTCAGTTTTACCGGCACGTCCGGGCGCTCCTTCTGCCATTGCAGCAGACGCGGCAGCAGCCAGCGCATCACGCAGCTTGGGGCCTTGAGTTGCAAAGTCTGATGTTTGAGCCCGATCTGCTCGGTCGCTTCACTGATCAGCCCGAAAACCTTCTCCACTTGTGGCAGCCATTCGCGGCCTTCGGCCGTCAGCGCCAGACCTCGGGCCAGACGGATGAACAGCGGATAACCGAGCTGTTCTTCCAGCCCGGCGATCTGCCGGCTCACCGCGCCCTGAGTGATGTGCAACTGCTCGGCGGCGCGGGTGAAGTTGCAGCATTGCGCGGTGATCCAGAACGTGTGCAGAGCGGGCAGGGGTGGCAGGCGTTTCATGGCGATCCGAGGTATGACGGGAGGACATGGCTAGTATGACTTTTAATCGATTGTTGCTGCCAGTTGCGCACCGTTCCAATGGGCACTCCACGGACCCTGTGGGAGCGAGCCTGCTCGCGAAGGCGGTTCAAGGTTCGACATGGATATTGGCTGGGCCGCCTATTCGCGAGCAGGCTCGCTCCCACAGGGGGGTGTTTCAGTGAATGAAAGGGCAATCAACATGGCAACGTGCGGCGAAGTACTGGTCAGGCTGTTGGAGAATTACGGGGTCGAGCAGGTGTTCGGCATTCCCGGTGTGCACACCGTTGAGCTGTACCGAGGCCTCGCCCGTTCGAGCATCAACCACGTCACGCCTCGCCATGAGCAGGGTGCCGGCTTCATGGCTGACGGCTATGCGCGCACCAGCGGCAAACCCGGTGTGTGTTTCATCATCACCGGCCCGGGCATGACCAATATCACCACCGCCATGGGCCAGGCATACGCCGATTCGATTCCGATGCTGGTGATCTCCAGCGTGCAGTCGCGCCATCAGTTGGGCGGTGGCCGCGGCAAGTTGCATGAGCTGCCGAACCAGAGCGCACTGGTCGGCGGCGTTGCAGCGTTCTCGCACACGCTGATGTCTGCCGCCGAGTTGCCGGTGGTGCTGGCCCGTGCGTTTGCCTTGTTCCAGGCCGGGCGACCGCGTCCGGTGCACATCGAAATTCCCTTGGACGTGTTGGTGGAGGAGGCCGATGAATTGCTCGCCAGCATGCCGGTGAACATCGACCGTGCCGGCGCCGCACCGGCTGCCGTGAGTCGCATGAGCGAACTGCTCGCCAGCGCGCAACGGCCACTGATTCTCGCCGGCGGCGGTGCCATCGATGCCGCCCCGGAGTTGAGGCGAATCGCTGAGTTGCTCGATGCGCCGGTAGCGCTGACCATCAACGCCAAGGGCATGCTGCCGACGGGCCATGCGCTGTTGATCGGTTCGACGCAAAGCCTGGTCGCCACCCGCGCACTGGTTGCCGAGGCCGATGTGGTGCTGGCGATTGGCACCGAGCTGGCCGAGACCGATTACGACGTCACGTTCGCTGGCGGCTTCGAGATTCCCGGCAGGCTGCTGCGCATCGACATCGATGCCGATCAGACCGTGCGCAACTTCCCGCCGCACGTCGCACTGGTCGCTGATTCGCGCAACGCCGCGCAGGCATTGCTCAGCACGCTGACGCAAAAACCGCTGGCCGAGCGCCGCGATGATTGGGGCCACGCTCGGGCTGCGCGCTTGCGCGATGAGCTGGCGGCGAGCTGGGATGCGCCGACCTTGGCGCAAACCCGTTTCCTCGAGACCGTACTGCACGAGCTGCCGGACGCGGTGTTCGTCGGCGATTCCACGCAACCCGTGTACACCGGCAACCTCACTTTCAACCCCGAGCGACCACGCCGCTGGTTCAACGCCTCCACCGGTTACGGCACCCTCGGCTATGCGTTGCCTGCGGCGATTGGTGCGTGGCTCGGTGGACAACTCGACAACGGCGCCCGTCCGCCCGTGGTGTGCCTGATCGGCGACGGCGGCTTGCAATTCACTCTGCCGGAACTGGCCAGCGCCGTCGAAGCGCGGGTGCCGGTGATCGTGCTGCTGTGGAATAACCAGGGTTACGAGGAGATCAAAAAGTACATGGTCAACCGCGCCATCGAACCGGTCGGCGTGGACATCTACACCCCGGACTTCGTCGCCGTGGCCAAGGGCCTCGGTTGCGCCGCGCAAGCCATCAGCAGCGTCGACGAACTGCGCGCAGCGCTGCGCAAGGCGACGGACCGGCAAGGCCCGACGCTGATTGAAATCGACCAGAACCAGTGGATGCAGGCGGTGGCCCCATGAGCAATTTTCCAACCACGCTCGATGGCCTCTACATCAACGGCCAATGGTCATCGGGCCGTGAACACCTGCGGGTGATCAACCCCGCTACGGAGGCGCTGCTGACCACGGTCAATGGCGGTGACGAACAGACCGTCGATCAAGCGATCAGCGCCGCGTGCGAAGCGTTCAAACACTGGTCGCAGACCACCGGCACCGAGCGCGCTGCGATCCTGCGCGCCATTGCCAATGGCGTGCGCAAGGGTCGCGAGCATTTGATGAACCTGCAATCGAGCAACAACGGCAAACCGCAGTTCGAAGCGGCCATTGATGTCGATGACGTGATCGCCACGTTCGAGTATTACGCCGAACTCGCCGAAGGCCTCGACGCAAAACAGGACAGCCATGTGCCGCTGCCCAGCGCGGATTTCAGCGCGCGCCTGCGTCGTGAGCCGTGCGGCGTGGTCGGGCTGATCGTGCCGTGGAATTTCCCCATGGTCACCACCGCATGGAAACTGGCACCAGCGCTGGCCGCCGGGTGCTGCGTGGTGCTGAAGCCCTCCGAGGTAACGCCGCTGCCGGAGCTGGAACTGGCGGCGATCATCGCTGAATCCGGTTTGCCCGACGGCGTGTTCAATCTGGTCTGCGGTACTGGTCTGGCGGTGGGTGCGCCGTTGTCGGCGGATCCACGTATTGCCAAAATCTCCTTCACCGGCAGCAACACGGTTGGCGTGCAGGTGATGCAACGCGCTGCCGAAACCGTGAAGGGAGTCAGCCTGGAGCTCGGGGGCAAATCGTCGTTGCTGGTGCTGGCGGATGCCGATGTTGATCTGGCGGTGGAACTGGCGTGTGGCGGTGCGTTCTTCAACGCCGGGCAGATGTGTTCGGCCACCAGTCGGGTGCTGGTCGCCGAGCAATTGATGGATGAATTCCTTCAGCGTCTGCAAAAACGCGCGCAGGCGATTCGAGTCGCCGATCCGTTCGACCCGGACGTGGAGATGGGCGCGCTGGTCAATCAGGCGCAATACCAAAGGGTGCTCGGGCATATTGATCGTGGCCTGAGTGCGGGGGCGCGTTTGCTCTGTGGCGGCAATCGCCCGGCAGATTTGCCGCGGGGCTATTTTCTGCAACCGACGGTGTTCACCGACGTGCCGCTGGACAGCGCGTTATGGCGAGAGGAGATTTTCGGGCCGGTGGTGTGTGTGCGCAGTTTCGGCAGCGAAACCGAAGCGATTGCCTTGGCCAACGACACCCGGTTCGGCCTGGTGGCGAGTGTGGTGACGCGCGATGCCGCCGCAGCAGATCGCGTGGCCAATGGGTTGCAGGCGGGGCTGGTGTGGATCAATGCACCGCAGGTGATCTTCCCGCAGACGGCGTGGGGCGGATACAAACAGAGCAGTATTGGCCGCGAACTGGGGCCTTGGGGGTTGGCGGCGTTTCAGGAGATCAAGCATGTGATCCGGGCCGTTTGATCACAGAAATGTAGTGCCTGGACTGGCCTCTTCGCGAGCAGGCTCGCTCCCACATTGGAATGCATTCCCCTGTGGGAGCGAGCCTGCTCGCGAAAGCGCCATAAGCCTCGCTTCAGATTCTGGATCAGACCGAAAGCCGCAGCCGCGCCAGATCCCGCAACGGCGGTGCGCCAAACAGCCGGCTGTACTCGCGGCTGAACTGCGACGGGCTTTCATAGCCCACGCGATACCCCGCCGCTGACGCTTCCAGTCCTTCGGTCAACATCAGTCGCCGCGCCTCTTGCAGGCGCAGCTGCTTCTGATACTGCAACGGACTCATCGCCGTCATCGCCTTGAAGCGGTGATGCAGCGTCGACACGCTGAGGTTCACTTCTCGCGCCAGATCATCGATGCGCAGCGGCTGCTCGAAATTGCCGTTGAGCCATTTGATCGCCTGGCTGATGCGATGGCTCTGGCTGTTGGCAATCGCAATCTCATACAAGCGATGACCCTGCGGGCTGCGCAGCAGGCGATAGAGAATCTCCCGGCGAATCAGTGGCGCGAGCATGGCGATGTCTTTCGGCGCGTCGAGCAATCGCGCCAGACGCAACACCGCGTCGAGCATGGCGCTGTCGATTTTTTCCACGTACAGACCACGGCCGGTCGGGCGCGTCGGCACGCCCATCGGGCCGGCGTCGGCGATCAGCGCGGTGATTTCCGTCGGGTCGATGTCGAGGCGCACGGCGAGGATCGGTTCTTCGGGGGAGACGTTGACCACCCGCCCGCTGAGCGGCATCGAAACCGACACCACCAGATAATTCAGCGGGTCGTAATTGAAGAACTCGTCAGCCAGTCGGACCTCTTTTCGCCCCTGCGCCATGATGCACAGCGCCGGCTGTGCGAGCACCGGGGCGAAGTCATGGGACTTGGTGTGGCGCGACATGACCAGCGAGCCGATGGCGGTCTGGTAGCTGCCATCATCGCTGGTGTTGCGGCGGATGATCGCCGCCAGCTCCGCTCGCTGCTTTTCCATGTCGGCGCTGGGTTCGGCTTGAAAACGATCGAATGACGTCATGCACGGCATCCTCGGCAAGTGAGGGGGAATGCAACAGAGCATATGTTTGTGCAAGCAGCGGCGGTAGACACATTCTGCCAAATGCTTGCCTGATTCTGCCCTGAGGTGCGCACATGTCTCCCGCCATACGATCCTGTAGGAGCTGCCGAAGGCTGCGATCCGTTGATCTTCAAGGCAAAATCAAAAGATCGCCGCCTTCGGCAGCTCCTACACAAAACGCGTATGACCCACGTGTTGCGCAGGTTTACAGGTTGTTACAGGTCGTCTGCACAGTCTCGCAGGATTGTGCAACGCGAAGGCAGGAATCGACTAACGGCGCTGCCGGCCCGGCCTTTAATCTTTGCTTCAGTCGCAGCCCGTCCCCCGGCTGCCACGCGATTTCATGGAGGGTTGATCATGTCCAAGCAGATGCCTGTCAGTCATATGGCCTTCGTTCGTGCCCAGGCCGGGCGCTCGGCGGAACTCGGTGTGCGCCTGAGCGCTTTGATCGAGGTCTCGCGCGCTGCGCCCGGTTGCCTGAGTTTTTCCTTGCAACAATCGCAGTGCGACGCCGACCTGTGGCTGGTCAGCGGCTACTGGAGCAGCCAGCAGATGATGACTGCTTACTTCAACAGTCCGTCGATGGAAGTCTTCGCCGAGCTGGTCCAGGACCTGGTGGTCAACAGCCTCGACTTCCACACCTTCAGGGACGTTTCCGCCGCGCAGGCCCTCGGTCAATGTTCGGCGCCGATACACAAACTCGCCGGTTGAGGGTTTAATGTCCGGCTTAATTGATTGAGCCAGGATCCGCGACATGGCACGTAAAGAGTTTGAACGCTTCGAAGCAGTCTCCGCAGTCGTCCCCGTCGAGCTGGGCGGCAACAAGGGTTATTACGCGGCCATCGCGGTCAAGGCCCTGATCGATGGCGGCGCACCGCGCTTTCACAAATTGCTGAACGAGCAGGTGTTTCCCGGCGCCATCGCAGCCGATGAAGCGGCGATCAACGAGCTGGATAAACTCCAGGGCGTCAATGATGACGCCGAGCTGATCTGGTAGTTATTTCTGCGCCCCCGGGCGCCACATCTTGAACAATGCTTCAGGCCCCAGCTGGAAATAATCCGCCGGCCCGCCGCCACGCAGAATCGGTTGTGCGGCGGCGGTGTCGTACACGCCATCTTTCAGCAGCCATTTGGCGATGTGCACGGCGACAACTTCACCGAGGATCAGCCAGCTCGGCACGGTTTCACCATCGGCGCGTTGCAACTGGATGATCTGCGTGACCTTGCACTCAAAGGACACCGGGCTTTCGGCGACCCGTGGGACGGAAATCACCTTAGACGCCACGGTCGTCAGCCCCGCCAGTTCAAACTCGTTGACCTCCGGCGCGACCATCGCGCAGCTCTGGTTCATCTGCTCGGCCAACGGGCGGGTGGCGAGGTTCCAGACGAACTCGCCGGTCTGCTCGATGTTGTTCAGGCTGTCTTTGCGCCCGATGCTGGAAAAACCAATGATCGGCGGAATGTAGTTGAAGGCGTTGAAGAAACTGTACGGCGCCAGATTGAGCCGGCCTTCGGCATCCTGCGAAGAGATCCAGCCGATGGGGCGCGGGCCGACGATGGCGTTGAACGGATCGTGAGGCAGGCCGTGGCCATTGGCAGGTTCGTAGAAGTGGATGTCATCGGGCATGGGGAGCGGATTCCTGAGCTGCATTCGGATGCAGCCATAGTGCAAGGAGCCACGGCATATTTCCACCCGGATGCAAATCCCCCTGTAGGAGCTGCCGAAGGCTGCGATCTGTTGATCTCGAAAAACAAAATCAAAAGATCGCAGCCTTCGGCAGCTCCTACGGGTTCGGGGCAGGACACGGATTTTGTGTCCTGCCCCCGATGCGGTCCGGTCAGTCAGTCACGATCCGCGAATGCTTCTGGGTGTCTTTCATGGTGATGTACACCAGCAGCGACACGGCAATGCATGCGGTGACGTACCAGTAGTAACCGGTTTCCATGCCGATGCTCTTGAACCACAGCGCGATGTATTCAGCGGTGCCGCCGAAGATCGATACGGTCAGTGCATAAGGCAGGCCGACGCCCAGGGCGCGGATTTCGGTCGGGAACAATTCAGCTTTCACCACGGCGTTGATCGAGGTGTAGCCGCTGACGATGATCAGCGCCGCCATGATCAGGAAGAACGCGCCCCACCAGGTCTGGATGGTGTGCAGGGTCATCAGTATCGGCACGGTGAAGATCGTACCGAGCACGCCGAAGGCGATCAGGATCGGGCGCCGGCCGATCTTGTCCGACAGGCCACCGATGATCGGTTGCAGGCACATGAACAGGAACAGCGTGGCGGCGGAAATGGTGGTCGAGTCGGAGATGCTCATGCCGACCGTGTTCACCAGGTATTTCTGCATGTAGGTGGTGTAGGTGTAGAACGCCAGGGTGCCGCCCATGGTCAGGCCGACCACGGTCAACAGCTCTTTCGGGTGGCGCATCAAGGTGCGCATGGCGCTTTCCCTGGACTTCTCTTTTTTGGTGAACGACTCGGTTTCTTCCATGCCGCGACGCAGGTACAGCGCCACGACCGCACACAGCGCGCCGATGGCGAACGGGATGCGCCAGCCCCACGCGTACAGCTGTTCGGTGGTCAGCATGTTTTGCAGCACGATCAGCACGCCGAGGGCGATGAGCTGGCCGGAGATCAGCGTTACGTACTGGAAGCTGGAGAAGAAGCCGCGACGTTCCTTGGTCGCCATCTCGGACAGATACGTCGCCGACGTGCCGTACTCGCCACCGACCGACAGGCCTTGCAGCAGGCGGGCGAACACCAGCAGGATCGGCGCGCCGATGCCGATGGTTTCATAGTTCGGGCTCAGGGCAATCAGCAGCGAGCCGAAGCACATCAGGTACACCGAGGCCATCAGCGCTTTCTTGCGTCCGACCTTGTCGGCGTACATGCCCATCAGCCAGCCACCGATCGGGCGCATCAGGAAGCCGACGGCGAAGATCGCTGCGGTGTTCATCAGTTGCGCGGTGGTTGAACCGGCGGGGAAGAAGGTCTTGGCGAAGTACAGGGAGAAGGCGGCATACACGTACCAGTCGTACCATTCGACCATGTTGCCGACAGAGCCGCTGAAGATCGATTTGATCCGGCTGGCGGTGGTTCTCGGTTTGGCCGGCACGGCAGCCGACCCGAGGGGCAGGGCGTTGGAGTTATCCATTGAAGGATCCTTCGTTTAATTGTTTTTGTGGAGCGCGTCGGAACGCAGCCTGCCGGGGCTATAGCAGGAGCTGTGCCAAGGGGCGGAGGGCCGGTTTAGAGGGGGTAGAGGGAATGGGTGAGCGGATTTGTGCCGACTGATTGGTTTGTGTGAGCGGATTTCCGCTTATTGCGGCGCAGATCAAAAGCCCCTCACCCTAACCCTCTCCCAGAGGGAGAGGGGACTGACCTGATCTGGCTTAATGATTCTGGACACTCCTAAAGGGCGGTAATCTACGCCCATAGACGAGGTGTGATTTGACCAGACGATATTTTTCGACAGATTTCAAACGGGATGCGGCTTGCCTGGTTTTGGAT
>Ga0209676_1000833_pt1 | contig 39972 bp, 23 predicted proteins | sample AraplaCvi_mLB_r2_FD_184282 | JGI IMG/M metagenome (GOLD analysis project Ga0209676, IMG submission 184282) | Arabidopsis root microbial communities from North Carolina, USA - plate scrape MF_Cvi_mLB_r2 (SPAdes) (version 2) | ecosystem: Host-associated > Plants > Roots > Endosphere | place: USA... | reverse complement strand
TTTTTAAGATTTAAACGGTACAATATTAATTGAGAGCGAGGTGTATATCATGACGAAACTAACAGTTCTTGTTACAGACGATGATCAAGATATTCGTGATGGTATTGAAATCTATTTAAAAAATGAAGGCTACAATGTCATTAAAGCTGCTGACGGCTTAGAGGCAATTGAAAAATTAGAAAACAATGAAGTACATTTAATTATTTTAGATATTATGATGCCGAATATGGATGGAATTACAGCGACGTTTAAAATTAGAGAAGAGCGCAATATTCCAATTATTATGCTTAGTGCAAAGGCGGAGGATGGCGACAAAATTCATGGTCTATCTGTAGGTGCAGATGATTACGTTACAAAGCCTTTTCATCCGCTAGAGCTATTGGCACGTGTGAAATCTCAGCTGCGACGTTATGTACAACTTGGGACGTACAATGAAGGAGCAGCGAAGGTGGAAATCGACGGACTTGTATTGGATGAAGATGCAAAGGAAGTCAATTTAGAAGGCGAACCTGTTCGATTAACACCAATCGAATATAAAATTACGGAATTATTAATGAAAAATGCAGGGCGTGTATTTTCGATAAGAGAGATTTATGAGCGTGTATGGAATGAGGAAGCTTACAATGCAGAAAATATTGTGGCTGTACACATTCGAAAAATACGTGAAAAAATCGAAGCGGATCCGAAAAATCCACGTTATTTAAAGGTGGTGTGGGGCGTTGGCTATAAAATGGAAAAATAAAGTAGAGCAGTATGTTACAATTGCTGGGTTTGTAGCAGGGGTTATTGGACTAATTTATTTCGGTGTATATGCGTATCAAATAGTAACTGCACGCTCTTTGGGGATGCTACAATTACTCGAGAAAATTTTTTAGAGAGGAGTTAAAAGTATGTTAAAAAAATGGAAACCTCTTCTCGCTCTTATATGTTTAATCTGGGTAATATTCGGTATTTTTACGTTCTCAAAAGTTGGGTATCAATATATAGGGAAGTCGTATTTTCAATCTGAAAATTTCCAGCACGAACTAGATAATTTTCAGTCAGAATTAGGACCATTAGTATTAAATTTACCGACGGCTGAGGATTTAAAAAGTAAAATTGCGGTGACGCAAAGTGAAATTGAAGAACATCGTAATCGCTATGGTACATTAGGAGAACAGGTAGATAATATTAAAGCTCAATATGCGGAGCGCATTCAAGAAGCTACTAATGTAAATGCAACGGAGTTAAAAACAAAGCTCGAGAAAGAGCGAGATGCCAAAATTAAAGATATTACAACTAATTTTGGGGATGATGAGCATGTCCGTAAAAAAATTCAGACTCAAAAGGAAGAGCTTGTTGATAAGTATATAAAGAGAGCGCAAGAAGAAGCAAAGAGTTTTGTGAAAAATAATAATCACTGGTCTTACGAATTAACGAACACTGAATCAGGTAAAACATTTAGTTCGGGTAATGTTTCAGATAGTAGTGCTTTCAAAATTAAGTTTACTGAGCAACATCCATTAACGACTTCAAATATTAGTAGTTATTTAAACGATATTTTTTATCAAGGTGATACCTCTTTAGATGCAGAGGAACTTAGGGAAACTTTTGATTACACAGGCATTATAACCATCTCAAAAAAATCAGCGCAAGCAGTAGACGTTATGGGAGGATATAACAATTTTACAACTAGTCAATACATCTTCTTCTTTATATGGTTAACGAGTATTGTGGCAGCTATTTTTGCATGGAAAGAGCGTAAAGAAGTACTGCAGATGGTTCAAAGTTTAAAGGGCGAAGAAGCTCTTGAAAAAATGAAAATTGATTACCAAATTGGATTATTATTAATAACTGCATTCATGTATATGGTAGCATCTGATACTGCCTATAGATCGATTGTAGATGTTTTATATAGTAATTATGTACGTTATTCAATGGATTGGCTGTTTAAAATAGGTGCCTTGATTGTTATTGCTATGCTGTTCTTTGTACAGCTAATTTGGTTGTATAATCGGGTGAATACAGCACAGAAATTAGAGGAGAACTTAAAAGCTAGCTATTTATGGTCACTTAGCGAATCAATCACGGATTTATTTATAAATCGTTCCATTGCATTACATTCCTTTGTGATGATTGGGGCAGCGTTTTTCGGTGGTGGAAGCCTTGTAGCTTCAATGTTAAGAGGTGGGGGATTCCCCGTTCTAGTATTGGGCGTCTGCGCAATGATTGGTATACCAGCCATGATTCTCTTCCTTTCTAGAATGGGCTATTTAAACCGAATTATGAAGGATACAAAAGCCATGGCAGAAGGGCGTTTAAATCGTGATGTCAAAGTAATGGGCAAATCACCACTCGCAGGACATGCAGAAAATCTTAATCATTTAAGAGAAGGCGTACGTACGTCTATGCATGAACAGGCGAAAAGTGAGCGTTTAAAAACAGAGCTTATTACAAATGTTAGTCACGACTTACGCACTCCGTTAACATCTATTATTACGTATACAGATTTACTGAAAAATCCTGATATTACAGAGGAAGAGCGTAAGCAATACATTCATATCCTTGATAAAAAATCAGAACGTCTAAAATTACTAATTGAGGATCTTTTTGAAGTGTCTAAGATGGCGAGTGGTAATATGGAGCTTCATCGCACTCGAGTTGATTTAACCCAGCTTGTACAGCAGGCGGTAGGGGAGCATGAGGAAGATTTAGCACAGGCTCATTTAGATTTACGCATAACAAAACCACATGAGCCAATCTATGCGTATGTGGACGGACAAAAATGGTGGAGACTGATCGATAATTTAATTGTTAATGTATTGAAATATGCATTAGAAGGCACACGTGTTTATGTAACATTGAAACGTACGGCAGAAGGTGATGCTGAATTCACGGTGAAGAATGTTGCGAAATATGAGATTAGCGAGAATGCTGATGAGTTATTTGAACGCTTTAAGCGAGCAGATGCATCACGCCATACAGAGGGCTCAGGGCTAGGCTTAGCCATTGCACAATCCATTGTAGATTTGCATGGTGCTCGTATGAGTATAGAAGTAGATGGAGATTTATTTAAGGTAATCGTTCGAATTCCAGCAGCATAAACCAAAAACAGCGGCAATCACATTTTGCCGCTGTTTTTGTTATGACGGTTTTATCCGCCGATATGGCTCATAGTTCCGTCGCTGGGGCGGATACATCCACCGTTAAGGCCTATCATACCGTTACTTTGAGGGGCTAACCACGAAATTGACGGTTCTATTCGTCACTTCGGCTTTTCATACCGTCTCTTTGGCGGGGTCATCCACGGAATTGCGATTCTATCCATAACCTTGGCTACTATCCGTCACTTCGGCTCTTAGTTCCGTCGCTTCGGAACATTCATCCGTCGTTACGCTCCGATCCGTCGCCTCAGCTCTTCGCTTCAAAGTGTACCAATTCTCTAGCACTACACTTTCAACCTACACATCATTTGTGCAGGAATTTTATATTATCAAAGCGAAGCGGCTCACCGGATGCCCCCAGGAACGCCCCAGTCTAAACGAAAATCAACCCCACTGCCTAAGAGCCACATCCACACCAATTTCACAGTTATAACCCTAAATTCTTAGCAATAATTACTTTCATAACTTCGTTGGTACCTGCATAAATGGACATGACGGGAATGTCTCGATATCTTCTAGCAATCTTGTATTCTTCCATGTAACCGTAGCCGCCGTGTAACTGCATACATTGGACAGCGAGCTCACGTGCATTTTCCGTTATCCAGTATTTTGCCATTGAAACTTTAGTTACAACGTCATTTCCTGCGATATGTTCTTCTATTAAAGATTCTAAAAATGATTTGCCGAGTTCAATTTTTGTTGCCATTTCGGCAATTTTGAATTGCGTATTTTGGAAGTCGCTAATTGATTTTCCGAAAGCTTCACGTGATTTTACATAATCAATTGTTAAAGCAAGCATGTCTTCAGCGGCCGTTTGTGCGGCGATGGCAACTGCTAAACGCTCTTGCTGTAGCTTTTCCATCATATAGATAAAGCCTTTACCTTCTTCACCAAGGAGGTTTTCTACAGGGACGCGACAATCCTCGAAATATAGCTCGGCTGTGTCTTGCGCGTGCATGCCAACTTTTTCGAGCTTGCGACCTTTCGTGAAGCCTGGTGTCCCGTCCTCAATGACAAGGAGGCTAATGCCACGATGTTTTTTTTCTGCCTGAGGATTTGTTTTTACAGCAACGACTGCTAAGCTTGTATGAATACCGTTTGTAATAAATGTTTTTTGTCCGTTAACGATATAGTGATCGCCATCACGGATGGCAGTTGTTTGGATGTTTGCCAAATCTGAACCTGTACCCGGCTCTGTCATAGCAATGGCTGTAATATTTTCACCTGTAACGCATTTTGGTAGCCATCGTGATTTTTGCTCATTTGAGCCGTATGCTTCGATATAGGGAACGACGATATCGTTATGCAGACCAACGCCGATAAGGCTTGAACCTACACGCTCTAACTCTTCTTGAATAATAACGCCAAAACTAAAATCGAGCCCGAGACCGCCATATTCCTCTTCTACTTGAGGGCATAGATAGCCCATTTCCCCAAGTTTACGCCAAAACTCAAGTGGAATAAGATGTTCTTTCTCCCATTGTGGATAGTGTGGCTCGGCTTCCTCTGCTAAAAACTTACGTAAAGTTTTACGGAATAACTCATGCTCAGTTGATTCGAATTTATACTTTGTCATATGAACAACACCCCTTTTTTGCTCGTACATGAAAAAAACTCCTCTTGCAACTATAATGTTACCTGAATATTCAGAAAAATCAAAGTGTAATATTTATAGTTTTTAGGTTATCTAGATGACAATATTGTCACTTTCCTAATTAGATTGTCATGTAAATCAAACGATTAAACTATATAGAAGATGTACACTTGATATAGTGAACCGATTGGTTGCCCTTTTACCCTGACTTTCTAGAAGAGAATGCTATAATCAACTAAGACTGTATGAAAGTAGGGGACTAAAATATGCCTAAAGTAATTGGTGGAATTCTTTTAATAAGTATATATAGTGGTTTAACTTTTTACTTAGGGTGGGGATTAAAACAGTGGCTTGTGGCAATGGGGTGGTTCCGCTATCCAATTTTATATTGGTTAGTGCTGTATATCATTGCGTTTAGTATTATTATTAGTAGATTGCATGAGTCTTTACGAATGTTTTCAATCATCAGTAATTACTGGATGTTTATTTTTGAATACGGATTATTGCTTTGCTTAGTAGCACACTTGATTATTTGGTTAAGTCCCTTTAACAGTGTAAAGATAGTTGGTAGTATAGCGATTGCTATGTTGTTTGTACTAGGTGTTGTAGGCACCTATTTAGCGTATTCACCTGTTGTCCGTCATTTAGACATAACGATGGATAAAAAGAGTAGTGAACTAAAATCGATGAGAGTTGTAGTTGCATCAGACTTTCATTTAGGAGTTCTATCAAATAAAAGTCATTTACAGCGCTTCGTTACTTTATCGAATGAAGTAAAGCCGGATATCGTCTTTTTAGCAGGAGATATTGTGGATGATGATCCTAAATGGTTTGTTAAAGAGGGAATGGCTGATGTGATGAAGCAATTATCATCTACATATGGGGTGTATGGTGTACTTGGCAATCACGAGTATTATGGCAAGAAAATACCTGAGTTTATTGAAGAGATGGAAAACTCAAATGTAAAAATTTTGTGTGATGAAACTATTAGAATCGATAATGTGTTAGTATTAACGGGTCAAGAAGATATTACAAACAAGGATAGAAAGCAACTAGATGCATTGAAGACAACTGATGATTTACCTTGGTTTGTCATGAACCATACCCCGAATGATTTAAGTACGCCTGCAAAACTAGGCGTAGATTTCCATATGTCAGGTCATACACATAAGGGTCAACTATGGCCCAATCAGTATATTACCGCTCGTGTATTTGAGCTTGATTATGGTTATAAGTTGAGGGAGAAAATGCATACACTTGTTTCATCAGGTTTTGGCTTTTGGGGTCCTCCAATGCGACTAGGCAGCCGATCTGAACTATGGGTTGTGGATATAAACTTTCGTTAAAAGGTGAACTGGACACTCAGAAATCAACCCCACATTAGGGTAATGAGCTTATAGTGTATTTTATAATATGTTTGTATTTAATTAACAAAAGGTAAGGTGACAATGTGGATATCATTGAATTATTAAAGGCGCTTATTTTAGGCTTTGTCGAGGGAATGACAGAGTTTGCACCAGTGTCGTCGACAGGTCATATGATTATTGTGGACGATATGTGGTTAAAGACAGAGGAGTTTTTAGGGATGTATCCCGCCAATACATTTAAAATCGTTGTACAGCTAGGCTCTATTTTAGCCGTTATTGTTGTTATGTGGAAACAAATGTTAAATTTAGTGGGACTTTACAAAATTGAAGGCCAATCGAAATCAGTGAAAGGTCACTTCAATTTAGCACATGTTATTGTGGGTATGTTGCCAGCAACTATAATTGGCTTTGCGGCGAAAGATTTTATCGATGATCATTTATTTAAAGTAGAGCATGTTATTTATGCTTTAGTAGCTGGGGCAATTTTAATGATTATTGCAGATAAATTTGCAACGAAAAAACCAAGCGTTGATTCTCTAGATAAAATTTCTTATGGTTTAGCATTTAAAGTAGGGTTAGTACAATGTTTATCACTTTGGCCAGGGTTCTCTCGTTCGGGTGCAACAATATCGGGTGGTGTTCTATTTGGAATGAGTCACCGCGTGGCTGCAGACTTTACTTTCATTATGGCAGTACCGATTATGGCTGGTGCTAGTCTAGTATCTGTACTCAAAAACTGGGATACGCTATCTATGGACTATATCGGGTTCTATGTAGTGGGCTTCATTAGCTCATTTATCTTTGCGTTACTATCTATTAAATTCTTCTTAGCGCTTATTTCAAAAGTGAAATTAATGCCATTTGCTATTTATCGTTTAGTATTAGCTGCTGTACTAGCTGTTATTATCTTTATGTAATGAATAAAGTCACTCTTCTATTAAAGAAGGAGTGGCTTTTTTTAGCGATTTAATTCTGTTCTAAGAAAAATGGTATGGTTATTAAGTATTGTTTGTAAGGTGGGTAGATTAATTCTTTTTACAAAAATAGATATTTTCTACCTATTCATTGTCATTTCAGTTGTCTAGACAGTATAATTAATTTTAGAATTATTTGTTTTTAGTAGAATAGACATAGGTGCGATGGGGTGTAGAAGTTGTTTCATATTGGAAGTAAGCCTAAGAAAAATACAATTGAGATTAATGACGAATCAAGTATAGGAGTTATTATTCAAGATCAGGAACGTTTACAACAGTTAAATCTAGTAAATTTGACGAAAGAAGATTTGCAATTAATTAGAAGTTTAAAGCCATATGTTGAACGAAATGTCGGAGAGGTGGTAGCTGCATTTTATCAGGCAATTGAAAGTGTGCCAGACTTACGTGAAGTTATTGAAAAGTACAGTTCTAGTGAGCGTTTACGCCAAACATTACGCCTTCATATTATAGAAATGTTCGAAGGGTGTATAGACGATGCTTTTTTGGAGAAGAGAAGACGAGTCGCAAAAATGCATGTAAAGATTAACTTGTATCCGAAGTGGTATTTAGCAGCCTTTCAAAACCTTGAAAAATTGTTAAGAAAGATTGTATATACGCTTCAATTAACAAGGGATGAAGAAGAAAAGTTTTGTGAGGCGATTAGTAAAGTATGTAACTTTGAACAACAGATTGTCCTAGAGGAATATGATCATTATGCTAATACATTAATGGAACAGCAACAGGATAGCGTTCGAGTACATGTGAAGGAAGTTATAGGTGGGATATCTACGCAGCTAGATACTCAATCTCATAGCACGAATGAAACAGTGACCGAACTTGTTGATAACGCTAAGGGATTGAATGAATACTTGAAGGACAGTATCGACGAGGCAAAAACAATGCAAAAGGTATCTTCTGAAGGTTATTCAAAAATAGTCCGAATCAATGAGCAAACAGGGGAGATTCATCATAAAACAGTTGAAATGTCGGCTATGGTCGAGCGATTAAATCGCTCTTCCTCTAAAATTAATGCTGTTATTGAAATAGTGAAAAGGATTTCTGATCAAACAAATTTACTTGCGTTAAATTCATCTATTGAGGCTGCACGTGCAGGGGAGCACGGAAAAGGCTTTGCTGTCGTGGCAAGTGAAGTTCGTAAGCTTGCAGACCAGACGAAAAGTTCGGTTGAAGAAATTGGTGACCTTATCACGATGTCGAATGGCATTACAAAACATGTTGTTCAAGCTATTCATGAGATCCAAGAGCTGGTGAACGATAGTATTGAGCAAAACTCGGATTCTTTAAAAGCGTTTGATGCCATATCTGGTTCGGTAAACGGTTCTATCTCAAACTTCCAAAACGTCGGACTGAAAATAACAGAATTAGCAGAAATTATAGAAACCATTGGAGAATCATCTGAGGAATTAAAACAAGTGGCCAATCGTTTAGATACAACAATTAGAGAATTTTAATGACTATGCATAAAGCTGTGCATAGTTTTTTTGATTATTACCATAGTGGGGGGGTGATTTCCGTTCCGACTGGGCGCTTTGTGCTGACGCTTCGCTTTCGCACAGTTAAAACAATTTGTTGCTGTCGCTACGCTTTCGCACAGAAAACATCCGCTTCTCTGCAGGGGTTCGGGCCAACACGATGTTGGTCACGAAGGCGTTATCACAGGACGTGATGCTTTTAGCCTTCGTTCCTCTATATCTCTGATCCCCGAGGAGTCGCCCGGTCTCCACACCAATCAATTTATTTGCATGGCATACGTTTAACAAAATGGTATCTCTAACCAATTCGTTAGAAATCACTTGTATGGCCTATTATCATAGCGAATTTCCGTTCACTGGGCGCTATGCATCCTCAACTGATTGGCCTAGTTTTATTTTTCATAAAACTTAGGACAAAATCACTTTTCTGAAGGACAAAACACCAAATAGGCCGATGAAGTTTGGGAAGTGATAAAAAAGGAATAGTGTCATAAATGCAAAAATAAGAAATCCCTAGAAAATGAGCGTTCTAAGTGTTACGCTATAGGCGAATTGAGTAGAGAGGTGTTCGAAATATGAAAAAGAAATTATTTATTACTCGTAAGTTTCCGCCACATATAGTTGAACCGTTGAAAGAGTTTTATGATATTAAACAATGGGAGGAGGAAGAAATTGTTATACCGCGTGAAAAACTATTGGCGGCTGTCGCAGATTGTGAAGCACTGTGGGTAACGCTTGCTGATCTAGTCGATGAAGAGCTATTAGAACATGCACCCCATTTAAAACTTGTGACAAATTTAGCAGTTGGATTTAATAACATTGATATTAAAGCTTTGCGTAAGCACGGAATAATGGCGACAAATACGCCGGGAGTTTTAACAAATACGACGGCTGATTTTGTAATGGGATTATTGCTTGCAACGGCTCGTAGAATTCCAGAGAGCGATCGATATTTGCGTGAGGGTAAATGGAAAAGCTGGTATCCAATGCAATTAGTAGGTAAAGATGTTTCAGGGTCCACTATAGGAATTATTGGGATGGGACGTATCGGTCAAGCTGTCGCAAGACGCGCAAAAGGTTTTGATATGAAAATTTTATACAACAATCGTAGACGTCGCCATGAGGCAGAGGAAATGTACGGCTTTCAATATGTATCGTTAGAGGATCTTTTAAAACAATCGGATTTTGTCGTGATTATGACACCTTTTAACGATGATACAGTAGGACTTATCGGGGCAGAGGAACTTGCTTTAATGAAGGATGACGCAGTATTAATTAATGCGTCACGTGGTGGCATTATCGATGAGAACGCACTTTATGGCACGTTAAAAAGTGGTAAGCTGTGGGCTGCAGGGCTAGATGTTTTTGAGCAAGAGCCTATTGCGTTGGATCATCCATTGTTGACGCTTCCTAATGTTGTAGCACTCCCGCATATCGGTAGTGCCTCGCTTCAAACTAGAACGGCTATGCTGATGCTGAACGTCAAAGCACTTACTGCTTATGGGCAGGGCCAAACTCCATCCAATCGAATAGATTAATGCAATGAAGATAATAGAAGAAGTAACATTGAAGGACCCAATCAGCGTTCGCGTAGAAGTTTTGTGGATTTTATGTAGAGAAGGCTGGGTGACTCCTTGGAGATCAGCGATATAGAGGAACGAAGGCTAAAACCATCACGTCCTGTGATAACGCCTTCGTGACCACCACCAACAAAGCGCCCAGCCGGAACGGAAATCAACCCCTCGCTTTGCAAAGAACTATACTTAACAACATGAAAGGAGCACATCGCAAGTAGATGTGCTCCTTTTTAAAATAGCGTCCATTATTTATTAAACATATCAAATAAACCGCCGATGCCACCTTCGCCTCTAGATTGACCGCCACCACCTTGTGAAATTGGCGCTGCAGCGAAGACGCGACTTGCTAATCGGCTAAATGGTAAGGATTGAATCCATACTTTACCCGGCCCCTTTAAAGTAGCGAAGAAGATACCTTCACCACCAAACAAAGCTGTTTTTACGCCCCCAACCATCTCGATATCGTATTGTACATCAGCTGTCATGGCTACTAAACAGCCTGTATCTACTCGTAATACTTCGCCAGGCTGTAACACCTTTTCGTGAATAGCGCCACCAGCGTGTACAAAAGCCATGCCGTCTCCTTCGAGTTTTTGCATAATGAAGCCTTCACCGCCGAAGAAGCCAACGCCGATTTTCTTTTGGAATTCAACGCCAACTGAAACTCCTTTCGCAGCAGCTAAAAAAGCGTCTTTTTGACAAATAATTTTCCCATTTAATTGACTTAAATCCATTGGAATAATCTTACCTGGGTATGGAGAAGCAAAATAGACGTGACGTTTACCTGAACCAACGTTTGTAAATGTCGTCATAAATAAACTTTCACCAGTAATTAGCCGTTTTCCAGCTCCAAATAATTTACCCATAAGACCACTATCTTGGCTTCCTTTTGAACCATCGCCAAAGATCGTTTCCATATGGATAGCATCATCCATCATCATTAAAGCACCAGCTTCAGCTACTACTGTTTCTTGCGGATCAAGCTCGACTTGCACGTATTGCATATCGTCACCATGTAATTTGTAGTCAATTTCGTGATTATTCATAATGGGATTCCTCCAAAATTCAATTTAGTATTATATACGATTATATGTTATGTAAGTTTCAATGAATAATTAATTATTTAAGAAAAAAAAGGAATAAGATAGAAAATGTCGAATATAAAAAACTAGTATGAGTATTTTTTATTTTCGTTTAGCTAAAAATTTGTGATTATTTTTTCAATGATCACAAAAGATTTTCATCTGTAAATTAGCTAAAAGGAAATAAAATCTCTGGTGATTGTCACCAATATCATTGTACCAAAAGCATGCTTTACAGATTGTTATATATTAAAGATTCTGAATTTTGACATATTTTATTCTGCATAGAGATTAATAGATGACAGCTGTCTAAAAGCAATGCGACTTGTAACGATGATATAGAGGCAACATAGATACTTCAGGGGGTGTTTGTAGTGGAAATCAAAAACTATATCGGTGGTAAATGGGCAACATATTCCCATTTACAAAGTATAGTAGTGACCAACCCTGCAAATGGGGAGCAGCTTGCTACGATTCCGCGTTCTACGGCAAGTGAGGTAGATGAAGCGGTAGCGGTTGCAAAACAGGCACAAAAAAGCTGGGCATTAGTACCTGCGCCTAAACGTGCTGACTATTTATATGCCATCGGTCAAAAAATGAAGGAGAAGAAGGAGCATTTGGCGACCGTTTTAACAAAAGAGATGGGAAAGGTTATTGAAGAAGCTAGGGGTGAAGTACAGGAAGGGATTGATATGGCTTATTATATGGCTGGTGAAGGGCGACGGTTATTTGGGGAGACAACACCGTCCGAGCTAGCTAATAAATTTGCCATGAGTGTACGGGCACCTATTGGTGTTGTAGCTTTAATAACTCCGTGGAATTTCCCTGTAGCGATTGCTACATGGAAGTCGTTCCCAGCGATTGTTGCTGGCAATACGTTCATTTGGAAGCCGTCGAATGAAACACCGTTGATGGCGTATGAAATGGGTAAAATCTTTGAAGAGGTCGGCCTACCAGATGGAGTAGCAAATATTGTCTTTGGTACAGGGCCAACAGTTGGAACAGCATTAATTGAACATCCAGACGTTAAGGTCATTTCGTTTACTGGCTCTACAACAACAGGAAGTAAAGTAGCGGAGCTAGGTGGTAAACACCTGAAGAAGATTTCATTAGAGATGGGCGGGAAAAATGCGGTCATCGTGATGGATGATGCCGATCTACAGCTAGCGACTGAAGGAATCCTATGGAGTGCATTTGGAACTGCTGGTCAAAGATGTACAGCATGTAGTCGCGTGATCGTGCATAAAGATGTAAGAGAGGAATTAGAAAAACGCCTATTAGACGAAATGCATAAGCTAACAATTGGTGACGGTCTAGATGAAAGTGTGAAAATCGGACCTGTCATTAACAAAGCTGCATTGGAAAAGATTAATCACTATGTGCAAATAGGTAAACAGGAAGGGGCAACGTTGTTAGCTGGAGGTAGAATTTTATCTGAGCCTCCTTATGACAAAGGGTTTTATTATGAGCCTACACTATTTACCAATGTGAAGCCTGACATGATTATTGCACAGGAAGAAATCTTTGGCCCGGTCGTTTCTCTTATTGAAGTAGCAAGTTTGGATGAAGCAATCGAAGTAAACAATGGCGTGAAATTTGGCTTATCCAGTTCAATTTTTTCACAAGATGTGAATACGATTTTCCGCGCACAACGAGATTTAGATACAGGTATTGTTTATGTGAATGCTGGCACAACAGGTGCTGAAATCCATTTACCATTTGGTGGGACAAAGGGTACGGGGAATGGTCACCGTGACTCGGGTGTAGCTGCCTTGGATGTCTATACAGAGTGGAAAAGTATTTATGTAGACTATAGCGGGAAATTACAAAGAGCACAAATCGATACAGAATAACAGATCAATGAAAGGGGATGTTCTTGATGAAAGTTGTTGTATTAGGTGCAGGTTTAATGGGTAAAGAGGTAGCTCGCGATTTAATAAAAAATAGCAAAGTGGAGTGTGTATTTTTAGGAGATATTGACGTAAAAATAGCGCAGGACTTTGTAGACTCGTTAAACACAGATAAAATTCAGGTTGTAGAGCTTCATGCTGAGCGCGATGACTCGTTAATGGAGGTTATTTCAAAAGGTGATGTAGTTGTTAATGCATTATTTTATGCCTTTAATGAGCGTGTAGCAAGAGCAGCTATCGCGGCGGGTGTTCATTCTGTGGATTTAGGTGGTCATATTGGCGGTGTAACAGAAAAAATATTAAATCTTGACGAAGAGGCAAAAGCAAAAGGTGTAACTATTATTCCGGATTTGGGTGTTGCTCCGGGTATGGTCAACATTTTAGCGGGTTATGGTGCTTCAAAATTAGATGAGGTAGAATCTATTAAACTATTTGTAGGTGGTATTCCTACAGAGCCGAAGCCACCTCTTCACTATACACGCGTATTTTCTTTAGACGGTGTCTTTGATCATTATACAGAACCATCAAAAGTGATTTTAAAAGGTAAACTTCAAGAAGTTCCGTCGTTATCAGGCGTTGAACCTATTTATTTCAAAGATTTTGGTGTGCTTGAGGCATTTTATACATCTGGCGGTATATCGACGTTGGATAAGACATTCCCAAATGTCCAAACATTAGAATATAAAACAATTCGTTATAAAGGCCATGCAGAGAAATTTAAACTATTAGCAGATTTAGGATTCCTTGATGCTAGCAATAAAGTAGAGGTAGAAAATCAGGAGGTTTCTGTACGTCCAGTTGTTCGTGAGGCACTTAAAAAGAAACTTGAGCTTGGTACAAAACCAGATGCCGTGCTATTGCGTGTTATTGTAGCGGGTGAAAAGGCACAGCAACAAGTGACGTATGAGTACGAAATGGTTGTAACTAAAGATATGACAATTAATGAAACAGCTATGGCTCGCTCAACAGCCAATACAATTTCTGTCGTTGCTCAAATGATTGGAGAAAATAAAATTACAGAGCACGGTGTATTTGCACCTGAATCAATTGTACCGGGCGACATTTATATTGAAGAAATGGCTAAACGTGGTGTAGTTATTAAGGAAACGTCTCATACATCTGCAATGATCGTGAAATGGTAGGTGCTCGGTCATGAATTTCGAATTTACGACTGAGCAGGAAATGTTACGTAAAACAGTACGGAAGTTTGTGGATGATGAAATACTTCCACATATTGCGAAGTGGGATGCTGAAGGTGGCTTCGATCCGAAGATTTGGTCAAGACTAGCTGAGCTTGGCTTAATGGGCGTTTGTGTCCCAGAACAATACGGTGGTAGCGGTATGGATTACAATGCACTCGCCATCGTTTGTGAAGAACTTGAACGTGGAGATACAGCATTTCGTACAGCTGTTTCCGTTCATACAGGCTTGAATAGTATGACCTTAATGCAATGGGGAACAGAGGTTCAAAAACAGCGATATCTTATTCCGCAGGCGAAAGGTGTTCGGATTGGAGCGTTCGGTTTAACAGAGCCTGGAGCGGGGTCAGATGTAGCTGCTATGTCTACGACCGCTATAAGGGATGGAGACTTTTACGTATTAAATGGGCAGAAAACATGGATTTCCTTATGTGATATAGCTGACCATTTTATCGTTTTTGCCTACACGGATAAATCGAAGAAGCATCATGGCATTAGTGCATTTATCGTAGAGCGTTCTATGGCGGGCTTTACGTCGAAGGCGATTAAAGGTAAATACGGTATTCGTGCTGGTAACACTGGTGAGCTCTTTTTTGAAAATCTACGTATACCTGTAGAGAATCGTCTAGGAGAAGAAGGAGAAGGCTTTAAAATTGCAATGTCCGCGTTAGATAATGGTCGTTTTACCGTAGCTGCTGGCGCTGTTGGTCTCATTCAAGCTTGTCTCGAGGCGAGTGTGAAATACTGTCATGAACGCGAAACATTTGGAAAGCCTATTGGTGAGCACCAGCTAGTAGGGCAAATGGTTGCCAAAATGGAGGCGGGCTATCAAATGAGCCGCTTGCTTGTCTATCGTGTTGGAGAATTAAAAAACAAAGGTGTACGTAATACGCGTGAGACATCATTAGCAAAATGGCAGGCTTGTGATTTTGCTAATAAAGCTGCGGATGATACTGTGCAAATTTATGGAGCATATGGTTATTCAGATGAATATCCAGTCGCTCGTTATTTACGTAACTCGAAAGCACCGGTTATCTATGAGGGTACACGTGAAATTCATACAATTATGCAGGCTGACTATGTATTAGGAACACGTCAAGATAAGTCATTGGCAAAAATGCTACCAAAATGGCCATTTGAAGAATAAGCGTTTTATCAAAATTTAAACATAAAAAAAGAATCCGAATTCCGGGTTCTTTTTTTATGTTTCAGTGAAATATACCGTTTTGTTACAATTAAACCGATTTTTATGTTCTAATTGTGTCCTAACGTTCAAATTATACAAGAAAATTCTGTTATAAAATAACATTTTATATTGCTTTACTCTCATAATATGGTATTTTAAAAAGGGTGATATAGTTCTAAATAATCAACGTATTATCGATTTATAAATATAGTACAATAGGAGGACTTATTATGAAGAAAAAATTAAAACTAAATCAATTGTTGCTTGGAGTAAGTACAATGGCACTGTCGTTCGGAGCGTTACAAGCAGAAGCATCAGCAGCAGAAAAAACGCCTTATAATGTATTACAAATGAAACCTGCCGGCATAGTGACTTCGAATGATGAAGTTACACATTCTACAACGGCTGATGAAACATTGTCATTTGAAAAACGTTTGGAAATGGGCGATTTTTCGGAACAACCAGCTCCAACTATAAAGCTTGCTGAAACGAAGCAATTGCAGGAACAGTACTCGATGGCAGAGCTTAATAAAATGAGTGATAGTGAGTTAATTGATACGCTAGGAAATATTCGCTGGGATCAAATTACCGACTTATTCCAATTCAATGAGGATTCAAAAGCTTTTTATCAAAATAAAGAACGTATGCAAGTTATTATTGATGAATTAGGGAAAAGGGGAAGTTCTTTTACGAAAGATGATTCAAAGGGTATTGACACTTTTGTGGAGCTATTGCGTTCTGCATTTTATGTAGGATTTTATAATAACGAACTAGCGTATTTAAACGAAAGAAGTTTCCACGATAAGTGTCTTCCAGCATTAAAAGAAATAGCTAATAATCCGAACTTTAAACTTGGTACCGATGAGCAAGATAAAGTAGTATCCGCCTATGGTAAATTAATAGGTAATGCTTCTAGTGATGCGGAAACAGTTCAAAATGCTACGAAGATTTTAAAACAGTATAATGAAAATCTTTCTACATATGAACGCGAGTATTCAAAAGGACAAGCTATCTATGATTTAATGCATGGGATAGATTTTGACTTGCAGTCGTATTTGCATGATGAACGTAAAGAAGCTAATACGTCGATATGGTATGGAAAGATTGATAGTTTCATAAATGAAGTGAATAAAATTGCACTTTTACATAATGTGACAGATGACAATGGTTGGTTAATCAATAATGGCATTTATTATGCAGGGCGTTTAGGAAAATTCCATAGTAATCCGAATAAAGGTTTAGAAGTTGTTACACAAGCGATGCATATGTATCCATATTTAAGTGATGCTTATTTTGTAGCAGTGGAACAAATTGATACAAATTATGGTGGAAAAGACAATAATGGAAATACAGTAGATTTAGAAAAGGTACGTGAAGAAGGGAAGAAGGAGTATTTACCGAAAACATATACATTTGATAATGGATCAATTGTATTTAAGACGGGAGATCAAGTAACAGAAGATAAAATTCAAAGATTATACTGGGCTGCAAAAGAAGTAAAAGCACAATATCACCGTGTAATTGGAAATGATAAGGCATTAGAACCAGGCAACCCTGACGATGTATTAACAGTTGTCATTTATAACTCTCCAGATCAATATTCATTAAACCGTCAATTGTACGGATATGAAACAAATAATGGTGGTATTTATATTGAAGAGACTGGAACGTTCTTTACATATGAACGTACGCCAGAGCAAAGTATTTATAGTTTAGAAGAGTTGTTCCGCCATGAATTTACTCATTATTTACAAGCAAGATTCGAGGTTCCTGGTTTATTTGGAAGAGGAGATATGTACCAAAATGAGCGACTAACATGGTTCCAGGAAGGAAATGCAGAATTCTTTGCAGGATCAACGCGAACAAATGATGTTGTTCCACGTAAGAGTATAATTAGTGGATTATCAAATGACCCATCACAACGCTTTACAGCTAAACAGACATTGTTTGCTAAATATGGATCATGGGATTTTTATAACTATTCATTTGCACTACAGTCTTATATGTATACTCATCAATTTGATACATTTGATAAAATTCAAGATTTAATCCGTGAGAACGATGTAAAAAATTATGATGCGTATCGTGACTCTTTAAGTAATGATCCACAACTGAATGCGGACTACCAAGCGTATATGCAGCAATTGATTGATAATCAAGAAAAATACGAGGTGCCACAAGTATCAGAAGATTATTTAGTGCAACATAAACCAAAAGCGCTAAACGAAGTGGAGCAAGAAATTGTCGATGTTGCTAACGTTAAAGATGTAAAAATGACAAAACATAAGTCTCAATTCTTTAATACATTTACACTCGAAGGTACGTATGTAGGTAGTGAAACAAAAGGTGAATCTGAGGATTGGAAAACGATGAGTAAGCAAGTGAACCAAGTACTAGAGGAACTGTCGCAAAAAGAGTGGAGCGGCTATAAAACAGTGACGGCGTATTTTGTAAACTACCGTGTGAATGCAGCAAACCAGTTTGAATATGATATTGTTTTCCACGGCGTTGCAACGGATGAAGGAGATTACCAAGCGCCTATTGTAAATATCAATGGTCCTTATGCTGGAATCGAAAATGAAGAAATCCAGTTCAAGAGCGATGGTTCAAAAGATAAGGATGGAGAAATCGTTTCTTACCTTTGGGATTTTGGTGATGGCAAAACAAGTGACGAGGCAAACCCTACTCATATATACGAAAAAGAAGGCACATATAATGTGACATTAACAGTGAAAAATGATAAGGGAATAGAAAGTAAAGATCATTCAATTGTAACTGTACGGAAGGGCGCACAAACAGAGAATCCTCATCCAGAAGAAGCGAAGCTCATTCCATTTAATACGCCTTTAAAAGGTGATTTGGTTGGTGATGATGATACGGATGTATACACATTCGATATTACGTCTCCAGAAGAAATCGATATTTCTGTCTTAAATGAAAATCAAATTGGCATGACGTGGGTGCTTTATCATGAGTCTGATAAGCAAAATTATGTAGCATATGGACAGGAAGATGGAAATAGTATAAAAGATAAACTAACAGCAGAACCAGGTAAGTATTATCTATATATTTATAAATTTGATAATGAAAACGGGACATATACAGTAAATGTACAAAATGGAGCACAAACAGAGCTAGAACCAAATAATATTCAAGAAGAAGCGAACATAATTCCATTTAATAAGGCACTAAAAGGTAGCTTGATGGATGATGATCATACAGATATATACACTTTCGATGTTACGTCGCCAAAAGAAATCGATATTTCTGTTTTAAATGAAAACCAAATTGGCATGACATGGGTGCTTTGTCATGAGTCTGATATGCGAAATTACGTAGCATATGGACAGGAAGATGGAAATAGTATAAAAGGTAAATATGATGCGAAACCAGGAAAGTATTATTTATACATTTATAAATATGATAACGAAAATGGGGCATATACAGTAAACGTACAATAGTAGAAGCTGATTTGAAAACGAGAGGGATTCACGTCCTCTCGTTTTTTATCGAGAAAAATTTCAGAATAATGTAACTTTTTAACTCTTAAGTAGTCTAAATAATAAACAACTTTATGAAAGGTAGGAAAAATAATGAAAAATAAGTGGCTAGCTTTTCTAATCATCATCGTACTAGCTATATTGCCAGGAATTTTTACGCTCTTGTCGACCCCAAAAGTGGAGGCACAGACTAAAAATGAGAGTAAAACGACTCATAGCTGGCAAGTATCCTTTACGAAGGCGCTAAAGGCCAGCAAAATAACGGAAGACAATGTTTACGTAACAAATAGTAAAAATCAAAAGGTAACAGCAACTGTCGCATTAGCAGAGGAAAACAAGACAATTCTCATTAGTAATTTAACACCTGGTAGCTATAAATTACATGTGAAGGAAGAAGCGTTTGTACTAGGTGGTCCTAAAACAACATCGCAAGAAATAGCGTTCAGCATCATTGAAAAGCTGGAAGCCGTCAAATCAGAAAAAGAGCTACAACAATATTTTGAAACACTTTTAGCAAATTCAAAAAAAGAGCGGGAATATGAAGTGACTACTGAAGTTGCGGCCAAAGATGAAAAATCTAATGCGAACGACTCCTCGACAACGAATAATCAAGTAGAAGGCGTGGAGGAGGGTGATATAGTCGTTGTCAAAGATGGCTATATTTACGCTGTAAAAGATCAGAACATTACTGTAGTGGATGCTAAAGATCCGAAAAATTTAAAGCTAGCAACAACGATTAAGATGAAGGGAACCCAATATATTTCGAAGCTAGCAGTATACGACCATATATTAATAGCGATTAGTGATGAATATTTAGAAAAAATAGGAACAAGCATGACGAAAGCTTCTTTATATGATATTTCAAATCCAAAAAATCCAAAGCTAATACGTGAAGTGGGGCAAGAGGGGTATTTACAAGATATTCGAATTACAAATGACACATTGTATTTAATTGGTAATATGCATCCGAATTATTGGATGCTTAGAGAGAAAAAAGCGCCAGATTTAAAACCGAAAACATATGATAGTGTAGAAGGAAGAGAATATAAAAGTTTACCTCTAGAGAAAATTTCTATTTTACCAAATACAATGGATGGAACATATAGCTTAATGACAGCGGTGGACTTAAAAAATGGTGCTCAGAAAACGGCGAATACGAAAGGATACTTAGGTGGTAGTAGTGGACTTTATATGTCGGAGAATGCACTTTATTTAACAACACCTATTTATGACGGAAATCTAGAGCCTTCTGCTGGCATCATTATGGATAGAATCTGGATGCCAAGAACAACGAATACACAAGTTTTTAAATGGAATGTTGATAGAACTGACATGAATTTTGTAGGTACTACGGAAGTAAAAGGATCCGTGTTAAATCAATACTCGATGGATGAATATAAAGGTAATTTCCGTATCGTTACAACGGAAGGAAATGCATGGGATGAACAACAAATATCAAAAAATCACCTATTTATTTTAGATAATAAATTACAGCAGCTCGGTGCTGTAAAAGATTTAGCTCCTGGTGAGAAAGTGTATTCTGCACGCTTCATGGGCGAAAAAGCATATGTAGTAACATTCAAGCAAGTGGATCCACTGTTTGTAATTGATGTAGCAAACCCGAAAAAGCCAACGGTACTAGGAGAGCTAAAGATTCCAGGCTTTAGTAACTATTTACATCCATTAGACGATAACCATTTAATCGGCATTGGCTATGATACAGAGCAACGCTATGATGCCTATACGAAACGTAATTTTACGGTGACAACAAATATGAAAATGTCATTATTTGATGTGTCAGATTTCAAACATCCAAAGGAACAATCAACCGTGAAAATCGGTGGCAAAGGCTCATACTCCGATGTTCAATACAACCCTAAAGCGTTATTCCGCAACAAGGAATACCATTACTTTGGTTTCCCGGTTGTCCTATATGATGCAGGAAAAGGCGATGAAATTGTCTACAAAGGTCAAGGCGCACAAATCTATGAAATCACTGCAGATAAAGGCATCGTACTAAAAGGAAATATCATTAATAAAAGTAAGGGCGATCAGTATGAAAACTGGGAGCAGCTTGTACAGCGAGTAGTCTATATAGATGACGCTCTTTACACAGTAGCTCGCAATGAAGTAAAGAGTTATCAACTAAAAGACTTTAAACCACTGGATACATTAACTATAAAATAAAATGGAAGTCCAATAAACTCAATCTTGAGGTTATTGGACTTTTTATATTGTTGAAAAACTATTATGTCAATGAAATTCAGGTGTCTTATTAAATAAGGCTCTTCTGCAAAGCGAGGGATTGATTTCCGTTCCGACTGGGCGCTTTCCTGGGGGCGTCCGATGAGCCGCTTCGCTGCGCTGTAGGGTCTCATCTGTGACGCTGATCCCAGAGGAGTCGCCCAGTCTCCACTCCAATCAACCACTTCACATAGTGTGTATCTACTGGCATATAGCTCTAATTTATAGTGATAAAATGAAACTTTCAGCAACAGATATTTTTTGTGCGAAAGCGCAGTGCTAACGCAGCGTCAGCAACAGATATTTTTTGTGCGAAAGCGCAGTGCTAACGCAGCGTCAGCAACAGATATTTTTTGTGCGAAAGCGCAGTGCTAACGCAGCGTCAGCAACAGATGTTTTTATAGCGAAAACATGGTGGCATTAAAACAAACACAATCGCGTCATTATGTAAATTTATTCTATTCTATTATGGTGAGCTGTCAAAACGTTCAATTTGAAATGCATAAAACTTATAAATGTTTTACGTTAGCATTGATTGGAGTGGAAGGCTACTCGACTCCCGTGGGAAAGCGAGACAGGCGAGATCCTGCACGGAGCGCAAGCGGCTCGCCGCTCGCCCACAGGAAGCTCTGCTCTGCGCGAAAGCGAAGCGTCAGCGGCAAAGCGAGTAGCCTGGAACGGAATCAACCCTTCATTTTGCAGAAGAGCCTTACTTTTTTTGAAATAAAGTTTTTCAATACAAGAAAGTCCAATAAACCTTGAGTTCATTGGACTTTTTCTTTAATTATTTTTGACGATATGGGAGAATTTCCGATACTGTCACGAATTCATAGCCTTGCCCTTGTAAATAAGCAAGTACAGCATCAAGACCGTCGGCAGTCGATTGATGAATATCATGCATTAAGACAATGGCGTTATTGTGTAAATTATTTTTAACATGTGGTAGGAGCTGTTGCGCATTGCGATGCTTCCAGTCTAATGTATCGATTGACCATAAAACAACAGGAATTGGAATTTGAGCGTTAATCGTATCATTTGTTGCGCCATACGGTGGTCTAAATACAGTCGGCTTGTGATTAATGGCCTTTTCAATCTCTGCAAATGTAGAAGTGTATTGATTCACTGCCTGCTCTAGTGACAGTTTTGTTAATACAGGGTGGTCCCATGAATGATTACCGATTTCATGTCCTCTTGCAAGTACATCTTTTGCGATATCAGGGTAATATTGTACGCGACTACCAAGCATAAAGAAAGTAGCTTTTGCGTTATATTTATCGAGCGTATTTAAAATCTGTTCGGTAACCTTTGGATGTGGACCATCATCAAAAGTTAAGGCAATACGTTTTTTGTTTGGATCACCTACGTTAACTGGCTTCGTCGGTTTTTGCATAGCAATCTGGAATTCAGAGGCTAACAACGGATTGATAAGCGAAAGGGGAAGCTTCACAGTTTGTGGACCAGCTGCTCCGCTAGCAATCTCATACTCATCAAAATAGAATTGTAACGAATTATCAACGATAGCAAAGCGATGGAAGTTAGACCATTTCGGTTCAGTTGACTTGATTACATCATCCTTGAAAAGCTCTTCCTTTAACTTAGGATTTTGTTGTAAGTCCTTACGTACATAAGTAGCTAATGCCGATAAGTTGTTTTCGTCGTTATTTAACAATGTTTCAATGGGAATTAATTTACCAGTTTCATGATTGATAAAGAATGTTTTAGTTGAGATCTCGGGATTGGCTCCACCTGTATACAACGTTTTTGTTAGCACAAAGGAATAGTAGTGCTTCTGGTATGGGAAAGTTTCCAAGCTAATATTCAGCTCACCCATTGCCTCTTTATCTTTATTTTTTTTCATAGATGACAGATAGTTTTCTTTTGAATCCGTTATGTACTGTAGTACAGCATCGTTAAAAGCTTTATTATCTGTTTCTGGATAGTGAATAGCAAAAGGTGTTCGCTTATCATTAGAAACATCGGTTACAATACGTATACCTGGAAACGCAGAGCTTTCAGTGGATAGGTTACTCGTTATTGAATTTGAATCTGTCTCTTTTGAGGCACTGATTTTTTGAAACTTAAAGTCATCCTTTGATAGGATAATGACTAAAATAATAGTTGTTAATGAAATGATGAGGCCGATTAATAGGAAATCAATCATTGGCCCGCGTTTTTTTCTGCGTTCCGGCATTTTGAGGGAGACGCTCCTTTCCGTATTTATTTTTCTATACAATCAGACGTGTTAGTCATTGAAAAAGTTATACGAATCTACGAAGTTTTGCTATAAATTTTTGGTAAACAATCCTCATGAATAAATGACTCATTTGCTTATCGTTTTCATCATATGAAAGCTAAAATACTTTTGTGTTAAAAGTTGAAATTTTTAGTTGAGTTTTTATTTGCAGTTCGATACTATTGGCAAGGAACCTTAACTTCTTTCAGCGGGTGCCAAACACCCATTGAAAGAAGTTAAAGCCTCCGGCGGATGTCACGTAATCGGAAAGAAGTTCTTAGGGGATGTTAGCCTAAAATCATCGCATCCATGCGATAATAGCTAACGGACCTGCATCGTGCAGGCCTAAGCACAAAACCGATTCCGGACGCAATTATGCCGAGGCATAATTGAGGGAGGTAGTTAACTGTAATGGTTTTACATGAAGTGGATAATGAAATTACGATTGACTGCTTATTGCTTGCGGGGCGAATTATGATTGAAAGTGGTGCAGAAACATATCGTGTAGAGGATACAATGCTACGTATGGCACATTCTCAAAATATGCTGGATGCGCAATGTTATACCACACCCACAGGGATCATTTTTTCGTTAGGCAAGACACAGCCAACGAGAATTACATCGATTTCCAACAGGGTAACAGATTTACAAAAAATAGCCTTGGTAAATTCAGTATCTCGGAGACTCACTTCTCACATGATAACATTAGAAGAAGCTTATGACGAGCTAAAGTCGATACAAAAAACAAATTATTTTTTACCCACATATATTCAAGTCATATCAGCGGCTCTTGCGAGTGGTTGTTTCCTTATAATGTTTAAGGGGGGATGGTCTGATTTCCTTTTTGCCTGTTTGGCAGGAGGGTTAGGCTTCCTAGTGCTTTTATTGATAAATGACTTAACAAAAGTAAAATTTTTCGCAGAATTTACAGCATCATTAGTAGTAGGAACAATTGCTGTCTTTTCAGTGAAATATGGCCACGGTACGGAAATAGATAAAATTGTTATTAGTTCCGTTATGCCACTAGTACCAGGTATTTTGATTACGAATGCAGTTCGGGATTTAATAGCAGGTCATTTTATGTCAGGGATGGCGAAGGGCGTAGAGGCCTTTTTAACAGCTTTTGCAATCGGTGCAGCTATTGCCGTCACTCTATCATTTTAGGAGGCGGACGACATGGACTATATCATACAGTTGATTCTTAGCTTTTTTGCGACGGCGGGTATCGGAGTTATTTTTAATGTACCTAGGAAAAACCTCATTTATTGTGGTTTTGTTGGGGTAGTAGGCTGGATGATTTATTTCATCCTAACAGAGCATGGAATGGATGTAGTAAATGCCTCATTCTTTAGCGCTTTCGTCATTGCGATCGTTTCCCATTTGTATGCTCGACGCTTCAAAATGCCGATGATTATTTTTATTGTCGGTGGGATTATCCCGTTAGTTCCGGGAGGCATGGCTTACAATGCAATGAGAAATGTTGTAGAGGATGATTATATACAAGGGCTACAATACGGGTTAAAGGCATTTTTAATTACAGGTGCCATCGTTATAGGACTTGTATTTGCAGAGGTACTAATACAGCTTATTTTCCGTTCTATACGTAACAGTAAGGCGACATTCAAAAAGGTTTATAAGAAATAAGGTTTTACATCAAATATAGGCGGATGGAAAAGCTAAAGCAACAGATTGAACATAAAAAGAGGCTGAGACATGACTAAATAGTTCCTTCAAAAGCCTAAGAATCTCTAAAATTAAAAAAGTGATAAATAGAAAAACCGAACTACCCAATGAAACACTTAATGAGCGTTTCTTGGGTAGTTCGGTTTTTTGTTGGTTGAAACACTTGCATCTTATTTTTAATAAACCTTTTTTTAAAATGGCGAAAGGAAAATTGTAAATGAAAAAATCAAGTTTACTCTTAATGATCAACCTCTTAGTTTTTACCAATCACTGATTTGTCACCAAAAACTTTTTGGATGAGTCTTTTTTGCATTTTATCAAGTTTTGTTCAATTAATGACAAAGTTGATTTAGAAACATTTATAGATAATGATATGTTATTAACATATCCATTAAAAAGTGAATAAGGGGAAAATACCCATTGTAGTTCGCTATGTACAAGTAGACGTTTAAAGTCTTGAAAGAACTGCAAGTTTCTAGACAATCATTAAGTTCATATGTGATACGTGGAAAATTAACCCCTAGTTTTTACGTGAAGATGTGGCAATACGGGCTAAATACAAGACCATGTAATGAATAAGAAGCGGTTTTTATAAACATCATCCATTAGAGTTAAAACTTTATATCCTTCAAGCGTTCGAAGGGGGGCACTATTCTATCAACGAATTGTGTTAAAGATTCAGGAGGGAGCGGAGTTCCATCTCAATAGATAAAATCTGGTGTTCAGTAATTGACTAGTATAAACACCCCTAAAAATTTTATAGAAGAATGGAGTTTTTCGGAGGATGTAATTACGGATGACCTAACTTTGTATGCCTGATAGTGAAGGTGAAGTAATGGTCGTTGATCATTAGCAAAAGATGAGATGAATATATTTTTAAGTAAAGCAAGTGAAGCGTTAGTAATGTGCGCATTTAGATGGCACTTTCTTTCAGAGTACTATGAAGAGACCCTGCAGCGAAGCGACTCATCGAACGCCCCCAGGAAGCTTTGCTCTGTGCGAAAGCGAAGTGTCAGCAACAACAAATGTTTTAACTGTGCGAAAGCGAAGCGTCAGCAACAACAAATGTTTTAACTGTGCGAAAGCGAAGCGTCAGCAACAAAGCGCCCAGCCGGAACGGAAATTAGCCTCCTCGCTTTGTGTATGGCCATACTTTATTTAGACTTTCATTAACAATAAGAAGGAGGTTACGTTTAAGAACGTAACCTCCTTTCTCACATTAACTATTTAACTAACAGTGCTTCAATTTCCTCAGCATGAATTGGCTTACTAATATAGTAGCCTTGAATCGCATCACAGCCATAAGAAATCAAAAGATCTGCTTGTTCAGCTGTTTCGACACCTTCAGCGACAACTTTAAGTTCCATAGATTTTCCGAGTTGCACCATACCGTTCATAAGTTTTTGGGTTTTCTCAGATTTTAATAGAGAACTTGTAAATGTTTTATCGATTTTTAATGTATCTATTGGTAAAATTTGCATATACCTAAATGAGCCATATCCGGTACCGAAATCATCTAGTATAAAGGCGATCCCTTCATTTTCAAGCTTTCGCATTTGCTTCGTAATAAAGGTAGCGGCCTCTGCTTCTAGGGCAAATTTTTCGGTAATTTCGATTTGAATAAGATTTGCAGGACAGCCAGTTTTCGCTAACGTTTCAAGAATGGACTGTGCCATGTTTTTATCACGGAATTCACGTACAGAAGAGTTAATAGATACTTTTAAATCAAGGCCAGCTTTTTTCCAGATTAGTGCCTGTTCACAAGCTTTTTCTAGCATAAAGGAACCGATATTATTAATAAGACCTGTTTCCTCCGCAATTGGAATGAGCTCATCTGGTGAGACAACACCTATTACTTCATCTTCCCAACGAACTAGTGCTTCTGCAGCTGTGATTTTACCTGAAGTAACATCAATTTGCGGCTGATAAAGGACTTTTAGATTTTTTTGGTCAAGAGCCTGAAGTAAACGTTTTTCAATTAAAGCTTTACGATTTAATGCCTTATGTGTTGCTTTGGATAGGGAGACGATTTTATCTCCACCGGCTTCACGGACAGTTGTAATAGTAGCAATAGATGCCTTCATTAGTTGGGAGAATGTAGTTTGATCCTCTGGATAACGTGTAATTCCGCCACTAATAGAAATAGGGACAGCTATATTACTGTTATAAATTGGATGTTGTTGTAAGTAAGACAGGAAGCCTTGAATGAACCATTCACTTAATGGTGTAATCACGACAAAATCATTTTCGTTAATACGTGCCATTGTGCTATCTTGGAAGTACATTTTTATACGATTTGTAAACTCTACAATAAGACTTTGATCAATTTGCTGATCATGTAACTCTTTTAATGTATAAAATTTATCAATACTTAAATAGACGAAAGAGAAGTTTCTTTCATCATCAATCATGTTAGAAATCACTTTTTCGAGACGATGTGCATTCATAAGACCTGTTTCTGTATCGATATAAGCGATTTTTTCAAGCTGATGTTGTATGGACTTAGACTTCGTAATATCCTTTTCGATCAATAAAAATTGTTGCTCATTTGTTTCGATATCAAATGTTGGGATAGCCGTTAGTAGTACCCAATAAGATTGACCTGTTTTTGTAACTTTTTCGATTTCGCCTTGCCACGTTTGGCCATTGTTTAAATTACGCCAAATGGTATTTGTAATCTTTTCGCTTTCTTTATTATCAGGGAATAGCTGCCAAAACGTTTTACCAATCACACGTTTTGGTGTCCATTGACTCGTTTTTAGAAATTCAGCATTACATTCTAAAATGAAACCATCATGATCCAGTGTTACGGTCATAAATGTCGAGTCCAAACCTTGTTTTAATTTAGCGAGAGTTCCGCAGTTTGAGACAGAATTGATCATTAATTCTGGAAGCATAAACATCATAAGGATAAAACGCTCTCCTTGTTCAGTAAATGGTTTAGCTAACAGCGCTGAGTTAAATTCTTCGTTTGTATACGTTTTCAGTTGGATTTGATTGATATACGTACTGTCATCATTTTGTAAAATGGTTTTAAATTTATCTAATGAAAGCTGACGTAATAAATTTTCGTGAATGAATGATGCGGTATGTTCTTTAATAGTAGTAGCTGAAAAACCAAATAGCTGTTCAGCAAGCTTTCCCAAATGTATAATTTGTCCATCTTGATTCATGACAATTGTAGGAAAAGGAAGTGAATTTAAATAATGTTCATCAATGGTAAATGATTTATGCATATGACTCATGATTATTCGATCTCCTTGAGTAATCTATATATACTATTATTATAGTTAATTATCAGGAATTAGTCATTATGAATATGATTGTAAATATTTGATAATAAAAAAAGTAAGGACTTTTTTAACGAAAAACATGAAAAGATTTGAAGGAAAATAACATTTTTTAGTATATATATAGGGAGCAAGAAGCGTGTATGACGTTTTAAAGGAATAGTATTTATTGTCCCAGGTGCGATGATATAGGGAGTAACGCCCTTTTTTATGTGAACAATTCGTGTATCAGATGCAAGTATTATATTATTTACATATTGATTGTTTACTAAAAAAGATATTCCGGAATTTGCTAGCAATCAACGGAAGTATTGCTGTATTCGCTACAGTGTTACAATTTTTGGTACTTATATTGCTTATGTCTCTCTTAGTTTAAAGAAATGGCCACCAAAATATCAAGTAATAGGGATTATGGATATAGGGGTAGGTATGTTCATCCTACTAATGAACGCTTCAATTGATGCTTTAATAGTTAGTAGCAAAGTCTTATTGGAGTAGTGGTTGTTCTCATGTTTTCCTTCTACATATTGTTCCTAGGCGTTTCTACTTGTTGTCAGCAGGGGAATGCTTTTAGGAGGACTGGCATAAGGCTTTATTAGCCGAATTTGGCAGGCAAATCAAATCTGTGGCTTGGTTTCGCAGATTTTAAGGTTACATGCTTAATGATCGCTTTAATATGCTTTAGTTGGGGCAAGCATACTTTCAAATAGGTGAATGGAAAGCAAAAAATACAGTATGGTAGTTCCTTGCTGATTTATGGAACTTACTTATTAAAGAAAAAGGGGGAAGAATATGAAAGAAGTTTTTTCCTATGTAAAGCCTTATAAATGGACAGCATTCATCGCATTTAGTTTAATGCTGCTGGAATTGTTTGTGGAGCTCGCGCAGCCACTGATCATGGCGAAAATTATAGATGATGGCGTGCGGGCTCAAAATCAAGGGATGATTTGGAAATGGGGACTGGTGTTACTGGCCTTATCTTTCATAGCCCTTATAGCCGGTGTCGTAAATTCATATTTTTCATCGCATACAGCACAGAGTTTTTCCTATGATTTACGAAATGCATTGTTTGAAAAAATACAATCCTTTACATTAGCTACTTATCAAAAATTCTCAACGGCGTCCCTTATAACAAGGTTAACGAATGACGTTACGCAAGTTCAAACAGTGCTATTTATGAGTTTACGTATTATGCTACGTGCCCCACTTGCCGTTATTGGCAGCAGCATTATGGCTTTTGTTGTAAACGTTAAACTAGCGTTGTTTCTAGTTATTGGCGCACCGATTATCTTCATTTTTCTTATTGTTATGGTGGCAAAAGGTGTTTCTTATTTTGGACGTGTGCAAAAGAGAGTAGATCGTTTGAATCGAGTACTACAGGAAAATTTACAGGCTATTCGATTGGTGAAAGCTTATTTACGTGGTGCCTATGAAGCCTCACGTTTTGATGAAGTTGCCTCACGCTTAAAAATAGATACTGTAAAAGCTCTACGCACAATGGAATATATTATGCCTGTATTGTTATTCATTATGAATATGAGCTTACTCGCGGTGCTATGGTTTGGGACAAAACAAATCGCTTCCGGTACAACACCACTTGGAGATGTAGTGGCCGTTGTCAATTATGCAATGCGTATGACAGGCTCGTTTTCGATGTTTGCCTTTATTATTATTTTTTATGCGCGTGCAAAAGCTTCAGCAGAGCGTATGGCAGAAGTCCTTTCGACTGAAAATGAGATTGAATTACCATCAACTTCAGAGAAAGCATCGAATGATTTGAATGTTGGAGAATTAGCGTTTGAGCATGTGAGCTTTACGTATCCTGGAGGAGACGCACCTGTCCTTTCCGATGTAAGCTTCCGAGTGAAATCGGGAGAAAAGCTGGCCATTATGGGGGCAACCGGTGCAGGGAAATCAACGCTATTACAGCTTATCCCACGTTTCTATGATGCGACAGAAGGCAAAATCGTAGTAGAGGGGAAAGATGTACAGCAATGGGATTTACAAGAGCTACGTGAAATCATCGGCTATGTGCCGCAACAGTCTTTATTATTTACAGGAAGCATAGCTGATAATGTTCGTTGGGGCGATGCAGAGGCTGACATGGATGCAGTGCTACACGCGACCATGCAAGCACAAATCCATGCTTCTGTGGAAGATTTCCCGAATGGCTACGAGACAAGGGTCGGTCAGAAGGGTGTCAATCTTTCGGGTGGACAAAAACAAAGATTATCGATTGCAAGAGCGTTATTAAGAAAAGGGCATATATTGATGCTTGATGATAGTACAAGTGCGCTTGATGTGAAAACGGAGCAGGCATTATGGGAGGCGTTAAGTGAAGAACAAGCAACAATGTTAGTCGTCACTCAAAAAATTCGCACAGCGAAAGGTGCACATCGTATTTTACTCATCGATGCAGGAAAAGTAGTCGCATACGGGACGCATAAAGAGCTTCTGCAGACGTCAGCGCTCTATAAAAAAATCGCAATCTCTCAACAGGAGGTAGAGGAATAATGGGATTTTTCCAAAAACCTTTTGGCTATGAGCCGATTTTGACGAAGGATGATGTGAAGCAAACGGTTAAGAAAAAGAAGGGACCTCGTGCGACAAATTGGAAAAGTACACTGCTACGTTTATGGAAAATAGTTGATGAACAACGTGTACTACTAATGATCGTACTGTTACTTGTTTTTGTGAGTTCCATGTTGGCTCTTCTTGGGCCGTATGTAATCGGTAAAATGATTGATATGTACGTAACGCATGGAGAGCCTGCAGGACTAGAGAAGGGTATTATGCTGTTAATCGGCATTTATGCTTTATTAGCCGTATCGTTATTTTTGCAAAACTATTGGATGATTGGTATTGCCCAACAAACCATTTATAGGTTACGAACGAGTGTATTTGAGCATTTTCAAAAACTGCCGATTGCCTTTTTCGATCGTCGTCAGCATGGAGAATTAATGAGTCGGATGACGAATGATATTGAAGCTGTTAGCTCCACATTAAATAGCTCCTTTATCCAAGTGTTTTCGAGTGTATTAACACTGACGGGAACAGTCATCATCATGCTAAGTTTAAGCCCATTACTAACGGTATTAACGATGACGATTATACCAGTTATGTTTTTGGCGATGCGTTGGATCACACGGAGAACCGCTCCATTATTTAAGGAACAGCAGACAGCTATTGGAGCTTTGAATGGTATGATTGAAGAAACGATTTCGGGCCAGAGAATTGTGAAAGCTTTCTCACAAGAAGAACGAATGAAAGAGGAGTTTCGTGAAAAAAGTGTACGATTAAAAAGAACAGGCTTTTGGGCGCAGACATACTCTGGCTATATTCCGAAGGTCATGAACTTTTTAAACAATATGAGTTTTACAATTGTGGCTGGTATTGGCGGTGTACTTGCTCTTTACGGGCATGTGTCCATTGGCGTCATTGTTATTTTTACAGAATACGCAAGGCAATTTACACGACCGTTAAATGATTTAGCCAATCAATTTAATACCGTACTGTCAGCGATTGCTGGTGCAGAGCGTGTATTTGCGCTACTAGATGAAATGCCTGAAGAGGAGGCAGCTTCAGCACAAAAGCGTAAGCTATTAGGACAGGTAAGCTTTCAGCATGTGTACTTTAAATATGAGCAAAAAGAGGAAGCTTACACGTTGAAGGACATCCATTTTAATGTGGAGCCTGGACAAACGGTCGCTCTAGTCGGGGCTACCGGAGCAGGCAAAACAACTATTTTGCAGCTGATTGCAAGATTTTATGAAGTATCAAAGGGTGAGGTTTTATTTGATGGTGTCAACGTTCAGCAAATCGAACGACAAGCATTGCGCTCACAAATGGCCTTTGTGTTACAGGATCCGTTTTTGTTTGAGGCAACTGTACGTGAAAATATTCGTTATGGTCGATTGGATGCTAGCGATGAGGAGATAGAGGAAGCTGCAAAGCGTGCAAATGCACATGACTTTATCATGTCGCTAAAGGATGGTTATGACACAATGCTTGCCGCGGATGGCAGTGGCATTTCGCAAGGCCAAAAGCAGTTATTGTCCATTGCACGAGCCTTAATTGCAGACCCGAAAGTTTTATTATTGGATGAGGCGACAAGTAGTATTGATACCGTTACGGAGCTGGCGATTCAAGAAGCTCTTGATCTGTTGATGCAGGGACGCACAAGCTTTGTGATAGCCCACCGTTTGAATACTGTGCACAATGCCGATATTGTGCTTGTTCTACACAAAGGTGAGTTAGTCGAAGTGGGCTCTCAACAGGAATTAATGGAATCCGGTGGCATTTATGCGCAGATGCTACAATCTTCGTCCCATCATCTTGATGAGTAGGGTGAACGAAACGATGTAGGTATAAATTTCATTCCTCAAACATAAGTAAGAGTAATTCCGGAATTTTTGGGATTGCTCTTTTTTGAATATTGTATTTCAGTTCAAATTTTAAATGTAATTTATTTAGAAGAATAGTATAATTATGGATAATAATAAAATGAAAAATTGAGGTTAATTATTCACCGATAGAAGATTTTATGGATGATATTTTGCTTAGGTGAGGAGCGACTTGACGTTCATTCGCAGTAGAAATCGGATTTTCAGATAACTGGGCGTGTATAAAAATACATACCTAATTCTAGTAACTTTCAGTCATTATAACCGTCAATAATCATATAAAACTTTTAATTTCACTATACTTGGAGTAAAATTGTTAATAATTAGAAGTGTCAAATTTATTTTGTTGCAAGATTATTTTCTTTCTTGCTACAATAGGGCGATAGTTTGATACAAGAACGGAGTAAATGATGAATATTTCAGTGATGACAGTGTCTTTTCCGTTAGATGGGGAAACATTAAATGAATTAAAATTATTGTGTGAAGAAGCGACTACAAATGACTATCGCGTCTATGAAACGGCTATGGGATTGCCTATGGCGAGTTCCTTTGAAACGAAGGGCTTTATGGTACTTGCATATGAAGATGACAAAGATGTTTTAGTGGGTGCAGCTAGTGCCATAGATTTAATGGGGCTTCATACATATGAATGGTCTTTAGTTGTAGCGCCTACGTACCGTCAAAAGGGAATTGGAACTGCTTTAGTAGATGTTTTACAAGTAGGCCTCAAAGAGCGTGGGGCAGATGGTCAATTAGCGGTAGTGATAGATGGCTCACCTTTTGGACATACGTTTATTGAAAAGAAGGGCTTTACGTATAGCTTTTCAGAAGCCACTTTAGAAACAAAAGCAGAGGCAGTAGAATTAAAGGATGATATCGAAATTATTCCTTATACAGATGAACAGGCAGAGCTGATTGCTATTTATAGTGCAGCGTTTGGAGATCTACCTGAAGAGTCTGAAGATCTAATCGCTTTTAATACGTCAACGACTGGAAGAAAACTGTGGGTAGCGCGTAAAGAAGGAAAAGTTGTTGGAACAGTGACAACTGCCCAAGAAAATGAAATTCAATGGGTAACAGCATTGGCAGTGCATCCAACTTGTGAGGGGCAAGGGATAGGTACTGCTATGCTTTCATTTTCTAAAGATTATGCGAGCAAAATTGGTGCGAAATGCGTCATGCTGGATGTAGAGATTGACAATAGAAAGGCGCTTTCTGTTTATGAAAAGGCCGGTTTTATGAAGGCTCAGCAAATAGACTATTTTGTAAAACAATAAGTGAAGAGTGAGGAGTGTGCTTTATGCATCACTCCTCACTTTTTTGTGTTCAGCAATGAAGTCTTGACACCAGAGATACGGAAGTGGGGATTTTTCAGATGGAGATAGACGAACTGCTTAAAAGGGTGAGGAAGTCTTTCTTTCAAAGTAAATTTCAAGAAAACATCATTCATCCCCATAATATAAGGTTGAAAATGATCTCATACCTGATCCAAATAAGAAGTTTATCAAAGTTTGTTCAAAAGTGAACAAAAGTTGATTTTCATCCTTTTGTAAATCGCGATATAGTGTGTGACTGCAGGAGATGAAAAGTAAAAATGGATATCAAATATAGCAGTTAGCTTAAAAATTCTAAGCCAACAATCGAAGACCGTGTAGCATAAGCAAAACAAATGACTATCGTTAATATGAGGTGAATTGTAATGAAAAGATATGAATTTATAAATGTCTAGTGTTGTTCCTATTTAGCACAACTTCATTTCTTAGAACAATACAATGATGATGGCTTTTTTATTTCAGTTTTAGTTCCTTAACCCCCTATACCTGCTGGCTTATTAATTGTCGCGATATATCAAACGAAAGTTAAGCGACTTATTTAAGAGGATGAGAAAATCCACTTTAGAAAACTAGTTTTTTATCTGTTTTTAAGTTCAAGGGTATCCTATAAAAAGAGTAGACAAAATGCGTGTCTGCTCTTTTTATTTTGGTTCTTAGGTCGCTGGTAAGCGTTAGGTCATGAAAGTGTCCATCCATATTGGGGAAGGTATTCATAAATTTGTAACTATCTTCATATAGTATTAGGAAGCCTATGAAAGGAGTCGTTATCATGCGCATGCCGGCACTACCTAAAAAGAAGTCTCCTCCAAGGGAAGCACCAAGATCATGGTGGAAAGTTGTAAAAGCGTACTTATCCAGAGGGAGGTTTTACCGTTTACCACCTCGGAATTGATAAATGGGTATTGAATGTTCGATGCAAAAAAAAGTCGCTATGAAGGCGACTTTTTTATCTTTATTCAGTAGAAGACTTCCACCTCTGACGGTGTCGAGATGAATGTAGATGTGTTTCTTTTTTAGTGGGTGTCCAAACACCTACTTAAATAGAGGAACTTAGTCTAAGAACGCCACGTCCTGTGGCAACGACTGAGTGACCAACATCACTTTGCCTAAAGCCTCCGGCGGATGTCACGGATTTTCAAAGGAATGAATTTTGCAAACACAATTCAAAATCCTTGACGCAATTACGCCAAGACGAAATTGATTTACATCTGTTCATTTTCTAATAGAAAAGTATTTTTGGTTGGACCAATTAAATACAGCTCATGCATTGCTCGAGTGAGTGCCACATACAGTAGCTTTCGATCAACCTTTGTATCGTAGAAAGGTTGATCGAAGGCAGCTACGATCACAGCATCAAATTCAAGACCCTTTGCTAAATGACTCGGAACAACGAGTAGTAAATCCTGATTAATAGACTCGTTTTCAGTTAAAAGCTGAGAAGCAATTTTTTTATCTTTTAATGCTTGCTGCATTGTTTTTGCCTCTGCAGTCGTTTTACAAATTAAAGCAACGGAATGATGTCCATTGCCTCGAATGTCCTCAAAAATTTCTTGTATTTGCAGGGCATCAAATGATGGAGCCTCTATATAGGTAGGGACATTGCCATGACGAACTACCGGCTCTACTAATGGAAGCTGTTCATCCATTTGTGCTAAAACCTTGTTCGCTACTTCCATAATTTCAATGGTCGTTCGATAGCTTTTTTGAAGTGTTCTAAAGCTTGCTCTAGGAAATAGATCTTGGACAGGTTCCCAGGCAGTAAGGGAACGATAACTGTGAATTCCTTGCGCTAAATCACCGACCATCGTAAACATATCCGTTTCCAGTCCTGTTTTTAAAGCAGCAAGCTGAAATAAACTATAGTCCTGTACTTCATCGATAAAGACGACTCTCATTTTCCATTCATCAGGAATGCCCTTGAAGCGAGCTTGTAAATAATAAAGGGCAGCTAAATCTTCAAGCACCCATTGTTCTTTAGCATGTGCCTGTAAAAATTGCTGTTGCTCAAGATAATGCCATTCAGGTGCAAGCTCTGATAATAGCTCAGCATTTGTTAGAAGGGAACGATAGAGAGTTTTGATGTTATATTTTGAAAAGCGTCGCATATAAACAGTGGCTGTTGACTTTGCCTCTTTTTCAATGGCAGGAATACGCTCATCACGCTCATCAATAAACTTCGTGACAACCCGACGACGTTTTTCATCATCACGGAATCCATCGAGTGCTCTGCCAAGTGCTTCATCATATTTTTTATGGAGCGTATTTAAAATAGCTTGTTTTTTTTGACGCGCATGGCTTGCTAGCACTTTTTTAATATGTGCCAGTCGTTTTTCAATCGGCATATAAGAAAATTCATATAAAAATAGCTTCTTTAAATGGGAGGCACGCATAATGCAATATTTTTCTATGAAAACATCTTCAAATTGGTTAGCAATTTCCTGCTCGATTTTTTGAACGTAGCGTTCGATGACATCACGGTAATAAAGAGAGCCTTTCATTTCGGATATCCAAGAAGCTACCTGTTGGGGGTTACCTGCAACAAGAGATTCTAAATGCTCATTAGGGTTTTGGAGTTTCAGTTTAAGTTTAGTCGCAGCTAGAACGTAATCGGTAAAGGTGGTTTGACAAATTTTATCGACACCAAGTTCTGGCAAAACATCTCCAATATAATCGATAAATAACTTATTCGGTGCTAAAATCATGAGCTGCTCAGGGTTAAAATGCTCGCCCATTGTATAGAGGAAGTAAGATATTCGGTGTAGGGCAATGGTTGTTTTTCCACTTCCAGCAGCACCTTGTACGATAATCGGTTGACGAAGATGAGCTCGGATAATTTCATTTTGTTCCTTTTGAATAGTGGAAACGATTTCGGTCAAACGCACATCTGCTTTTCCAGCTAGCGCTTCTTGCAGTAATTCATCGTTTGTTGTTAAATCAATATCCCGGATATCAATCAATTCACCATCTTTAATTTTATATTGTCGCTTGGCAAATAGATGTCCCTTATGGATTTCTCCACGAACATCATATTCCATATCCCCAAGGCGACCATCATAATAAACATTCGCTACCGGTGAACGCCAATCGACGATAATCGGCTCATGCGTTTCTCGATGAAACAAAGAAGTTTTTCCGATATAAAGAAATTCTTCAGGATCTCCAGTCTTTTGAAAATGAATTCGGGCAAAGTATGGCTTTTTTTGAATAGCTTCTAAGCCTTCTTTTTGGTTTCGAGCCATTTCAAAAAAACGAGCATTCGCCAAAATATTATTATAGCCCAAACTTGAATCTAAATAATCAAGATCCGCCATCGACTTACGAATATTCTCCTGAGCAGATTGCAAACCTCTTTGCGATTCATTTAAAATTTGCTGCATGTAATGTTTAGTGAAAGCAAGCCGCTCCACTTCAGCCTTAAAATCTGGATGTTGTGCAGTCATTTTTTAGCACCTCCTAATTACTGATGATGTTTTAATAAAACTTTTTGAAGAGAAAAGTAGATCATAGCTCAAAGCCGAATCCGGACGCGATGATGCCTAGGTATAAATAATGTAGATTCTCATACTACTATATATAATATTTACCAGCAAGTGAAATTGTAATAGGCTTATTTATGGAAGAACAAGAGAAATTGAATGATAGGAAATCGCTCCACCAACTAAAGGTGAGTGAACTAGGAGGTTATTAGATTGGATATTTTTGCCCATAGAGGCGTTTCGGCACATTACCCTGAAAATACGATGGCTGCTTTTACGGCCGCATTGAAGCTTCCGATTACAGGAATTGAACTAGATGTTCATTTAACAGCAGATAGGGAGTTAGTCGTTATTCATGACGAAACAATCGACCGCACATCAAACGGCTCTGGCTACGTAAAGGACTACACACTACAAGAGCTTCGTGCATTTGATTTTGGCTCATGGTTTTCAGCTGAATTTGAAGATGAAAGCATTCCAACTCTAGGAGATATATTAGAGCTGTTTACAGGCTCAAACCATCGCATTAACATTGAGCTCAAAACCGATGTATATCCATATGACGGGATAGAAGCCCTTGTGATTAGGGAGATTGCTGCCTATCAAATGACAGAAAGAGTGATTATATCCTCCTTCAATCATGAGTCTATTCAAATCATATCACAAAGAGCGCCATATATTGAAAAAGCAGCCCTGTTTGCAGAAATTTTAGTTGACTTTACCAGCTATACAGCTCAAATCCCGGCGAACGCTATCCACGTCAGCTTACCTACAGCGTTTCGGAAATCGGTTCAAGAAGCTCTAAATGAAGGAACGACTGTCCGTGTATATACAGTGAATGATGTCGAGAACGCAAAACAATTACAGCAGATTGGCGTACAGGGGATATTTACAGATGACCCCGAGAAGATCGTATCAGCATTGATAGGGTAGAACGGCTGGAGCATGGATTAGGTGGAGTGGCGGAAAGAAATTAGAGCGACGAAAAGAAGAGCCGAAGTGACGGATAGAAAGTCGAGAGCGATGGAAAGAAGAGCCAAAGCGACGGATAGAGAAGCCGAAGATATGGATAGTCGCGCCCGAATCGTGGATAGAACCATTAAAGTCGTGGATAGGTCCGCCCAAATCGTGGATAGAACCATCGAAAACGTGGATAGCCGCGCCCGAATCGTGGATAGAACCATTAAAGTCGTGGATAGGCCCGCCCGAATCGTGGATTTAACCATCGAAAACGTGGATAGTCGCGCCCGAATCATGGATAGAACCATCGAAAACGTGGATAGCCGCGCCACGAAGCGACGATAACTCTACAAAAATTCATAGATAGCTCCACCAAGTAAATCCGCAGAAAGCCGTTATTCATAGCCTTTTCGGATTTAACGCGCTGAGGGTGCGCAATTCAGTGCGTTAAATCCCAAGATGAAAAGAATATAGCAAGCAATTAAATTTTTATAGTTATTACCATTTAACGCGATTCTCTTCGATACTGCCTAGCATTTGTTTGATGACAAGTGTTTCGCCGTTGTCTAGTAATACGGTGCCGTCGTAGTAACCAAACATTTGGTGTACTTCAGATTTTACGAGGCCAGCTTTCGTGACGGCAACACGCTCGTAGAATGGGGAGAATGTTAATGAAACTTGGTTAGTGAATTTAGTTTTAATTTTCCACCGTTGCATTAAATCTTCTTGGTTATAATTGAATAGTACATCTTCATGTATTTTTGTCATTTTGCCTTCAACGAAAACAGCATTTTCGGTCATTCCGGTGCCGTCTGTCCATTTACCACCTAAATTGAGTCCGATACGTCTGCCTCGAACTCGCTGTGAGGCCATTCCCCAAGTCCATGTGGATTGACGCGGCCATACGCCACGACTGTATTCTAGTACAGAGAAGTTTTCCTCAGGAGAAAATGTAAAGCGGCGAGTACCAATTGACACAAAACCAGAAGTAGGAAGTGTGTGATGCTTCCCTGTAAATTGGAATGTTTTACGGTTCCAAGGGATGACTACATTCAATGACTCGTCTGTAGGCGGATGTTGAATGATAAGCTTTGCACATAAAGTATCTCCATCAAAGTCTGGGATCGAAACGGATAGATGGGTTTCATTTAGTACATATGTCATATCGATCATCATTTCACTATTTTTGAAGGTTACTGAATCTAGCACCTGTGTTGGCATTTTTAATTTTCCGCCCAATGGAACTATAATTGTTTTTTCAAAGTAGCGCTGTGTTTCATATTCAAGGAAATAGACGAAGCAGACCGCTGCGTAGTCTAGATGG
>Ga0209676_1000832_pt1 | contig 39998 bp, 43 predicted proteins | sample AraplaCvi_mLB_r2_FD_184282 | JGI IMG/M metagenome (GOLD analysis project Ga0209676, IMG submission 184282) | Arabidopsis root microbial communities from North Carolina, USA - plate scrape MF_Cvi_mLB_r2 (SPAdes) (version 2) | ecosystem: Host-associated > Plants > Roots > Endosphere | place: USA... | reverse complement strand
ACGAGATCGGCGCGCGGCGCGGAGAACATCGAAAGCTCGCTTCAATTATGACGAGGTGCCTTTAACCGCCCGCAGCTCAGACGGCTAGCGCGATCACATGACAAAGTTCGGTAAATTCAAATGTGACCTAGATCACGCCGGCGCGGAGCAAGTCGTGAACATGCAGGATGCCGACCGGACGATCGGCCTCCACCACGAACAGCACGGTGATGCGCCGCTCGTTCATCAGCTTCAGGGCCTCGGCCGCCAAGGCCCCTGGAGCGATGGTCAACGGACCGCGGGTCATGACCTGGCCGGCCGTGTGCTGAAGAAGCCCGTCCATGTGTCGGCGCAGGTCGCCGTCGGTGATCAGGCCGGTCAGGCGGCCATCGTCGTCGACCACCCCCACCGCGCCGAAGCGCTTTTCGCTCATCATCAGCAGGGCGGCCGGCATGGTGGCGTCCAGATCGATCAGCGGCAGCTCGTCCTGGCCATGCATCAGGTCGCCGACCGTGCGCAGCATGGCGCCCAGCTTGCCGCCCGGGTGGAAGACGCGGAAGTCGCTGGCCGTGAAGCCGCGCCGCTCCAGCAGGGCCACGGCCAAGGCGTCGCCCAGGGCGATCTGCAGCGTGGTGGAGGTGGTCGGCGCATTGACCTCGGCCGTGGCTTCCGGCGCGTCGGGCAGCAGCAGCAGGATGTCGCCGGCCTGGCCCAGCGGGCTGTCGGTCACGGCGGTCATGGCGATCAGCGGAATCGAGAAGCGCTTGGCATAGGCCAGGGTGTCGGCCAGCTCGCGGCCGGCGCCCGACTTCGACAGGGCCAGCACCACGTCGTCGGGTCCGATCATGCCGAGGTCGCCGTGGCTGGCCTCGGCGGGGTGGACGAACATCGCCTGGGTCCCGGTCGAAGCCAGGGTGGCGGCGATCTTGCGCGCCACGTGGCCCGACTTGCCCATGCCGGTGCAGACGATGCGGCCCTTGGCGCTGAACATGGTCTCCACCGCGCGGGCGAAGGCCTCGCCCAGCGAGTCGGACAGGGCGGTGAGGGCGTCCGCCTCGATGCTCAGCACCCGGCGTCCGACCGTAACGGCGTCAAAAGCGCTCATTGCGGGGGGCGGTCCGGCGTCTGGCTGGTGGCCTCGACGGCCTTCTTGGCGGCGGCGTCGCGGCGGATGGCGGCGTCCTTCTCACGCTGGATCTGGGCTTTCATCTCGGGCGTCTGCTGCACCGGCGTATGGCCGAACGGCCCCCAGGAGCGGTCGCCCTGACCTTGCGGCCAGACAAGCGAAAAGGTGATCAGCGCCAGGGCGATGAGCCCCATCAGCGGCATGAAGATGCGATCAGGCATGGCCCGCCTATAGCACGGTCGACGGCGCGGGGGAGGGGCAGGATCATGGCAAAGCTGCGGTCTCGGCTTGACGCTGCGTTCTCATGGCCTTAGCCCGCGCCAGACATTTCCCCGATCTACGAAGGAAGCCCGATGCCGACGCTTGTCCTGCTCCGCCATGGCCAGAGCCAGTGGAACCTGGAAAACCGCTTCACGGGCTGGGTCGACGTCGACCTGACGGCCGAGGGCGAAGCCCAGGCCAAGAAGGGCGGCGAGCTGATCAAGGACGCCGGCATCCAGTTCGACCACGCCTTCACCTCGGTCCAGACCCGCGCCATCCGCACGGGCAACCTGGCCCTGGACGCCGCCAAGCAGTCGTTCGTGCCGGTGACCAAGGACTGGCGCCTGAACGAGCGCCACTACGGCGGCCTGACCGGCCTGAACAAGGCCGAGACCGCCGAGAAGCACGGCGAGGCCCAGGTCACCATCTGGCGTCGCTCGTACGACGTGCCGCCGCCGGAACTGGCCCCGGGCGGCGAGTACGACTTCAGCAAGGACCGCCGCTACAAGGGCGCGAACCTGCCGACGACCGAGAGCCTGGCCACCACCCTGGTCCGGGTGCTGCCGTACTGGGAAAGCGACATCGCGCCGCATCTGAAGGCCGGCGAGACCATCCTGATCGCCGCCCACGGCAACTCGCTGCGCGCCATCGTCAAGCACCTGTTCAATGTGCCGGACGACAAGATCGTCGGCGTCGAGATCCCGACGGGCAATCCGCTGGTCATCGAGCTGGACGCCAACCTGAAGCCGACCAGCGCGCGCTACCTGGACGAGAAGCGCGCCGAGGCTCTGCCGCACGTTGGTTAATTTCGGAGCTTCACCAGAAGCTTTTGAAAGACGACGTTAATTTTGGCTGGTGCATGGTGCTCCTTCATTTTGGGGTACCATGCGAGCCATGAGCGCCGCCGCGCCTTCGACACAGGAATACAAGCGCCTGACGCAGCATGACGTCGACGTCATCTGCGCCAAGCACGACCGCCTGTGGTCGGCCCGGATGGGCGGGGCCCGCGCCGTCTTCGCCTTCTGCGACCTTTCGGGCCTGTCGATGACGGGCCGGAACCTCTGCGACGCCGACTTCACCGGCGCGGTCATGGTCGGCTGCGACCTGCGCAAGACCAAGCTGGACAACGCCAACTGCTACGGCGCGGACATGCAGGGTGCGGACCTGACGGATGCGTCCTTGCGCCGCGCCGACCTGCGCGGCTCCAGCCTGCGCGGCGCCAACCTGACCGGCGCCGACATGTTCGAGGCCGACCTGCGCGAAGGCACGATCGCCGCCGCCGACCGCAAGGAAGGTTACAAGGTCATCGAGCTGACCCAGCGCGAGGCCTATGCCAGCGGGGCCAACCTCTCGGGCGCCAACCTGGAGCGTTCGCGCCTGTCGGGCATCGTGGCGACCAAGGCCGACTTCAGCGACGCGATCCTCAAGGACGCCAAGCTGGTCCGGGCCAACCTGAAACAAGCCAATTTCAACGGGGCGAACCTGGCCGGCGCCGACCTGTCGGGCGCCAACCTGGCCGGGGCCGACCTGCGCAACACCGTGCTGGTGGGCGTCAAGACGATGTCCTGGAACGTCAACGACACCAACATGGAAGGCGCCCTGACCGACAAGCCGTCGGGGACCAACGTCTCCGACATGCCCTACGAGCAGATGATCGCCGACCACGCCCGCTGGATCGAGACCGGCGGCGCCGAGGGCAAGCCGTCGGTGTTCGACAAGGCCGACCTGCGTAACCTGCGTTCGATCCGGGGCTACAACCTGACGGCGCTCTCGGCCAAGGCGGCGGTGTTCTACGGCCTCGACATGGAAGGCGTGCAGATGCAGGGCGCCCAGCTGGAGGGCGCCGACCTGCGGGCCTGCAACCTGCGCCGGGCCGACCTGCGCGGCGCGCGGCTGAAGGGCGCCAAGCTGACCGGTTCGGACCTGCGCGACGCCCAGTTGGGCCCGCTGCTGATCGCCGCCGACCGGGTGCTGCCGGTCGACCTGACCGGCGCCATCCTGGCCAATGCCGACTTCGCGCGCGCCGATCTGCGCCAGGCCAAGATGGCCGGCTCGGACGTCTCGCGCGCCAATTTCACCGGCGCCCAGCTGAAGGACGTCGACCTGACGGGCGCGATCCGTCTGGCCGCGCGCGGCCTGGACGACGTGATCTGAAAGTTTTCGCGGCAAACGGACGCAGGCTTAACGGTTCGCTCGTCCATCGCCGCTACAGTCCGCGTAACTGATAAAAGAACACCACGGGGAAAGCGTTATGAACGCCGCGCAAAGCGTGGCCGGGCGTCGTCGCCTGAGCCAAGCCGAGCTCGACATGATCGTAACGGCGCACGAGAAATTCGTTACCGGCAAGCAGGGCGGCAAGCGGGCCTCCCTACGCTTCATGCAGCTGTCGGGCCTAGATCTGTCGTTCCGGAACCTGACCGATGCGGACCTGTCCGCCTCGATCCTGGAAGGTTGTCGCATGGTCCGCACCAAGCTGGATCGCGCCAGCCTGTTCGGCTGTGACCTGCGCAAGAGCGACATGCGCCAGGCGTCCCTGGTGCGCGCCGACTTGCGCGGCGCCTGCCTGCGCGGCGCGAACCTGGCCCAAGCCGACCTGACCCAGGCCGACTTCCGCGAAGGCCAGATCGCCATTCCGCACCCTCGCAAGGGCCTCGACACCCTGCGTCACGAGACCCGCCAGGGCGAGGTCGACGAGGTCAACTTCTCGGGCGCCACTCTAGACTCCGCGCAGTTCGAGGGCGTGTCGGCGTTCAAGGCCGATTTCAGCGACTGTTCGCTGCGCGGCGCCAAGCTTTCGGGCGCGAACCTCAAGGAAGCCAACCTGGTCGGGGCCATCCTCGACGGGGCCGACGTCAAGGGCGCGAACCTGGAGGGCGCGAACCTGTCGGGGGCGGTCATGGCCGGCGTCGACACCTCCACCGCCCGGGTCAGCGGCGCCAGCATGAACGGCGCGGTGAAGACCGTGACCCGCGAGGCCCTGGCCAAGGCCCAGGAGCTCCATCAACGTTGTCTCGACAACCAACGCTGGTGCCAGACCGGCGGCAAGGAGGGGCAGGCGGCCCGCCTGGACGGAGAGGATCTGCGTCCGCTGGGCGACAAGCTGAAGGGGCTGCGCCTGACCGCCATGAGCGCCAAGGGCGCCTGCATGGTGGGCCTGGATCTCTCCGGCGCTCAGCTGCAGGGGGCGAACCTGCAGAATGCCGATCTGCGCACCGCCAATCTGCGCGGCGCCGATCTGCGCGGCGCCAAGCTGACCGGCGCCAACCTGACCAAGGCCGACCTGCGCCAGGCCTTCCTGTCGCCGCTGCCGTTAGGGCCCACGCGCCAGACTCAGACCAGCCTGCAATCGGCGCGCATGCGCTACGCCCTAGTCCAGGCCGCCGACCTCAGCGAGGCGGTGCTGGACGGAGCCGACCTGCGCGGCACGGATTTCACCGGCGCCCGCGTGGCCAAGGCCAGCTTCCGCGACGTGGACCTGAACCAGGTCCAGGGTCTGGATTTCTCACTTCCGGGGTGAAGGCGGGAAGTTCAGCTTCAACCTGCATCGTCATCCCGCGCTTTATGCGCGGGACCCATTGTTCCGCCGCGGGTGAAGCGCGGGATGGATCTCTCACGTGAAAGCTGACCCATGGGTCCCGCGAACAGGTCGCGGGATGACGGGTTTGGTTTTGTCCTGAACCTGAAAAAGGCGGCGCCTTTCGACGCCGCCCAAGTTCAGAGGGGGATTGGGGAGACGAGGAACAGGGCCGCGGGTTACGCGGCCTTTTCGCCTTCGATGAGGGTCGAAGCGGCGCTCGACTTGATCTCCACCGTGCGGGGCTTCAGGGCTTCCGGCAGTTCACGCTTCAGCGCGATCGACAGCAGGCCGTTCGACAGATCGGCGTCGACCACCACAAGGTAGTCGGTCAGCTGGAACTTGCGCTCGAAGTTACGCTCGGCCAGGCCGCGGTGCAGGTACTGCTTGGCGTCGCCGTCGTTGGCGGCCTTGCGGCCGGTGACGGTCAGCAGGTTTTCCTTCACCTCGACGTTCAGTTCGTCCGGCTTGAAACCGGCCACCGCGATCTCGATGCGGTAGTCGTTCTCGCCGGTGCGCTCGATGTTGTAGGGGGGATAGCCCGAGGCCGCTTCGGTGCGGGCGGCGGCGTCCAGCTGGTCGGCGAGGCGGTCGAAGCCGACGAGCGAGCGGTACAGGGGCGAAAGGTCGATCGTACGCATGGGGTCAGATCCTTCTTATCAAGCAAGGTCTTTGAATGTTCGTCCCGTCGGCGACCCGAAATCGGCGTCGCCAGGTGGTCCGGAAGGCCCGGGTTTCCAGCGCCTTCGTGAAACTAGTTGGTGAGCGGATTTTCGGCTTCAAGGGCCGCCGAACCGAAAAATCTGAATCGTTTGACGCACCGCTCCCCCCGGCTAAGGTCGCGCCTTCATCTCTGTCGCCCAGTTCGCCGAAGGACACCTCCCCATGCCGCTTCGCCGTAACCTGCTGCTGCTCGCCGCCGCCTTCACGGTTTCCATCCCAGTTGCTTTGGCCGCGCCCGCCGCCTTCGCCGCGACCGACCCGGCCCTGACGGCCGCCGTCGCCTCGCCCACGCGTCCCGCCGGCGACGTCGCCCGCGACGGTGCGCGCCATCCGGTCGAGAGCCTGACCTTCTGGGGGCTGAAGCCCAAGCAGACGGTGATCGAGATCTCGCCGGGCGGCGGCTACTGGACCGAGATCCTGGCCCCTTACGCCAAGGCCACCGGCGGGACCTACGTCGCCGGCGTCGCCGATCTGTCCAATCCGAAGCTGTCGGAGGGGGCTCGAAAGGGCCGCGCCGACTTCGAGGCCCGCTTCGCCGACGCGGCCAAGTACGGCAAGCCCCAGTTCACGAACTTCGGCGCCGCGTCGGGGCCGCTGGGCGCGCCGGGCTCGGCCGACCTCGTGCTGACCGCCCGCAACGTCCACAACTGGACCCAGTCGCCGGGCATGGCCGACAAGGTGTTCGCCGACTTCTTCGCGGTGCTGAAGCCGGGCGGCGTGCTGGCCGTCGAGGATCACCGCGCCGACCCGCGCTCGGAAAAGGACGCCGGCGCCGACGGCTATCTGAACACCGCCACGGTGATCGCCCTGGCGCAGAAGGCCGGCTTCAAGCTGGACGCCCAGTCCGAGATCAACGCCAATCCGAAGGACACCAAGGATCACCCCTTCGGCGTCTGGACCCTGCCGCCGACCAAGCGCACAGCGCCGGGCGGCCAACCGGCCAATCCCAACTTCGACCGCACCAAGTACGACGCGATCGGCGAGAGCGACCGCATGACCTTGCGCTTCCGGAAGCCGGCCTGATTGGTTGGCCTGAGTTTGGTCAAGGTCGCGCGGCAGGTTGGCGTGCGCGTAACGGGGGCATGATGGGTCCAGCTCAGTTTTGGTCGCGGCGAGGGGTTCTGGCGAGCGCCGGGGCGCTCGGGCTCACCGCCTGCGGCAAGAAGAACGATCCGGCCAAGATCGAGATCAAGGCGGCCGGGAAGGCGGGGCCCGACACGATCGAGTCGGCCGTGGCCGGAGACTGGCGCCTGCCCGCCGACTGCGCCCGCGACGTCTGGCGCCATCCGGTCGAGAGCCTGAAGTTCTGGGGGCTGAAGCCCGGTCAGACCGTGGTAGAGTTCTGGCCCGGCGCGGGCTGGTACACCGACATCCTGGCCCCGTTCCTGGCCGACACCCACGGCAAGCTCTACGAGGCCGTGCTGCAGACCAACGATCCCTCCGACCCGGCCGCGGCCGAGATCGTCGAGGGCTATCGCCGCAAGCTGACCGAGAAGAAGAAGGTCTATGGCGAGGTGACGTTCACCGCCTTCGGCCCCACCAGTGGTCCGGTGGCGCCGCCGGGGAGCGCCGACCTTGTGCTGTTCCTGCGCAATCTGCACAACTGGATGGCCGGCGGCATCGCCGAGAAGGCCTTCAAGGACGCCCTGGCGGCGCTGAAGCCGGGTGGCGTTCTGGGCGTCGAGGAGCATCGCGCCGACGCGGGCCGGGTGCAGGACGTGCTGGCCGCCGACGGCTATGTCCAGCAGGACTACGTGATCCAGATGGCCAAGGAGGCCGGTTTCGTCCTGGCCGGGACCAGCGAGCTGAACGCCAATCCCAAGGACACCAAGGATCATCCGTTCGGCGTCTGGACCTTGCCGCCCACGCGCCTGTCGGCCCCGCGCGGCGAGCCGGCCGAGCCGGGCTTCGATCACGCCAAGTACGATGCGATCGGCGAAAGCGACCGCATGACCCTGAAGTTCGTGAAGCCGAAATAGCGGCCTGCCGCGCAGGTAAAGTTGACAAAAACCTCGACTAAAGGTCGCCTCCCATAACGGGAAGAAATAAGGCCCTGGGTCGTCTGAACGGTGTTTACTTAACCGGCCGGCCCGGTCTAGTTATCCGCAACACACATCGCAGCTAGTGCATCGCACAAGGGAGATCGCGCTCATGGCCACCATTCAAGAAGTCACCGACCGCATCAAGGCCGCCGTGGGCGACGACAGCGGCCTGGGCAAGAGCCTGAAGTTCGACCTGAAGGACGCCGGCGTCATCCACATCGACGGTGGTTCGGTGACCAACGAAGACAAGCCGGCCGACCTGACCATGACGCTCAGCCTGGACGATCTGCTGGCCATCGGCGCCGGCTCGCTGGACCCGACCATGGCGGTGATGACCGGAAAGCTGAAGCTGTCGGACATGGGCACGGCCATGGCCCTGCAGCCCAAGATGGGCGCTCTGTTCGCCAAGATGCGCTAAGCTGAAGATGACGGAGCCGGCGTTTCTGGTCTCGATACCCGAGGCTCCGGTTCCCGCTTCTGGCAAGGCCGAATGGTTCAGCGGCGCGGATGGGGCGACCCTCCGCGCCGCGACTTTTTTCCCGCAGGGTCCCGCGCGCGGAACGGTGGTGCTCAGCCCCGGCCGCAGCGAACCGATCGAGAAGTATTTCGAGGTCATCGAGGATCTGCTGGCGCGCGACTTCGCCGTGCTGGCGCACGACTGGCGAGGGCAGGGGCTTTCGGCCCGCGGCCTGCCGGATCGCCTGAGGGGGCACGCCAAGGGCTTCAAGACCTTCATCTCGGACTATCGGGCGCTGCTCGACGCGTTCGAGGACCGCATGCCCAAGCCGTGGATCTGCATGGCCCACTCGATGGGCGGCTGCCTTGCGATGCTGGTCCTGGCCCATGGCGAGACGCGTTTTTCCGCCGCCGTGATGTCGGCCCCGATGCTGGGGATCAACAGTGGCGGCATCCCGCCGTGGATCGCCACGCCGCTGTCCTGGACCATGGCCCGCACCAACATGGCGGGGGAATATGTGCAGGGCGGACAGTATGACCCGCTGGCCCAGACCTTCGTCGGCGACGCCCTGACCCACGACGAGACACGCTACGACCGCTACCAGGCCCAGTTGCGGGCCAATCCCGACATCGCCCTGGGCGGGGTGACCTGGGGCTGGGTGGATTTCGCCATCTCGGCCTGCGCCTGGCTGCGCAAGAGCCGGGGCGTGGAGCGGATCCAGATCCCGGTGACCCTGGTCGCCGCCGAGCTGGACAATCGGGTGCTCAATCCCGACCAGGCGCGCATCGCCGCCCGCATCCCGAAAGGCCGCTATGTCGAGGTCCCGGGCGCCTTCCACGAGATCCTGATCGAGACCGACCCGCGCCGGGCGATCTTCTGGCAGGCCTTCGACGAGACGGTGGATCCCGTCGCGCCGAAGGAGCCGCTTATTTCGCCGAACGCTTCAGACTGACCAGGGCCTCGTCCAGTGGGCGGCGGTCGCCGGAGATGACGATCTGGCCGCCGTTCGAGCCGACGGGCTCGCCGCGCCAGTTGGTGACCAGGCCGCCGGCGCCTTCCAGCAGCGGGATGGCGGCCTCGATGTCCCAGGACTTCAGGCCGGCTTCGATCACCATGTCCATCTTGCCCATGGCGACCATGGCGTAGGCATAGGCGTCGCAGCCCATGCGGGCCAGCTTGGCGGCCGCGCGGACCTGCAGCCACGCGCCGCGCTCGGCGCCGTCGAAGCAGGCGTCGGCGTCCGTCGTGGCGATCACCGCGTCGGTCAGGTCGGCGCACTCGCGCACGCGGATGGGGGTCTCGCGGCCGCGCGACACCAGGCGCGAACCGCCGGCGTGGCCCACGAAGATCTCGTCCATGAACGGCTGGCCGATCGAGCCCAGCACCGGGCGGCCCTGATGGCGCAGGCCGATCAGGGTGGTCCACAGCGGCAGGCCCGAGATGAAGGCGCGCGTGCCGTCGATGGGATCCAGCACCCAGACGAACTCGGCGTCCGGGCGGTCATCGCCGTATTCTTCACCGATCACGCCGTGCTCGGGGAACCGCTGGCCGATCAGCTTGCGGATCGCCGCTTCCGCGCCGCGATCGGCCTCGGTCACCGGGTCGAACGCCGCGTGGGTGTCGCGCGGAAGGTTCTTGCCCGCCCCCTTGTCCTCCAGACCATGATCGGCCCGGAAGAGCGGCAGGATCACCTCCGCCGAAGCCCGGTTGAGGTCGATGATGAAGGCGTCGAGCGCCGCGAGCCGGTCAGCGGAAAGCGTCATGGGGGCGGGTTTATCGTTCCCGCCCCTAGTACGCTACTTGCTTGTTGAGAAGCGTCCTGGCCGCCAAACCGAATACACTTTGGCGGGACGCTTCTGGCTCAGGCGTCGGCGTGCTCGGGCGCGCCGCCGTTCAGCGACTTGGCCAGATCCAGCAGGCGACGGCGCGGACGCTCGCCCAGCAGGTAGTAGGCGCGGATCAGGTCCAGCGTCTCCTTGCGGGCGAACATTTCGCCGCCCTCGGCCGACTCGCCGGCCGTCTCGCGACGCACGTCCGACAGGCCGTCGTAGAAGTAGCCGACCGGCACTTCCAGGGCCTCGGACAGCTGCCACAGGCGGGCGGCCGAGATGCGATTGGCGCCGCACTCATACTTTTGGATCTGCTGGAAACGCACGCCCACCGTACCGGCCAGCTGCTGCTGGGTCAGACCCAGCAGACGACGGCGGCGACGAAGACGCTTGCCCAGATGCACGTCGATGTCGTTACCCATGGAAGCCTTGCCCCCTAGTTTGGCACGCCGTCCCGAAACGGAACGGCCTGGGTCGACAGCCGCAAGTCGCGTGCCGGGCGAGATGGCGTTGCGCGGGACGTGTCCGCGAGCCTACTAAGAGCGCATGTCGGATAAGCGTCAGCCCTGGGTTCAGGACCTTCTTTGGCGGTTGGAGGCCCTGGGCTTCGACCTCTTCATCGGAGCGGTGCGCCTGATGGGCGTTGACCGCGCCTCGGACTTCGGCGGCTGGCTGGGCCGCACGTTCGGGCCGATGAGCGGGGCCCACAAGGTCGCGAGCCGGAACCTGAAGCTGGCCTTCCCGGAAAAGGACGCCGCCTGGCACGCCCGGATCCTGGACGAGCAGTGGGAGGGCCTGGGCCGCTCGTTCGCCGAGTTCCCGTTGATGGACAAGATCCTGCCGTCGACCGGCCGGGTCGAGGTGGTCAACGCCGAACGCCTGGTCCAGATCGCCGAGCAGAAGATCCCGGTCGTATTCGTCTCGGGACACCTGTCGAACTGGGAGGTCATGCCGGCCGCCATCGTCGACAGCGGCGTGATCTGCGAGATGACCTATCGCGCGGCCAATAACCCCTATGTCGACAAGCGCATCCGCGACAGTCGCTTCCGCTACGGCGTGCGGCTGTTCGCGCCCAAGGGCGGCGACGGCTCGCGCGAGCTGCTGCGCGGCATGAACGAGGGCAAGTCGGTCGCGCTGATGAACGACCAGAAGTTCAACAGCGGCGTGGCGGCCCCGTTCTTCGGCCACGACTCCCGCACCGCACCGGGGCCGACGCGCCTGGCGATCCGTTTTGGCACGGTGCTGCAGCCTATGTCGGTGCAACGGCTGAAGGGGGCGCGTTTCCGGGCCGTGGTGCACGAGCCGATCGTTCCGCCCAGCACCGGCGACCGCACGGCCGACATCGAGGCCGGGGTTCGGATGATCAACGCCTTCATGGAAGACCGCATCCGCGAACGGCCGGCCGAGTGGTTCTGGGTCCACCGCCGCTGGCCAAACGAGGTCTATGCGGAATTGGCGCAGCGCGAGCGCGCGACGGCGGCCGGGGCCGGCGAGGGCGCCTAGATCTCCAGCGTATCGGTCGGCGCGTCCTTCTCGCCAGCGCGGCGGAAAGGTCCGGTGTGGTGCGGGTCGACGCGGCGACGGCGGCAGGGACCGAAATAGTCCGGCGAGCGGATGAACGGCCGCGGGTGATAGATCACCGTATTGATCCGATCCAGCAGCGAGCGCGCCGTCACGGGCTTCACCACCACCTCGGTCACGCCGGCGTCGCGGGCCTCGAACACGCGGTGACGTTCGGCGAAGCCGGTCAGCATGATGATCGGCAGGAACGGGTCGACGCTGTCGGGCGAGTTGCGGACCAGCTGGGTAAACTGCACCCCGTCCAGCGGGCTCATCTTGAAGTCGACGATGGCGATGTCGGTCTGCCAGTCGCGCAGGATCTGCAGGCCCTCGGCCCCGTCCATCGCTTCACGGATGTGCTTGACGCCCACGCCTTTCAGGATCGCCGAGACGATCGAGCGAATGTGCTGGTTGTCGTCCACCAGCAAAAAGCGCAGCTTTTCCAGCGCCGCCGACATGCGGGAGCCGCCTCCTGTAAGGATCTCGCGGGAAGACCGGGCCACGAACGCCGCTCCCCCTGCGGTGTTCCCATCCCGATAGCGGCGGCATTGCTAGCGAATGATTGGAATTCCCGCCAGGGGCGAATTGGCGGAATTTCAGGCTCGGAAGGGCCCCGCGCCGACCAGAAGCGACGGGTCCAGGTTGCGGCCGCGCCACTTCATCCGCCAGCACAGATGGGGTCCAGTGGCCCGACCTTCCTTGCCGGTTTCGGCGACCAGCTGGCCCTGCTTCACGTAAGTCCCTGCTGAAACAAGAGTTTTAGACAGGTGTAGGTAGGCGGTGATCAGACCTTGGCCGTGATCGACCAGAACGAGTCCGCCTTCGTAGTGGAGCCCGGTCTCGGCGAACGTGACCAGGCCGGCGGCCGGAGCCCGCACGGGCGTGCCGACCGGGGTCGCCAGATCGACCCCATAATGGGGACGTTTCGGCTCGCCGTTCAAAATCCGTTGGCCGCCAAACCGTGCAGAGCGCCGCGCTCCCACGACTGGTAGTATGAAGCCGTCGCGGAAACCCTCGATGTCGGCCTGGCTGGCGAATCCGGCCTGCTTGCGGATGTACTCGGCCTCGAGACGCTGCAGCAGGGCCGGATCGGTCGGCGTGACCTGCTCGGGCGGCAGGCCGTCGATGCGCTGGATGTCGAAGTCGCCGGGCGCGATCGTTAGTTCGTCCACGGCCGAGCCGTCGGGCGTGCTGACGGTCAGCTTGCTGGCCGGCGGGGCGTCGCGGTCGAAGCCCACCACGAACCAGCCGTTGGCCGAGGCGGTGGTCAGCACCTGGCCGTCCACGTCGACCACGGCGCGGGGCGCGGTGTGGCCCACGGCGAAGCCGCCCTGCACGAACTTGCCCGACAGGCTAAGGCCCGGCGCGGCGGCTTGCGTCTGGCCGGGGAAGGCGGCAGTCAGCGGCAGCGCGGCCAGGACCGCGCGACGGTTCAGGCCTGTTGCCAACGCTTCAGCGCCTCGGCGGGACCGGCATAGGCTTCCTGGTGTTCGGGGCTCCAGTAGCGCAGGGCCTCCAGCGGGATCTGCCGGTTGCTCACCGCGCACAGCACGAAGCGGCCGGGGCTGAGCACGGCGTACTCGCCGTCGCCATAGTGCAGGACGGCCAGGCCGTCGGACTTGCCGAGATCACGATCGAAAGCGTTCATGGCTCTCACTCTACGCCAACAGACGGGCTCAGAACAGGTCGCCCTGATCGGCCGGCGGCGCGGCCGGCTTGGGGCGGGGCTTGGGCGCCGGAGCGGGGGCCGGCGTCGGTGGCGGTGGGACGAAGCCGCCTTCGCCGTCGATGACGGCGTCGCGATCGCCGCTCTTGAACTTCAGGTTCACGCGCTCGCCCGAGACCAGGTCTGCCGCCGAGCGGGCCAGGGTCCCGTCGCCCTTGCGGACCAGGGCGAAGCCCAGCTCCAGCGGCCGCTCGGGGTTCAACGACTGGCGCAGCTTGTCCAGATTGGCCAGTTGGTCCTCGGCGCGGGCCAGGCGGCGCTTGCTGGCCGATTGCAGGCGATCCCAGAGGGCGGGCAGACGAGCATGTTGCGCGGCCCGCTCCGGCGCTCGGGTTCCGCAGGCGTCCAGCCGCTTGCCAAGATCCGCCAAGCGATCGGCCTTGACCGTGCGCTGGCGGCTCAGCACGTCCGGCGTCAGGCGCGCGGTGACCTTCAGGAGGTCCTGGGCATGGACCGTGGTGTTGCGATGCAGAGCCGCGTCCAGGCGTCCCGAGGCGATGTCGAACCGCTGCTGGGCCAGGGCCAGGATGTCGTCTGGTCGGGGCAGGCCGCGGGCGGCGCTGACCAGGCGGGTGCGACGCTCCTCGATCGTGCGCGAGCCGCAGCGGTTCAGGCGACGGTCGAAGTCCGAGATCAGAGCACGCAACTCGGCCAGCACTGGCGTGGCCATCTCGGCGGCGGCCGTGGGCGTGGGCGCGCGACGGTCCGAGACAAAGTCGATCAGGGTGGTGTCTGTCTCGTGGCCGACGGCTGAGATCAGCGGGATGGTCCCTTCGGCTACCGTGCGGGCCAGGGTCTCGTCGTTGAAGGCCCACAGGTCCTCGACCGAGCCGCCGCCGCGCGCGACGATCAGGACGTCCGGACGTGGCACCGGGCCGCCGGGCTGGATGGCGTTGAAGCCGCGGATGGCGGCGCTGACCTGGGCGGCGGCGGCGTCGCCCTGGACGACGCATGGCCACACCAGCACCTGGCACGGCCAGCGGTCGCGGATGCGATGCAGGATGTCGCGGATCACCGCGCCGGTCGGGCTGGTGATCACGCCGACCACGGCCGGCATCGAGGGCAGGGGGCGCTTGTGCTGGGCGTCGAACAGGCCCTCGCTCGCCAGTTTGGCCTTCAGGCGTTCCAGCTGGGCCAGAAGCGCGCCGACCCCGGCGGCCTCCATGCTGTCGATGACGATCTGGTAGCGCGAGCCGGCCGGATAGGTGGTGATCTTGCCGGTGACGATGACCTCGAGCCCGTGCTCGGGCCGCACGCCCAGGCCCCGGACATTGCCCTTCCAGACGACGCCGTCGATCGCGGACTTGTCGTCCTTGATGGTCAGATAGACGTGGCCGTTGCCGTGGTGCGTGACCTTGGAGAGCTCGCCGCGCAGCCGCACGAAGCCGTAGCGGTCCTCCAGCGTGCGCTTCAGGGCGAAGGCCAGCTCGGAGACCGAATAGGGCGGCGCGTTGGAATCGGTTGGCGGCAGATCGCTCATGGGGCTCTAGATAGGCCAAAGCCGGGGCGAGGTTAAATGGCCGAAAGCGTGCTGAGCCAGGATCAGATCGAGGCGCGGATGCCGCTGTGGTGCGCGCTGGCCGAGTTGTTCCTCGACACCGAGATCCAGGCGAGCGGGTATCACGCCATCGCCAGGGCCGCGCAGGATGGCGGCTTTTCGGCCGAGCAGGTCCGCGACATCCTCGAGCAGGAAGTCTTCCCGGCCTTCATCTTCAATCTGATGGTCATCGCCGGGGAATGGGCGGCGTTCCATCCCGACGACGTTCGCGAGCAGGTGCTCGGCGTGCTGGGCCTCCCCGGTGGTCGCCCGCCCGCGCCGCGCTATTGGACGAACGGAATGCGGACGCGCTTCCTGGCCGAGGAGTGGCCGAAGATCGTGGCCGCCTTGGAAGAGCGCGAGCCCGACATCAAGCCTGCCCCACCTCCGAAGCGTGAACCGCCCATCCTTGTCATCGGGACCGGCCTTCTGGTCGTGGGCTTCGGCTTGGCCCTGGTCTTCGGCTGGCTCTAGAAAAAGGAAAATCCCGGGGCGCGTGAGCGCCCCGGGATCCGCCGCCTGAGAGACTTTTGTTCTTCTTAGATGTAGCGGCGAAGCGAGCGGGCGAGCTCGGTGGCGCCGCCCTTCTTCTTGGTCTGCTGCGGTTGGTACGCCACGCGGGCGTGCTCGACGCAGTAGGGGCCTTCCGACGAGCGGCGGCCGCAGAAGGTGAAGCCTTCCGACGACGGATCGCCGATCGGCCACTTGCACATGTGCGCGCCCAGGGTCAGCACGGTGGCCGAGCCCGGCTCTTCATGCCGGAAGGCCGGCAGCGGCGCCGGGGCGGCGGCCACGGGGACCGACGACGACGGCGCTTCGACCGGCGTCACGCGACGCGGGGCCGACGGCATGGCCTGGGCGGCCGGACGCGCCGGACGCGGAGCCTTGAACGCCGGACGCGCCGGCTGCGAGGGCGCCGCGCGGCCCGAGAGGCCCAGGCGGTGCACCTTGCCGATGACGGCGTTGCGCGTCACGCCGCCCAGTTGCTTGGCGATCTGGCTGGCGGACAGGCCGTCCAGCCAGAGCTTCTTCAAGGTCGAGACCCGTTCGTCGGTCCAGCTCATAACCCGTCTCCGCCGTAAGATGGAGAAGAAGCGCGTCCCCACGCACTTCACCCCATATCTGGTGATCGGACCGCCCCGCCGGCGGTCGTCCTACTAGATATCGTAAAGAATGTGTTAAAGCGCACAATAGGCGCCAACGACTCTGTCCACAGAAACAAGATGTTGATTCCTGCAAGCCCAAGCTTGCGGAACAGGCCCCCAAGGCGCACATGGCCAAGCAGAACAACGGGTTGAGCCGATGAGAGACATGGCCGATAGCGTCATTCCGCCGCAGCCGCGCGACTACCATGGCTGGAATTGGTCCGGGTTCGTCACGCTGTATCAGCGCGAGATCCGCCGCTTCTGGAAGGTCGGGACTCAGACGGTCGCCGCCCCGGTGGTCACCACGCTGCTCTACATGCTGGTCTTCGTGGTCGCCGTCGGCGCCAGCCGTCCGGCGGTGGGCGGGGTGACCTTCGGCCATTTCGTGGCGCCGGGCCTGATCATGATGGCGATCCTGAACAACGCCTTCGCCAATTCCTCGTCCTCGCTGATCCAGGCCAAGATGATGGGGTTGACGCCGGACTTCCTGACCCCGCCGCTGTCGGCGCTGGAGCAGGTGCTGGGCTTCACCCTGGGCGCGGCGACGCGCGGCATCGTGGTCGGGGCGGTCACCGCCCTGGTCATCGGCGTGCTGCCGGGGGCGGGCCTGTCGATCGCCCACCTGTGGGCCATCCTCTATTTCGGCGTGGCCGCCTCGCTGATCCTGGGCCTGGCCGGCGTGCTGGCCGGCCTGTGGTCGGAGAAGTTCGACCAGCTGGCCGCCGTGACCAACTTCCTGATCATGCCCATGACCTTCCTGTCGGGCACCTTCTACCTGGTCGACAAGCTGCCCGAGCCGTTCCGCTCGGCCAGCCACTTCAACCCGTTCTTCTACCTGATCGATGGCTTCCGCTACGGTTTCATCGGCCATGCCGACGGCTCGATCGCGGTCGGCGTGGTCGCCACCGGCGCGCTGACCGTGGCGATGTTCCTGTGGTGCTGGCGCCTGTTCGTCACCGGCTATCGCTTGAAGAGCTGATCAGGAACAAAGGTTTAGTCGCCAGAGAGCCCCGGTCCGCAAGGTCCGGGGCTTTTTCATGTTGTGTTGCTATAATTGATGTAATACATGATTACATCATGTCATCCGTTCGATCCTACAACTCCGCTCTGCGGCGCGATCAGGCCGAGGCCACCCGCGAGCGGATCCTGGCCGCCATGGCCGCGCTGGTCGAGGACGGCGGCGGCCAGGAGCCGACCAACCGCGCCGTCGCCGAGCGCGCCCAGGTCACCGAGGTCACCGTCTATCGCCACTTTCCCAGCCGCGAGCTCTTGTTGAAGGGGCTGTGGGCGCACCTGAACCGCAAGGACGGGGTGCGGGTCGGCATGCCCGAGAGCCCCGCCGACCTGCTGGCCAAGCTGGGTCCGCTGATGGCCAGTTTCGACGCCAATCCGGCCCAGATCGTCGCCCGCATCACCACCCAGCAGGGCCGGGCGGCGCGCTCCAGCCTGGATCCCGAGCGTCGCGAGGCGTTCCTGGCCCTGGTCGCCCAGGCCGCGCCCGCCTTGCCCGAGGGCGAGCAGACCAAGGCCGCCGCCGTGCTGCAGCTGCTCTACTCTGCCTATTCCTGGATCTCGCTGCGCGAGCAGTGGGACCTGTCTGGCAAACCCGCCGCCGACACCCTGGGCTGGGCCGCGGAGGTTCTGCTGAACGACCTCAGGTCCCGGGGCGCGGCGTCCATCGCTCCCGATCCCTTCGCCCAGTTCGACACCCACGCGTTCAAGCCAGAAGCCTGATCCCAATGATCGCTCACATCTCCATCCCCGCCCGCGATCCCCGCGCCACGGCCGAGGTCTTCGGCCGCATCATCGACGGCGAGGTCATGCCGTTCCCCGTGGTGGAGGGCGCCTGGGTCGCCATCGCCCGCGACGGTTCGGGCCTGGGCGTCGAGGTCGTGCCCGACGCCAGCGCCCACCATCCCGGCGAAGGCCTGCCCGACGGCCGCGTCTCGGATGGCCCGTTCGTCATGCCGTGGGAAACCCAGATCCGTCAGGACGGCGCCCCGCAGGACGCCAGCGGCTTCCATGTGGCCATCACCAGCAAGCTCCAGCCCGAGGCGATCATCGCCCTGGGCGCCGAGAAGGGTTGGCGGGCCGTGCACTGCGATCGCGGCGGCGTCTTCGACCTGGTGGAGCTGTGGATCGACAACCGTTTTCTGGTGGAAGTCCTGCCGCCCAAGGGAAGCGAGCGGTACCATGCGTTCTATACGCCGGAGGTCGCCGGCAAGATGTTCGCGGGACCGCCGCCCGGCGCGCTGTGACCTTCGCAACAGAACTCGCGATTTTCGCCGGTTTTTCAGGGGCTTTTTCATAGTCCCTTGATTGACACGACGTCGTTCCACGGCGACAACCTGCGGCCTTCCGGTCCCCGCACTTGCAGTGCGGGGGCTTCTTTCCTTTTAGGAGGGCCGGTCTTGAGCACCGCGACGTCGTCCAACTCCTCGCAGCACCACATCATGGGCGTGTACAACCGCGCTCCGCTGGCGTTCGAACGAGGCCGAGGCGCGCGCCTGTTCTCGACGACGGGCGAAGAGTACCTGGACTGCGTGGCCGGCATCGCCACCTGCGGCCTGGGTCATGCCCATCCCGTGCTGGTCGATGCGCTGAAGACCCAGGGCGAGAAGCTCTGGCACGTCTCCAACATCTACACGATCCCCGAGCAGGAAGTGCTGGCCGACAAGCTGTGCGCGGCCACCTTCGCCGACGTGGTGTTCTTCACCAACTCGGGCACCGAGGCGATCGAGTGCGCCCTGAAGGCCGCCCGCCGCTATCACGCGGTGAACGGCAATCCCGAGCGCATCGACATCATCGGCTTTGACGGCTCGTTCCACGGCCGCTCGTACGCGGCGGTCAACGCCTCGGGCAACGCTGGCTATCTGGACGGCTTCGGCCCGCGCCTGCCGGGCTTCGTCCAACTGCCGTTCGGCGACATGGAGGCCCTGAAGGCCGCCATCGGCCCGACGACCGCCGGCATCATCGTCGAGCCGGTGCAGGGCGAGGGCGGCGCGCGTTCGCTGAGCGAAGCCCAGCTGCTGGAGCTGCGCCAGATCACCCGCGACGCCGGCATCCTCCTGATCTACGACGAAGTCCAGAGCGGCATGGGCCGGACCGGCAAGCTGTTCGCCCACGAGTGGGCGCCGGGCAGCGAGCCGGACATCATGTGCGTGGCCAAGGCCCTGGGCGGCGGCTTCCCGGTCGGCGCCTGCCTGGCCTCCACGGAAGGCGCCAAGGGCATGACCCCCGGGACCCACGGCTCGACCTACGGCGGCAACCCGCTGGCCATGGCGGTCGGCAAGGCGGCCTTCGACGCGATCAACAGCGAGGCGCTGCTGGACAACGTCAAGACCGTGGCCGGCTACTTCACCCAGCAGCTGAACGGCCTGAAGGACCGCTTCCCGGACGTCATCGTCGACATCCGCGGCAAGGGCCTGCTGATCGGCATCAAGGTCGTGCCGAACAACCGCGAGTTCATGGTCATGGCCCGCGATCAGAAGCTGCTGATCGCCGGCGGCGGCGACAACTGCGTGCGCCTGCTGCCGCCGCTGAACCTGACCGTCGAGGAAGCCAGCGAAGCGATCGCCAAGCTCGAGAAGGCTTGCGAAGTCGCCCGCGCCAAGGCCGCCGCCTAAGCACCAGACTTATAAGACCCACCCCGGCGCGCCGGGGTGGGCGCAAGGGAGCGCCAGATGAGCCAACCCCGCCACTTCATCGACCTGTGGAAGCTGGACGGCGCGACGCTGCGCCTGCTGCTGGACGACGCCCATGCCCGCAAGGCCGCCCGCAAGGGCTGGCCGCAAGGCAAGGTCGACGCCGACGCGCCGGCCAAGGACCGCGTGCTGTCGATGATCTTCCAGAAGAACTCGACCCGCACCCGCTTCTCGTTCGACGCCGCCATGCGCCAGCTGGGCGGCAGCGCCATCATCTCGACGTCCAACGACATGCAGCTGGGTCGCGGCGAGACCATCGAGGACACCGCCAAGGTGCTTTCGCGCATGGTCGACGCGGTGATGATCCGGGCCAACAGCCACGCCGACGTCGAGCGTTTCGCCCAGGTCTCGACCGTGCCGGTCATCAACGGCCTGACCGACAAGAGCCACCCGTGCCAGATCATGGCCGACATCCTCACCATCGAGGAACATCGCGGCCCGATCGCCGGCAAGACGATCGCCTGGGTCGGCGACGGCAACAACGTTTGCTCCAGCTTCATCCACGCCGCGCCGCTGCTGGGCTTCGAGCTGAAGATCGCCTGCCCGGCGGTCTATCACGCCGACCTGCACGACCTGGCCCGGGCCGAGGGGCTGCAGGGGCGCGTCAGCATGACGACCGACGCCAAGGCCGCCGTGGCCGGCGCCGACGTGGTCGTGGCCGACACCTGGGTCTCGATGGGCGACACCGACCATGACGAGCGCCTGGCGGCGCTTGAGCCCTACCAGGTCGACGACAAGCTGATGGATCTGGCCGCCGCCAATGGCGTCTTCCTGCACTGCCTGCCGGCCCACCGCGGCGAGGAAGTCACGGATGCGGTTCTCGACGGCCCGCGCTCGCTGGTCTGGGACGAAGCGGAGAACCGTATCCACGCCCAGAAGTCCGTGCTGGCCTGGGCATTCGGGGCGATCGGCTGATCCAAAAAAGTGGGGTGCCGTAGGATGCGCCTTCGGTAGGCTCCCTCCCAACAAGATCGGGAGGGACCTCATGAAAGCTCGCCACGTCACCGCCGCCTGTCTCGCGGTCTCCCTGATCGCGGGCCAGGCGCTGGCCGCCGATCGCTGGCTGGGCGCTTGGGGTTTTGCGCCCACGCCCCCGGCGCCACCGGCGGCGGCGTCGACGCCAAGTACGCCGCCCAATCCCGCGCCCGCGCCGGCCCCCGCGCCACCGGCCACTCAAGCGACCCCGCCGCCCCTGGCCTCGGGCCCTTCGACCGTCGCCGACGTCACCCTGCGCCAGCTGGTCCGCGTCTCGGCCGCCGGGACCAAGGTCCGCGTGCGCCTCACCAACGAGTTCGGGACCGAGCCGATCACCATCGGCAAGGCCGTGGTCGCCCCGGCCAAGGCGGACGGTTCGGCGGGCGAGGCCCTGCTGCTGACCTTCGGCGGCCAGCCCAGCGCGATGATCTATCCCGGCGCGCCGCTCTACAGCGATCCGGTCGACCTGCCGGTGAAGGCGCTGCAGGAACTGGCGGTCAGCCTGTACCTGCCCGAGGAGACGCGTCTTCCGGTCCACAGCCTGAGGCAGACCCTGTCGGACAAAGGCGACTTCACCACCGCCGCCCGCTTCGGCGACAAGCCCTTGCGGCTGGGCGCGCTGGTCACCGGCGTCGAGGTGGTCTCGGCCCAACCGCGCCGGGTGATCGTCACCCTGGGCGACTCCATCACCGAGGGCGCGGGGTCGACGCCCGGCGCCTATCAGTCCTGGCCCGACCAGCTGGCCGTGCGCCTGGCCGGCCGGGCGGCGGTGGTGAATGTCGGCATCAGCGGCAACCGCGTACTGCGCGAGCGCTCGGGCCAGAGCGCCCTGGCGCGCTTCGACCGCGACGTGCTTTCCGTGCCTGGCGTCACCGACGTGGTGCTGCTGGAAGGCATCAACGACATCAACCGCGCCTTCAATCCGCAATATGCCGAGCGGGCCAACGCCGACGACCTGATCGGGGCCTACAAGCAGCTGATCCTGCGCGCCCACGCCAAGGGCCTGCGGATCTATGGGGGCACACTGACGCCGCAGGCTGGCTATCGCAGCTTCTCGCCCCAGACCGAGGAAATCCGCCAGGCCGTCAACGCCTGGATCCGCACCTCGAGCGCCTTCGACGGCGTGATCGACTTCGACGCCGCCGTGCGCGATCCGGCCAAGCCCGAAGCCATGGTCGCGGCCTATCAAAGCGGTGACTGGCTGCACCCGGGCGACGCGGGCTACAAGGTCATGGCGGCGGCGGTCGATCTGCGGCTGTTCGGGGTCAAGTAGCGGGCCCCCTCGCAATTTTCGCCAAACGGCCTATCTAGCCTCCCCATGACCGACATCGCTCCCAATCCCGGCGTCCTCGACGACGTCGTTTCCGCGTTCCAGATCGAAGGCCTGCCGGTGCGCGGCCGTGTCGTCCGGCTGGGCGACGCGGTCGACGAGGTGCTGACCCGTCACGACTATCCCGAACCGGTCGCCAACCTGCTGGGCGAGGCCTGCGCGCTGGCCGCCCTGGTCGGATCGAGCCTGAAGTTCGAAGGCCGCCTGATCATCCAGGCCCAGGGCGACGGCCCTGTGCGCTATGTCGTGGTCGACTACGACACCTCGGGCGGCCTGCGCGGCTACTGCCGGTTCGATCCGGAAGAGGTCGCCAAGGCCTCGGAAGGCTTCGCGCGTCCGGGCGCCAAGACCCTGCTGGGCGGCGGCGTGTTCATCATGACCCTGGACCAGGGGCCGGACATGGACCGCTACCAGGGCGTGACGCCGATCGAGGGCGAGACCCTGGCCCTGTGCGCCGAGCAGTACTTCCAGCAGTCGGAGCAGACTCCGACCCGCGTGCGCCTGGCCGTTGGGCAGGTCGATACCGGCGAGGGCGCGAAATGGCGGGCGGGCGGCATCCTGATCCAGGTCATCGCGGGCGACCAGGCCCGGGGCGACACCCAGGACGCCTGGACCCACGTGCAGGCCCTGTTCGAGACCACCGGCGAGGACGAGCTGATCGACCCGACCGTCCCGACCGCGACCCTGCTGTGGCGCCTGTTCAACGAGGACGGCGTGCGTCTGCTGGAGGAAAAGCCCCTGCGGGCCTTCTGCCGCTGCTCGGAAGAGCGGATCGGCGTGGTGCTGGACTCGTTCTCGGCCGAGGAAGTGGCCGACATGGTCGAGCCCGACGGCAAGATCCACGTGACGTGCGAGTACTGTTCGCGGGTCTACAAGCTGGACGCGCCGGAAGCGGCTTGACGGAAAAGGAGCGGGCGGCGCGCCGCCCGCTCTCGGGGCTAGTCGATCTTGAGCGCCAAGGTGCGGAACGTCGGCTTGGCGTAATAGTAGGCTAGGCTGTCGACGTCCTGCAGCAGGGCGTGATTGAAGACCTGGAACGTGCGGGTCCACGTCTGCCCGTTCGTGGAGCCCTCGACGGTCAGCATGCCGGTGTTCTTGCCGCCAGGCTCGCCGGGCAGCGACACCGGCGTCCACAACACCTGGTTGGCCAGGTTCAGCGCCATGACGTCCGAGACGGGGACCGGCTGGCCAACCGGCGTATAGGTGGCCGAGGCGACCAGGACGGGCTCATTGGCGCTCATGGCGAGATGGCCTGAAAGGTGGGCGGGCGGATCGATCGGCGGCGGTGTGTAGGTCGGCGTCGCGGTCTGCCAGACCGCACCGGCCTCCAGGGTGAACGCGCCGTCCTCGTCACAGTAGATCAGGCCGGTCGGCGCGGAAACAGGCGCGTCGACCGCCTTGGCGATTTCGAACAGCAGGTTGGCGCCGTCCTGGCCAGCGCCGACGGTGCAGCCGAACAGGAACAGCTCGGTGATGTTGCCGGCGAGGTTGGTGAGGATCGGCGTCCACTCGTCGATATTGTCGAGGGTGATGCTTTGTCCCCAGGCCTGGCCGGTGTCGATATCGCCTTCGCAGCCGTGCCCGACGATGTTGGCCGGATTGCCGGGGCTGAGATTTTCGAGCGCCAGCAGGTTCTCGAGGACCTGAAGGGTGTTCTGGTTGGCGCCGGCGTCGGGATTGCCGGCGCGGGCGTTGTCCAGATAGCCGTCCGGGGTGGTGGCGTCGATGGTGGTGCAGCCGGTCAGTGGCGCGCCCATCAAGGGGTCGGCGAGCGCGGGCGGGGTATTGTCGCGGATGGACATTGGGATGTCTCCAGAGGATTTGCGGGGGCGCTAGACGGGCCGCCGGGTGGGGCGGCGGCCCGTCCGCTGGGCGACGGCTTCGCGGATCGAAGCGGCGCGATCCGCGACCTTCGTCGTCAGCTGTACTGGACCGAGAACCGGCCGTAGTCGTCCTGGGTGACCGTGGCGGTGGTCTGGGGCAGGCCGGTGAAGTCGATGGTGGCGACGCTGTTCGACACGGCCGAGTAGTCGATCACCTGGCCGGGCACATAGAGGCCATCGGCGACGTAGAACTTCACCACCGGCGTGATGTTGTAGATCTCGTTCGGCAGGGCCTGGAACGTAGCGACCGGGGCCGGGATGGCGCTGCCGTTGTTACGGGCCAAGCCGAACACGAAGCCGTTCAGCGGGGTGAAGTCGGTGGTGCTGACGATCGAGAACGACCCGTTCTGCGCCGTGCCGGGCGTGACCAGAGCGTCGAAGCCGGTGACGCCGGTGTTGGTGAACACGACGGTGTCGTTGGTGGCGGTGTCGACGGCCATGACGCCGCCGGAGTCGAGGACGGTGCTCGGCGCCAGGGCCTGGGCCGGCTGGGACCAGCAGGCATAGGCCGCCTCGGTGTAGATCACCGAGTCCCAGCTGCCGTTGGTGATGTTCTCGAACGTGGCCCAGGCGTTGGTGAAGACGGGGGTCACGCCGCCGTTCGACGTCACCGTCGGCGGCTCCATGAAGGCCACGTAGCTCTTGTTGGCCTTCGACTGGTTGTAGATCCGGATCGTGTAGGTCGCCATTTTCTCTCTCCCTGTGAGGTGTTGCGGGTGTCGGGAGAGGCCGCGCGACGGTTGGCCGTTGGTTTGAGCGAGATCGTGAGGTCTCTTCCGACGTCTCACGATGTTCTAGTTTTGATTGTATTTATAGACTTAGCAACTTGAGCGGCGGTCAATTTCGATCCGCCGATGTTGCGCACCGCTCAAGGCGAATGGGTCAGGTCGTCCAGCATCGCCAGCAGGTGCAGCAGAGCGTTGCGCCTCATCCGGCGGACGATCCGGAGCAGCTCGAACTCCTCCGACGCCAGGCGCTCGACCGCGTGCGCGTCCATCTCTCCGCGTCCAAGCACCAGCCAGTCGAGCGAGATGTCGAGCACCTCCGAGAGGCGCGCGGCGTGCTCCAGCGACATGGGGCCGTCCTTGCGCCAGCGGCTTATGGCGCTCTCGTGGACGTCGAGGTCCAGCGCCAAGGCCATCATCTTGGAGATGCCGCGTCCCTTGATGGCGCGGCTCAACCGATCCCCCCTGGACTCCATCACTCGGCCCACTCAAAGGGCGGGGCCGTACTGAGCCGCGCCCATCCCAAGCGAAAGTCGAATAACAACCGTCGTGAGTATTTGTCGATAGGTTGCCTTATAGTTGTATTAAGGGCCGCGCGGATTTCTCCGCGTCCGGATCGCGCGAACACTCGCGCGAGTTTCACTAGCGGACAGGAATCCTGCGCGAAGTGCTAAAAATTACAACCCATGAGAAAGTGCAGGCGCACGCTGTGGTCAGTTCAGCTTCAGCGCGGCGCCCGGCAGATGCAGCGAGAATTCGGGAATCTCGACGTCGAACAGTTCACCCTCTTCGGTGACCATCGAATAGCTGCCCTTCATCGCCCCCGAAGGGGTGGGCAGGGGGCAGTTGGAGACATAGCGGAACGCCTCGCGCGGCTTCAGTTGCGGCTGCTCGCCGACCACGCCGCTGCCTTCCACGTCGTTCACGCGGTTGAAGGCGTCGATGATGGTCCAGCGACGCGAGATCAGGGTCACCGTCTCGCCGCCGTGGTTCTCGATCTCGACCGTGTAGGACCAGAGATAGAGGCCCTGCTCGGGCGAGGATTCCTCGGCCGCGTAGGCCGGGTAAACGCGCACGACGATGTCGCGCGTGCGCGCTTCGTAGGCCGAGCCGTCCTGGCCGCGGCGACGACGCATCCGCTGCATCGGCGGAGAGGTTTCACGCCTGATCGAGCGCACGGATCACATCCCGCTTGAGGTCTTCGACGCTTTCCAGGCCGACCGACAGGCGCACGCCGCCTTCGGTGACGCCCAGCAGCGGGCGCTGCTCTTCCGGGACCGAACGGTGGGTGGTGGTCGGCGGATGGGTCGCCATGGATTTCGCGTCGCCCAGATTGTTGGAGATGTCGACGATCTCCAGGGCGTTCAGGAACTTGAAGGCCGCCTCGCGCGTGCCCAGGTCCAGGGCGATCACGGTGCCGCCGCCGGTCATCTGCGACTTGGCGACGTTGTGGCCCGGGTGGTCGGGACGGAAGGGGTAGAGGACCTTCTGCACCGTCTTGTGCTCGGCCAGGGTATTGGCCAGGGCGAAGGCGCTGTCGGTCTGGCGACGCACGCGCAGGTCCAGGGTCTCGAGGCCCTTCAGCATGACCCAGGCGTTGAACGGCGACAGCGACGGGCCGGTGTGGCGCAGGCTGTCGCGGTAGAATTCCTCGTTGATCGCCTCGCTGGTCAGGATGGCCCCGCCCAGCACGCGACCCTGGCCGTCGATGTGCTTGGTGGCCGAATAGACGACCACGTCGGCGCCCAGCTCCAGCGGCTTCTGGAAGATCGGGGTGGCGAAGACGTTGTCGACGATGACCTTGGCCCCGACCGCGTGGGCCAGTTCCGACACCGCACGGATGTCGGTGATCTCGAGCACCGGGTTCGAGGGCGTCTCGATCAGCACCGCCTTGGTGTTGGGCCGGATCGCCGCTTCCCATTCGCGGATGTCGGTGGCGTCGACGAAGGTGGTCTCGACGCCGAAGCGCGGCAGCCACTCGGCGACGATCCAGCGGCACGAGCCGAACAGCGCGCGACCGGCCACCACGTGATCGCCGGCGCGGACCAGGCCCATCAGGGCGGCGTGGATCGAGGCCATGCCGGTCGCCTGGGCGCGACAGACTTCCGCGCCTTCCAGCAGGGCCAGGCGATCCTCGAACATCTTCACGGTCGGATTGTTGAACCGTGAATAGACGAAGCCGGGGTCTTCACCCGAGAACCGACGGTCGGCGCCCTCGGCGCTGTCGTAGGTGAAGCCTTGCGTCAGGTAGAGCGCCTCGGCGGTCTCCATGAACTGCGAACGCGCGATACCCCCACGAATGAGCTTCGTCGCGACGTCCCAGTCTTTAGGATCCTCGGCCACCGGCTGCCTCCTTACGCGTAAACCGCCGGCATAAGGAGCGGCGAGGGGGTCTTGGTCAAGCGTGAACGCCCCATCCGCGACCGGAGAATTGTCACGGGCGAAAATCACATTGTCACGGGCGAGCGAATTCAGCTCGCGCCTTGCGTTTGCGGCTCGGTTTCGCGAGTGTCGCGCCGATGACCGACGCCCATGCCGCAGGGATTCTGCCCTGCCAGAACATCGAAGACCTGATCGCCGAAGAGGCCATCACCTCGGCCACGCCGTTCGACGTCGACCAGGTGCAGCCGGCCAGCCTGGACCTGCGTCTGGGCGCGCGCGCCTGGCGGATCCGCGCCTCGTTCCTGCCGGGCCTGCACCGGAAGGTGCCTGAGCGCCTGCGCGACGTGGCCATGCACGAGCTGGACCTGACCAAGGGCGCCGTGCTGGAGAAGGGCTGCGTCTACATCGCAGAGATCCAGGAGCGCCTAGCCCTGCCGATGACGGTCTCGGCGCGCGGCAATCCCAAGAGCTCCACCGGCCGGGTGGACGTCTTCGTGCGCCTGCTGACCGACCACTCCAGAGCCTTCGACGATGTCGACGCCGGCTATACCGGCCCGCTCTATATCGAGATCGCGCCGCAGACCTTCTCGGTGCTGGTCCGCGCGGGCACGCGCCTGAACCAGCTGCGTCTCAAGCGGGGCGAGCCGGCCAAGCTGGCCACCCGCAGCGTCGGGGTGGATCTGGTGTCGGATACCGGCGTCGTCGGTTTCCGCGGCCGCCGCCACGCCGGCGTCGTCGACCTCGACCACGAGGACGGCCACGACCCGCGCGATTTCTGGGAGCCGCTGGAGGCTCGCCACGGCGAGCTGCTGCTGGATCCGGGCGAGTTCTATATCCTGGCCTCCAAGGACGACATCGAGATCCCGGTGCTGGAAGCGGCCGAAATGACCCCGATCGATCCGTCGGTCGGCGAGTTCCGCGTCCACTATGCCGGCTTCTTCGACCCGGGCTTCGGCACGGAAGAGGCGGCGGCCGTCGGCTCCAAGGGCGTGCTGGAAGTGCGCAGCCACGAGACGCCGTTCCTGCTGGAGGATGGTCAGACCGTGGCCCGGCTGGTCTACGAGCCCCTGACCGCGCGGCCTAAGCGCCTCTATGGCGAAGGCGGCTCGCACTATCAGCGCCAGGGGCTGAAGTTATCCAAGCATTTCAAGGCCTGGAGCTGATCGAGCTTCAGCTGAGTCGTTATGTCGCGGCGGCCGTTCACTAACGGCTCAGCAGACTCGCGCTTATCTCGAGGTCTCGTTTCGGTCGGGCCTTGAAGACATGTTCTGTGGCGTAGTGAGGCGTCTGTCGCGCGGGGCGATCGCGGCGGGCCTCGTCTGGATGGCGGGCGCCATCCTCTTGCTTGAAGGGGGCGCGGCCAGCGCCGCCCCGGCCATGTGGGAAGTCCGCGACAAGGACTCCGTCGTCTATCTGTTCGGCTCGATGCACGTCCTGGCGCCGCATGTCCGCTGGCGCACCAGGACCTTCGACCATGCCTACGCCGCCGCCGATCGCGTGTGGTTCGAGACCCGCGCCGACCTGCCGCCCGAGCAGGTGAAGGCCCTGGTCGACCGCTACGGCGTCGATCCCGAACGTTCCCTGACCCAGAAGCTCTCGCCCACCGCCCTGGCCACCCTGCGGCCGGTTCTGGATCGCGATGGCGTGCCGCTGGAGACTGTCGAGCGTCTGCGTCCATGGGCGGCGGCGATGATGCTGTCGGTCGCGCCGATGACCCGGACGGGCGGCGAGGTCGCCAGCGGCGTCGACGCGGCCACCACCCGCCGCGCCCGCACGGCCGACAAACCCATCGAGACCTTCGAGACCTTCGAGCAGCAGCTGCGCATCTTCGCCGACCTGCCCGAGCAGGCCGAGCTCGACTACCTGGACGATGTCGCCCGCGAACAGCTGACCCCGCCGCGCGACGGGGTCGCCCTGGAGCGCGCCTGGCTGAAGGGCGACATGGGCCGCCTGGGCAGCCGCCTGGTCGACCATATGAGGACCCAGCGCCCGGCGCTCTATGACGCTCTGCTGCGCCGCCGGAACCTGGCCTGGGCCGATCGGCTGGACGCCGAGATGCGCCAGGGCAAGGGGACCGAGCTGGTCGTCGTCGGCGCCCTCCACATGGCCGGAAACCAAGGCCTGCCGGCGTTGATGAAAGCCCGCGGCTATGTCGTTCGGAGGATCCAGTGAGCGCGCGGCGCCTGTCGCGCGGCAACGCGCCGCACCACATCTAGTGGACAGCATGTGCAGTTACACAAATCCTAGTCCTCGTTCTCGCCACCGGCGACTCAGTGAGTCGGTAGGCGAGGGACCGGTGAAATCTCAACGGAGGCCGTCTTGGCCCGCATCGCTCAAGATCCGTTCCTGATCCTCCAAGGCCGCGTCGAGGTCTGGGAGCGGTGCGCGCGCATCCCCGGCTGCGACAAGGCCGTCTGGCGCCAGGACGCCGAGGGCCGGGTGATCCGCTGGTCCGACTTCGGCGACCGCTTCTCACGCTACGGCTGGGAGGTCGCCAGCCGTCCACGTCCCGGCATGCTGGGCCGCGCTCTCAAGCGCTTGGAGGCCGTACACTGGCGCGGCCTGACTCGCGACGCCCTGTCCGTCGATCCGTTCCTGGGCCGTGAGGCCGCCTAGAGGCCACCAACGACAAGCGTATCCGTCGTTTAGTCAGCGTTGCGCGACAAAATGACAACCCTCCTTGACACGACTGTGCTCCGATGTGACAAGTTCCCTTGTCAAATTGAGAGGGGAGCTTGTCATGGATGATGCAAAACCGGCTTGGCCCAGATGGGCCCTGTTCTTCGCCGGCGCGGCGGCCCTGTCGGCCATTCCGTTCTGGCTGGCCTTCGCCCGCCCATTCCAGGGGGCGGCGATGCTGGTCGCTATGCTGGCCTGGGCCCTGATCTACATGGCCTATGTCTATGCAGGCTCAGCACGGTTGAAGGCGGGCCAGATCGGCCCCGTCATGAAGCGTTACCGCCGCCGTCTGGCCGTGGCGATGATCGCCTATTTCCTGCTCCTGCTCGGCTCGTTGACCCTGCTGTGCAGCGGTGGCCTCACGGGCCCGCTGCTGTGGATCGTGGCCGCGGCGCCGGCGATCCCGATTCTGGGCGTCCTGGTCGTTATGGGCCTTTATCTCAAGGAAGAGCCTGACGAGTTCGAGCGCATGATCCATGTCGAGTCCATGCTCTGGGGCCTGGGCGCGGTTCTTGGGGTCAGCACGGTCTGGGGCTTCCTGAGCAACGCGGGGGTCGTGCCTGCGCCGCCGCTGTTCCTGATGTTCCCGCTGTTCTGCCTGGCCTGGGGCTTCAGCCAGCCCTTCATCCGCAGGCGGTACCAATGAAGAACCGCCTCAAGGTCCTGCGCGCCGAGCGCGACTGGAGCCAGGCCGACCTTGCCGAGAAGCTGCAGGTCTCGCGCCAGACCATCAACGCCCTGGAGACGGGCAAGTACGATCCCAGCCTGCCGCTGGCCTTCAAGATCGCCAGGCTGTTCGAGCAGCCGATCGAAGCGATCTTCCAGGACGAGGCGTAAGGCCTCTCCAACTCCGGTTTTCGTCACGCACCGCTCGGCGCCCTCGGCGCCGCAGCCTTCCGCACGCCTCTAGTTCAAAGGAATGAACTCATGCGCAAACGCTTCCATCTGTTCGTGATTTTCATGGCCATCGCCGCCGCTATCGGAGTTTTCGGCGGCAACCATGCTCACGCCGCCGACCGCATCTCCGTCACCGTCGCGGGCAAGGGCCCCGACGTCGTGCTGATCCCCGGCCTGGCCTCGTCCGGCGCGGTCTGGGACGCGACGGTCAAGCAACTGTCGGCTGCGCACCGCGTCCACGTGGTGCAGGTGGCGGGCTTCGCCGGGGCGCCGGTCGCCGGCAACGCCGAGGGGGCGGTGGTCGAGCCCCTGGTCGAGGCGGTGGACGGCTACATCAAGGCCAACCACCTGAAGGGGCCGGCCGTGATCGGCCACTCGATGGGCGGTTTCACGGGCCTGCTGCTGGCTCGCCGCCATCCCGAGGACGTCGGGCGGTTGATGGTTGTCGACAGCCTGCCGTTCTTCGCGGTGCTGTTCTCGCCGGCCGCCACGGTCGAGACCGTCAAGCCGCAGGCCGCGGCCATGCGCGACGGCGTCATCGCCATGAGCCCCGAGGCCTTCGCCAGCCAGCAGGCCATGACAGCCCCGCGCTTCTCCAAGTCGCCCGAGGGGCAGGCGCTGATCCTGGACTGGTCCAAGGCCTCGTCGCAGTCGGTCGTCGGCCGCGCCATGTACGACCTGCTGACCACCGACGCCCGGGGCGAGCTGGCGGCGATCAAGACGCCGGTGACTCTGCTCTATCCATTCGACCCGGCCATGGGCGCTCCGGTCGCGGCGATCGACAAGACCTATGCCGAGGCCTATGCGGCCCTGCCGGGCGTGACCTTGAAGCGCATCGACGACGCCCGCCACTTCATCATGCTGGACCAACCCCAGGCCTTCGCGGCGGCGGTCGAGACCTTCCTGAAATAGCCGCCATGGTCGGCGCGCCGCCTTGCGCGGATCGGCGCGCCGCGCCAACTGTTCAATCCTGGTCCTTCGGGGGTTTCATGCTTCGTCATCTGCGCCGCGCCGCGGTGGGTCTCGCGTCCGTCCTGGCCTTGGGTTTCGCCGGCTCGGCCCTGGCCGAACCCGCGCTGTGGGCCATCAAGGACCACGACTCGACCATCTATCTCTTCGGCACCATTCACGTGCTGAAGCCCGACACCCCGTGGCGCTCGGCCAAGATCGACCAGGCCCTGAAGTCCAGCGGCGACCTGACTCTCGAGATCGTCGGCGCCGACGACCCGGCGGTGATGCAGCCGCTGGTCGTCAAGTACGGCCTGGATCCGGCCCGCCCGCTGTCGACCAAGATCGCGGCCGACAAGTACCAGCACGCCGTCGAGGTGGCCCAGGCCAGCGGTGTGCCGGCCCAGGCGCTGGGCATGATGCGCCCGTGGCTGGCGGCGGTGTCGCTGTCGATGCTGCCGGTGATCAAGGCCGGCTACGACCCCAAGAGCGGCGTCGAGATCGTGCTGGCGGGTGAGGCCAAGGCGGCCGGCAAGGCCGAAAAGGCCTTCGAGACTCCCGAGCAGCAGATCCGCTTTTTCGCCGACCTGCCGCCCAAAACCGAGGCCGACTTCCTGAACGCGACCCTGGACGATATCGACGAGGGCGTGGGCAAGATCGACAAGATGGTCGCCGCCTGGGCCGCCGGCGACGTCGCCGAACTGGAAGCCGAGTTCGTCTCGGAAATGAAGGGCCAGTACCCCGAGCTCTACGACCTCTTGATCACCAAGCGGAACCAGGACTGGGCCCAGCAACTGAAGACCAAGCTGGCCGGCTCGGGCGTCAGCTTCGTCGCGGTCGGCTCTGGCCATCTGGTGGGCCCCGACAGCGTCCAGGCCCAGCTGGCCAAGCTGGGGATCAAGGCCGAGCGGGTGGAGTAGGGGAAAGCCTACTCCGCGGCCGCCCGCAGATAGATCGAGCGCTTGGGCACGCTCATCACCCGCTGCAGCATGGGTTCGAAAGCTTCCAGGGGCATCGACTTGAAGTTCGGGTCGAAGGCCTCCTGGTCGTAGACGTGGCAGAACTTGGCTGTGTGCTCGAAGTCCGGATGGCCTCGGAACTGGTCGCGCATGTCGCGGTCCAGACCCAGGTGGTGGAAGAAGTAATAGCCCTGGAAGATCGCGTGGTGGGCCACCATCCAGTGGTTCCGCTCCGACACGAAGGGCTGGAGGATCGCCGCGGCGATGTCGGCGTGATTACGCGGGCCCAGGATGTCGCCGATGTCGTGCAGCAGGGCGCAGACGACATATTCCTCGTCCTCGCCGGCCTGATGGGCTCGGGTGGCGGTCTGCAGGCTGTGGTCAAGCCGGTCGATGGCGAAGCCGCCGCAGTCGCCCTTCAGCAGGTTCAGGTGCGCGATCAGCCGGGTGGGCAGCTCGCGCCCGAACTCCACCGAGGCGCTGGCGATGATGCCCCAGTCCTCGGCCGTGCCCTCGGTCATCGCATGGAATTTCGCGCGCGGATGATCCTCGCCGTCGGCCATGGCGCTTCTCCCCAAACATCTGTTTGAGGCGATCGTGCGCTCGAAGCGGGCGAGCGTCAACGAAGAGAGGAAGGGCCTTGGAGCGGGCGGGGGGAATCGAACCCCCGACATTCAGCTTGGGAAGCTGACGTTCTACCTCTGAACTACGCCCGCCAAAGGGACGCATCGTTTAGCCCGGCTCGCCCGCGTACTCAAGCGGCGGGTTGCGATCTCTTGGCGGGGCGGACCTTACGGCAAGGTTCGGACCTAATTGCGCCGCACAATCAGCGACTGATGCGCGCCGAACGGATGGGAGCCGATCGTCGCGTGCCAGTTCTGACGGAAACCTCTCGAAGCCCAGACCCTGATCGCGATGCGACCCGCATGGCGTTCGGCGAGGTCTCGATCGATGTCGAAAGCCGCTGCGTGCAGGCGCCGGTGGGAACCTGCCAACTCGAGCCGCGGGCCTTCGACCTGCTGCTGACCTTGGCCGAACGTCCGGGGCTGACCGTCTCGCGCGATCACCTGCTGGAGACGGTCTGGGGCGAGAATGACGGTTCCGGCGCGGCGCTGAACCTGGCGGTGACCCAGCTGCGCAGGGCGTTGGGCGACGACGACGCGGCCCCGCGCTACATCGAGACGGTGCCGTGGATCGGCTATCGCTGGATCTATGAGCGGCCTCCGGAGCGCGCGCGTTGGAGCCTGGGCCCGGTGCTGGAAGCCGCTGGCGCCATGCTGGCCATCGCCGTCGGCGGGGCGGGCGGGGTCGGGGCCAACGCCTGGACGCCGGGCGGCGAGCGCGCCAGGCGCGTGGCCGGCGAGCCGCGCAGCTTCGCGGACCGCTAGCTAGCGGGCCGTGTCGTCCAGGAAAGCCGAAGCCCAAACCAGAGGGGCGTTCCAGTTGATCGCCACCTCGTTCTGGGTGAAGGCGCGATAGTCGTCGGTCCAGCAGGTCTGCGGCTTGCATTGGCCCTTCATCTTCTCGGCCACGCTGTCGCCCATGCTGGTCGAATTGGGACCGCCCGACAGAACCCCGGCCGGCGGGGCAGGATAGGCGGCGTTGGCTTGTCGAGCCCAGAAGCGGTGGTGCGGATTGCGCATCGGCCGCGCGCCGAAGCCGCTGACATACGACCGGTCCAGCGGATTGCGGCCCAGGATGTAGTCCATCGCATCGACCGCGCCGAGGCGATAGGCGGTCTCGCCGGTGAAATCGTAGGCGAGGCCCAGCACCAGGACCCGGTTCATCACGCCGCTGTTCGAGCCCCAGCCATAGCCTGACGGGGCGTAGGGCAGGGCGTAGCCCGTGTTGACGTCGTCGCTCAGATACCTGCCGGCGCTGGCGGTCAGGTTGGCGCGGGCCTGGGCGATCTCGCCGGGCTTGAGGCCATTGGGCGCCAGGGCCAGGCTGATCGTGCCCAGGGCGCCGACCGAGCCCCAGCCCAGGTCGCCGGTCGGCCGGCTCCCTTGGGTCGGCGAAGCCAGGAACAGCGGCGAGGCGCGCAGAGCCTTCTCGTACTGGGCCTCGCCCGTGGTGGCGTAGAGCTCGGCGGCGGCCCAATAGGTCTCGTCGGTCAGGTCGCCATCGCCATAGCCGCCCGAGCCGGTGAACTGGCCGATCTGGTAGATTTCGGGATTGCGCTGGGCGGCCGCGAAGGCGCGGCGGGCGGCGTCCAGGCATTTGGCCGAGAAGGCCGGGTCGATGGTCTTCCACACCCGCGCGGCCTGGGCGGCGACGGCGGCCAGGTTCAGGGTCGCGCCCGTCGTCGGATAATAGAGATAGCGGACCTCCTTGTCCTCGGCCGGGGCGGTCGGCAGGCCGGTCCAGTGGCGGTCGGCGATCTTCTGGTGGGCCATGCCCGAGGCGTCGATCGCGGTCAGCTTCAGCTTGCCGTCGACCGGCTTCTGCCTGCCCACCGGGACCTGCAGGGTCTTGCCCTCGGGAACCTGCATGGCCAGCAGGAAGGTCAGCTCGAAGCGGGCCTCGTCGAGGATGTCGGGCACGCCATTGGCGTTCTCGGGGATGGCCAGGCCGCCGTCGCCCAAGGCCTTCAGCGCGACGGGACGCCCCCGCACGGCCGCGCGCTCATAGGCGTTGACCAGGGTCCAGACCGAGATGCCGCCATTGACGACGTACTTGCCGTGATCGCCGGCGTCGTACCAGCCGTCGCTGGCGTCCAGGATGTAGTCACAGCCTGGCCAGACCTGGCCGCGCTCGTCGGCCTGATCGAAGCAGGTCGCCTTGTCGGGCGCGTGCCCTGCCGGACGGACCAGGTCAGGGCGCTCGACGAAACGCGCCTCGATCGGGACGCTGGCGCGCTGCTGGTAGAAGAACGACAGAGCGGCCTTGGTCAGTTTGCCATCCGGCCTGGCGCGCAGGGCGAAGGGCCGGCTCTCGGCCGCGCCGACCTTCAGGCGATAGCCGTCGCCGGCCTTGCGGACGCTGGAGAAGTCGATCTGGTGAACGTGCTCGCCCGAGGCGGTGTCGTCGCCGAACACTCTGGTCTTGCCCTGGGCCGTCACGGCGCCGGAGGCGTCCAGCAGGGTCCAGTCCAGAGCGGTCTTGGAGGGATCAGCCAGTATCGCGCGCTTGGGGCCGAAGACCTCCAGCCCCGTCTGGTTGAGGCGTATGGGGCGGGGCGGTTCTTCGGCGCGAACGGCGCCCGCCAGGGTCAGCAACGAGGCGAACGACAGGGCGGCCAGGCGGGTCATCAACGCTTCCTCCAGAGCGCGTCTTCGAACCATGAGCGCGCTTGTCGTGAAGCTAGCGGCAAGACGACAGCGTTGTCACGCGCCTTGTTACCGATATCTGGCCAGTTGCTGTGGACCCAGCCGCCGACCATGTCGCGGAGGCGCATGCCAGCCTGAAACCGAAAACGCCGCCCGAGGATGTCGGGCGGCGTTCGCTGGGGTCGTTAGGGTCTAGTTCTGGGGCGGCGGGCCTTCCGGCGGCGGGCCGGGAGGCGGGCCTTCGCCGCCGCCTTGCTGCATGCGGCGCTGGCGCATCTTCTCGAACGCGGCCTTCAGCTCGTCGAGGGTGACCTTGCCGTCCTTGTCGGCGTCGATCATGGCGAAGCGGTCTTCCGGACGGCCGGCGCCGGTCCATTCGGCCTTGTCGACGACGCCGTCGCTGTTGGTGTCCCAGCGCTTGAAGATGTCTTCCGGGTTCGGCATCTGGCGCGGCGGTCCGGGCGGCGGACCGTCCTGGGCCAGGGCCGCGGTGGCGACCAGCGTGGTCAGCGAGGCGAGCGCTACGGTGAGCGTGCGGCGCATAGAGGGTGTTTCCTTCCGGGGTTATGTCCCTGGATCGCTGGAATGGGCTTCGATTGTTGCGGGCTTATTTCGCGAATACGGCGGGAAAGGACGGGCGCGCCGAAGCGCGCCCGTTTAGTCTCTGCCTAGAACTTGTACTGCAGGCCCAGGTTAAACTGGCGACCTGTGTGGGTGTAGACGAAGGTGCTGTCGCGGTCGGAGTCGATGAACTGCCGATTGAAGCGATCGAAGATGTTCAGCCCTTCCAGCGACAACTTGAAGTGGTCGTTGATCTGGTACGACGCCGCCATGTCGAACGTCAGGTTGGGCGAGTAGCCTTCCAGGTCCTGAAGCGGGTTGTTGGCCGGCAGGGCGACGATCGACTTGTCACGGTACGAGGCCGAGACGCGGGCGCTGAACTTGCTGTCCTCGTAGTAGAGGGTGGCATTGTAGGCGTTCTTCGACAGGCCGATCAGGTCGTTGGTGGTCATGCCGCCGGCCGCCAGGAAGTAGTTAATCTGGCTGTCGACATAGGTGTAGTTCACCAGCGCGCCGGTGTGGCTGAGGAAGCCCGGCAGGAAGGTGAAGGCCTGCTGGTAGTTGACCTCGAAGCCCTTCAGCGGGCCGCCCGGGGTGTTCAGCGGCCGGGTCACGGTGATCGGGGTGTTGTCCGGATCGACGCCCGACGTGCCCAAGAGCGCCATCGGCAGGCCGGTCTGACGGAAGGTCAGCTGCTGCGACTGGTTCTGCACATAGGTCTGGATGTCCTTGTAGAACAGGCCGACGCTGAGGATCGAACCGGGGGCGAAGTACCACTCGGCGCCGACGTCGGCGGTCCAGGCGCGGATCGGATCCAGGGTCGGGTTGCCCGAGGTGATCGACGGGGTGCCGGTCAGGTTCAGGCTGCCGCCGGGCGTCAGGAAGCCCAGTTCGGGACGCGACACGGTCTTGGCGCCCGAGAAGCGCAGGACGATGTCGGGCGTCACGTCGACCGAGACGTTCAGCGACGGCAGGACGTCGTTATAGGCGTGCTCGGCGGTGACCTGCTGCGGGGTCAGGCCGATCTGGTAGCCGCGCGACTCCAGCTCGGTGCGGGCGAAGCGGAAGCCGACGTCGCCGCGCACGGGCACGCCGCCGATCTCGGTCTTCAGGTCGGCCTGGAGATAAGCCGAACTCACCTTTTCGTCGACGCGACGGATGCCGCCGTAGTTGTTGACCAGATTGTACAGGCCGGTCTTGCTGTACAGGTTCTGGTTGCCGATGAACTTGTCGTAGTCGATCGTCGCCCAGGCGGTCGGGAAGACGCCGGCGTTGATGCCATGGCCGCCGAAGCCGCTCACCACCTTGGTCAGGGTCTTCAGCTCGGCCGAGGTGAAGGTCGGGACCAGGAAGTTGTTCGGCCGCTGGAAGGCCGAGGTGTCGAACGAGAACTCGTCGTAATGGCCGCCGAACTTGACGGTCAGGGCGTCGTCGACGGCCCAGATCAGGTTCAGGTCGAGCGTCTTGTAGATGTTGGTCGTGAAGGTCTGCGACAGCCGCACCTCGGCGTTGGGGGCGGCGAAGCTGTACTGCGCGGCGTCGGTGACGTCGAAGCCGTGGGTGATGGTCGGCTGATCGCGGTCCTTGCGGAAGTCGATCGTCATGCTCGTGTTGGGACGCTGGAACATGATCGTCGTCGTCATCGGCTGGTCGTAGTCCGACTTCGAGTAGCCGATCAGGCCCTTGATCGTGATCTTGTCCGTCAGCTCGTGCGTGCCGGCGAAGGTGTACTGCTGGAAGACGTTCTGGAACTCGTCGTGCTGGGTGTCAGAGCGCACGTCCACGCCGTCGAAGCGGGCGTAGTCGACGTCGTAGACCGTCTGGCCGAAGTTTGTGCCGGCGGTGTGGCTGGTGCCGGCGTTGCGCAGGATCAGTTCGCGCACGGCCGTCTGCGGCTTGCCGTTCTGGCTGATGGCGCGGGCGAACGAGAAGCCCTCCAGCCAGTTCTCCTCGCGCTTGACGTCATAGTTCGAATAGAGGGCGTCGAAGCTCAGCGAGGTGCGCGAGGTGGGCTTCCATTGCAGGGCCAGGGTGGCGCCGGTGCGCTCCTGGTCGTGGTGGAACCGGCCGTAGCGCGGCAGGCGGGGGAAGAAGACGGTCGAGCGGTTGGCCTGGTCGAACGCTGTGTCGGTGGCGGCCGGACGGGCCACGCCCGTGGCGCAGTTGGCCGCGTCGGTGCCGTTGGCGGCGTTGTCGACCGGGTTCTGCACCGGACGGCCGACCGGCGTACAGAAGCCGCCGTCCACCGTGGCCGGGTTCCAGCCGCCCGAGCCCCACTGGTCCTCCAGGAACTTGCGCTTGCTCCAGGCCACCGAGGCCTGGGCCCCGAACTGGCCCCAGGCGGTGTCCCAGCGATTGCCCAGCACGGCGGTGAACTTCGGGTCCGAGTGCTTGGACAGGTCGTTGTAGCCGGCCGAGGCGCCGACCACGAAGGTCAGGCCCTTCTGGTCCAGCGGGCGGGCGGTCTCCAGGTCGACCGTCGCGCCAAGTGAGCCCTCGATGACCTCGGCCTGGGCGGTCTTGCGCACCGTGATGCCGCTGAACAGCTCCGAGGCGAAGGTGTTGAAGTCGAAGCCGCGGCCCAGGTTGGCGCCGCGGTCGCTGGTGGTGGCGCCGCTGGTCGACTGGGCTTCCATGCCGTTGATGCGCACGCGGGTGAAGGCGGGCGGCAGGCCGCGCACGGTGATCGTCCGGCCCTCGCCGGCGACGCGGGTGATCGAGACGCCCGGCACCCGCTGGATCGACTCGGCCAGGTTCGCGTCGGGGAAGTCGGCGATGTCCTCGGCCTTGATGGCGTCGACCACGCCGGAGGACTGACGCTTGACGCTCAAAGCGCTCTTCAGGCTTTCCCGAAAGCCCGTGACGACCACTTCCTCGACCTGATTGTCAGGCGCGGCCTGGGCATGCGCCCCCGTGGGGCCGGCCATGGCCCCAACCACTGCCAGCGCTAGCAACGAACAGCCGGACTTCCATCCATGCTTGGACGACATACGAACCCTCCAGAGTTAAGGGGCGGCCCCGCCGCACCCCCAATGTTTCCAACCCGAGGCTCCCGGTTGATCCGGTTCAGCTCTCAACGCCGTGGCGCTCCCATATTTCGGGATGAAATCTCACAAAGTAGGTAATATATGTCCGACAAATGTCAGAGTCGCAAGCTCCGGTAACGAGAGCTCGCCGGGAGGTTGGGGTTTTGAGGCGGGGAAGGCGAATGCGAAACGCCGCCCGGTCTTGCGACCGGACGCGTCTGCTGGGCGGGTCAGCTATGGGGGGGAGGCGGACTGTGGCGGAACGCCTTGTTCTCTTCTCCCCCTGTTGGGGGAGGTGGCGCGGCCGCGAAGCGCGCCGTGACGGAGGGGGCTGGTCATGAGTTGGCCGCGCTGGCCCCTCCACCGGCGTTCGCCGGTCCCCCTCCCCCAAAAGGGGGAGGAGAGGCGCGAGCCGGTTCTCTGCTTGAAGCGGCGTGGATCACGCGCCGAAGCAGACACTTCCAGGATCCGACTAGGGTCGGAAGCCGACCTATCCCCGTCGCCTCACGAGAATAGGCGCATCAAAACCAAGCAAGATCAGCGTCTTGCGCCCGCGTCCCACGAGCCCATCCAAAATCGACGCATCACTCTAAAAACCCCGCCCATACTTCTCCTTGCCCCGTCGCGGGGGAGGGCGTTCAGCTGGCGACCGAATGCGCGGCGGGGGTGATCGAGCGGGAAGCGCTGGTCTTGGCCTTCGG
>Ga0209676_1000831_pt1 | contig 40000 bp, 45 predicted proteins | sample AraplaCvi_mLB_r2_FD_184282 | JGI IMG/M metagenome (GOLD analysis project Ga0209676, IMG submission 184282) | Arabidopsis root microbial communities from North Carolina, USA - plate scrape MF_Cvi_mLB_r2 (SPAdes) (version 2) | ecosystem: Host-associated > Plants > Roots > Endosphere | place: USA... | reverse complement strand
AATCAATATTTTCTTGTGGATGCCCTACAATGGCTGTGATATGGTGAATACCCGCAGTATGTTTTTTCATGTTAACAAGCCCCTTCATGACTAAATGTATTTTCTCACCTATACTTTACTCAATATCGTTCTACCTCAATCTTTGAACATGATTATTAACGAATTGTATATAAAGCTTTTGACCAAGGAATTAATTGGTCTAACATTTGGTTAACAGAATCTGTTTGCACTTCTTTTGGTTTAAAATCAGTACCATTTTCAAAGTCTGTGAATAGTGACAATGCTGGATGTACTCGTACATCTGCAATTAAAAGTTCACCCATAATACCACGTAAATGTTCAGCTGCTCGTGCACCACCTACAGAACCATAAGAAACAATACCCGCAGCTTTGTTGTTCCATTCTTCACGTAAATAATCTAGCGCATTTTTTAGAGCACCTGTAATAGAGTGATTGTACTCTTGTACGATGAATACAAATCCATCTTGTTTTGCAATGATTTCTGACCAAGCTTGAGCGCCTGAAGCATCTTGCCCTGGTTCACCTAGTAAAGGTAATTTGTAATCTGCAATATCAATAACTGTATAATTAGCATCGCCTCGTTGATCTGCGATTTCTTTTACCCATTGTGCTACTTGTGGACTTACACGACCTTCACGTGTTGATCCGATAATAATTCCGATATTTAATTCTGCCATTGTTTTTTCCTCCTCTTTTTTTGAAGCAAATAATTTATTTAAAAAACCCATTATGATTACCTCCTTATGATGAAAAGTAAAACTTTACTTTCTACATGGATTAAAAGGTTCGAATTCGTTTATCTTGAATTTATTTATCTTGAATTCGAGATAATAATAACACGATGGTTTAATTTACGTCAACATGTTTGTTTAATGTTTTAAAAAAAGCAGAAATGTTATAAGGTTACAACATCTCTGCATTAATATGGCTCACCACTATAACGAGTCGTTGATTTCCGTTCCGACTGGGCGCTTTGTTGCTGACGCTCCGCTTTCGCACAGTTAAAACATTTGTTGCTGACGCTTCGCTTTCGCGCAGAGCAGAGCTTCCTGGGGGCGTCCGATGAGCCGCTTGGGGCAACAGGATGTTGGTCACACACAGGATGTGATGCTTTTAGCCTTAGTTCCTCTATCGCTGATCCCCAAGGAATCACCCAGTCTCCACTCCAATCAACTTATTTTACATCACATATACCATCCCAATTTTTGATGAGTAGCTTTAAATTCAAAAATAAACAAAGGTGGATTTCCATCAGGAATAACACTTTCACTCCCTAGCTTTTTCTTAAACTCTCATAAACTAGTGATTTTAGATAGCTATATTGAATATCGTTTGTATCTTGAAAAGCCTCTTCCCTATTTGAACGAACATCCTGATATTCGAGATTGTAGGGAAATTGCTCTTGTGTAAAATCCCTTCTTTCCCCATCGAGAATATTATAAAAATGCCAGCCTTCATCAAGCCACGTTTTATAAATTTCGCCAACAAGGATATCATTTACAACTAATGCAGTGACTCCGCATTGACCTTTTGCAGGATTATCTAAAGTCCTTTTTGAGCTAGATTGAATGGACCAGGATTTTTTTAAAGCTTTTAACAGATCATTTTCTGTATACATTCCTCAAGGTCCTTTTCTACCTATAGTTTTAATATGGTATGTCATCGATTTTAATAGGCGTAGTTCTACCTAAAATCCAATCATCTTTGATTGCACCATATACAATACTATCTGTTACAGTGCCATCTGCATTTTCCCAAGCATTTCTTAAATAGCCCTCTTTTACAAAACCAGCTTTCGCAAAACATTTTCTCATACCAATATTATCAACTCTCGTATAACCCTCGATACGAATCTTATCCTTTTTTCCAAACAGGTAATTTTGTAACCAAAGGAGGGTTTTTACTCCGTATCCTTTTCCTCTATAACGCGTATCTAAACGGATATCGAATAACGGAATCGTATCACTTATGTCATGAATGATAATAATCCCGACCTTTTCTTCATTATCAATTATCCAATGCGTTTCGCGATCATTGTGATAGTATCCTTCCGCATATACTTTTCGAACGGATTCCTCTTTTAAATTTTGGTCGGTATGATACATCCACTTATTTTGAGTTAATAGTTCCACTAAATCTTCAATTTCATTTCCTAATAGTTTATAGTCCATTCATATTATCCTCCAATGAATAAAAATGGGCTCATCACCATACGTAGAGTTGAAATTCCGTTCCATTAAGCGCTTTCCCGGAATGCTCACTTAGAAAATAATATTATATACCCCCTACTGAACCCTAGATTCTATTAACCCTACTTTAACAAGTACTGTTAGGATGTGCAAAAGGTATTGGCACAATTTTCACATTTCTTCTATAGGATTTAATGTGTAGGTCATCATAAAGTATATGTGTTCGAATATTTCATCATTACCTCTCGGAAGTATTCACAACAAAAATACATACTTGAAAGAAGTATATATTTTTGTTAAATTTATCCTATGGATAGAACAAGTTTAATAAAAGGTCATTTAGAGATGTGCGTATTGTCTATATTGTCAATGAAAAAAAGTTATGGATATGAAATTATGAAGGAGTTAGAAAAACACAATTTAAAATTGAAGGGAGTAGGAAGTATTTATCCCATCTTGACTAAGTTAAAAGATCGAGAATGGGTTGATACTTACCGTGAAATGACAGAAAACGGGAAAGTCAGAGTTTATTATGAAATCAATGAAAAAGGAGAAGTTTATCTTCAAAAAAAAATCAATGAATGGTTGGAGTTGCAACAAGATATAAAATCCCTACTTCAAAGCGGTCTGAAAGGAGAACTTTTTGAATGAGTATGGAATTGAGTTTAGCAGAAAAACAATATTTAACCGAAGTTCTAGAAGAATTAAAACAGTATCGTATCAGCTCAAAAGAAAGAAAGAATATAAAACAACAACTTTTAGAGCATATTCAAGAATCTCGTGATAATGGAATTGATAGTATAAATGATCTGGGAGATACTACGACATTTATTAAAGATTTTTTAGAAATTAAAGGTATAGATCTTCATTCGGAAATAAAACAAATGCGTAAAAGTCGATCTGGAATATCATTTGTTATTGGGTTTTGTACTTTTATTATTGCCTATCTTGCTTGTCAGCTAATACTATCGATGTTTTTGACAGATTCCTTTAATCCGCAAAAAACTATTCCAACATTTGATTATAATATTGTTTATCAGGTTTCTGATGTTGCTTGGTGGAATTTATTTCTTATTTTAATTAGTATTTCCACTTCCTCTTTAATATCTATACTTGCAATAAAAATTTTCGGAGGAAATAGGTGAAACAACAATGACAAAAAAACCAATATATAAAGCTATATTAGTTTGTTTATTATTAATTCCGTTCTATCTATTTCAACCAGTCTCACAAATCTCCGCAGATTCCGGAGAACAAGACATTAAGAGTACTATAGATAAATTTGTTGAAAATTTTTTAGAAGAGCAGCGAATTCCAGGGGCATCTATTGCTATTGTTCATAAAAATGATATCTTTTATTCTAAATCGTGGGGCGTAACGGGAGAATCCGAAGAAAAGGTAACTGCTGAAACTCCATTTGTAGTCGGCTCTATTAGTAAATCACTAACGGGCTTAGCCATCATGAGATTGGTTGATGCAGGCAACATACAATTAGATGATCCAGTTCAAAAGCATATGCCCTGGTTTACCCTAAAAGATAAACAAGCCGCTTCTCAAATAACGATTAAACATTTACTTACCCAAACAAGTGGGATAAGCACTTATTCTGGCTTATCTATATCGGACAAAGAATCTAATGATTTGAGTGCTATAAAGGAAAATGTAGAAAGTTTATCGAATGTGAAGCTGACTGCTGCACCTGGAGAAAAGCATCAGTATAGTAATGCTAACTTTTCTATTCTTGGCGCTCTCATCGAAGAAGTGACTAATCAAACATTTTCTGAATATATGGAGGAACAAGTTTTTTCTCCATTAGGGATGGAAAATGCAGCCGCTAATAGTAGCATGGCCTATGAAAATGGATACTTATCTGGTTATCAATCATGGCTTGGCCACCCTGTCAAAAGTGCAGTCACCTATGATAATGGAGGTGCACCGTATGGATATATAACGGCAAGCGCAACAGACATGGTGCAGTATCTTAGACTTCTTAATCAACATAAGCAAAACAATTTTTTAAGTAAAAATGCGATGAATCTTTATATTTCACCGTTTGTTCGAACTAGTAAATCTCGATATTACGGCCTTGGTGTACGAATCTCCTATCCAGAATCTAAAGAAGAAATGATTTGGCATTCTGGTTCAAATCCTGACGCACGCTCAGAAGTATTTTATCTACCAGAAACCGATTGGGGCGGTGTGATTCTCACTAACAAAAGTCATATATTAGAGGAAAAGTCCCTTCTTTACTTAAAACAAGCGATTATCAATATTTTAAATGGGAAAGAGCCCGTTGACTCACCTAAATATAAACCAACATTACAAATCATAGCGATTGCTATAATATGTTTACTTTTTGTGATGTTTATTTATCTTTTAATAAAGGTTAAAGCTAAAAAAGTGAATAAAAGAGGCGCGTTGGGTATATTCGGTTTTATACTTTTAGTTTTAGCCATGATCTCAATTCCATTATTAAGTTATAGTATAGAAACACCTTGGCATACGATTAGATATTTTGCTCCTGATATTGCATTTTTGACTATAATGATGGTCACTCTTTTAACATTGAATGGCTTATTTTCTATATATATTTCATTTAAACGACGACAAAAAAGACAACTTCTCTAAGTAGGAGTTGTCTTTTTTAGTTATGCTTGTATGATCGAGGAAAAAGCTACATATTTAAAATTGATTATTCATCGCCATGTCCGTAGCCTGCTTCCGAGGCCTCAGCGTCTGCTTTCGTAACATGTACCGTACCAAATGGATGGTTAGGAGGAGCGTATATCGAATAAAGCTTTAATGGCACATTCCCTGTATTTGTAAGGTTATGCCATGTTCCTGCAGGTACTACTATGGCATAATTTTCATGGACTCTTCTTTCATAGTTTAAATTGTTTTTACTAGGGCCCATTTGAACAAGTCCCTCACCCTGTTCAATATATAAAAATTGCTCAACATTAGGGTGTACTTCCAAACCAATATTATCACCAACATTAATACTCATTAAAGTAATCTGTAAGTTCTTTCCCGTCCACAGAGCCGTACGATACGTATCGTTTTGTTTAGTCGCATTTTCAAGATCAATAACAAGTGGCTGAGTTCCATAATCTTTAAATTCAATACTTCCACCATTGGAAAAACGAGAAGGTTCAGCGCTGTTCGCATACCCTATCTGATAAGGAGGTGTCCAATAAACAAGCTGATCTCCATAGTTATACATAGACATGTTTCCGTAATAAGGAATGTAGTACATTTTCTCAATCCCCTCACACATTATAAGAACATCCTATGCAACTTGCTAAGGAAATGTACTCCATTTGCAAACATCATCGTTAGACATAACACTTTGGACTACTGATAGCTTTAAGGAGTTCACTTGTTACAACGGATCTATATATCAAAATTCTCTTAATGAATTAACGATGCTCTTAAAGTAGTTATTCCGTTTTCTAAATACCCCTTTAAGCAAGTTAATGTATACACCCAGCCTTCTTTTTGTTCCATCATTTTTGCTATTACGTCCAGGTTTTCTTCCTTAAGTCCTGATTCAACTACTTTAATGACTGTATTTGATTCCTCCCCCGTAAGTGTAATTGTAACCACCGTTCCGTTCCCATGTTCTTCTCCCCAAGTAAACGCAATCGTCCTATTGATCTCGATATCAAGCACCGTAATAACAACCTCTGCTTTATACTCATCATATTTTAAAGTAAGCTTTTTTCCTTTTTCCCATCTCTCTGAACTACTTGAGAACCAAAAGTCCCCGATTTTATCTGGAGATACAATAGCTTCAAATACTTCACTTGCAGGCTTATGGATTTTTAATTTGGTAATTACGTCAGTATTCATTATTAATCATCATCCTTTTATCAATTATGCTCGGCACAAAAACATTTGCTGAAAGTAGTTAAACTCGTTCTAAAATTACCCCATTTCCTTCTTTACTATTCCCACACAGTTCTTAATTCGCCATTTGTAAGGTTATTGTAGTGTAAATAAGGTACGATTCTCCAAAATGAAGAAAAATACTTCGAGAGGTATGTTTAATACTAGCCTTGAAAACAATCTCTTCAATTCGATATTTCCCCTGATAAAGAACATACTATCAATTAAGATTTATCAAAAACGAACATTACAAAAAGTATATAATTTGACTAGAACTTGATATAGTATGTATTTAGGAATAATCAATTTGTTTGGTGGTGTATATATGAAGAAGTTCAGTATGGATTTTTTAATGATTACGGTCGGAGCGCTGCTTTTTGCACTAGCTGTAAACTTATTTGTTATACCTAATGATTTAGGTGAAGGTGGCGTAACAGGTGTAACAATCATTGCTTATTATTTGTTCGGATGGTCGCCTAGTATTGTGAGCCTTGTGTTAAACGCAGCTTTATTAGCAGTTGGTTATAAATTTTTAAGTAGACAAACGACTATTTATACGATTATTGCCGTATCCCTCCATTCACTCTTTTTACATTTAACAGAATCGTGGTCAATTTCTTCAAATGAAATTATCGTGAATACTATTTTTGGCGGAGTGTTCGCTGGAGTTGGCATAGGCTTAATTATAAGAGTTGGTGGAACAACAGCAGGTTCAACAATCTTAGCTAGAATGACCAACAAATATTTAGGCTGGAGTATTAGTTATGGTTTATTGTTTTTTGATTTAATCGTTGCTTTTTCATCTTATTTTATTATTGGGGCAGAAGCATTAATGCTTACTATTATTATGCTTTATGTCGGTACTAAGGTGATGGAGTTTGTTATTGAAGGTGTGAATCCTAAAAAAGCTGTTACGATCATTTCGAAAAAACCTGAAGAGATTGCCAGTCATGTAAATGGTTTTATGAATCGAGGCGTGACGGTCCTATCAGGTCATGGCTATTATACGAAGGAGCAAAAAGAAATTCTGTATATTGTCATTAGTAAACAAGAAGTTGTAAAACTGAAGAAAATTGTCAAAGAAATAGACAAGGATGCCTTTATTGCCATTCATGATGTACGAGATGTCTTTGGACATGGATTTATTGAGTTATCTAAGGCTTAATAAGACAACTGAGAAAACACCTTTTGTTGAAAATTGGGATTATCCCTTTAAAAATCAACATAGAGGTGTTTTTTCCATTGAAACTATGAGCTACTCATACTTATCCATTTTCATTTATCACCATAGCGAGTGGTTGATTTCCGTTCCTACTGGGCGCTTTGATGTTGATCACGAAGGCGTTATCACAGGATGTGATGGTTTTAGCCTTCGTTCCTCTATTGCTGAACCCCAAGGAGTCGCCCAGGCTCCACTACAATCAACTTATATGCAAGGTTCATTCTAAATTTTAGTGATGACCCCTTTATTCTCTTACCTGTAAGGAAGTTTCAATAATCGTATCTAAAAGTTGTGTATATGACATTCCTGCCGAGGATGCGCTTTTTGGCAGTAAGCTGTTTTTTGTCATTCCTGGCAATGTGTTTACCTCCATGACATATGGAATTCCATCCTTGAGCATCATATCAATTCTGGCATAAACACTACATTTTAATGCGACATAACTGGCCTTTGCAGCTTTCGCAACTCGGTCATGTATAGCAGGCGGAAGTTCTACAACCTCCTCTATCGTTGCGGCATCTTCGTATTTCGCCTTGTAATCAAAAAATGTTGCTGTATGGCGAATCGAAATAATCGGTAAAAGATTACCATCTATAATAGAGCATGTTATTTCTTCACCCTTTATATATTTCTCAATAATGATTTCAGCATCCCACTTGAATACTTCCTCAACCGAAGTGAGTAAAGAATCTTTATCATAAACTATTTTTACCCCTACACTGGAGCCACCCGAATTAGGTTTTACTACTAACGGATATCCCATTTTGTCTAATTCATCCCACTTAAGCTCCTCAATATTCGAAAGATGAAGCCAATTCGGAGTTTCAATTCCTTCATAACGTAGAATTTTTTTCGATATATTTTTATCCATACAAATACCGCTAGAAAGCATCCCACTTCCGGTATATGGAACATCCAACGTTTCTAGCACACCTTGAATCGTTCCATCTTCTCCAAATTTTCCGTGAAGCGCTAGCAGGGCTATATCGAGGTTTTTCACCTTTTCTATAAGCTCTTTTTTATCATGTAATTCAATTGCTACAACTTCATATTTACTCTTATCTAAATGAGCAATCATTTCTTCCCCTGTCATGATCGAGACCTGCTTTTCAGAGGAAATGCCTCCCATAATAACGCCAACCTTCATAATTTCAACTCCCCATTTCATTTTTCAAGGTATCTCCAATAATCTTAATACCACGTACAATATCCTCTTCTGTTAGCCGAGAAAACCCTAAGCGAAATGTGTTACTTCCTTCGCCATTGCTGTAAAAAACATCTCCAGGATAAAAAACAACTCCCCTTTGATAGCACTTTTCCAATAATGTACGAGCGTTCATTCCTTCTTCTAGCTCAATAAAGAGATGCAGTCCACCATCTCCTGTCATTCTCTTAAAGCGAATGTATTGATGGCATGCTTGACGGGCTAATTCATATTTTTTCTTATAAACGAACTTGGCCTTTTTTAAATATTTTTCAAAATAGCCATCCTGTAAATATTGATAAAGTACAGCCTGATCTAGTGTCGATGTATGAATAGTACGGGCTCTTTTCATACTTTCCAGACAATTGATGAGCTCCTTATCTGCTAATATCCAACCAACACGTAAGCCAGGAAAAAGAATTTTAGAAAAGCTACTGATATAAATAACATTGTTGCCCTCACCGATAAAAGTCATTAACGGTGCTAAATGCGAGCCTGAATAACGTAATTCTTCATTAAAGCCATCCTCTATAATCGGAATTTGATATTGTGAAAAAAGCTTAATAATTTCAGCTCTTTTTTCAGAGGATGTAACAATGCCTGTCGGGTTATGATAAGACGGGATTAAGTAGGCAAAATCAAACTCCTTTTCCGGCAAGCTTTTCTCAACTTGTTCAATATCAATACCGTCATCCTTCATGTCGATTCCGTGGATGTCAAATCCATGTAAGCGAAAAAGCTTTAATGCCGCATGATGAGTAGGATTTTCGCAAATAACACGTCCAGATTTTTTCGCTAAGGAAGATAATAAAATATCCAACCCCTCGGTAAAGCCATTCGTAATCAAAATATCCTTATTGGAAATATCTACGCCCTTCATTTCCATATAGTGAAGAAGGTACTCGATTAACGGTTTATAACCCTTTGCGTATCCGTAATTCAAAACGATATCTCCCTCAAGGGACATCCGAGTCAGAAAGGATCTTTTAAAATTTTCAACATCAAAAAGCTTTTCTTCGGGGGCAACGCTATTAAAGGAAATCATGCCTTTTTCCCAGTGAATATCTTGCTTCATTAAATCTAATTCATCCGCTAATAAGGTAGCTTTATTGAGCCTTTCCTTCCATTTAAGCTCGATGGAGGGTACTTTCAATGTTGCGACCTTCCCTACAAAGTTTCCTTTTCCTTTTATCGCATAGATAATGCCCTCTTGCTCTAAATCTGCATATGCATTTAGTACCGTATTTCTACTGACCAATAATAATTTACTTAGTTCACGGGTTGATGGAAGCTTCTGATGCTCCAGCAAGTGTCCCTTCATAATCTTTTCTTTCAAATAATCTTTTAACTGAATATAAACCGGACGATCATCGATAAGCTTAAAATCATTAAACATTTCCTTGACCTCCTTGCTTTATTTTTGCATAACCGTATCTAACTCAAAAGGTCCACAGTATATGTATTTTTCCTTCATAGTGGTATAGTTTCTAGCTCACAAAAAATGCAACCCTTCAGAATGAAGAATTGCGCCTATTATATGCTAATTATAATTGAGAATTAAAAATACGTTTATTTGACTATAATTTTATATAAAGAGCTAACTACTGTAGTCCTTTCTATCAGCCCGTTCTTTAAGCAATTAACCGTAATTATTTCCAAATAATAGCGAAAAGAAATCCGCATTACGCTATGTAATCTTACACCTTAGCTTTTTGAAATCACGGAAAAGTAATTTTTCAATCCATTCATCACTGTTATATTCACAAATATATAAATAGATTTTTTCCTGCCCCCACAATCCCTTTCTAAAAAATTTCCTATCTTTAAATTCAAGTTTCTGAATATATTCATAGTTAATTTTACTTAAAGCGTCTATGAAGTTCGGCACTTCATCTAAACTCTGTACACCTACAAGAATATCGATAATAGGTTTTGCTTTTACCCCTTTATCGATGTACTTCCAATATGCTCAATACAAATAGCCTTTTCACTTTCGTTCGTCTGCATATTGTTGTTCCCAATTTGGATTATATTCAAATAGTTGAACCTTAATCTCCCCCATCGGCTTCTCCCCTCATAAAGTCTTTTTAAACTTCTAAACCGAAAAACTGTTCTTCATCAGACTTGGCGATCATGTTCCGTATTTCTATTTCTTCAAATGATTGAAACACTTCTTTTAGCTGATTTTTAGTATACCCTAACCCGCCTTCTAAGCTACGTTTTATATAAACTTCTTCATCTGAGATAGCAGAACCACCATATGAACCATATTCCTCAAATGAGCATAATGCGAAGTAACCATTAGGTTTTAATAATTTATGAATCAATTCGATATACGTCACACGACGATGAGGGGCTATATGGTGAAAACAACCTGAATCATAAATAAAATCAAAGCTCTCATCTTGTAAATTCAGCTCAAAAATATTAGCACAAATTAATTCTACACTTACGTTTGCTTCATCAACCCTTTTTTGCGCCCATTGCAATGCTTTATCCGATAAATCAACACCCACAACTGAACAACCTTGCTTTGCTAGGTATATGGCATTTCGACCTGCACCACAACCCAACTCTAAAACTTTATTTGGACGGATCATCTTTTTTTCTAAATAGCTTACTAAGTTCTCGTCAGGTTTATTAATAAAAAAAAGGTATCTTTTCAAATGTTTGATCATAAAATTCATTCCAAAATTTCTGTGGTTCACGTAATAAATTATCTAATACAACTAGCAATTGTTCGTTTGATTTGATTAGCATTTTACGCCTCCATTTCACTTATTTAAAGACAAAATATTCTATCTATTCGTTATATAGGCTAACCCTCCAAAATGTTATCAATCTTTCTTCCGAATATAAATAACTACCGCCATTCTATTAGTTTTAATACTTCCTAATGTTCATTGAAATACAAAATGTTACACTGAAATGGCTAGTATATCTCGTGCAGCGTAAATGGCAACACAGTAAGGCAATAACAAAAATAAGAATATTCCCAAGAAAGGGCTCAAACCACTTAAAATATTTTTACTGTCCACTGTCTCCTTGTCAGGGATCAGTTCATATTCGGTTACAGGAAATCAAGGGAAAAGTATCGCCGTAAAGGCTTTTGAACACTCGTTGTAAACGTCTAATGGTTATAGTAAATGGAAGGAGTTATCTAATGAACTTAAATCTAAAAGCACTTTTTTCTACTTACCGTCATTATCAAACAAAGCCAACCAAGCTAATGTATGACTCTTATTTTTTCTACCATCAAAAAGCAAATGAATGGTTTTCTATTTCCAAGCAAGAGGTTTCACAACGTGACTACCAATGGCTCACTGTTTTTTATACTGAGATTACTTCTACAATATCTCAACCACCAGATATTTGGTATGAATTTTTGTATTTAAATGGTAGTATACCATCCAAATTTTCTTATTATAAAAAAGCTCGTGTTATTCAACTAATCTTTTTAAATGACAATCCTCCAGTTGAAGAATTAAAAGAAGCTCTTTTAAATTTTTTTAAACAAGATACGGTAGTACTTCAAGTAGCCACAAATCGCTTTTTACTAATTGAAGCAGTAGATAGTTCGATTAATGGAAAAGAAGATCTTATTGCACTCATTCGAACAATTGAGGCAGACTTTTTTGTCAAAATCCATCTATATCAAGGAGAAGCTTATGACGTAAACGAGCAATTCCCAATTAAATTCCAAAGGGAGTCTCAATGGTTTGAGGAATGCTTACATTCTAGAAATGCTGAACAGTTTTATTCATTTGAAACGGTATTTCCAATTCTATTAACGCAACAAATGCCTGTTTCCATATTGAAATTTATAGAAGAACAAATTTTAATCCCTTTGCAGTCTGATATGGAATTGCTAGACACAGTCAAAACATTTTACGAATGTGGTTTGAATATTTCATTGACTTCAAAGAAACTACATATTCATCGCAATACACTTAATTATCGTCTGACAAAATTTCAAGAAGTAACAAATATTTCAGCAAAAAATCTTGATGGTGCAATACTCGTCTACTTTGCTAGTTTTCTTCGATCATTTTAAAAAATGCACAAAAATAATGACTGAAAATTATGCATTTTACACATTTGTTTTCCTCTTCATTTTCTTTACACTATAAAAAATGAACAAAGGGGACTATAAACATGGAAAAAGTCATATTAAAAAATATTGTTAAAACATACGATGACAGCGTAACAGCTGTATCTGATTTTAATTTAACTATTCAGGACCGTGAGTTTATTGTACTTGTTGGCCCTTCTGGTTGTGGGAAATCTACAACGTTACGGATGATTGCTGGCTTAGAAGAAATCTCGTCTGGGGACTTTTTAATTGATGGCAAGAAAATGAACAATGTACCATCTAAGGAACGAGATATTGCGATGGTTTTTCAAAACTATGCACTATATCCGCATATGACGGTATATGATAATATGGCTTTTGGCTTAAAGCTTCGTAAGTTTTCTAAGCAGGAAATTAAAGAACGAGTTCACAACGCAGCCGCCATTCTCGATTTAGAAAAATATTTAGATCGCAAGCCAAAAGCTCTGTCAGGCGGGCAGAGACAACGTGTAGCACTTGGTCGAGCAATCGTCCGCGATGCAAATATTTTCCTAATGGACGAGCCTTTGTCCAATCTAGATGCTAAGCTTCGTGTACAAATGCGTGCTGAAATTACAAAACTTCACCAACGATTAAAAACAACTACTATTTATGTAACACATGATCAGACAGAAGCGATGACAATGGCAACTCGTCTTGTTGTAATGAAAGATGGTATTGTTCAACAAATCGGGACGCCTGAAGAAGTATATGGAACACCTCAAAACAAATTTGTCGGTGGCTTTATTGGCTCACCATCAATGAACTTCTTTAAAGGTACTTTCCAAGAAAACGGGATTCAGATTGATGATATTACCCTAGCTATTCCAGCAGAAAAAAGTAAGTTATTAAAAGAACGAGGGTATTTACAAAAAGAGTTGATTCTTGGCATTCGACCAGAGCATATTTATGAAAAATCTTCAGTAAATCCCGAACCGTTCTTCACGGCAGTTGACGCGAATATTGAGGTCTCAGAATTAACAGGTGCTGAACTGATGCTACATACACAGTTAAATGGTCAGCCTTATATCGCACGGGTAAACTCCGATACAAAAATTACACAAGGCCAAATCGCGCATCTACTATTTGACATGTCACGTGCGCATTTCTTTGACTTAGAAACAGAGACACGCATTCGATAAGAAGCAATAGGTTCTGTAATGAAGTTTGGTAAAATCTAATTCGCTTTCTGTTGAAGTCTACGTAAATTTTCACCTTTCCCTTAAAAGAAAATCTAACCATACTATAAAGCAAACTTTAATCAGTGGGGTTAATCCCCATTGATTATTAGTCTTCATCAATTGACCTTTTACGGGCAGTTCCACGTAACGCAGGCGGGCGTCTTACTGCCCGTTAATACTAGAAAAAAATTAATTGAAAAAGGCAGCAAACAAACATTTACTTGTTTACTGCCTTTTGTTATTTTATCGCCGCTCCGTAAAGCCCTGCTTCACCTTTATGGATACTGCTTTCAACGATTTGTTCTCTCCCTGCAAAAGGTGTGCCTACAAAACACTGCTGAAGCGCTTCTTTAATATGATCAATGATTTTAGGGTGGTGATTAAAAAAGCCGCCGCCTAAAACGATACAATGTGGGTCAAGCAGTAAAATCATTTGCTGCAACTGTTTACTCACGCAGTGGATTAATTGTCCCAATATCTTATCAACGATAGGATCTCCATTGTAAAATAGCTTCATCATATCCTTTAATGAAATATCAGGATCTCCCAATAACTTCCTCCCCAACTTTTCGATAGCTGGTCCAGCTACACTTTCTTCAAGTGTTTTCCCGTCATTATTAACAATACTAAAGCCAATTTCACCAGCTAATCCGTTTCCTCTTAAAAATTCACCATTTACAATTGTACAGCAAGAAATACCTGTGCTTAATGTAATATAGATCATCGTTTCCTTTGAAAAATCTCTAGCTCGATATTCTCCCCATGTAGCCATATATACATCGTTGTCCATTTTAATATGGGCATGCGGAAACACTTCAGTTAAACGCTCACAAATCAGAAAGTTCTCCCACGGTATATTATTTTGGTAAACCGCGATACCTTTTTGAACATCAACGATACCCGGCACACCAATACATACCTTTGATATTTCATCGAAAGAAACTTCCTTCCCTACACATAGCTGTTCAAAGCTATCAATTAAACAAGTGAACAAAGCCTCTTTATTTGTTTTATCACTAGGCACTTCTCTTCTACCTAACAATTGGTGATGTTGACTAAATAATGCCACTGCTAATTTTGTTCCACCCACGTCTGCTACTAAAATGTTACCCATCTTTTCACCCCCAATTTTTGTCCTGTATTATCCGATTGGGTCGAGACAACAGGACATTCATCTCACAAGCATTTTCATAGGATGTGAAGGTTTTAGCTTGTGACTCTTTATTATTCAGTGAGGGTGAAGCCCCACTGAATAAAGTTCATATTATGAAAGGTTTACGACTTGCGTTAAATTACGTGGCTTATCTGGATTATAGCCTTTGCATACCGCTCTTTGATACGCTAACAATTGGAAATACGGAACTGCTTCAACAAGGCGATTCAAGTCATCTACTTCTTCTGAAAGCTTAATAATTAAATCTGCCTCCAATTCTGCCGAAGCTATACCGATTACCCCAACAAAACCACCAAGCTTTTGAATATCCTTTATTAACGCCTGATCGAAGTCCTTTGTTTCGTTTTGTGTAAATAAAATAACAACCGTTTCATTATCGACAATAGAAATTGGGCCGTGGCGGAATTCTAAATTCGAATAGCTTTCACATTCTGTTTGTGTCATTTCCTTTAGCTTTAATGTTGCTTCTTTAGCTAATCCGTTATATGCCCCTGAACCTAAGAAGATAAAACGTTTTTTCGTTAAATCTTCCGTTACTTGTTTTAACTGCTCTCCGTTGCCTAATGCTGTTTTAACGAGTACAGGGACTTTTTCTAATTGGTCCATCAATTCAGTACTTTGGCTAATTTTAGCCGCGTAGAGTTGAAGCGCGTATAACATATTAGAAAATGATTGTGTCATGACAACACTTTTTTCTGAAATATCGTTTAAAGCAATTACTTCATCTGCTACTTCAGCCATTGGTGTATCACCATTACACGTAACTGCCATTGTACGTATATTCTCCGCTCCGTTCAAATGCTTCAATGCCATAATAATTTCAGAGGTTGTTCCTGACCGTGAAATACCAATAATATGATACTTTTTAGTTGGAATAATATGAGTATCTTTGTGTAAAAATAGCTCAGATGCTGGTACTGCTACTGCTATTTCTCCTGTAGCCGATTGGTAATAACGTGCTGCTGCAATTGCTAAATAAAACGATGTCCCACATCCTGTAAAAAGAACGATGTCTACAACTTCTTCATTGAATGTAAGCGACTGAACAATCTCTTTAGTTTTAACTAATTGTTGATCCTGTTCCATAATTTCATTATATGTGTGCATTAACAAAGACCCCTATCTCTCTTTTATTTTAGTTATTTGTAGCTCTTTTAGAAGACTTTCAACAGTCTCCTTTTGTACTTTCGCAATTTCTTTTTCGCCTGCATTTGCAGAGCCACATGCAACAGCCCATTTGTATGCTTCTGTATAGTCTTCACCTTGTGAAAGTTTATAGACCAGTCCGCCTAAAAAAGCATCGCCGCTGCCAACCGTATTTATAACATTAATCTTCGGGGCATTTACTTGGTAAATTCCTGAACGATTAACAAATAAAGCACCTTTCTCGCCCAATGAAAAACAGACATGCTCAATTCCTAACTCCTGTAGTTTTTCACCAGCCTGAATTATGTCGTCCAACGCTACAGCTTGTTTCCCGATTAATTGAACAATTTCATCCTCATTTGGTTTAATGATAAAAGGTATTGCTTCAACGCCTTGCATCAAAGCTTCTCCACTCGTATCAAGAGCAACTCGTACACCTTTCCGTTTTAATAATCGAATAATAGTTGCATAAGCAGTCGTTGGTATACCTTTAGGCAAGCTTCCTGAAAGTACAAAATAAGCAGAATGTTCCCCTTGGATTTCAATCCAATTCAGCATTTCCTGCCACTCATGCTGTTGGATCGTTGGTCCTTCCTCTAAAAGCTCGGTCATTTCCTTTGTTTGTTCATCTGTAACGGTTAAACAAACTCGACTTTCACCCTCTATTTGGATAAACCTTGTTTGCAATCTTTCTTCTTGTAACAGTAACGTTATTTTTTCACCATTTAATCCACCAACAAATCCACCGATGACCACTTCGCCATCGAGTGCTACAATGACGCGCGCAACATTAATGCCTTTTCCTCCACCTTGCTGCAATTTCTGCATGACACGGTTTGTCTGACCAATCATTAAAGAGTTCATTTCATACACTTGATCTATGGCAGCATTTAAAGTGACTGTCGTAATCATTTTTGTAGCATCACAATCTTCTGTTCTACTAACTCAATTAATGCTTCTCGTGCTGGAAGGAAATACTTTCTCGGATCATTTTCAGTCGGATTTTCTATAAAGAAGGCTCTTAACTGCTCTGCAAATAAGTCTTTTAGCTCTGTTGAAAAGTTCACTTTCGCAATACCGTAATTTAATGATTTACGCACACTTTCTTCTGGGACGCCAGATGCTCCGTGCATTACTAACGGCACATTTGTTGCGCGATGAATTTCCTGTAATAGTTCAAACTGTAGCTGCGGTTCTTGCTTATACTTACCATGTGCTGTGCCAAAAGCTGGGGCGAATGATTGGATACCCGTTTCTTTCACAAAATGTTCAGCTAGTTTAGGATCAGTGAAGAAGGAACTTTTTTCATCAATATTTAAATCATCTTCTACACCACCAATTGTTCCTAGCTCTGCTTCAACGGGCACATTAATCGCACTTGCAGCATCTACAACTTTTTTTACAAGATCAATATTTTCTTCAAAAGGTAATGTGGACCCATCAATCATCACAGATGTATAGCCTGCTCGTAAGCATTCCATCACAACTTTATATGATTCACCGTGATCTAAATGTAAGGCTACTGGTACTTTTGCTTGTTCAGCTGCTGTTTTGGCAAGCGCAATCATATAGGGCATTTCTACATATTTATAAGTACTTGAAGTCGTTTGTAAAATAACAGGTGCCCCTACTTTCTCTGCCCCTGCAATTACCGCTTTAATAATTTCTAAATTATGCGCACCGAAAGCACCGATTGCATAATTATTTTTATAAGCATCCTCTAACATTTCTTTCGTCGTCACTAACGGCATAATCAAGTTCCTCCCTCAATGGGTTGTTGGTATGATTCATAGTATAAAAACTCATAGAGAACAACTATGAGCTTAGTTTAATTCAGTATAAAATCTACAACGATCTCCTCTTACAATCGAAATGCAAAATTCGACCGGCTTTCCCGAAGTATCAAATGCAGTCCGTTCTAGTAGTAAAGCTGGTTTTCCTACCTCCGTTTTTAACAAATGGGCCTCATCTTTACCAATGAGAACAGGCTCAAAAGCTTCTTTTGCCCGCACAACAACAATGTCAAAACGTTGTGATAATAAGCTATACAATGAAGAGGAACTAACTTCGTGTAATACTTCACTATCCTTGATGATACTTTTAGGTAAAAATGATGATTCTAAAACAATTGGTTCATTATCCGCAAAACGTAAGCGCTTCATTTCAATGACTTGTTCATCTTCACTTAATTCAAGACTCTGTCTAACCTTTGTTGAAGGGAATACTTCCTGAATTTCAAGCACTTCATCTCTTGGGTTTAGACCTTTTTCTTGAAGCACACGACTAAAACTATAAAAACCACCAAGCGATTGTTCAAACCTTGGCTTCGCAACAAAAGTGCCTTTCCCTTGAATACGGTATAGTTTTCCTTCTTGTACTAATTCTTCAATTGCTTTCTTAGCAGTATTTCGACTAACGCGAAACATCTCCATCAATTGATTTTCAGAATCAATTTTATCCTCTGGCTTCCACTCACCCGATTGAATTTTAGCAGATAATCTTTGTTTCAATTGATGATATAGTGGGATTACACTAGTTTGATCTAACGGTTTCATCTTCCACTCATCCTTCTCCTAGGTTTTGTTATCAATATATCATCTAATCAAATAGATGCCTATTGATATATCAATTCTTTTCAAAGGCTAGATTCCCTAAGCAAAAGGTTTTCGCTATTTCTCCCTCAGCATTAAGCCAAACAACATCTGCATCTTTCCCTAAAGCGAGAGAGCCTTTACGGTTGGAAACTCCTAAATGGATTGCTTGATTTAGAGAAACAAGACGAATTTGTTCGACTATTGATAGTGTCAGCCACTCTTCTATGTTTTTTCTTGCTGTATTCATATTCAATACACTTCCTGCTAAGGAGCCTGTTTTACGTTGAACACAGCGATTATCAAACACTTCTACTTCTTCGCCACCTAATGTATAAATACCGTCTGGCATTCCCTTTGCACGCATACCGTCAGTAATGACAAGCATGCGATTCAAACCTTTCATTTTACGAATCATTAACAGCAAATCTTTATGAAAATGTATATTATCTGGAATCAGTTCAACATAAACATCATCTTCTAATAGCACTGCCCCCACAACACCTGGATCGCGATGATGAATACCTCTCATTCCATTAAATAGATGGGTGGCATGTGTAACACCTGCTCTTATTGCACGAATAGTCGTATCGTAGTTAGCATCAGAGTGACCAATAGATGCAATCACATCTTTACTTTTCAATGCCTGAAGTAATTCAAAATCCATATCTTCCTCTGGTGCAAATGTGACAAGGCGAATAGATTGATTTGACTTGTCGTATAAATCATTAAATAGCCTAGCATTTGGTTTTAATATATATTCTTCTGGTTGCGCACCCTTTTTTAAGCGATTAATAAATGGGCCTTCTAGATGAATTCCTAACATTTCAGCTACCCCAGTAGGCTGTTCTTTGTAAGAAAACGCAAGCGCTTCAATAGCGGCTTCAATTTCTGGTATAGGGCTTGTTGTTGTTGTAGCTAAGAAAGCTGTTACACCTTCACTTGCTAAATATTTTGCGATTTTTACATTGTTAGCAGGGTCGCCATCCATAAAATCATGTCCTAAAGCGCCATGTACATGTATATCAATCATCCCAGGGATAATATAGCCTTGATGCTGACAATCAATAATATTTTCAGTTGAAGGCAATGGAGGGCAATTATTCATTTGGTCAATTTCTATAATTTTTCCGTCTGCCATTTGTAAAAAACCATTTGCTAAAATGCCATCTTCCATCACGATATTGGCATGAATTATCCATGTCTTGTTCATGAAGTTACCCCTTCCTTAGGATAATGTTCTGCCTTTACTTGTGCTTCGGCTTCCGTTTTCTTTTTGAAAATATGCGATGACATCCAGGTTAAAAATAAAGATGTTAAACTAATACCAAAAAACGGTAATAACCCTGGAATCCAACTAAAAATGCGATACAATACAGCAAGCCCAGCAATAGAGCCAATCATTTGAAGTGGATAAGCTACGCTATATAATATCGAAACCGCAAAGTACCGAAAGGATGGGAGCTCATAATGAGCATATATTGGAAAAATATTTACTACCATAATGCAAAATAGAATACTAATCGTCACAAATAAAGTAAGTGATAGTAAACCTGTCATTCCATGAAACGATAAAATAATTTGGAAATTAATTGTTAAAAAATAACCGATACTTAAAATAAAAATTCCTATTTTATTCGCTGAAATAAACTCAGTTTTATAGGACTTCCAATATGTTTTAACAAGAAGTTTTAAATCGTCCTCCCCTTGCAGCCTTTTGCGTAATGTTGTAAACATCGCTACAGTTGCAGGGGTAATTCCGAATAAAACAAGTCCTAGTATGGTTAGCCCAGTCCACATTAGCTGTAACACAGCTAGTAATGTGATCAATTCAACAATCCAGTATAGTTTCCCTTTCCAGCCTTCAAATTTCATTTACTTTGCCTCCTTACAATAGAAATCCAAGCACGACTAAATTCGCCGTGCATGTTCATTCTTATCCCCGCATTAACTAGCAGCAAGGCACACGCTTATGAGGAATGTCCCAAAACGGATGTAGCTTAACTGCCAGTAAATGCCCTATTTGTTCCGAGACAATAGAATGTTGCTCACACAAGGTTTTCACAAGAAGTGAGCGTTTTAGCTTGTGTTTTTATGATGCAATGAGGTGACATCATCTGTATGACGTTACACTATTATTTTGTACGGTCATATGCTGTTTGAGCTACTTCCATATATTTCTCCAAGCCCATCTTCTCAATTGTTTTCTTATAATCATCCCATTTGTCAAAGCTTGACTTACCGGTAATAAAGCTTGCTGTCATCTCATCCACATACGTTTGAATGTCTGTTAAAATAGCTGACACTTGATCATTTTCCTCTAATGTGAAGTTTAAGCCTGGAATAATTTCTTCATCTTTCAATGCATATGGCATTACTTGCTTAGCACTGTTAATTGAATTTTCTTTAGCTTCTGCCCCTTGGAAATACTTTTGCGTAACGATTCCAGGGTAGTAACCACCTGGCCATGTTAAATAGTCACTTATTGCTTGATCTAAGTTTTTACCATCGGGATTGTTGGTGATGTTATCTACATACTTTACATTACCAGCTGCATCTTCCTCGTAAGTTACACCCTTAAAGCCCATGAAGAACATTTTTGCTCCCTCATCACCATATAAATGGTCAATCCAACGTACCATCGCTTCAGGGTTTTTCGCTTTATCTGTTAAAACAAACATTCCTAAATTTCCAAGCCCGTTAGACATCGCTGTATATTGACGATCCCCATTGGGACCTTCTAAAACTTGCGCACCTACATAACCATCTAATTTGAACAATTCTTTCGGATCTACTTCACTTAGCATACCGTAAGTCCCTTTACCTGCTTCAGCAGCGAATTTTTGAGGCTCAGTTGTAAATACATCTTTATTGATTAAATCTTCACTGTACAATTTATTTAAAAATTCAATTAATTTTTTGTATTCATCTGTCGTTGGAACAAAGCGGAATTCTTCAGTTCCTTCTTTAAAGTCTAAATTCGGATTCATTGTTCCTTGTTTGTTCAAGCCGTATGAACCTCTTAAATAATCAATAAATTGCCTAATTCCATAGCCAGATCCCCAGCCTTGCTCATCCTGTTGACCGTTACCGTTTGGATCATTTTCTTTAAATGCTTTAAGCACTTTATAAAAATCTTCTGTCGTTTCAGGTGATTTTAAGCCTAGTTTATCTAGCCACTTCTGATTGATCCATGGTGCTCCTACTCGAAGCGATTCAAACTTTGGATCATAGATTGTTGGGAATCCGTAAATGTTGCCATCTGCCATCGTAATACCTTGCTTTACAGTTGGGTATTCTTCTAAAAGCTTTTTGAAATTTGGTGCATATTTATCTATATAATCATTTAATGGCACGAATACGCCTTGCTGACCATACTTGATTAAATCAGTTCTTGAGAATGCCGATGCAAAGAAAATTTCTGGATAATTCCCTGCAGCTAAAAGTAAGTTCTTTTTATCTGCTAATACTTCGGTTTGAACCGTTGTCCAATTAATATGGATGTTAGACATTTTTTCGTATTCTTCCCATAGCATTAACTTATTCCAATCTTGTGAAGCAAAAAACTTAGCCGCAAACCCATCTACTTCAATTTTTTCTTTTGCAATGGGCATCCCCGTAGCATTCATATTGTCTGCGTTGCCGCTTATCTCTGCTTTATTTTCTTTATTATCAGAACAAGCTCCTAAAATACTAGCTGCTAACATCATAGTTGCTACTAAACCATAAACACGTTTCTTTTTTATCGTCATTTAAATCGCTCCTTTTCTTTAACCTTTTAATGAACCAATCATGACACCTTTTACAAAATATCTTTGTAAGAATGGATAAAGCATTAGCATTGGTAGGTTGGCAACGATTAAAACAGCATATTTCAACCCTTCGACGCTAAGTTTTTGAGCTAGAAAGCTTTCTGATGTTGCTTGAATCATATCATCGGCTTGCCCTTGAATTAAGATTTGTCTAAGTATAAGTTGAAGTGGATACTTGCTTTGGTCTTGCAAATAAATTAAAGCTTGAAAATAAGAATTCCAATGTCCTACTGCATAGAATAAAACCATTACGGCCATAACAGGGAATGATAACGGCAATACAATACTCCATAAAATACGGAAGTTTCCTGCTCCATCAATCATTGCGGACTCCTCTAATTCATGAGGAATCGACTGAAAGAATGTCCGCATAATAATTATGTTCCATACAGCAACAGCATTCGGAATAATCATGACCCAAAATGTATTAATCATGCCTAAGTCACGAATTAATAAATATGTTGGAATTAGCCCTCCACTGAAAAACATCGTGAATACCATAAATGCCATAATGAAACCTTTACCTTTCAAGTCTCTACGTGAAAGTGGGTAGGCTGCACAAATGGTCATCACAATATTCAATACCGTTCCGAAAAATGTATATTTCAATGTATTGATAAATCCATTAATAATATCTGGATTTTGGAATACTCTTTTATATGCCTCGACAGTAAACTCTTTCGGCCATAGCCACATATCACCTGAAATAACATACTGCGGATTACTAAGTGAAGCACTTAACACAAAAAGCAATGGGTAAAGCACAACAATTGCAACAATTGCTAAGAAAACATAATTAAAGATTGTAAACGCTCGATCGCCTCTCGACTCTTTCAATTTCGCCACTCCCTTACCATAAGCTTGTATCACTTACTTTTTTCGCTATTCGGTTCACCATAATGAGAAGGATAAAGTTAATGATAGAGTTGAATAGACCTACAGCCGCTGAAAAGCTATACTGTGCTTCTAAAATTCCGCTTCGATACACAAAGGTTGAAATGACGTCGGAAGTCGACATATTTAATTCATTTTGCAATAAAAACACTTTCTCAAACCCAATTGCCATAACGGATCCAACGTTCAAGATAAATAAGATAACGATGGTTGGCATAATCGCTGGGATGTTAATATGAATAATTCTCTGGAACTTCGATGCCCCATCCATCATTGCTGCTTCGTGCTGCGCTGGATCTACTGCCGATAAAGCTGCAATGTATATAATGGAACTCCACCCCATTGTTTGCCATACGTCTGATAATACATAGATTGACTTAAACCATGCTGGCTCAGAAATAAAATCAATCGGTGTACCACCAAACAACGTGATAACTTGGTTAATCATCCCGTCAGACTTTAAAAACAGTAACAACATACCAACTACAACGACCGTTGATAGAAAATGCGGTGCATAAATAATGGTCTGTACAAATTTTTTGAAACGAAGACTTTTCACTTCATTCAACAGCAATGCAATAATGATTGGTACAGGGAAAGATATGAGTAGTGTAAATACACCAATACCTACTGTATTTTTAATAAGTCTCCAAAAATAATAACTATCAAAGAAACGTTCAAAATGCTTAAAACCTACCCATGGGCTACCAGTAATCCCCTTCGTAGCAATGAAGTCCTTAAAGGCAATTTGCAAACCGTATAATGGATAGTAATGGAAAACCAAAAAGTAAAGTATTACAGGAACTAGTAATAAATAAAGCTCCCAATTTTTTCCGATAGATTTTTTCCACTCTACCCAGTGATTTTTCTTTACCTTTGATTGCTTTTTGAAAAAACGTCTTGCCTTGGATGGCTTTTCTTCAATAGTTCTTTCGTCCAAAAGCGTCATACATACCCCCCTATTCATTAATGCTGTAGAATTGTAGATTCTTGTGAAATTTCAACGACCTTCCCTCCATCGCGGATTGATTCCGTTGCTGCACAGCCGACTGCGACACTCATACGTCCTGCAAATGGAGTTGTTAGTGGCTCTTTGTTGTAAAGTATTAGTTCTACGAAATCTTGTGCAATTTTAGGATCCGCTCCCCCATGGCTTCCTTCTTCAGGTTTCATTTCATAAACAACATCACTAAGCTCTTCCCAAGAGTTTGATTTACGCGTTTTTAAATAAATTTTATTATTCACATCATCATTTTCGATACGCCCCTTTGTACCGATAAATGTATAATTTCGCGAATAATCTGGTGTGAAGTGACATTGTAAATATGAAGCTTTTATGCCGCCTTCTAATTCCATAATGAGCATGTTATTATCCTCTACATCAATTTCTTCTCGGAACGCACATTCCGTAAATGTATGTGGGACGTACTCTGGACATGTTTTTTTCTGATCACACGTCGGACACGTTAACGTATTTGGCTTATTTCCACCATAATAATCTAAGCTACCGAACGCAGAAACTTTCGTTGTATATTTTCCAGAAATCCAATGAATCACATCTAGATCATGAGAGCCTTTTTGCAATAGCAGAGATGTTGTATTTTTTGAGTTCCCATGCCAATCGTGATAGTAAAAGTAACCGCCAAAACCAACAAAATGACGTACCCATACGGCTTTTAATTCTCCAATAACCCCTGAATCAATTAAGCCTTTCATCGTTTGATACATACTCATATATCGCATATTAAAGCCAACCATTAGATGCTTCCCTGATGTTTTCCATGCATCTAAAATTCGATCGCAACCTTCCACTGTAATTGCTAAAGGTTTTTCAGCATACACGTGCTTCCCTGCTTCTAAACAACAGACAATATGTTCTTCGTGTAAATAATCTGGCGATAAAACTGCAATAGCGTCAATATCGTCTCTTATTAATAATTCCTTATAATCTTTCGTTAAAAATAAAGGTGTATCGAATTTTGCTTGAAATTTATCTAAACGTTCTTGAGAAATATCAGCTAAAGCTACAATTTCTGATTCCCCATTAGGGTTATGCCAATATTGAGCCAAATTCCCTCTTAATCCAGCTCCAATTACTCCAATACGTACTTTCTTCATTGATTTTCCCCCTCTAAGAATGCTGCATTCAATTGTGATACGTAAACGTTTACATAATTAAAAACTAACAATAAAACATCCACAACAACACCACTACATGACAACACGTTGTAGGTACAAGTTAAGTTTTAATATTATAATGAATATTCTAAAAATTAAGCTGAAATAAATATATAATTCAAACCCTAAATATGTCAATACCCCGAATTTTATTCATTTTGTATAATTATCTATCTCTCAAAGAAAGTTGACCCATCTGGAAATACAGAAAATTTATCGGTTTTTCAAAAGGTCAACCTTTCACTCCAAAAAAAGAAATTCTCACACAATATGAAAAAATTTTTTATAAATCTGAACTACATACCTATTGTTAGACAAGACTAGAAAGGATCTGGCTTCATTTTTACAGGTAGTTAAATTATTCCTTTTTAAAAGCAATGTTATATATATGGATATTTTCTCTAAATCAATTACACTATACATAAGATTAAGTGAATAAACAAAAAGGAGTTGCAACATGGAAGAAATCTTGACGATTACGAATTTAACGAAAAGTTATGGTAGCAAAGAAATTTTAAAAGGGATCGACTTGCACGTCTCGAGAGGAGAAATAATTGGTTATATTGGTCCAAACGGTGCAGGTAAAAGTACCACCGTCAAAATCATTTTAGGGATCGAAGGCGATTACGGTGGAGAAATTAAACTTTTCGGAGAGAATATCGGCAAAGACAGCCTTGAATATAAACGAAGAATTGGCTATGTACCGGAGATAGCAGACGTTTATGATAATTTAACGGGGTATGAGTATTTAACCTTTATCGGCCAGCTTTATGGCCTTGAATTAGAAGTCGCTGCTGATAAATCAAAATCCTTAATGGAGTTATTTGGTGTTGGAGAAGCGTATCATTCAAGAATATCTTCTTATTCGAAAGGAATGCGGCAAAAGCTATTGATTATCGCTAGCCTTATACATAATCCTGATTTGTTATTTTTAGATGAGCCAATCAATGGGTTAGATGCGAATAGTGTAATGATTTTCAAAGAAATTTTGACTCAACTGGCTGCCCAAGGAAAAACGATATTTTATTCCTCTCATATCATGGATGTTGTCGAAAAAATCAGTAGTCGTATCATCCTGTTGAATGATGGGAAAATTGCTGCCGACGGGACATTTGCCCAACTACAGGCAGACAATACTGAAGGAACTCTGGAAAGAATTTTCAACCAATTGACAGGCTTCCATGATCATCAGGAAATTGGCGAGAAATTCGTTTCTATTGTACAAGAGGTATGAACATGAAAGATTTCAAAATACTACAATTTCTTGATAAAATTCAATTTATTTTTGTGAAAATGGGCGTCGATTACGATATCATGCGAAAGATCCTCCATATTAAACTAACAATGGATGAGCGCAAAGTACCGACTATATTTAACCAAGCATCAAATAAAAACAAAGAAGAGCAAAAATACGGCTACATCAAATCTTTATGGATTTATGTTTTATTTGGACTGATGTTAATTCCTTTTATAGGATTTGGTCAAAACTTTCTTTTCCAGATGAGTATTGCTTATGCCATGATTATTTTTATCATCCTGACAACATTGATTTCTGATTTTTCTTCCGTACTTTTGGATGTACGGGACAGAAGCATTCTCTCGACCAAACCTATCTCTGCTAGAACGATCAATGCGGCCAAGTTTATGCATATTTTCATCTACTTGACATATTTAACGATTGCTTTTACTGCCATCTCCCTAGTCGTTGGCCTATTCAGACAAGGAATTGTATTCTTTATTTTAACGTTGCTCTTACTAGTTTTAATTAATATTTTTATTGTCGTATTAACTGCTGTTTTATATATTGCTATTTTAAGATTCTTTGATGGAGAAAAGCTGAAAGATATCATCAATTATGTACAAATCGGCTTATCCTTAATGCTGATGATTGGCTATCAAGTTCTTATTAGATCCTTTGAATTCGTCAATTTTGATATGGTAGTAACATTTCATTGGTGGAGTGTTTTTCTCATTCCTATGTGGTTTGCCGCTCCTTATGAGTTACTGCTAAATGGTGACTTCTCTTTATCCACAGTGATATTTAGTATTTTAGCTGTCGTCATGCCAATCATTTCGATATGGCTTTACCTAAAGCTAATTCCAACCTTTGAACGTAATCTGCAAAAACTATTAAACACTAGCAAATCGAAAAAAGAAAAGAACAATCGACTTAAGACGCTTTTATTAACAATCATTTGTAGAACAAATGAAGAAAGAGCTTTTTACCGCTTCGCCTCCCTTATGATGAAACAGGAGCGAGAGTTTAAACTGAAAGTATATCCATCTTTAGGATTTTCGTTTGTTATTCCATTTATTTTTATGTTTTCTTTTTCAAGGAACGAAGCTACTGATTATTCCGTTAGCATGGGCTATTTAAATATTTATTTCAGCATGCTAATTATTCCGACAGCTGTGCTTTTGCTTGGGCATTCAGGAAAATATAAAGCCGCTTGGATCTATAAAGTCTTTCCAATGAAAGATTATACAAACTTAAAAAAAGGTAGCTTAAAAGCATTTTTGATTAAATTGTATATTCCATTGTATATTGTTCTGAGCATCATTTTCTGCTTCATTTATGGTACGAGAATTATCCCTGATTTACTGACTGTTTTAGTAGCAAGCTGCATGTACACAGTCATTTGTTACCTCGGTATAGGAAGTAAGATTCCTTTCACAAAGCCTTATAATGAAGTTGGCGATGCCCAGAGCTGGAAAACTCTTTTGTTGTTAATTCCATTAGGTATGCTGGCGGGGCTACACTATTTAATAGCTAGTCAGATTTCCTTTGGGTCAATTATTTATCTAATTGTGCTTATTATTATGAATTATATTATATGGAAACTAGTTTTTAAACGAACACAGTAATATTTAATGACCCTAAAAAATCCAGCAAGCTATACTAACCATCACTTTGCTTAGTGGATGCCCCTCCTAGCTACATTTTATGAACTATTATGTATAAATAACTTGGTCTAATCGGATCAAGTTATTTTTCATTAGCTTTTTTAACTTTCTCACTAGCTACAACAACAATTAAATGTAATACAGAGATAATTACAGCAATACTCGCACCGATATTATAAGCTTCTAAATTGTATAAATTTATAAATGTAATGCCTACATTATCTAAAGTGCTAAATAGATTGTCAGTTCCCCTTACACTAGCTTCAATTTTATCCAATAACCACAAAACAACAAAAATTCCAAGTAAGGTCACTAATGTAGAAATAAGAGCTTTTACAATAGATTTGCCCATAATTATCCTCCTCCTTTAAAAACATGCCATTAGATGTGTTCACAGAGCTACACTTATTTAATAGCTAGTCAATTAGGATGAAGCTGTTTTTGTTGGAGCCTATAAGTAAAAAATCGTATTAAAAAGCTTTTCTCTCATATATACGAATAGATAGTAGCCATGACCCAATATACAATATAACAATTGTAAAGATAGCTAAGAAATACATTTGCGTTTCTTGTAAAGTTAAAAACTTTTGTGTTAATTCCCTTAATGCATTATTTAAATTGGGGACTAACAAATTTTTCATTAATAGATAGATGCCAACTAAAGCACCTGCAAAAAACACTAAATACTGTCTTTTAAATTTATAAAACACAGGGAGCATGAATGAAATAGCGACCATAACAAGACCCATAATTAACAATATAGCTTTCCATGAAAACGACGCTTCTTTTCCATATAAGAGGAAACGCCCTCCGTAAGTAAGCATTATAAATAGTGATGTAAATATTAATACACCTACATACCTTGAAGATACAATTTCCTTTCTCGTATATGGAAGCGAATTGAGCAGAATATTAGCGTTATCTTTTTCATCGTAAGACAAAGCCGTATTAATAAATGTTAGACTATATACGACTACAATAAGAATTGGAGAAATATCTACCAATAAGTAAATTACTAAAGTAGCAATGTAAAATAAAAATACTTTCTTTTGTATTAAAATATCCTTAAATATAAGGTTAAACATACAGTTACCATCCTTTCTTCGTATAATACATAATATCTTCAAGCGTTGGTTTTTCCATAATAACAAAATCCCCAAATATGTTCGCCACACGATTTTTATCAGCTGTTAATGCTTCAAAGCCTACATTCGTTTTTCTGATTGAAATAAACTCTTGTTCCGTTTCTTTATCCAATAAATCCAGCTTCCCTTTGACAATGGCATATTCCTCTTCAATCTTATAAAATTCTTTCGTGAAAATATGCTCTCCATTATGTATAAAGGTAATATAGTCCGCAATACGATCTAAATCTGTTGTAATATGTGTCGAAAAGAAAATTGTTTTTTCCCCATCCTGCATTAACTCATGTAAAATGTTTAGTAACTCTCTACGAAATATCGGATCGAGTCCAGCAGTTGGCTCATCCATAATAATTAGTTCCGCATGGTGAGCTAGAGCAATGGCTAACGAAGCTTTCATCTTCATTCCCTTCGAAAAGTTCTTCATATTTTTATTCAATGGTAGTTCGAATTTTTCTACATAATAATGGAAAATTTTATCATCCCAGTTTTTATAGGCCGGTTTAATAATCTTTTTCATATCCTTTAACGTTACATTTTCATAAAAGACATTTTCATCATAGACAAAACCAATACGTTCTTTTATTTCTTTCTCATGTCCCTTATATTTCATACCAAATAATGAAACAGTACCACTATCTTGCTGTAATAAGTTCATAATCAACTTAATCGTTGTTGATTTACCTGCACCATTTCCTCCAATAAATCCCGTTACGTAGCCCTTTTTAACGTTAATCGAAAAATCTTTTACCTGAAATCCTTTAAAAGATTTATGAATATTCTGTAATTCAATGACATTTTCCATCATCCATCCTCCGTATACAATAATGTAAGCATTTCCTTGAGCGTCCGTTTCTTTCGCAAAATAAACGAACAGATAGAATAAGTCCGTATTTCTCGAAATCTCCCTAAAAATATTGTGTATACACTCTATATACAATATATACATATTGGATTTATTTTGCAAGTAATAAATTATTATTGAGCTCAAAAAAAAGAACATGAGACTGTTAAATTACAATCCCATGTTTTCAATTCTGAGTTATTTAGTTGATAAAACTGCCAATGATGGCCTTAATTAGCTTAGGAAACTATTTAATCGGAGCATTATTAATTGTTGATAATACTTCATTCACTTCAAAGATTTTCCCACGAATATTGGTAATACCGAAACTTGTTAATCGTTCTGAATGCATAACTAAATATTTTTCAGCATCTGTTTTAGTTTCAAATAAATAGATCCCACCAGATTCTTTCACCGCGGCATTCTCAGTCCAAATTTTCCAAATCATACCTGGCTCTTCGTTAATACTTTTTGCTAAATCAACGAATGCCTTAGACATTTCTTCGCCGAATGGGCCGTCCATTGTAAAATCAACTTGTAATAAATATTTCATGATTAAAACTCCCTTTTTGATTTTTTTATAACAATTAGTTTTATACAAAAATGACTTTTTTATTTATTTACAAAATAGGTTTCACCAAGTATTTCTTTTGCATCATAATCAGTTGGTGAAAGCTCGTTCTCCACAAATTTGTGAATGTCCTTTTGCTCAATGTCATACATAACTTCAATCTCTTTCGAAAAAAGAAGCTTTTCTTTCTCAAGTAAACTAAAAAGTGCTGGTTGTGATTTTGGCTGTAGTTCATCTAAATGAAGAACTTGTTTTAGCCCAGCAATATAGGATTCTAACGTTCGGCTACCGACAATTTTTACACCTTTATTTTCTTCGTTCAACATGATAATCGTTGGAAATCCTCTAACGCCTAGTTTTGAAGCTAGCGCAAAATCTTCACTTAATAATTGCTGTCCAATCGGTAGTTCGGCCTCTTTTATAACCTTTTCCCCATCAAGTCCGATATTATTAACGATTTCAATTAAAACAGATTTCTCTGCAATATTTTGATTAAATACGAAAACTGCTTCTCTTGCACGGCGTAAAAATATATTTGCTAAAACCTCATTTTGCTGTTGAATCACTTTAAAAACCTTAGATGGAGGATAGGAGGATTGAATGGGATTCTCAAGCCAAAGCGTACCATCAATCGGCATACGACTATGCTCACCAACCTCTCTCCAGTGTCCAGCCACATCTGATGGGCTTGATATACCATTAGATACATCAGCAAAGCCTGCCCATTTTTCTAGCAAACCGCCCATTACAGTATGGAAATTTACATAATGACCATATTGCTCTACAAAGCGACGAAGAACTGGCTCTAATGCCCAACAATGCGAGCAGATTGGATCTGTCACATAATATAAATCAATCGACTTCCGTTTCTGATCGAAATCAACCACCTGCATTTCGTTATCTTCTGAAACACCACATACACCCGTTTCTAAATCACAGATTAAATTATTATTGTTCATCATCCTACTCACCACTTTCATTTTAATTGCTTTATAATCGTATTTTAGTAAATAATAAAAATCATCTGTACCAATAGTTCTTTAGATTTGTCGTATATACAACACATCGAAGAAATTGATTAAAAAGTAGGAGTGATACAAAAAAATGACTCAATCAAAGACTGACCCTCGTGTTCTTCGTACTCGCAAATTAATTATGGATTCTTTTATTGAACTTTCAGGTCAAAAAGAGTTTAAGGATATTACTGTGAAGGATATTACGACAGAAGCTATGATTAATCGCGCAACATTCTATTATCACTTTCAAGATATATATGATCTATTGGAAAAAGTATTATCAGAAGTATTATTAGTTAATTTAAATTATAGTAATTTCGAAAACGGCGAACTCAATGAAGAATTGATTATTCAAATTTTCACAGCCATAACGACCTTTCAGAAATCTTTATCTAATCGTTGTCATAGAGGATACGAAGATACTATTTCTCGTATTATTAGGGAACATCTCGAAATCGTTTTTTACAAGATGTTATTAAAACAACATAATACGAAAGAGGATGCAGCACTAAAAACTACCGCTGTCATACTAAGCTGGGGAATTTACGGTGCTTCTATGGAATGGAGAAAAAATAGTATGGATATATCCCCAGAGGAATTTATTAAATTGTCAATTCCTTATATACTATCTGGGATTACATTAGATTCCAAAAACTAGGGGTTTTCATATCACATAAAAGTAGAGCATGTTTTGAAAGGATGGTTCAAAACATGCTCTGAAGATTTAACGATTTAAACTTTCTATATATTTCTCTGATTCATCAGCTATTCGCTTAAATTCAATATCATGAATATAGTGCGAGCAATCTAATTTTATTAATGTGCCGTCTTTATGCTTATTGATGAACTTCTTTTGAAATTCATTCCACTCATCCTCATTCCAACCTGTCCCTTGACCGTTTGAAGAGAACAAAAGCATAGGTACTTTTGGTATTCCTGCTGCTCCTACTTTTTCAGCATTTGCCTGAATATGCTTTACTTCATTCATCATATTTTTAGTTGCCGTTCTACGATAAAAAATCACTTTATACAGTTCTTTTTCTTCATCTGTCAAAGTCCCATATTCTATAGCCTAACTTTCAGACAGGCCCGAAATCCATCTAGTAAAACCAATATTAGCAGTAAAGGCACTTAAATGAACCAGAGGCATATTTATATCATAATCTTTATATGCAACAGGAACAGCCATATCCAATCCTATAATTGCTTTACTTCATTCCGGTAGACTTGAGCCCAATACAATGCTTCAATACCAGACATAAATACAAGCGTATAATCTCCATCTCTTTCTAGGTACACATGCATCTTATGACCATTCACTTCTACCCTTTTCCCTGTTGGCGTAAATAATTGATCTTCCTTTGATAAATCGTTTTGATGAATAATATAACTTGTCACAATGATTGAAAAAAGTATCCAGATTCGTTTAAACTGTATTTCAACCACCTCTCACAAGATTTTTACTATTCACCAAAAACAAATTAATAATTTCCGCCAACAACATTTGTATAGCTTTTAGAGTTCCAACATGTAATCGATAAACCGCATCTTTTGGCCATTCATTTCGAACTCATCACTACTTATACACACTTGTTTAAAACCGTTTTTTTCAAGAACCTTTTGAGATGCAATATTATTTGTTGTTGTTTTTGCTTTAATCGTTTTAACACTAATTTCTGTTTCTAATAGTAGTTTTAAAGCTTTGGCCCCTATCCCCTTCCCACCATATTCTTCACCTACTCTATAACCAACCTCCGCTACATCATTCATTATATCTATATCCACTAAATTAATTCTTCCAACAATATTGCTTGAGTTACCCCTTATTAAGTAGAATTTCGATTTCTCTTCTTCTTGTTCAGCTAAAAGTTCTCTATGTCTTATTTTAAACGCTTCAAACTTATAATAATCTTCCCCACGACTAGGTACCATTTGTTCAAAAAATAGTCTATTATCTGTTTCAAACTGATACAATTCTTCTGCGTCACGTTCTTGTAAGCTATTAATTGATATTTCCAATCTAACCCATCCCCTCGTTCTTTAAAATAAGTCACAAAATCAATATTTGAAAACAAACCGTTTGCGGTATCATATTGGAATTGAAATAAAGAAAATATACAAACCTTTCTTTCTAGCATATATACGTATGACTACTAAGAAAAATCATCCTTCTAAATCTTTCAATCGTCTCCGAATAGTAGCTTCTGAAACGCTAAGTAATCGTGCAATCTCTCTATTACTTTTCCCAGCATCCTTTAAGTGCAACAACTTCAACTCGTTTACGGCAACTTTAGGCCGTCCATTTGAATTTCCTCCTCGCCTTTAGATATAGACTTATCACTTACATCCAAGATCTCAGCTAGTTCTTGTTGAGTGATTCCTTTTTCTTCTCGGTATCTTTTTAGTTTTAAACTTAAAATATTTTTCTCCATTTTATCCCCTCCAATTACCAGAATTTATGATTATTATTACATATCAGAATTTCTATTTACAGGAATTTTAGAAAATAGAAAAAAATAGAACACTAAGTAAAAATGCGACAAAACTCATTAAATAGGTTTTTGTCGCATTTTTTCAAAGCCCGTATAACAATCCGTTTCATAAATATATTCTATAAATATCACAAAGCATAATCATCATCATTTCCATATCACATCTTCGAGATTATTATGATCCAATACACTTTTTTCATTGGAAACTCATCTGAGATTACCATATAACTTATATATTCTTCTTCGAAAACTCGGTATTCAACAAACTATAGATCAACATATCTTTACATTTTCCTGTAACGCTATGGCATTCAAACTGTCTTAAGCAGCCTTCTTCCTTAAAGTTGAATTTCGACAATAACTGCTTTGAAGCTATATTTTCTTCCGTGACAATTGCCTGTATTCTTACTAAACCTAACTGATTAAATCCTATTGATAATACTTCTTTAACAGCTTCAGACATAATGCCACGATGCCAATATTCTTCAGATAATTCATAGCCTAGTTCAGCTCGTTTGCCTGCAAATTCACTCAAGAAAATGGTACCAATAACTTCATCCGTTTCTTTGTTAGCGATAGCAAAACGAATAATCCAACCTTTATCATAGCCTTCGTTCCAAAAATGAATTACTTCATAACTTCTTTCTAAAGTCTCTGGTCCGTTCCAATCAAGATAACGATATACATTTTCATTTGAATAATAATTGAATAGCGCAGGAGCATCCTCCAACTTCAACTTTCTTAATATAATCCGTTCAGTTTGTACTGTTGGAAAAGAGGTTCCTAATAGTTCGGTAAAGTTCATTTTTTTCTCCCCTTTGTTTAAATGAATATCAAAATAAACTAAAGATGAAAGTTCAAAAGAAGCTGATTAAATTATACCCCGCCCTAGATTGACTAAAAAAACCTCATATATATTTCCTAAAAGAAAATAAGCCAATGTGGTCAAAACCACACTGGCTAATTCTATTCTATTCTTCTTCTTTTCTCTTTTAGTACAATTCTTTGAATACTCTTTGAAGACAAATAATATTTTTTACCTAAAGTAACCGTGTCCGCTCCCGACAGATAATCGTTATAAATATTAAAATCTCTTACATCTAATTCTTTTCTTGTCGCAGTATTGGATCCCCAGTCCTTCTTATGTTCTGCTCTCCGCGGTATATAAATATATTCACCATCAACATATTCTTGTATTAACTCTAATAACTCAGCTGGTAGAATATGCTTTGCCTTTTTATAGCTCATATTTGCACTCCTAAATGTTAATATTTCTTAGGAAGAGCAAAGGCTATTTTATTTATCTTATATTGCAATAGCCTTTGCTATGCAAAAAAGTATACCTTCTCATCAAACAATCCCCCTTATATCCCTGTAATTCCAACCCATATTATACCATATAAGATTCATCACCAAAACGTGTGGTTGATTTCCGTTACGGCCGGGCGCTTTGTTATTGCTGTCGTTTCGCTTTCGTACAGAGCAAAGCTTCCTGGGGGTGTCCGATGAGCCGCTTGGGGCAACAGGATGTTGGTCACGAAGGCGTTATCATAGGACGGGATGCTTTTAGCCTTCGTTCCTCTAAATCGCTAATCCCCAAGGAGTCGCCCAGCGTAACGACGAAGATCAACTTATGTTCATAGCATACGTTTTTACTAATGTCGTCCACACCTTTCGGTAATGAGCCCCATATTACCAAAAATACAAAGAGGTTTTATAGATTCATGTTCGCTTTATTATTGATAAACAAATGAAAAAGTACATTAGCGATATAGCTGCTAATGTACTTCTAAATATTTAAATTTTATCTATCATTCTTTACTTATTAATTTTATTTTTTCGTAGCCTTTTATATTTAAGCTTAATTGTTTTTCTTTATTCCAAATACTATAAGGGTAAACTAAATTAACAACGTTTTTTCCATCTTTCCTTTCTATATTGGCTCCTCGTGCATAAAAGGACTGTCCCTTTTCATTTGTTAATGCCCATTCAAACAATTGATTTTCATCCTCGTAAATATCTGCATCGACCGTTAAAGATACATGCATAGAGCCATTCGTAAGAGTTGCTGATTGAAGTTGAATGCCCTCAACAAATTTTTCCGCTTCAAATGATTGTGTTACAACATTCATTGGTGTCAATGTAAATGGCCATTCTCCATTAATAGTGACAAGCCCTTTCTTCTCTGTATAGAAATGAATGGTTTCAATGACTAATTGGGCGTTATCTAAGGATGGCCATGCTATTTCTTTAGATTCTAATAAAATTTCTACTATTATAGATTGATCGTTATCTTTTAGCGTATTCATGTATGGGCTTACCGAAATGGCTGTTGGAGCGAGAGGTTTTGAATCTGACACGTGGGAGTTAATTTCTTTCCCTGCCGAATCATACATACGATATTCAATGTCTACGTTATAAATATCTTTTATATCCATATTTCTCGGCAAAATTCCCAGTTGAAGTCCTACACGATAAGCATCAGCAAATGTATTTTCAAGTGTAACCGTAATATCTTGTGAATCTTGTGATACCCCAACATATTGTACTGCACCATTTTGACTAGCAAGTTCAATCCCAGCATCCTCCTGGAAACCTAGGAACGCTTTTAGTTTAGCTATTGCTGTATCATTAGACAAAATCACACTCGATGCGAACACTATACATGCAGCCGCAGCTGAGATAGGCTTCAACCAACGTTTTTTTGTCTTTTTCTTTGATGTAGAGCGAATCTCTGTATAGGAACGATCAAAAGCTTTTTGCACAATATCCGGTATTTCTTGTTCTTTATTCATTTCCTCATGTAAACGTTCGTCTAATGATTTTTTCATAGTAATGCTGCCTCCTCAACATAATAATTATTTTTCAGATATTGCTTCGCTCTAGAAATCCTCGACTTAATCGTCCCTTCTGATTCATGAAGAAATTCGCTAATTTCTTTTGTCGAGAGTCCACTTACATAATAAAGCGTTAAAGCAATGCGATAGTGCTCATCTAAACTCTCTAAAGCTTCATCGAACTCAAGTGAAATTTGATCTTGGTGTCGTAGTTCATGTAATGTCGTCACATCCAGTGGTACAGTACGCTGATCCTGCTTCATAAAGCGATAACAGTTATTTAGAAGAATTCGACAAATCCATGTATTAAAATATTTCGCTTCTTTTAGAGAATCTATTTTTTCAAACGCTGTCAGAATCGTATCTTGTAGAAGGTCTGCAATATCCTCATCTTTCAAACCAAGTCGTTTTGCTGTCCGATAAAGTGTCATTTCGTATTGACGGATTAATTGTATAAACGCTTCTCCATCGCCCTTCTTTGCTTTTTTTACAAGAAACTCAGATTCCATGTCATCACCTCTTTTTTCTCTTACATACCGTTAGAGCATTTTAATTGATAGTTAGTTGCATGATTTATTAATTTATTACTCTAACTGTTCACTCTCTAGGTATTTTCGATCTGTTCAAAGCTTCATAGAATTGTCGAAAATCCAAAGGACTTTTATACCTCACTTTGCTACAAACTAAGTAGCAAGTCTCGCAATCCGTTATTGACATTCCTGTTTTATTACATAATACTATACTTAAATTTCGAGTTTTTTTAGGTATAAAGTTCCGAAAACTCTGAGGGGGACCTATATGAAAAACAAAAGCATTAAAAGACGATTATTGTTTTTTACATTAAGTTTGCTGTTATTGTCATCTGTAGTTAATTCCGTATTAGGTGTATGGGTTGTTGGTAAAAATAGTAAAGAAGTTTTAATTGAGAAGGCCAATGAACAAGTCTATGAAATCGCAAAGCAAGCAGAAACTATATTAAATTCCGAGAGTGATCCCATCTCATCTTTACAAGATTTTGTGGAGTTAAAAGCACAACAAGATAATGTGACCTATGCCATTGTCATTGATACCAATGTAAAAGCAGTGGCGCATAGTGATAAGGGAAAATTAGGGAAATCATATGAGGATGCATACACAATCGACGGTGCTAAACACGGGAAAAAGCAATTCACAAGATGGTATGCCGAAGTTCAAGGTATATGGACATATGACATCATGGAGCCTATCTATAAAGATGGTGAGCTTTATGGAGTAATTGATATCGGGGTGCCTGAAAGCGGTATTCAATCTATTACAAACTCTGTACTAAGCTATCAGATTATTACAGGCATAGTGAGTTTTATCATTATAGGTGCTTTAATGTGGTGGATTATCGGTCGCATCGTTGCTGCCATTAAGAACCTTGAAAATGTCATTCATCAAACTACTAGCCTAGACTTTACCGAAAATCAAGAATTAGAGAAGCTATTAAATCATCAAGATGAAATTGGTCTTATGGCAAAAGGCATCTCTAGCATGCGTTCTGCATTAAAGAATGTTACAGTCAATATACATAATACTAGTTCTGAGTTATCAGATTCCTCTAAGATTCTTATTCAAATAGCAGAAGATACTGTACGTACGACTGATGAAATTAGTTCAGCCATTAATGAAATGGCAAAAGCTACAGAGGAGCAGGCTCATGATACAGAGAAAAGTGCAGAACAATTAAATCAACTATCTGGAAATATTGATCGTGTTATTGAGCACACAGAGAAGATTGCTTCCATGACAGAGGATATTGATCATTTAAGTAATGAAGGTGTAGAAACTGTTAACCAACTCTCTGTTTGGTCAGAGAAGAATCGTGAATCTTCACAACAGGTAAGTAAAATCGTTCAAGAAGTAGATAAAACTTCATCTGATATATCAAGTATTGTCAATACAATTACAGATATCGCAACTCAAACTAATTTATTAGCTCTAAATGCATCCATTGAGTCAGCTCGCGTGGGCGAAGCAGGGAAAGGTTTCGCAGTTGTTGCTGATGAAATTCGAAAATTATCGGAACAGACATCTAATGCTACTGAAGATATTAAGAATAAAATCTCTGCAATTCAGGATATTTCTAAAAGTGCTGTGCAGGAAATTAGTACAAGCCTTAGCATTGTCGAACAAAATGCAAAAGCTACAAAGGATACTAGTGAGATCTTTAATACAATAAAAATTGCTCTAGATCAAACGAGTGAAGTGGCACAAGAGGTGAAACATTTATCTCATGAGATGGATGAGCGTAAGGAGCAAATCATTAGTGCCGTACAAAATATATCTGCTTCTGCAGTAGAAACTTCTGCTGGAACAGAACAAGTTTCTGCTTCCGCAAATGAACAGCTTAAAAGCATCGAGACTGTCTCTGAAAAAGCTAAAGACCTAAATACTATTGCTGATGCTTTAAGAGACGAAATGAAAAAATTCACTATTTAATATAAAAAAGCTGATTCATAATGATCTGACCCAAAAAAGTTAGACATATTTAGTTAAGCAACTTCTAAGACCTGAGTTCGGTACTCCACCGGGCTTAGGTCTTTTAATTTTTCTTTCATT
>Ga0209676_1000830_pt1 | contig 40120 bp, 31 predicted proteins | sample AraplaCvi_mLB_r2_FD_184282 | JGI IMG/M metagenome (GOLD analysis project Ga0209676, IMG submission 184282) | Arabidopsis root microbial communities from North Carolina, USA - plate scrape MF_Cvi_mLB_r2 (SPAdes) (version 2) | ecosystem: Host-associated > Plants > Roots > Endosphere | place: USA... | reverse complement strand
CCGTTCAGCTCGTCCTTTCGGACCGCCCCGGGCGACCGGGCCGCGCATCTTACAGCACCTTCGAAGTTCGTCAACCGCCCTTCAAAATCCGCTGCTTCAACCGCGTCCCGCGTCGGCGTTTCACCTCAGCGGGCCGCGCATCTTACAGGAGCTTCGAAGTTCGTCAACCGCCCTTCAAAACCGCTGTTTCGACCGCGCCCCGCTTCGATGTTTCACCTCGACGGGGCGCGCATTTTGCACAGGCGCGCGGACTTTGTGAAGGGGGTAGTTCGAAGTTTTTCTGTTGACTCGCGCAGGGTGCTGCCGGATGGTCCGCTTCTCTTCCTTCGCGCCACCCAGGAGCCACGCATGACCGCCTTTCGACTGTTGTTCCTCTGCTGCGGGCTGGCGCTTTCCGGCTGCGCCACCGGCGCCGACACCTGGGTCGAACTGGGCGGGCAGCGCTATGCCGTGGAAGTGGCCGACAACGAGGCCGAGCGCGAGCGCGGGCTGATGTTCCGCGACGAGATGGCCCAGGATCACGGAATGCTGTTCATCCACGAGCGTCAGGAACCGCTCGCCTACTGGATGAAGAACACGAAGATCCCGCTGGACATCCTCTACTTCGATTCCGGGCGGAAGCTGGTGTCGCAGCAGCGGGACGTGCCGCCCTGCTCGCTCGGCGATCGCTGCCCGCCGTATCCCAGCGACGTGCCGGCGCTCTACGTGCTCGAACTCAATGCCGGCGAAGCGGCACGACTGAAGCTGGCCGAAGGCGCCGAGCTGACCTTCAGCCCGGCCATCGGCAAGCCCTGAGCCGCCCGGGAAGCCGCTTTCAGAGCGGCATCATCTCGAAATCGTCCTTGGTGACGCCGCAATCCGGGCACGTCCACGTGTCCGGCACGTCCTCCCAGCGGGTGCCGGGGGCGATGCCCTCTTCCGGCAGGCCCTGGGCTTCGTCGTAGATGAAGCCGCAGACGACGCACATCCAGGTGCGGAACGTGGTGGTCGCGGCGGTCTCGGACATGGGCGGATAATGCGTGCTTTGCGGAACGCGCATTGTCCCACCGCGTCCGCGCACACGGAAGCTTCCCGCATGAATCCGCCCCGGCCGCCACGCGGCCTCTATGCCATCACGCCGGACGAACCCGACACTTCGCGCCTGCTGGCGCGGGTGGAAACGGTCCTCGCCGCCGGCGGCACATGGCTGCAGTACCGCAACAAGGTCGCCGAGGCGGCCCTGCGGGAAACCCAGGCCCGTCGATTGCTGCCCTTGTGCCGTCGATACGGCGTTCCGCTGATCGTGAACGACGACTGGCGCCTCGCGGCCGCTATCGGTGCCGACGGCGCGCATCTGGGCGAGGACGATGGCCAACTCGCCGCGGCGCGCGACGCGCTGGGCGAAACCGCGATCATCGGCGCCTCGTGCTACGACGATCTCGCGCTCGCGCGCCAGGCCGCCGCTTCCGGTGCCAGCTACATCGCATTCGGCGCGTTCTTCCCTTCGCCGACCAAACCCAACGCGCGGCGCGCGACGCCCGACCTGCTGCGAGGCAGCGCCTCGCTGCGCTTGCCGCGCGTGGCGATCGGCGGAATCACGCCGGGCAATGCGCGGCCTCTGGTCGACGCGGGCGCCGATCTGCTGGCCGTTATTTCCGGCGTATTCGACGCGCCCGATCCGGCCGCAGCCGTACGCGCCTATCTCGCCAGTTTCGAAGCGCCCGCCGCGCACTCTTCCCTTCCGACGGACACCACTACCCCATGAACCACGAACGATCGCACGCCCTGTTTTCCCGTGCCCGCGAACTCATCCCCGGCGGCGTGAACTCGCCGGTGCGCGCATTCAAGTCGGTTGGTGGCGAACCGTTCTTCGCGCAGAGCGCGCAGGGTGCCTACATCGTCGACGTCGATGGCAACCGCTACGTCGATTACGTCGGCTCGTGGGGCCCGATGATCGCCGGACACGCGCATCCGCAGGTGCTCGCCGCGGTGGCCCAAACGATGGGCAACGGCCTGAGCTTCGGCGTGCCCAACCCGCTGGAAGTAACGATGGCCGAGCGCATCGCGCAGATCGTGCCCAGCTGCGAGATGGTGCGCATGGTCAATTCGGGCACCGAAGCCACGCTTTCGGCGATCCGCGTCGCACGTGGCGCCACCGGGCGCAGCCGAATCGTGAAGTTCGAAGGCTGCTACCACGGCCACGGCGACAGCTTCCTGGTGAAGGCCGGCAGCGGCGTGATGACGCTCGGCCTGCCGAATTCGCCGGGCGTGCCGTCGGCGCTGGCCGATCTGACTTCGACGATTCCGTACAACGATTTCGATGCCGCCACAAAGCTGTTCGACGACGTGGGCAGCGAGATCGCCGGCCTCATCATCGAACCCATCGTCGGCAACGCGAACTGCATCCTGCCGCGCGATGGCTACCTGCAGCACCTGCGCGAGCTGTGCACCAGGCACGGCGCGCTGCTGATCTTCGACGAAGTGATGACCGGTTTCCGCGTCGCGCTGGGTGGCGCGCAGGCGCGTTACGGCATCACGCCGGACCTGTCGACGTTCGGCAAAATCATCGGCGGCGGCATGCCGGTCGGCGCTTACGGCGGGCGTCGCGATCTCATGGAACAGGTCGCGCCGAGCGGCCCGATCTACCAGGCCGGCACGCTCAGCGGCAACCCGGTCGCGATGGCCGCTGGCCTGGCGACGCTGGACCTGATCCAGGTGCCGGGTTTTCACACCGACCTGGAGCGCCGCACGCACGTGCTGTGCGATGGTCTGGAAGCCGCCGCGCGTGAGGCCGGCATCGCGTTCACCACCACGCGCGCGCCGGGCATGTTCGGCCTGTATTTCCGCGAAGGTCCGGTAGAAACGTTCGAGGACGCGAAGGCGTCGGACACCGCGCGCTTCAACCGTTTCTTCCACGCGATGCTGGGCCGCGGCGTGTACCTGGCGCCGTCGGCGTTCGAGGCCGGTTTCGTGTCCAGCGCGCATGGGGACAAGGAAATCGCCCATACCGTCGAGGCCGCGCGCGCGTCCTTCGCCGAAATCGCCTGACGCTTGCGAAAATCCCCGCGAAAGCGGGGATTTTCTTCTTCCGGTGCTGGCGCTTGGATCAACCCGCGTTGGCGACGAACGCACGCAGCGCCAGACGCAGGCGCTGCAAACCATCGGCGATGTCCGCGTCGCCGATGTTCAGCGCGGGCACGAAGCGCAGGACGTCGGGGCCGGCCTGGAGCAACAGCAGGCCGTGGTCGCAGGCGATGTCCAGGATCGCACCGGCCTTGCCCGCATGCGCTTCACGCAGTTGCGCGCCGAGCATCAGGCCCATGCCGCGGATTTCCGAGAACAGGCCCAGTTCCGCGTCGATTTCAGCCAGTGCATCGCGAATCGCCAGCGACTGGCGCGTGACATTGGCCAGCAGCTGCGGCGATGAAATTTCCGCCAATGCCGCGCGCGCGACCGCAGCCGCGAGCGGGTTGCCACCGAAGGTCGTGCCATGCGCGCCGAACTGCATCGTTTCGGCGGCCTTCTCGCCCACGAGCATCGCGCCGATCGGGAAACCGCTGCCCAAGGCCTTCGCCAAGGTCACCACGTCGGGCGTGACGCCGTACGCGTGGCACGCGAACAGGTGGCCGGTGCGTCCCATGCCGCACTGGATTTCGTCGAGCATCAGCAACGCGCCGAAGCGGTCGCACAGCGCGCGCAGGCCGAGCAGGAACTCGGCCGTCGCCGGCGTCACGCCACCTTCGCCCTGCACCGGCTCGACCAGCACCGCGCATACGTTGCCGGACGCCATCGCGGCTTCGGCCGCCGCGAGGTCATTGAAGTCGCTGTAGACGAAACCCGGCGGCAGTGGCTCGAACCCTTCGTGGTACTTCGGCTGCGCGCCGGCGGTGACGGCGGCGAGCGTGCGGCCGTGGAAACTGCCGCGGAACGTGAGGATGCCGCGCTGCGCGGGTGCGCGTCCCCGTGATGCGGCCCACTTGCGCGCGAGCTTGATCGCCGCTTCATTCGCTTCCGCGCCGGAGTTGCAGAAGAACACGCGCTGGGCGAAGCGCGAGGCCGTGACCAGCTCCTCCGCCAGCCGCAGCGGCGGCTCGCTGACGAACACGTTGCTGGTGTGCCAGAGCTTTCCGGCCTGTTCGGTCAGTGCGGCGACCAGCGGCGGATGCGCATGGCCGAGCGCGTTCACGGCGATGCCGGCGCCGAAATCGACGTACTCGCGACCGTCGCGATCCCATACGCGCGCGCCGCGGCCGTGGTCGAGCACGATCCGGCGCGGCCGGTAGACCGGCAGGTAATAGCGTTCGGAGAGCGAGAACAGGTCGGACGACGAGGCGGTCATGGCGATGGGATGGGGACGGAAGACGACATTGTCGCCGATCCGGGCGCCCAGGCGCGCGGATTGGCGCGGTCTGCACGAGCCCCTTCGCACAATCCCCGCAGGAGGACGCCCATGCCCTTGCCGATGGACCCCCAGCTCCAGCCGGCCGCCGAGTCGGGCTGGCGGCGCCGCTGGTTCGACATCGTGTTCCGGCACGACACGCGGCGTTCGCGCAACTTCGACCTGTGGCTGATCGTCGCGATCCTGGTCAGCGTGCTGGTCATCATGCTCGACAGCGTGGCGCGCATCCATGCGCGGTACGCGGGGTTGCTGTACGTGCTGGAGTGGGGCTTCACCCTGCTGTTCACCGCCGAATACGTGCTGCGCCTGGCGGTGCTGCGCAACCCGTGGCGCTACGCGATCAGCCTTTGGGGCCTGGTGGACCTGGCCTCGATCCTGCCGACATACCTCTCGCTGGTGTTGCCCGGGAGCCAGAGCCTGCTGGCGCTGCGCATCCTGCGCATGCTGCGGTTGTTCCGCATCCTCAAGCTCACCAATTACGTCGAGGAAGGCGGCGTGCTGATAGGCGCGTTGTGGCGCAGCCGCCGCAAGATCTTCGTCTTCGTGTGCGCGGTGCTGACCATCACCGTGATCTTCGGCGCGCTGATGTACGTGGTCGAAGGGCCCGAGCACGGCTTCGCCAGCATCCCCACCAGCATGTACTGGGCAGTGGTGACGATGGCGACGGTCGGCTTCGGCGACATCGCGCCGCAGACGACGCTCGGGCGCTTCCTCACCTCGCTGCTGATCCTGATCGGCTACAGCATCATCGCCGTGCCCACCGGCATCTACACGGCCGAACTGGCCAGCAGCCTGCGTGAAGCCAGCGGCGACGCGCGCCACCTCGACCGCCGCGGCTGCGACCAGTGCGGGCTGGAAGGCCACGATCCGGCCGCGCACTTCTGCCGGCATTGCGGCACCGCTTTGCCATCGGCGACCGGATGACGCGCGCGATCAGTGCGGTTTGCGCGCCAGCTGCGATTCGGTGAGGAACAGGTCCGGCAGCAGGTGCTGCGCGTCCGGATCGACGGAATAGCCGCTGAAATCGGTGATGCCGGCGGCGAACAGCACGTCGTCGTCGATCAGGAAATGGCCGAAGTAGTCGTCCGAAGGCCGTGCCAGCACGATGTGCGCCGCGTCGGCGACGATCTCCGGCGTGCGGCACAATTCCGGGCGGACGCCGGGGATCATGTTGATCGCATCGGTGGCGATCACCGTGCGCGGCCACAGCGCGTTGACGGCGACGCCCTGCGGGCCGAATTCCGCGGCGAGGCCCAGCGTGACGAAGCTCATGCCCATCTTCGCCAGCGTGTAGGCGGTGTGCGGCGCCCACCACTTCGGGTCGAGGTTGAGCGGCGGCGCGAGCGACAGGATGTGCGGATCGGCGGCCTTGAGCAGGTGCGGCAGGCACGCCTGCGAACACAGGAACGTGCCGCGCGCGTTGACTTCCTGCATCAGATCGTAGCGCTTCATCGGCGTGTCGAGCGTGCCGCGCAGCCAGATCGCGCTGGCATTGTTGACCAGGATGTCGATGCCGCCGAACGCCTCGACCGTCGCGGCGACGGCGGCGCGCACCTGGTCTTCCTCGCGGATGTCGCACTGGATCGCCAGTGCCTTGCCGCCGGCGGCGATCACTTCCTCGGCGACGGTATGGATCGTGCCGGGCAGCTTGGGATTGGGCACCGCCGACTTGGCGACGATCGCGACGTTGGCGCCGTCGCGCGCGGCGCGCAGGGCAATGGCGCGGCCGATGCCTCGCGAGGCGCCGGTGATGAAGAGGGTCTTGCCGGACAGGGTGCGCATGGCGCGTGCTCCTAACGTAGGGCGCGCCATCGCGGCGCGCTGCCAGATGCCCCGATTATGGCCGGTCGGTCACGGCTTGGGTCCTTGGCCTTCGTTGTCTTCCCATTTCAGCAGGCGCCGCGTTACGAAGCGGTAGACCGGTTTTCCGGTGGCGAACCAGGCCTCGCGCAGCCACGAATGGCGCTTGAGCACGCGACGTTCCACCGGCGTCAGCGCCTGCGGGCAATACGTGCGTTTGTGCTTGAGCAGATGGCGCAGGTCCTCGCGCGCGAGCAGCCGCATCCAGCGCGAACGCGCGTTGCCGCGCGTGGCGAGCTGGAAGTCGATGATCCCCGGCCGGCCGTCGTCGAGCACGAGCCAGTTGGCTTCCTTCGCAAGGTCGTTGTGCGCCAGTCCGCGTCGATGCAGCTGCTGCAACAGGCGACGCGCGCGCCGGAAGTAGGCGACGTCGCCATGCGGCGGGCGCAGGTACATCGCGGCGCCGTCCATGTAGCTGCGATCCAGGCAACGCCCGTCCCAGCGCAACAGCTGCGGCACGTCCGCAAGGCCGACGACCTGCTGCAGCCCGCGGGCCTCGCGTCGCGCCAGCCACCACGCCGGAACGCGCAGCCACAGCGGCACGTGGCGAAGGTCGCGACGCACGAACAGGCCGTGGCCGTCACGCATCAGCGCGATGCGGCCGAAGCTGTCGGCCTTGAGGGCCTGGACTTCGAGGGCGGCGTCGGAGGAGGTGGACATCACGTCAGTGTACGGAATCGCCATTGCCGGCGAATCCGGATGCGATCCCGCCATCGCCGGCCAGTCGTCACCGTGACTGACGCCATCGCGCCGTCATCGACGCGCTGCCTATAATCGCCCGATGGAACCGGCCTGGATCGAAAGCGCGACCGCATGGATCGCCGCAAACCCCGTCGCCGCCGGCGCCGCCATCTTCCTCATCGCCTTCTGCGATGCCGTGGTGCTGCTGGGTATCGTCGTGCCGGCGTTGCCGTTGCTGTTCGCGGTCGGGGCGCTGGTGGGCCTGGGCCACATCAGCGGACCGTACGCCCTGGCGTGCGCGACGCTGGGCGCCTTCATCGGCGATGGACTGAGCTACTGGATCGGCTACCGCTGGGGCCCGCAGCTGCGCTCGCGCTGGCCGTTCTCCCGTTACCCGCAATGGCTGGACCGGGGCGAAGCGATGTTCCGCCGCCATGGGGTGAAGAGCATCTTCATCGCCCGCTTCGTCGGCGCGGTGCGCCCGTTCGTGCCGGCCATCGCCGGCATGTTGCACATGCCCGTGCGGCGCTACGCCGTTCCCAGCCTCGTGGCCTGCATCGCCTGGTCGGCGCTGTTCCTCGCGCCGGGCTGGGTGCTGGGGCGTTCCTACGATGCGGTGGCGGCGGTCGCCGACCGGCTCGCGCTCGTGCTCGGCGCGCTGGTGGTGGCCATCGCGCTGGTGTGGGCGGTGGTGCTGTACACGTGGCGATGGTTCGCAGACCACGCCGACACGCTGCTCGCCCGCGCCCTGCGCTGGACGCGCCAGCATCCGCGCCTGGGTCCGTATGCGGCGGCGCTGATCGACCCGAACCGGCCTGAATCCCCTTCGCTGCTGATGCTGGCCGTGTGCCTGCTGGCGATCAGCTGGGCCTGGTTCACCCTGCTGGCCACGCTGCTCGCCAGCGGCGGACCGCTCGCGCTTGACCACACGATCCACGAATTCATGTGGAGCCTGCGCAACCCGCTGGCCGATCGCCTGATGGCGGCGCTGGCCTGCATCGGCGATGCCTCGGTGCTGGGCCCGGCGGCGCTGGTCGCACTGGCCTACCTGCTGTGGCGCAAGCGCTGGATGGCGGCGGCGCATTTCGCCGCGGCGATCGTGTTCGGCCTGGTGTTCACTTCCCTGCTGGAGGCGGCCATCGACATGCCGCGTCCGCCCACGGCCCCTGCCGGCTTCGGCTTCCCGTCCGTCTCGGTGACGATGTGCACCATCGTGCTGGGCTTCTTCGCAGTGCTCATCGCGCGCGAGCTGCCCGGCCGCAAGCGCGTGTGGCCGTACCTGCTGGCAGGCGTGATCACCACCATGGTGGCCTTCGCGCGCCTGTACCTGGGTGCGCATTGGCCCAGCGACCTCGTCGGCGGCACGCTGTTCGGCGTGCTGTGGCTGCTGGCGCTGGGCATCGCGTATCGCCGGCACGTGCAGCGCTCGTTCTGGATGCGCCCGCTGGCTTGGCTGTTCTACGGCACCTTCGCCATCGCCGCGCTGTGGCATGCGCCGCGTACCGCCGACACGCTGCTGGCGCGGTTCGCCGCGGCGACGCCGACGTTGGTGATGGATGGCGACAAGTGGTGGCGCGAGGGGTGGAGCGAGCTTCCCGCACAACGCAACGAGCGCGACCAGCGCCGCCGCTGGCCGCTGGACCTGCAGGTCGCCGGCCCACTGGATCCGCTACGCGTACGCCTGGAAGCGCGCGGCTGGCACGTGCAACCGCAGGCGGACTGGATCGCCACGCTCGGCCTGCTCGACGACGACGCGGCCGCGAGCGCCCAGCCCGTGCTGCCGGCCACGCTCGACGCGCAGGCCGAAACGCTGCTGATGGTGCATCCGGGCGCACGCGAGGACGAGGAGTTCGTGCTGCGCCTGTGGCGCGCCCCGGTACGCCTGGACGACGGCACGCCGCTGTGGATCGGCACCAGCCAGACGCTGCGCCTGAACAAGCCGCTGGCCGTGGCCTCGCTGTGGTTGCCGGTCAGCGACGATGGCCGCGCGCATGCGCTGGTGCGCGAGGCGCTGGCGGACCTGGATACCGCGGAAAGCCCGCACCCGCATGGCGGCACGCCGGTGCTGCGCATCCGCACCGCGACTGCGGCGTCAGGGCAGTAGCGCGAGCAGGCGATCCAGCCGCGTGTGCGGGTCGTCGGTCTGGAGCAGCACCTGCCGCTGCGCGTTCTCCAGCGGCAGCAGCTCGGCCAGGCGCCAGCCGACCCAAGCCGCATCGTCGAAGCGCGATTGCGGCGCCTTGGCGAATTCACCGCCGACCTGCTCCACGATCTGCTCCAGCAGCTTGCCGAGCAGGCCGTGTTCCGGTCGCAGCGGATCGTCCGGGTCCGGATCGCACCAGCTCACGTCCGCCATCTGCAGGCCGTTGTCGCGAACGCGCACGCGCTGCGCATGGAAGCGGCGCTTGCCGCGCACCTGCAACGTGAGCAGGCCGTCCTCGCCACGACCGAAATCCTCGATGACCGCCTCGGTTCCGTACGCGGCGGCGCTCGCCGGCGCGCCGGCCTCCTCGCCGTCGATGATCAGGCATACGCCGAAGCCACGACCGTTGCGGCTGCAATCGCGGACCAGGTCCAGGTAGCGCGGTTCGAACACGCGCAAGGACAGCGCCGCGCCCGGCACGAGCACGGTATGCAGCGGAAACAGCCCCAGCGGTTGCAGCGTCGCGTCGTCGGACATCGCGGGCAGTGTAGGGCCGATCCGGTGGCTGTGACGCGAAGGAACATGCCGCGCGTCGGCGCGCGGCGCCGTTCTTCAATGCGATGCGTTCAAGGCGGCGAGGAACCGCCGCGGCGCGCCGTCGAACCCGCCGTTGGACATGAACACGACGTGGTCGCCCACGCGCACGCGTTCGCGCAAAGCCGCGATCAACGCATCGGCATCCGGCACGGCCACGCCTTCGTTGCGCAGCGCGGACACGACCTTGCCCGCATCCCACGCCAGTTCGGGACGATGCAGGAACACCACCATGTCGGCGAGATCGAGCGACGGCGCCAGCGCATCCGAATGCGCGCCCAGGCGCATCGAGTTGCTGCGCGGTTCCATGGCGACCACGATCCGCGCGTCGCCGACCTTCGCGCGCAGGCCGGCGAGCGTCGTCGCGATGGCCGTTGGGTGATGCGCGAAGTCGTCGTAGATGGTGACGCCCTGCGCCTGGCCGATCACTTCCAGCCGGCGCTTCACGCTGCGGAAATCCGCGAACGCGCCGAGCACGCCGGCGACGTCCACGCCCACCGCATTCGCCGCAGCGAGTGCTGCCAGCGCGTTCATCACGTTGTGGCGGCCCAGCAGCGGCCAGCGCAGCTCGCCCAGTTCGACGCCGCGATGCACGACGGCGAAGTGGCTGCCGTCCTGTGCGATCAGGCGCGCGGTCCAGTCGAAGGCCGCGCGCGCGGCGGTGCGATCGTCGGCGCGATCGCCATGGCTGCCCTCGCCCGTGGCGGCGGGCAGCTGGCTCGCGTCCAGGCCGAAGGTTTCCACCGGCGTCCAGCAGCCCATCGCGAGCACTTCGCTCAAGTGTTTGTCCTCGCCGTTGACGATCAGGCGCCCGCAACGCGGCACCGTGCGCACGAGGTGGTGGAACTGGCGCTGGATCGCGGCCACGTCCGGGAAGATGTCGGCGTGGTCGTATTCGAGGTTGTTGAGGATCGCCACCAGCGGGCGGTAGTGCACGAACTTGCTGCGCTTGTCGAAGAACGCGGTGTCGTATTCGTCGGCTTCGACCACGAATTCGCGGCCTTGCCCCACGCGCGCGGAGACGCCGAAGTCCTCGGCCACGCCGCCGATCAGGAAGCCCGGCTCGCGTCCGGCCGCCTGCAGCAGGTAGGTGAGGATGGTGGTCGTCGTGGTCTTGCCGTGCGTGCCGGCGACGGCGAGCGTATCGCGGCCCGGCAGCAGGTTCTCGCTGAGCCACTGCGCGCCGGAGGTATAGCGACGGCCGTCGTCGAGCACCTGCTCCACCGCGGCGTTTCCACGCGAGAGCGCGTTGCCCACGACGATCTGTTCGCAATCGGCCGAGATGTGGTCCGGCGTGTAGCCCTGCTTCAGCGCGATGCCGAGGTTTTCAAGCTGCGTGGACATCGGCGGATACACCGCCTGGTCGCTGCCTTCCACCTCGTGCCCGAGTTCGCGCGCGAGCGCGGCGACGCCGCCCATGAAGGTTCCGGCGATGCCCAGAATATGAATCTTCAAGATTGCGAATCCTTCAACGTCCGCAGCATCGAACGCCCACGATGACCCGAATGCTGCATCAGGCAAGTGGCTGCGGCCATCCATGGCGGAACGCGATCTGCTTCGGGTCGCCCGGCCCGACCTTCCATGGCCGGTCGTTCGGCAGGCCACGCGGCAGTGCCGCGTGGGCGGCCTGCCTCACCCCACCTCTTTCGCCGGCGACAACGCCTCGACGATGCGGGTGAATACCTCGTCCAGCGTGCCCACGCCGTTCACGACGGTCAGCTGGCCGTGCTGGCGGTAGAAATCGACGACCGGCGCGGTCTGGTCGTTGTAGACCTGCAGGCGACGGCGCACCGATTCCGGGCTGTCGTCCGCACGACCTTCGGCCTTGGCGCGGCCGGCGATGCGCTCGACCAGCATCTCGGTCGGCACTTCCAGTTGCACGGCGTAGTCCATCGGCTGGCCGATGCGCTGCAGCAGCTTGTCCAGCGCCGCCGCCTGCGCGAGGTTGCGCGGATAGCCGTCGAGGATGAAGCCGCCCTTGGTGTCGTCGCGCGAGAAGCGGTCTTCGAGCATGCCCAGCAGGATCTCGTCGCTGACGAGGTTGCCCGAGGCCATGATCTCCTTCGCTTCCAGCCCCAGCTTGCTGCCCGCGGCCACTTCGGCGCGCAGCAGGTCGCCGGTGGAAATGTGCGGGACCTGCAGATGGTCCTTGAGTCGCGCGGCCTGCGTGCCCTTGCCGGAGCCGGGCGCGCCCAGAAGTACCAATCGCATCAACATCACTCCTAGAACGGAAAAATGGGTCGGCCGAACGGCCCGGCGAACGCCGGCCTCGGCCCGCATCGCCACCCGCCGGCCGGCGCTACACTCGCAGCAGCCTGCCCCGGCGGGCAAATATTGCGGCCACTTTACCGCATCCTGCCCCGCCTCCCTCACCCGATCCGCCCACGGACCTGGAATTGGACATGCCCTCCGGAACCCTTCTTTACGCGCAGTCGGGCGGTGTCACCGCCGTCATCAACGCCACCGCCTCGGCCGTGATCCAGACCGCCCGCGCGCACAAGGTCCGCGTGCTCGCCGGCCGCAACGGCATCCTGGGCGTGCTTCGCGAAGAACTGATCGACACCTCGAAGGAGCCGGCAGGCGTCATCCGGTCGCTGGCCCATACACCCGGCGGCGCGTTCGGCTCGTGCCGGGTGAAGCTCAAGTCGCTCGACCAGGATCGCGCGAAGTACGAACGTCTGCTGGAGGTGTTCCGCGCCCACGACGTGCGCTGGTTCCTCTACAACGGCGGCAACGATTCGGCCGACACCGCCCTGAAGGTGTCGCAGCTGGCCGCCGAATTCGACTACCCGCTGACCTGCGTCGGCGTGCCGAAGACGGTCGACAACGACCTGGCGGTCACCGACTGCTGCCCGGGCTTCGGTTCCGTCGCCAAGTTCACGGCGGTGTCGGTGCGCGAATGCGCGCTGGACGTCGCGGCGATGGCCGACACGTCCACGAAGGTATTCGTCTACGAGGCGATGGGCCGCCATGCCGGCTGGATCGCCGCCGCCGCGGGCCTGGCCGGCAGCGGCGAAGATGCCGCGCCACACCTGATCCTCTTCCCCGAACGCCCGTACGACGAGGCGGACTTCTTCGCGAAGGTGACGGCCACGGTGGAGCGCGTCGGCTATTGCGTCGTCGTCGCCAGCGAAGGCATCCAGACCGCCGATGGCAAGTTCGTCGCCGATGCCGGCGGCGGCAAGGATTCCTTCGGCCACACGCAGCTGGGAGGCGTGGCGTCCTACCTCGCCGGCCGGGTGAAGGACGCGCTGGGCTACAAGGTGCACTGGGCTTTGCCCGATTACCTGCAGCGCTCGGCGCGCCACATTGCGTCGAAGACCGACCTCGCCCAGGCGCAGGCCGTCGGCCGCAAGGCGGTGGAGTTCGCACTGAAGGGCATGAACTCGGTGATGCCGGTGATCGTGCGCACGTCCGATGCGCCGTACCGCTGGAAGATCGAAGCCGCGCCGCTGTCCAGCATCGCCAACCACGAGAAGATGATGCCGCCGGAGTTCATCCGCGCCGACGGCTACGGCATCACGCAGCCGGCGCGGCGCTACCTGGAACCGCTGATCCGCGGCGAGGCGCCGCCGCCGTACGGGCGCGATGGGCTGCCGAAGTACGTCGCGCTCAAGAACACGCTCGTGCCCAAGCAACTGCCGCCGTTCGAGGGCTGACCCCCGATTGCCAACCGCGTCACGGTTGGTCAAGCTCCACGCACCCCGGGTGAACCCGGGGATCCTCGGGGAGGAGGATCGCAAGGACGCCGGGGGGCCCGCTGGGGAGCGGGATCGTCGTCCATGCGCCCGTCCCCGGGCCTGGAGACCAGACAACAAGGGGACGTTAGAGATGATGCGCAATCCGATTCGTGGCGCGTTCGTCGCCGCGCTGATGCTGTTCGCGCTGACCGGCTGCGTGAGCATGCCCAAGCAGCAGGCTTACAACCGCGACGCCCATTCCTCGCTGAAGACGATCGCGGTGCTGGAAACCCACGAGACCAAGCCGTCGATCTGGATCATGAACCATCCGGGGATGAGCTTCGGCCTGATCGGCGGCCTCATCGCCGCCGGCGACATGGCGACCAAGCAGAAGAAGCTCAACGAGAATTTCGACGCGGTCGGCTTCCAGCCCCTGCCCTACTTCCGCGAGCGCCTGACCGCGCACATGACCGAGCGCGGCTACACGCTGGTGTGGCCGAACACGCAGGTCGAATCGGCGAAGGTCTCGCGCGGCACGTTCGGATTGCGCAAGGCGTACACGGCGGCGCAGGCCGACGCGCAGATGGACATCAACTTCGGTTTCCTCGGCTACGCCGCGGCGGGCGCGACGGACAACTCGCCGTACCGTCCCACCGCAACGATGGTGGTGCGCCTGGTGAGCGCCGATGGCAAGGAGAACTTCTACACGGACTACTTCGCCTACAACAACGTGTTCAACCTGAACCAGGCGGTGGCGATCAATGCCGACCGGGACTACATGTACCCGGACTTCGACGACCTGGCCGCCGCCGGTCCGCGTTCGGTCGAGGGCATGAAGCTGGCCATCGACGCGATCGCCACCGAAATCGCCCGCCAGCTTTGAGGAGCCGCGCATGCGCCTGTTCGCATTGGCAACGGTCGTGGCGGTGCTGCAGCTCAGCGGCTGCGCCGCGGTGAACTACAAGGCGGCGATGCCGGACGTGTCGGTCAACTGCGTGGACACGCTCGCCGGCATGCCGGGCACGCCGCTGCGCTTCCCGGTGGAAGGCGAAGAGCCGGACGAGCACGAGGGCTACGTGGAGTTCGCGCAGCTCGCGCACTGCTACCGTCCGGCCGACGGCGCGGCAATGCCCGTTGCGCTGTACAAGCTGGAGTCGATCACGCCGCCTGCGGAAGTGAAGGTGTCGGTGCAACTGTCCACCGGCGGCACCTTCGCCGCCTCGCTGGACCTGCTGGACGCCGACATGCGCCCACTGCGTCGCTACGGTTTCGATGCCTTCGTGCGTCGGGGCACGAACTACGCGCTGGACGTGTTCCTCAACCCGAGCGACCACGCGCCGGCGTACCTGCTGCTGATGCCGGATGCCGCGCACGTGGGCCGCAAGGACGTGGCGGTGGGATCGCAAGGCAGTGCGACGCCGATCCTCGCCGGGCCGGTCATGTTCACCTACATGTCCAGCATGGAAGTGCAGACCGAGAACCCGCTGCTGCAAGGCGGCAAGGTGCGCGTGGTGGCGCGCCCGCACCGCACGGCGATCACCGCCGGCAAGTAACGCCGGCGCATCGCGCATCGCACAGGGAGAAGGCCGCGGACGCGGCCTTCTTCTTTTCGTCGAACCGGTTTCCGCGAGGCGTCAGCGCGCGCAGGCCTTGCCTTCCACCTTCATCTGCGCGGCGAACATCGGCACGGCGGCGAGCTGCCCCGCCTTCGCCTTCTGCGAGGATTCCTCCAGATAGATGCGCTGCTGGCCCTGGCCGTCGAGCTTCGCCGTCTTGTCCATGGGCTTTCGCCACACGTGCACGACGGCCTGCTGCGAAGGACACGCCGCGTTGGGCACGCGGATCAGGTCGTTGAGGACCCATCCGTTTTCCGCCGGCTTCACCTTCGCCGCGTCCACGAACCGCGCACGCGGCTGGCACTGCGGGGAGATGCGCACCACGGTGAAGGTGTAGGGATCGTCCGCCTGGCCGGTGAACATGCCCTCCAGCCGTGCGCAGGCTTCGGGAATCTGTCGCAGCGTGTGCACGGCGCCCTGCGCCTGCGGCTGCACCGGGCCGCGCGCGATTTCGGCCTTCGGATCGGCCTTGGGGTTGGCTGCCAGCGCAGGCAGCGTGAAAAGCAGGAGAAGGAGCGGCGACACTCGCATGGCGGCGGGAAGCTCTTTCCGTGACGGGGACCGCAGGCTGGCACGGATGCGCTGAATGCTGCGTCTACAGCGTGCGCCCGGACCGGGGCCTGTGCCATAGTCGGGCCGTTGACGCGATGGCCCACGACCCGCGCAGCCCACAACTGAAGCACTCAACTTGAAATTCCTGGTGTTTCCACTTCTTTGGGGAGGGATTCATGCTGGAGCAGTACGGTTTGGTTCTGGCGCTGGTATGCGCCGTCATCGCGATCCTCTATGGGGTCATCTCCGCGCGCTGGATCGGCGCGCAACCCGCCGGCAACGAGCGAATGCAGCAGATCGCCGGCGCGATCCAGGAAGGCGCGCGCGCCTACCTCAACCGGCAATACACGACGATCGCGATCGCGGGCGTCGTCCTGTTCGTCCTCATCGGCTTCTTCCTCGGCTGGGCCACGGCGGTGGGCTTCCTGCTCGGCGCGGTGCTCTCCGGCGCGGCCGGCTACATCGGCATGAACGTGTCGGTGCGCGCGAACGTGCGCACCGCCGAAGCCGCGCGGAAGGGGATGAGCCAGGCGATGGACGTCGCGTTCCGCGGCGGCGCGATCACGGGCATGCTCGTCGTCGGCCTCGGGCTGCTCGGCGTGGCCGGCTATTACCTCGTGCTGCAGCGCATGGGTTACACGGGTGAACATGCATTGCATGCGCTGGTCGGCCTGGCGTTCGGTTCCTCACTGATCTCGATCTTCGCGCGACTGGGCGGCGGCATCTTCACCAAGGGTGCGGATGTCGGTGCGGATCTGGTCGGCAAGGTCGAAGCCGGCATCCCGGAAGACGATCCGCGCAACCCGGCGGTCATCGCCGACAACGTCGGCGATAACGTCGGCGACTGCGCGGGCATGGCGGCGGACCTGTTCGAAACCTATGCCGTCACGGTGATCGCGACGATGCTGCTGGGCGGGCTGATGCTGGCCGAAGCCGGACGCAACGCGGTGCTGTACCCACTGGTGCTGGGCGGCGTGTCCATCATCGCTTCGATCATCGGCGCGTTCTTCGTGAAGGTGAAGGCGGGCGGCTCGATCATGGGCGCGTTGTACAAAGGCGTGATCGTGTCGGCGGTGCTCGCGGCGATTGCGTTCTATCCGATCACCACGCAGCTGATGGGCGACAACGCGCATGGCGCGATGAACCTCTACGGCTGCGCGCTCATCGGCCTGGCGTTGACGGGCGCGATCGTGTGGATCACCGAGTACTACACCGGCACGCAATACAAGCCGGTGCGCCATGTCGCGGCGGCGTCCACCACCGGCCACGGCACCAACATCATCGCGGGCCTGGGCGTGTCGATGAAGTCCACCGCGCTGCCGGTCATCGCGGTGTGCGCGGCGATCTGGCTGGCGTTCCATCTCGGCGGCCTGTACGGCATCGCCATCGCGGCCACCGCGATGCTGTCGATGGCCGGCATGATCGTCGCGCTCGACGCCTACGGCCCGATCACCGACAACGCCGGTGGCATCGCCGAGATGGCGGAACTGCCGCCGGAAGTGCGCAACGTGACCGACCCGCTCGACGCCGTCGGCAACACGACCAAGGCGGTGACGAAGGGTTACGCGATCGGTTCGGCGGCGCTGGCTGCGCTGGTGCTGTTCGCCGACTACACGCACAACCTCACCGCAGCCAATCCCGGCAAGACGTTCGCCTTCGACCTGTCCGACCACTACGTGATCATCGGCCTGCTGATCGGCGGCCTGATCCCGTACCTGTTCGGCGCGATGGCGATGGAAGCCGTCGGCCGCGCGGCCGGTGCGGTGGTGGAGGAAGTGCGCCGCCAGTTCCGCCAGATCCCCGGAATCATGGAAGGCACCGGCAAGCCCGAGTACGACAAGGCCGTGGACATGCTGACCAAGTCGGCGATCAAGGAAATGATCGTCCCCTCGCTGCTGCCGGTGATCGTCCCGATCCTTGTCGGCCTGCTGCTGGGCCCGACGGCGCTGGGCGGCCTGCTCATCGGCACCATCGTGACGGGCCTGTTCGTGGCCATTTCGATGACCACCGGCGGCGGCGCCTGGGACAACGCCAAGAAGTACATCGAGGACGGCAACTTCGGCGGCAAGGGCTCCGACGCCCACAAGGCGGCGGTGACCGGCGACACCGTCGGCGACCCGTACAAGGACACGGCGGGCCCGGCCATCAACCCGCTGATCAAGATCATCAACATCGTCGCGCTGCTGCTGGTGCCGCTGCTCTAAGGCCCCGCACACGCGTCACGGGACGGTGGCCTTCGGGCCGCCGTTTTCTTTTTTTGTCCCTGATGAAAGCCCGGGAACCCGCGTTTGCGGGGGTGAACGGCCCTGTGCCGGACATCGTGATCCCGGCTGCTGCGCCGCAGCAGGCATCCACGTAAAATGCCGGCCCGCATTCCCGAAACCCCGCCCCGCCCTTCCGGCGCGGCCTTAAGCAGTTGGAGCAACGCATGGGCCTGGACCTCGTCCCCACCGGCAAGAACCCGCCGGATGAGATCAACGTCATCATCGAAATCCCCAAGGATGCCGAGCCGGTCAAGTACGAGGTCGACAAGGCTTCGGGCGCGATCTTCGTCGACCGCATCCTGTCCACGCCGATGCGCTACCCATGCAACTACGGCTATGTCCCGCACACGCTGTGCGGCGACGGCGACCCGGCCGACGTGCTGGTGATCCTGCCGCTGCCGCTGGTGCCCGGTTCGGTCATCCGCTGCGTGCCGGTCGGCGTGCTGAAGATGAGCGACGAGGCCGGTTCCGACGAGAAGCTGATCGCCGTGCCGGTGCCGAAGGTCTTCGGCGGCTATGCGCACGTCAGCGACATCGCGCAGGTGTCGCAGCACTGGCTGGACCGCATCGGCCACTTCTTCGAGCACTACAAGGACCTGGAGAAGGGCAAGTGGGTGAAGATCGAAGGCTTCGGCGGTGCCGCCGAGGCCAAGGCGATCCTCAACGACGCGATCGCCCGCTACAACGCGGAAGAAGACAAGCCGAAGTTCTGATCGGCCGCGTTCCCGCTTCGCCATGAAAAAGGCCGCCTTCTGGCGGCCTTTTTTCTGCGTCCCTCACTCGGGTCAGGCGTTGTCGCCCGCATCGCGCCGGTGCGCGGCGGTATCGAACGCGGTGCCGTCGTTGCCCACGGCGAACTTGCACACGATCGTCATCAACGCGTTGAACCAGCGCAGCTCGTTCTTCAGGACCACCGGCTGCGCGGGCCCGCGGATTTCCTCGACGAAACGCTGCAACGCCGCGTTGTAACGCGCGCGTCCTTCCGGACGATCGCCCAGTTCGAACCACAATCCCTGCCACTGCCGCGCGAAGCGCATCGCGATCTGCCGCACCTGCGGCAGGTTCGGATGCGGCACCGCATCGGCGAACAGCAGGCCGAGGTGATCGTTGAGCTCCCACGGGCTCATCACCGTGGGCACGTTGACGCGCTCGCACGCGAACGGCGCCACTTCGCGCGGCTTGGGCGCGATGTGCACGCTCTGCCAGCCCGCATGCGGCGCATCGTGCGGACGCCCGCGATTGACCAGGTCCCAGAAGCGCCCGCCACCGACGGTGTCCACCACCAGGTGCACGCGCGACTGCACCGCATCGTTGAGCACGCGGTGCTGGCGCCAGGTGTCGAAGATCCAGCATTCGCCCGCGGCCATGTTGATCGCGGCGTTGTCGCATTCGAAACGCACGGTCGGCTGGGTGACGATGGGAATGTGCACGCGCACGCGCTCGGCCCAGTAATAGCCCTGGTCCGCGTGGCGCGTGACCTCGGCATGGCCCGACAGGCGCATCAGCCGGCTGCGTCCCACCGTCGCGCCGAGGCTGGCGAACACCTGCGTCAGGTACGGGCAGCGCAGCAGTTCCCGCGTCGGCCGCATCGCCCCGGCGAAGGCTTCGTTGTCGGCCTCGCCGTCGGCGGCCACCAGCGGCAACATCGAATTGCCGGCGAAGCCCTGCGGATGCGGCTTCCACGGCCCCTCGCCGAGCGCGGCGATTTCCGCCTCCAGCGCGGAGGCATCGAAGCTCACGGGCAACTGGATGAAGGGCACCTGCAGTTTCATCGGGACATCGGCTGGGAAGGCTGCCGCTATCGTAACCGCGAAGCGGCTTCGCGCCAGATCCGGCATATCCCGGCGTTTCGGGCGCCACAAAGAACTACGGCCCCTTTCGGGGCCGTAGTGGTGTTGCTCGGAGCGTTCGCTATCAGAAGCGCTGCGTGTACTTGATGTACACGAAGCGACCGATGTCGAAGCCGCCGTAGTACGGGAAGTCGCTGTGACGGAACGACGAGTTCGAGAACATCAGCGGACCCTGATGATCGAACACGTTGTTGGCGCCAACGGCAACCGTACCGTTCCACGGGGTCTTGTAGTTGACCTGCACGTCGTGGAACGTGTTGGAACCGACTTCGCGGATCGCGTCCGGCTCGCCGTTCGCCATGTGATCCGGCGAGGTGCAAGGACGGTTCGTGACGCACGATTCCTTCATGCCCGAGTAGTAACGAGCGGTCCAGGTCGCGCCGAAGTCACCCAGCTGCCAGTCGACGCCGACGTTCGAACGCAGGCGGAAGATGCCCGACTGGCCAACCTGGCCGATCATGATCTTTTCGCCGGCCGAGTTCTCGCCTTCTTCGTCGTACTTGCTGGTGTAGGTGTTCTGCCAGTCGATCGTGAACTGACCGATCGACAGTTCCGGCAGACGGTACTTCACGCCGAGGTCGAAGCCTTCGGTCTCCATCGAGCCCAGGTTGGCCAGGCCGTAGAAGAGCGAGGAGATGTGACCGTCGGCCGCACGCGTGATGCTGCCGCAACGATCGGCACTGCCCAGCACGTAGCAGTCACGCAGGATGCGGTCCACCGAGTCCGAGATGATCATGTTCTCGAGCTCGTAACGGTACCAGTCCAGCGAGATGTCCAGACCCTGGACCCAACGCGGCGACCACACCAGGCCGACGGTCTTGCTCTTGGACGTTTCCGGCAGCAGGTCCGGGTTGGAGCCCGTGATGAACTGGTCCGGCGTCGCGCACGGATAGGTCGTGCACGGCTCGAGACCCTGGCCCAGCTGGACATAGCCCAGCGGGACGCCAGCAGCGTTACAGGCGGCGTTGCCGTTCACGCTGTTGACCGCACCGGTACCGCACGGGTCGGTGTAGTTCTCGAAGCTCGTACCGATGCCGCCGTACAGGTTGTCGATCGTCGGAGCGCGGAAGCCCTCGGCGTAGGTGCCGCGGACCAGCAGTTCGTCGATCGGACGCCAGGTGAAGCCGAACTTGCCGTTGGTGGTGTCACCGAAGTTCGAGTAGTCCGAGTAACGGCCGGCGACGTTGATCGTCAGTTCCTTCGCGAACGGAGCGTCGGCCAGGATCGGCACGTTCAGCTCCATGTAGATTTCGTCGAGGCTGTACTGACCTTCGGTCGTCGAAGCGCCCAGGCCCGTGCTCTGGCCCGACTGCGCGAACGCGTCCGGAACGTAGCGGCCCTGCTCCTTGCGGTGCTCGACGCCCACGGCCAGGCCGACTTCACCGGCCGGCAGGTCGAACAGACCACCGGAGATGTTGGCGGTGTAGCTGGTGGTGCGGGTCAGACCGGTGTTGGTGAAGACCGGGAACAGGAAGTTCGCGAGCGCCGGATCGGCGAGCGAACCAGCGCCGGCGACGCCGTACGGCAGCAGCGGGTTCCAGGCAAGGCAGCCATCGATCGGAGCGGCAGCGGTGCCGCAACGGGCAACGCCGTCGGCGTCGATGTACGACGGGCCGAGCGCCTGACGCGAAGCGATCAGGCTCATGTCGCCGTGCGAGGTGCGGGTCGAGGTGTTGCGGTTCATCAGCGCGCCGACGTCCCAGTCCCAACCGCGACCAGCAACTTCGAAGTAACCGTTGAAGCCACCGGCGAAGCGGTAGGTTTCCAGGTCGCTCTGCGTGGTGCGCGGCACGTCCCACAGACGACGACGGAAGTCGACGTCTTCACCCGGAGTCGGGTTGAACACGCTGTCGCCGCTGAGCGGCGTTTCGAACGAACCCGACTGGTACGGGTAGCCAGCGATCTGCTGGTCCGTCGAGCGGTGGTTGTACAGGATGTCGGCGTTGAACGTGATGTTGTCGGTGATGTCGTAGTTCGCGTTGGCGAACACCGAACGACGCTCGATGCCGGTCTGCAGGTACATCTGCTCGTTCGAGTTGGCGTACTCGGCCGGCGTGATCGGGTGGTAATCGGCGACGTTGGTCGGGTTACCGCCAGAGTTCAGCGTGCACCACGTATCGGCGCCGCCCGGACCGCACGGACCGAACCACGAACCGTTCTGGCTCACCGGGCTCCAGCCCGAGCCCGGGTAATCCGGACCGGCGTTGCCGTACTTGGAGAACCAGCGGTCGCCAGCGGACACCGGCTCCTGCTTCGAGTATTCGACCGACAGCGTCACGCCGCCACGGTCGCCCGAGGAACCCATGGTGAACGAGTACTGCTGCGTGTCGCCGTCGCCTTCGCCGTACTGGCCGAGGTAGGCCGAAGCCTCAGCGCCTTCGTAGCGCTTGCGGGTGATGACGTTGACCACGCCCGCGATCGCGTCCGAACCGTAGATGGCCGAAGCGCCGTCCTTCAGGACTTCGATGCGGTCGATGGCCGACATCGGGATCTGGCTGAGATCCTGGTAGCCGCCGGTGGTCGCGCCAAGGCGCTTGCCATTGACGAGGACCAGCGTGCGGGTCGCACCCAGGTTGCGGATGTCGACGTAGTAACCACCGACGTTCTCGCCCGAAGCCAGGGCCTCGGAACGCGCGATGGCCGGCGAACCAACCGAGGTCAGGTTCTGCAGGATGTCGGCGACCGACGTGAAGCCCTGCTTGTCGATGTCCTGACGGCTCAGCGTGATGATCGGCTGCTGGGTTTCCATGTCCGCGCCACGGATGCGCGAACCGGTGACCTCAATGCGGTCGAGGGTGGTTGCACCCGTCGTCGCGCCGCTTTCCTGCGCGCTGGCAAATGCCGGCGCCAGTGCGATCGCGATACCGGCCGGCAGCATGCCGACGCGCATCGCGGTGCGCAAATTGCGATGGTTCATCTATCTCTCTCCAGATATCTGTTATGGGCGTGTTAAACGCCCATCAAACTTAAGTTCTGGGGAGCACGCCCGCTTTGCGTGTGACGCTGAGAGACTTTGCTGAATTAGCCCTAGAGAACGCGATCTTCACAGTCGCGGCGTTTTGTAAACGCTGACGAGAACGCGACATGCGCCAAAGTCGAGACGCCGTTCTCACATTTGCGCACAAACGAAAACGGCCGGCATGGCGCCGGCCGTTTCTCTGGAGACTGGAGGCGATCAACCGTTGGTGGCGAGCGACTTTCGTTCCAGCGACTTGCGTGCCGCGGCCTGCGCCTTGCCGCCTTCGCTGCGCGTCGCAGCGGCGCGGTAACGCGTGGCGGACTGGCCGAACCGGGCGCGGAAAGCGCGCGCGAAGCTGCAGCAGTTGTCGAAGCCGCTGGCAGCGGCGACTTCGCCGATCATCATCGAGGTGCTGGTGAGCAGGTCTGCCGCGTGCTCCAGGCGCATGCGCGCGGAGGCGGCCTGCGGGCTTTCCTCGTAGAGGCTGTGGAAGGTCTTGGAGAAGTACCAGCTGGAGAAGCTGGTCAGTTCGGCCAGCTCGCTGATGCGGACCACACGGTCGCAGTTGCCTTCCAGGTACAGGCGGGCGCGCTGCAGGCGACCGAACACCTGGCGCTTGCGGCTGCGCGAGCGGCCCGGGCAGCGCGGGATGCGGGCAGCCAGGTCGCGCTGGACGCCGGCCAGGTGCAGCAGGATCGGCCGCAGCAGCGAGGCATCGAAGCCGGCGCCCGGGTTGTCGGCCAGACGGGCTGCCGCTTCGCGCCACAGGCGCAGGCCGATGCGGGCATCGTGACGGGTCATCTGGCCGCGGCCGGCATAGAGGCCACGGTCGGCGAAGCGGGTCATCTCCCGCAGCGCCTCGGCGGACAGCGTCAGGCCGACGCAGACGCCGAAGCGGTCGGCCTGGACGTTCGGCTTGGAATCCTTCTCGAAGGCGATCCAGTCGCCGCTGCGCAGGCGGAACTTGCCTTCCTTCGCCTCGACCCACGAGCTGCCATGCAGCTGCAGCCAGAACGTGAAGCCCCCCGAGACCTGGACGCTGCCCAGTCGCGAGACGCCGATGCAACCGCCCTGAACCGCGCCCTCAGGCGTTTCGAGCTGCAGCAGCTGCCCGCGGTCCGCCCATTGCACTTGCTCCATTGGTCCACCTCATGTGCCGAGAATGGTCAATGGTTTTGCCGCACACACACTCTTCACATCAGGAAAGTTGGTGGAGACTTATCCGAAATCGCACCGAATGCAAAACCGAAGGATTTCCGATAGCACTTTTCCCATCTGGATCAATTACTTGATCCAACCGGGTACTACCTCCGCCGTTTCCTTCGGAAGCTCCATGTAACCGATATCGGCGCCATCCCAGTCGACCAAGGCCAGATAAGCGGTCTCACCGCGCGGCCCGCCGAGGCTGAATCCGTTCACCGCCGAGCGTCGCAGCTGGTCCAGGCAACGCGGCGGACCGGCGTCGGCCGGCACGATCCGGCGCAGGCTCGCGGCGCAGCCCTGGAGGCGTTCGAGGTAACGGACCTCGCCGTCCGGGGTCACCGTCCACATGCGGTAGCGGTCAGCAGTGGGCTCGGCGGCGCTGATCTGGCGGATCGAGGCGGCCGACATGTCCTGGGACGCCTCCCACAGCCCCGCCTCGGTCAGGCGGGTGAACACGACGCGGTTGCGGACGCTGTCGACCTCGAAGTCGGAAACGCCATCGATCTGCCCCAGCGACTTCCACGGGCGGGTCGACCGGTCGAACAGGCGCAGCTGCGGCGCACCGTCCTCGCCGGCGGCGAGCACGAACAGCCGGTTCGCATCGGACGAGTACTGGGCCTGCAGCGGGTCGGGAACCGGGACCGGCAGCGTCGCCACCTGGCCACTGGCCGCCATCACCTCCTGGACCACGCCGCGCCCCTGGGGGTCGACGCCGGTGGCCAGCAGGCGGCGCGAGTCGGGCGACCAGGACGGCGCGTAGCGCGTGCCGGGGCGGACGCCGCTCATCATGCGCAGGGTGTCGGGCTGGGCGACGTCGCCGACCCACAGCCCATTGCTGCCGGAGCGGTCGGACACGAACGCCAGCTGGCGCCCGTCCGGCGCGATGGACGGCAGCAAGTCGCGGGAGGACGAGGCGAACAGCGGTTCGACCACATGCACCCGGCCCGGGCCGTCGTTGCCGGCCAGCTGGACGCGGTACAGCCCGAAGTAGGAACGGCGCTGCACGAAGGCAATCGCCCGCCGCGAGCGCGCCGCAACCGGCGCCTGCGCGTCGTCGACGCCGGCCGGACGCGCCTCGCCCGTGCCGGTGTCGAGGCGGAACAGCCGGTACTCGCCATCGACCATCGCGCTGAAGAGCAGGCCGCGACCGCTGGGCGACCAGTCCCAGCCACGCAGGTCGGCACGCAGGCGGCTGAGGCGTTCGGCGTTGCCGCCCTGCGCCGGGATCCGCCAGAAATCGCCCAGCGGGGCGTTGCGCACGAACACGATCCAGCGGCCGTCCGGCGAGTAGCGCGGGTCGGTGTCCAGTTCGTCGGGGTCGTGCGGGTATTCGATCGGGCGCCACTGCCCGGTGTCGAGATCGAGCACGCGCAGGCCGACGCTGCCCTGCTGAGTGCTCATGCTGCCGAAGATCAGCCCGTTGCTGTCGGGCGTCCAGTCGAAGGTCGGCGGGCTGCGGCGCTCGCACGTTCCGACCTCATGCTCGGCGCGTGCGTTCGGGGTGACCAGGCGGATGCTGCAGCTGTTCTCCGACAGCCGCATGAAGGCGATCCAGCGACCGTCCGGCGACCAGACCGGCGAAGCGTCGTCGGCGCCCTCCGGCGGGCGCGTGAGCTGGCGCGGCTGCGTCTGCTCGGTCGTCTGGACCATGATCGCCGTGCCGCGCTGGCCTTCGGGGATGGCGACATAGGCCACCAGGCCGGCATCGGGCGAGAGCGCCGGCGAGAGCTCGAAGCCGGGCGCGGAGGTGATCAGGCGGTAAGGCCGTTCGCTGCGCAGCCCCTGCATTCCCGACACCGCGACCGGCGCCGCCTCGGGATGCTGCGCCGGCGTGCGCACCAGCGTCCAGGTCACCAGGCCGCCCACGAGCAGGGCGACGGCAAAGATTACCGAAGCGATCGAGGCCCACGTCCCGCGTGGTGTCGAACTGGCCGGGAACGGCACCGGCGCCAGCGGTTCGCTCGGATCGGCGCCGGCGATGGCGGGGTATTTCGCGGTGGTGCGGGTGGGATCGGACCAGCGCTCGTCGCTGGCGACCACTTCCGCGCTGGCCGACGCGCCCGCCGAGTAGACCCATTCGATCGGCGCGAGCAGGCGATAGCCATTCTTGGCGATCGTCTCGATGTAGCGCGGGTTTCCGCGCTCATCGTCGAACGCCTTGCGCAGCTGCGTGATGGCCTGGGTGACCACGTCGTTGGTCGGCAGCGTGTCCGGCCAGACTTCGGTCATCAGCGCATCGCGGCTGACCACGCGACCAGCCTGCTCCACCAGCACCAGCAGCACGGCCATCGACTTGGGCGTGATGCGCAATGGGCGACGCTTGCCCGGTGCGCGGATCTCGCGCAGGGGCACGTCGACCACGCACTCGCCCACGCGCAGTCGTTCGGACGGCAGAGGCGAGGTGGAGGGTTCGGAGGGTCTTTGCATGAATCGTGATGGTGGGCGGCAAGCTGAACGGCCGTCATGTGCCGAATGGGTCAATTACGACTACTCGGCAAACCCGGCAAAGAGGCCAGACCTGACGGGGAAAGCTAGGCTCGCCCGAACATTCTAACGTCGGCAGGCTTACTCCCGTTTACATGGGGGTGGCTTCAGGCCCTCTCTCGCCGACGTATTACAGAACGTACCGTTCCAGCATTCGCGCCTCCGGCGCGAATCTTTTTTCCGGCGCCTGCCCGCTTCCCTCCCGTCCCGCCTTCAGGCGACGGAACGAAGGCATCGCCCCGCTTCATAGCACAGCCGCCTGACAGCGATATGCGCGCGACCACGCGCAGCCGCGGCTTCGCCCTATTTCGTCGCCCGCAGCATCGTCAGCCCGACCAGGCGCGAGACCACCACCGCGATGTACGCCACGCCCGCGAACTGCTCCAGCATCACCAGCACGCGCGCGGGCGAGGACAGCGGAAGGATGTCGCCCAGGCCCGTGGCCGACAGCGTGGTGAAGCTCAGGAACAGCAGTTCCAGCCAAGTGCGCGGTTCCTCCGGCCGCAGCGCGCCGGTGAAGCTGCCCGGATACAGCGCCTGCACGACGAAGTACGCGTAGGCGAAACCCCACGCGAGCAGTGTGAACGTCGCGCCTGCGGCGAACAGTTCGTCGGTGGTCACGCGATGATCGCCGAGCATGTAGGCGATGAGGCTCGCCGCGGCGTACAGGTACACCAGCGCCTCCAGGGCGGAGGACGCGACCAGCAACGTATCGCTCTCCAGAGCGACCGACAGCACCGACAGCACGAGTGCGGGCGCGGCCAGCAGCCACGCGACCCACACCTTCGCCGGGCTGCGGTTTACCACCCACACGGCGAGCATCAGCACCGCCACGCCGAGCGCGCCGAACAGCACGCGCCCGCCGCGCATCTCGTCGAACAGCGGATACAGGACGAGGCTCAGCAGCTGCACCGCGAGCAGGAACGCCGAAGGATGGCGCCTGGCCTGCGCCCGCAAGCGCAGCGTGCCGATGCGGTTGTCTGCCATGGGGCCGCTCCTGCGTTGGGTCGAGCAAAGCGTAGCCCAAGGCGGGAACCCGGTGATCGGAAGCAGGAAACGGAGCGGTGTTTCGCCGCCCTCGTCTCCCACCCGTTCCCGCAACCGCTAGGCCTTGCGGTAGACCTGCGCGCCCTGCGCGAGGAACTGCGCCGACTTCTCCGCCATGCCCTCGCTCAGCGCGACCTGCTCGTCGACGCCGTGTTCCTTGGCGTAGTCGCGCACGTCCTGCGTGATCTTCATCGAGCAGAAATGCGGACCGCACATCGAGCAGAAATGCGCGACCTTGTGCGCGTCCTTGGGCAGCGTTTCGTCGTGGTACTCGCGGGCGCGTTCGGGATCGAGCCCCAGGTTGAACTGGTCTTCCCAGCGGAACTCGAAACGCGCCTTGCTCATCGCGTTGTCGCGCGCCTGCGCGCCGGGATGGCCCTTCGCCAGATCGGCGGCATGCGCGGCAATCTTGTACGCCATGAGGCCTTCGCGCACGTCGTGCTTGTTCGGCAGCCCCAGGTGTTCCTTCGGCGTGACGTAGCAGAGCATCGCCGTGCCGAACCAGCCGATCATCGCCGCACCGATCGCGCTGGTGATGTGGTCGTAGCCCGGCGCGATATCGGTCGTCAGCGGCCCGAGCGTGTAGAACGGCGCCTCGCCGCACTCGCGCAGCTGCTTGTCCATGTTCTCCTTGATCAGCTGCATCGGCACATGGCCGGGGCCTTCGATCATGGTCTGGACGTCGTGCTTCCAGGCGATCTTCGTCAGCTCGCCCAGCGTTTCCAGTTCGCCGAACTGCGCGGCGTCGTTCGCATCGGCGATCGAGCCCGGACGCAGGCCGTCGCCCAGCGAGAAGGCCACGTCGTAGGCCTTCATGATTTCGCAGATTTCCTCGAAGTGCGTGTAGAGGAAATTCTCCTTGTGGTGCGCAAGGCACCACTTGGCCAGGATCGACCCGCCGCGCGAGACGATGCCCGTCACGCGACCGGCGGTGAGCGGCACGTAGCGCAGCAGCACGCCGGCGTGGATGGTGAAGTAGTCCACGCCCTGCTCGGCCTGTTCGATCAGCGTGTCGCGGAAGATCTCCCAGTTGAGTTCCTCCGCGCGGCCGTCGACCTTCTCCAGCGCCTGGTAGATCGGCACCGTGCCGATCGGCACCGGCGAGTTGCGGATGATCCACTCGCGCGTTTCGTGGATGTGCTTGCCGGTGGACAGGTCCATCACCGTGTCCGCGCCCCAGCGGATCGACCACACCAGCTTCTCCACCTCCTCGGCGATGCCCGACGACACGGCGCTGTTGCCGATGTTCGCGTTGACCTTGGTGAGGAAGTTGCGGCCGATGATCATCGGCTCGCTTTCGGGGTGATTGATGTTGTTGGGGATGATCGCCCGGCCGCGCGCCACTTCATCGCGCACGAACTCGGGCGTGATGATCTTCTGGATGTTCGCGCCGAAGGTTTCGCCCGCATGCTGGCGCAGCAGGTGCGCCTCGCGGATCTGTTCCAGCCGCTGGTTCTCGCGGATGGCGATGAACTCCATTTCCGGCGTCACGATGCCGCGGCGCGCGTAGTGCATCTGCGTGACGTTGGCGCCGGACAGCGCACGGCGCGGCATCGGACGATTGCGGAACCGCACGGCGTCGAGCTTGGGATCGTGCTCGCGCTTGCGGCCGAATTCCGACGAAAGCTCCGCCAGCACGCCCGTGTCGCCGCGCTGCGCGATCCACTGCGCGCGCAGCGGTGCCAGGCCGCGCGCCAGGTCGATCTGCGCGTTCGCGTCGGTGTACGCACCGGAGGTGTCGTACACCGCGAGCGGTGCGTTGTCCTCGCCGCCGAACATGGTGGGCGTCTTCGCCAGCGCGATCTCGCGCATCGGCACGCGGATGTCGGGGCTTGAACCTTCGACAAAGATCTTGTGCGAGCCGGGAATCGGGCGCGTGACGTCGGCCGAGAGCTGTTCGGCCTTCTGGATGAGTTCGGTGGGGACTGCGTTCATTGGGTTCGTCCTGGTAATGCGCTCTTGCGAGCCGGGACGAAGCGGGCAGCGACGGACGCGAACGATCGCGTCCGGCGAAGCTTCCCTACGGCGGTCTCAACCGCGTCAGGTTCGAAGGGTCTTTCTCAACCGGCATCCGCCGGTACCCCCGCTTCGGCGCGCATTTCACCATGCGCCGAGGCGTGGGTCCAACATCGCCGGCGCCGCGCCTGTTCACCCGGGCGGCCCGGACCGGCCCCCGGTTGCGTATGTAACTGTTGACAGCCCCCGAAACCCCGTGATCTTCTCGGCCCATGACGCATCGCAACATGCCGCCGCCGACCGTACGAACCGCGCTTTCCGGCGCGGCGTTCGCGGCCGTCGTTGCGATTACCACCGGTACCGGTACCACTCGCTTGCGGGTGCGGACGGGCGTGTCCAGGTGATCTGAAGACCACGCCTCCGCACCCCGACCCGGGTGCGCAGGCCTGGCACCCGGCGGTTCGCGACAGGCCCCCACAGGAGCCCGCCCCATGCCGCCCGCAGACGCTTCCCGCCATCCCGCCCCGCCGTGCCACGTGCACAAGTTCGGCGGCAGCAGCCTTGCCGACGCCTCGTTGTACCGCGCCGCCGCGGCGCTCGTGGGCGATCCGGCGCGAACCCGTGTCGTTGTCGTCTCGGCGATGCAGGGCGTCACCGATTCCCTGATCGCCCTGCTGGAATCGGCGCAACGTGGCGATGCGTGGCAACCGGCCCTGGAGGTATTGCGCGAACGCCACGCCAACGCCGCCGCGGCGATCGATCGCGATGGCCGCTTCGGGCTTGGGCTGGCGCTCGAAGGCGAGTTCGACACGCTGCGTCGTCACCTTCAGTCGATCGCCGCCGGCGATGCCGATGCATCGCGGCTGGCGCCGGGCCTGCCCGGCTTCGGCGAAGTGTTGTCCTCGCACCTGATGCACGCCGCGCTGGGCGGCGAAACGGCGGCCTGGCGCCGCCTGGACGCGCGTGACGTCCTGCTGGTGCATGCGGGCGAGATGGGCATGGCGGTGGACTGGAACGAGAGCCGCGAACGCCTGGCCGCCTGGCGTGCCCGCAACGGCGAGGGCAACGTGGTAATCACCGGCTTCATCGCGCGCGATGCACAGGGCCATGCGACCACGCTCGGCCGCAACGGCAGCGACTACTCGGCCGCGATCTTCGCCAACCTCTTCGATGCCGACGCGCTGACCATCTGGACCGACGTGGACGGCGTGCTGTCGGCCGACCCGCGCCTGGTGCCCGAAGCGGTCTGCCTGCCGTCGATGTCGTATGCCGAAGCCTGCGAACTGGCGTACTTCGGCGCGAAGGTGCTGCATCCCCAGACCATGGCGCCGGTGCAGGAGCGCGGGATTCCGCTATGGATCCGCAACACGAAGCGGCCCGAAGCGCCGGGCACGCTGATCGCGCCCGACAGCGGCCGCGATGGTGCGCCGGTGAAAGGCCTGAGCCTGGTGCGCGACCTGGCCATCGTCGAACTCGTCGGCAACGGCATGGTCGGCGTGCCGGGCGCTGCCGAGCGCCTGTTCGGCGCGCTGCGCGGTGCGGGCGTGTCGGTGACGATGATCTCGCAGGGCTCGTCCGAACATTCGATCTGCTGCGTGCTGCGCGCCGACCAGGCCGATCGCGCGCGCGATGCGGCCGCCGCCGCGTTCGCCGACGCCATTGCCGACGGCCAGGCGCAAGGGGTGACGCTCACGCGCGACATCGCCGTGCTCGCGGCCGTGGGCGACGGCATGGTCGGCACGCCGGGCGTGGCGGCGCGATTGCTCGGCGGCCTTGCGCAGGCGCGCGTCAACGCGCGTGCCATCGCGCAGGGCGCGGGCGAGCGCAACATCTCCGTCGCCATCGGCGCGAACGACGCCACCCGCGCATTGCGCGCCGCGCACGCGGCGTTCTGGCTGTCGCCGCAGACGCTGTCGGTCGGGGTGATCGGCCCCGGCCAGGTCGGCAACGCGCTGCTGGTCCAGATGTCGGCGGCATTGCCGCAGCTGCGCCAGCGTTCGGGCCTGGACCTGCGCCTGCGCGCCATCGCCAACAGCCGCGCGATGGTGCTGGACGAACGCGGCGTCGAACCCGCCGATGCCGCGGCACGCCTGCAAGGCGGCGCCGCGCAGTCGGTCGACCTGGACCGCTTCGCCGACCACGTGCGCGGCGAACACCTGCCGCATGCGCTCATCGTCGATTGCAGCGCGAGCCCGCGCGTGGCCGCGCAGTATCCGCGCTGGCTCGCGCGCGGCATCCACGTGGTCACGCCGAACAAGCAGGCCGGCAGCGGCGCGTGGGATCATTACGCCGCCATCCAGGACGCGAGTCGTCGCGGCGGCGGTCGATTCCGATACGAGGCGACCGTCGGCGCGGGTCTTCCGGTGATGCTCACGCTGCGCAACCTGCTCGATACGGGCGACGAGTTGCACGGCATCGACGGCATGCTCTCGGGCACACTGGCGTGGCTGTTCAACCGGTTCGACGGCACGGTGCCTTTCTCGCAACTCGTACGCGAGGCGCAGGCGCTGGGCTACACCGAGCCGGATCCGCGCGACGACCTGTCCGGCCTGGATGTCGCGCGAAAACTCGTGATCCTGGCGCGCGAGGCCGGTCGTGCGCTCTCGCTGGAGGATGTGGACGTGGAGAACCTGGTGCCGCCGGCACTGCGCGAAGTCGATCGCGAGCAGTTCCTCGCACGGCTTTCCGAGATGGATGCGCCGATGCTCGCGCGTTTCCGCGACGCCGCGCGCGAAGGACGCTCGCTGCGCCATCTCGCGCAGCTCGACCGCGATGGCCTCGCGCGCGTGGGGGTGGTTGCGCTGCCCGCCGAGCACGCGTGCTGCCACACGCGCCTCACCGACAACCTCGTGCAGTTCCGCACGCGCCGGTATTCGGACAATCCGCTGGTCGTGCAGGGGCCGGGCGCAGGGCCGGACGTCACTGCCGCCGGCGTGTTCGGCGACGTGCTGGCGATCGCGCAATCGCTCGGCGTTCCACCCGCCCTCTCGTCGCCACTGGTCGACGTGCGCGCCGAGGTCCATGCATGAGCGGCGACATCGACGCACAACGCAACGCCACCCTGCCCCGCATCGCGCGCGCGTTCGCGCCGGGCAGCGTGGGCAACATCGGCGTGGGCTTCGACCTGCTCGGCCATTCCATCGACGGCGTGCGCGATGTCGCCGTCGTCCGGCGCATCGATGAGCCGCTCGTGCGCATCGCGTCCATCCGCGGCGATGTCGAAGGCGCGAACACGCTTCCTCTGCAAGCGCAACGCAACACCGCCGGGCAGGCGTTGATTGCGCTGCGCACGCGGCTCGGGCTCGCGCATGGATTCGAACTCGAACTCGACAAGGGCATTCCCCTCGGTTCGGGCCTCGGTGGTTCCGCGGCATCCTGCGTCGCGGCCCTGGTCGCGGCGAACGCCCTGCTCGACGCGCCGCTTGCGCGCGAGGCGCTCTACGACTTCGCGCTTGAAGGCGAATCGGTTTCCAGCGGCAGCCGTCACGGCGACAACGTGGCGCCGATGCTGCTCGGCGGGGTCGTCATGGCGACTGCGACGCGCATGATCCCGCTCGAGGTTCCCGCGTGGCTGCATGCGGTGGTGGTGCATCCCGACCAGGTGCTGGAGACGCGCCGTGCACGGGCGGTACTCGCCGATCCGTATCCGCTGCACGTCGTCGTCGAACAGAGCGCGCATCTCGCGTTGTTCCTGACGGGACTGCAACGTGGCGACGCGACATTGCTGCGCGAAGGGCTGCGCGACCTGCTCGTCGAACCGCGCCGCGCCCCGCTGATTCCGGGATTCGCGCAGGCCAAGGCCGCGGCGCTCGATCACGATGCGCTGGGCGCGAGCATTTCCGGCGCGGGCCCCAGCACGTTCGCGTGGTTCGCCTCGCGCGCCAGCGCCGAGGCCGCTGCACCGGCGATGCAGGCGGCGTTCGCCGACGCCGGCTACGGGTCGCGTGCCTACGTCACGCCGGTCGCGGGCCCACGCGCCGACGTGATCGCCGCCGGAGCGCACGCATGAAGTTCGTGAGCACGCGCGGCCAGGCGCCGCCGACGGCCATCGACGCCGCGCTGGTCGCGGGCCTCGCGCCGGACGGCGGGCTGTACGTCCCCGAACGCATTCCGACCGTTGGGATGGAACCGGGCGACACGCTCGCGAAGACGGCGCACGACGTGCTGGCGCCCTACTTCGTGGAATCGTCGCTGCGCGACGCGCTGCCCGCGATCTGCGCGCACGCCTACTCCTTCGATGCGCCGCTGCGCGATATGACGGGCAACGGCGATCACCTGCTCGAACTCTTCAACGGGCCGACGGCCGCATTCAAGGACTACGCTGCTCGCTTCCTCGCCGACGCCTTGTCGCGGCTGCGCCCGGACGATGCGGCGCCGACGACGATAATCGTGGCGACTTCCGGCGACACCGGCGCGGCGGTCGCCTCCGCGTTCCATCGCCGCGATGGCTTCAACGTCGTCATCCTGTATCCCGAAGGCCGCGTCTCGCCGCGCCAGGCGCACGGGCTGGAATGCTGGGGCGACAACGTGCGCACGTTCCGCGTGCAGGGCACGTTCGACGACTGCCAGCGGCTGGCCAAGCAGGCGCTGTCGGACGACGCGCTGCGCCGCGAGGTGCCGCTCAGCTCGGCCAACAGCATCAGCCTGGGCCGCCTGCTACCGCAGGTCGCCTACTACGCGCACGCCGCGCTGCGCTTCCATCGCCAACACCGCGCGCCACTGAACTTCATCGTGCCGACGGGCAACCTGGGCAACGCGTGCGCGGCGTTCCTCGCACGGCGCATGGGCCTGCCCGTGGGCGAACTCGTGCTGGCGTGCAACTCGAACGACGTGTTGCCGCGCTATTTCGCAGGCGAGCCGTACGAACCGCGCGCGACGAAGGCGACGCTCGCCAACGCCATGGACGTGGGCGCGCCAAGCAACTTCGAGCGCCTTCGCCATTGGCACGCGAGCGACGGGGCGCTGCGCGACGCGCTGCGCGCGTTTACCGTCGACGATGCGACGATCGCCGATGTCGTACGCGCGGCCCCGGAACGCCACGGCATCGTCGCCGATCCGCACACCGCTTCCGGGCTGCACGTGCTGCAACGCCTGCGTTCACAGGGCGACACGCGAGCGTGGGCGGTCGTCGCCACGGCGCATCCGGCGAAATTCGACACCATCGTCGAACCGCTCGTCGGGCACGAGGTTCCGGTGCCGCCTTCACTCGCGCAATGCCTGTCGCGTCCGGCCTCGGCGCAGCGATTGCCCGCCGACTACGACGCGCTGCGCGACGCGCTGCTTGCCGGCGTGGCTGCATCCGGAACCTTCGGACGACGGCCAGCGTGAGGCGCGCGTCCTGCCCCCTGCGACAAAGTCGCAAGCGGTAAGGGCACTTCTGGGCCGGATGCCGTCGAAAGCCGGGGCGGGTACCCCGTCGAGTCCTGAAGACTGGCGCGCCAGTCTTCGAGGCTGGCGTGCGAGTCCCGGAGCCTGGCGCGCCAGTTGTTCTGCCTCGCGCTCCAGTTCCAGACACTGGCGCTCCAGTTCCAGACACTGGCGCTCCAGGTCCTGACACTGGCGTTCCAGTTCCAGACACTGGCGCTCCAGTTCCAGACACTCGCGCTCCAGTTCCAGACACTGGCGTTCCAGCTCCAGACACTGGCGTTCCAGTTCCAGACACTGGCGTTCCAGTTCCAGACACTCGCGCTCCGGTTCCAGACACTGGCAATCCAGTTCCTGGCACTGGAACGCCTGCCCCCGACACTGACGCTCCGCGGGATTTTCCTCGCCGTCCAGTCTTCATCACTCGCGTGCCAGCCTGCAGGACTGGCGCGGTTCGACGTGCCACCGCAGTTACATCCGAAACCATCGGGCGGCCTGCGTGAGGCACAGGCCACACTCCTTGCCAGTTACGAAAGAAACTGTTGACACGCCCGTTCGGCCCGTGTTTCTCTCGATCCCATGACGCAGCGCAGCAACCACTTGCAGACCGCACCGGGCCGGGGCCAACGCTCCGCCGCTGCAGCGTCGCACGCTGACGCGCGTCGCATCGCACTCGCACTTCTCACGCAGGCCGCGCCCATCGCGGCCTCGCTCATTCTTGTACTCGTACTTATTACCGGGCTTGCCAGCGCGGAGTACGGGTTTGTGTAAGTAAGAACCACACACCCAGGTCGATACCCAAGACCCCGCGCCCGAAACGGCGCGGGGTTTTTGTTTGCATAACAGGAACCCTTCCGTGAGAAGCAACGCCATCAAGCAAGGCCCCGCCCGCGCTCCCGCACGCGCCATGCTGCGCGCCACCGGACTGAGCGAGGAGGCCATCGCCAAGCCGCTAGTCGCGGTGGTGCACACGTGGTCGGACGTCTCGCCGTGCAACTACACGCTGCGCGAGCTGGCCCAGCACGTGCGCGAGGGCGTGATCGAGAACGGCGGCACGCCCATCGAGTTCAACACCATCGCGGTGACCGACGGCATCGCGATGGGCTCCGACGGCATGCGCGCATCTCTGCCCTCGCGCGAAACCATCGCCGATTCGATCGAGCTGGCCGTGAACGGCCATTGCCTCGATGCGATGGTGTTGCTGGTCGGCTGCGACAAGACCATTCCCGCCGCGGCGATGGCGGCGGCGCGGCTGGATATCCCGACCGTGATCCTCTACGGCGGCACGATCATGCCGGGCAAGTGTGCGAGTCCCTCGCAAAAGCCCGCACATCCACGTGCGGACTCTTCACAGAAAGCATTGACGATCCAGGATGTTTTCGAGGCGGTCGGCGCACATTCGGCCGGCCGCATCGACGATGCCGAACTGCACCGCATCGAATCGCACGCCTGCCCCGGCGCGGGCGCGTGCGGCGGGCAGTTCACGGCCAACACGATGGCGATGGTGCTGACCTTCCTCGGCCTCTCGCCGCTCCAGTTCAACGACATTCCCGCCATCCACGCCGACAAGCCCGCCGCCGCGCGGGCCTGCGGCGCGATGGCGATGCAGCGTTTGCGCAACGGTGGTCCGGGACCGCGCGAGATCCTCTCTCCCGCAGCGCTGCGCAACGCTGCGTGCGCGGTCTCGGCCACCGCGGGTTCGACGAACGCCGCGCTGCATCTGCTTGCGATCGCCCACGAAGCCGGCGTCGCGTTCGACCTGGAGGAGTTCGAAGCCGCCGCGCGCACGCCGGTGATCGCCGACCTCAAGCCCGGCGGGCGCTACACCGCCGCGGAGATGTTCGACATGGGCGGCGCGGCGCTGGTCGCGCGCGAGCTGCGCGCCGCCGGCCTGATCGAAGACATCCCCACCGTCACCGGCCGCAGCTTTTTCGCCGAACTGGACGAGGTGCCGCTGCCCGGCGCGCAGGACGTGGTGCGCCCGGTGTCCAACCCGTTCAAGCCGCGCGGCGGTTACTCGATCCTCTACGGCGATCTCGCGCCGGAGGGCTGCATCCTCAAGCTCGCCGGCCACGGCATCGAGCATTTCGAAGGCACCGCGCGCGTGTTCGATTCGGAGGAGGCCGCGTTCGACGCGGTGCAGGCGCGGAAGATCCGCGCGGGCGACGTCGTCGTCATCCGTTTCGAAGGTCCCGCCGGCGGCCCGGGCATGCGCGAAATGCTGGCGGTCACCGCCGCGCTGGTCGGACAAGGCCTGGGCAACGACGTCGCGCTGATCACCGACGGCCGCTTCAGCGGCGCGACGCACGGCTTCATGGTCGGCCACATCTCGCCCGAAGCCGCACGCGGCGGCCCCATCGCGAAGCTGCGCGACGGCGATCGCGTGCGCATCGACGTGACCACGCGCCGCATCGACGTGGACGCGGACCTGCGTACGCGCCCAACGGCGCGCATCGCCCCGCGCGTCGCCACCGGCGTGCTCGCGAAGTACGCCGCGCAGGTGAGCTCGGCTTCGCGCGGCGCGGTCACGGCGCCCGGCCCGCTCGACGCGGCCCGCGCGAAGTCGCGCGCCATCCCCGTGCAGTTCGTCGAGGAAGAGCCCGTCACGCCGGAAGAAACCAAGGAACTGTTCCTCGCCTGACCCCTGCCCCGCCCTCCATTCCACCCAACGGACACCACCATGACCACCCAGCACAAACCCCGCGTCGCCATCCTTGGTTACGGCAGCCAGGGCCGCGCGCATGCGTTGAACCTGCGCGATTCCGGCTTCGACGTCACCGTCGGCCTGCGACCGGGCGGCCCCACCGAGATCAAGGCCAAGGCGGACGGCTTCACCGTGAAGACGCCAGGCGAAGCGGTGAAGGACGCCGAACTCGTCGCCGTGCTCACGCCGGACATGGTCCAGCCGCAGCTCTACGGCGAAGTGATCGAGCCGAACATCGCGCCGGGCGCGTGCCTGCTGTTCGCGCACGGCTTCAACGTGCACTACGGGCAGATCACGCCGCGCGAGGACCTCGACGTCGTCCTCGTCGCGCCGAAGGGCCCGGGCGCGCTGGTGCGCCGTGAGTACGAAATCGGTCGCGGCGTGCCGTCGGTGTACGCGGTGTACCAGGACAAGAGCGGCAACGCGGAGCAGCTCGCGCTGACCTATTGCGCCGGCATCGGCGGCGCGCGCCAGAACGCCATCCGCACCACCTTCAAGGAAGAAACCGAAACCGACCTGTTCGGCGAACAGGCCGTGCTGTGCGGCGGCGCGACCAAGCTGGTGCAGGCCGGCTGGGAGACGCTGGTGGAAGCCGGCTACCAGCCGGAGGTCGCGTACTACGAGTGCCTGCACGAGCTGAAGCTGATCGTCGACCTGTTCTACGAAGGCGGCATCACGCGCATGCACGAGTTCATCAGCGAGACCGCGCAGTACGGCGCGCTCACGCGCGGCACGTACGTGGTGGACGACAACACGCGCGCCCAGATGAAGAAGATCCTGACCGAGATCCAGGACGGCACGTTCGCGCGCCAGTGGATCGCCGAGTACGCCGCGGGCAACGCGAACTACAAGGCGCTCAAGCAGGGCGACCTGGAGCATCCGATCGAAACCGTCGGCAGGAAGCTGCGTGCCAACATGAAGTGGCTTTCCACCGCGCCGCAGGCCGCTCCGGCCGCGGCCGAGAAGCGCGACGCGCAGACCGAGGCGGCCTGATGAACGGCGCCCGCTGGCTGGTGCAGGCCCTGGCGGCCGAAGGCGTGGATACGCTCTTCGGCTACCCGGGCGGCGCGATCATGCCCTTCTACGATGCGCTGCACGGATCGCAGCTGCGCCACGTGCTGGTCCGCCACGAACAGGGCGCGGCCTTCGCGGCGAACGGGTATGCGCGGGCCAGCGGGCGCGTCGGTGTATGCGTGGCGACCTCCGGTCCCGGCGCGTCGAACCTCGTCACCGGCATCGCCGATGCCATGCTCGATTCGGTGCCGATGGTCGTCATCACCGGCCAGGTCGCAACGCCGTTGATGGGCACCGACGCGTTCCAAGAACTGGACGTGTTCGGCATGACGATGCCGATCGTGAAGCACAGCTTCGTGCTGCGGCGCGTGGACGAGCTGCCGGACGTGGTCGCGGAGGCGTTCCGCATCGCGCGTTCGGGACGCCCCGGGCCGGTGCTGATCGACCTGCCCAAGGACGTGCAGATCGGCGATGCCTCGCACCTGCCGTTGCACGTTCCGGCGGACATCGACGACGTGCCTGCGCCGATGGACGCATCGCTGCACGCCGCACTGGCGCTGATCTCGCAGGCGAAGAAGCCGGTGGTGTACGGCGGCGGCGGGATCGCGCTGGGCGACGCGGTGCAGGCGTTCCGCACGTTCGTCGACGCGACGCAGATTCCCACCGTGCTCACGCTCAAAGGCCTGGGCGCGCTGCCTTCGGGCCATGCGTTGAACCTGGGCATGCTCGGCATGCACGGCAGCCGCGCGGCGAACCTGGCGGTGCAGGAGAGCGACCTGCTGATCGTCGTCGGCGCGCGCTTCGACGATCGCGCCACCGGCAAGCTGGCCGAGTTCGCGCCGAACGCGCGCGTCGTCCACATGGACCTGGACGCGTGCGAGATCGGCAAGCTGCGTCGCGCCGACGCTGCGGTGTGTGGCGATATCCGTCGCACCCTGACCGCGCTCACCCTCCCCTGCGCGGCCCACCTGCACGGCCGCAACGGCGCAGCGCGGCGCGACTGGCGGGCGAGCTGCCAGCAGCGCATGCGCGAGTTCGCCGCGCGCTACGACGCACCGGGCGAAACGGTCTTCGCGCCCGCGCTGCTCAAACGCCTGTCCGAACTGGCCCCGAACGCCGTCGTCGCCTGTGATGTCGGCCAGCACCAGATGTGGGTCGCGCAGCACTGGCGATTCTCGACGCCGCGCCAGCACCTCACCAGCGGCGCGCTGGGCGCGATGGGTTTCGGCCTGCCGGCGGCCATCGGCGCGCAGATCGAATCGCCGGACACACCGGTGGTGTGCGTCAGCGGCGACGGTTCGTTCCTGATGAACGTGCAGGAGCTGGCGACGCTGCGACGCTACGGCCTGCCCGTGAAGATCGTGCTTTTGGACAACCAGGCCCTGGGCATGGTGCGGCAGTGGCAGGAGCTGTTCTTCGACAAGCGCTATTCGGAAATCGACCTGTCCGACAACCCCGACTTCGGCGCGGTCGCGGCGGCGTTCGGCGTGCAGGCGCTGCACGTCGATCGCGCCGATTCCGTCGAGGCCGCATTGCAGGCCCTGCTCGCGGCCGACGGCCCGGCGCTGCTGCACGTCGCCATCGACCAGGCCGCCAACGTGTGGCCGCTGGTGCCGCCCAACCACAACAACGCGCAGATGCTCGATCCGGAGCTTGAAGCCGGCGCGTCGAACGAACCCACCCCCACCGAGGATCCCCGCCATGCGATACCAGCTTGATCTCACGCTCCGTCAGGCCGAAGGCGCGCTGTCGCGGGTACTGGGCGCGGCCG
>Ga0209676_1000829_pt1 | contig 40137 bp, 44 predicted proteins | sample AraplaCvi_mLB_r2_FD_184282 | JGI IMG/M metagenome (GOLD analysis project Ga0209676, IMG submission 184282) | Arabidopsis root microbial communities from North Carolina, USA - plate scrape MF_Cvi_mLB_r2 (SPAdes) (version 2) | ecosystem: Host-associated > Plants > Roots > Endosphere | place: USA... | reverse complement strand
CGAGGACGGTCAGGAAGTGCAGGCGGGCGACGTTCTGGCGCGTGTCAGCCGCGAAGCGTCGAAGACGCGCGACATCACCGGCGGTCTGCCGCGTGTTGCCGAGCTGTTCGAAGCGCGCATCCCGAAGGACAATGCGGTGATCGCGAAGATCAGCGGCCGCATCGAGTTCGTGAAGGACTACAAAGCGAAGCGCAAGATCGCGATCGTTCCGGAAGAAGGCGATTCGATCGAGTATCTCATTCCCAAGTCGAAGGTTCTCGAAGTGCAGGAAGGCGACCAGGTCAAGCGCGGCGACGCGCTGATTTCGGGCTCGCCGAACCCGCACGACATCCTCGACGTCATGGGCGTGGAAGCGCTGGCCGAATATCTCGTCGCGGAAATCCAGGAAGTCTATCGACTGCAGGGCGTGAAGATCAACGACAAGCACATCGAGGTCATCGTTCGCCAGATGCTGCAGAAGGTCGAGATCACGTCGGGCGGCGACACCACGCTGCTGCCGGGCGAACAGCTCGATTATCTGGAGATGATGGAATATAACGCCAAGCTGCCGAAGAACGGCGTTCCCGCGGAAGGCCGTCCGGTCCTCCTCGGCATCACCAAGGCGTCGCTGCAGACCCGCAGCTTCGTTTCGGCGGCGTCCTTCCAGGAGACGACCCGCGTTCTCACCGAGGCGTCGGTGCAGGGCAAGATCGACTCGCTGCAGGGCCTCAAGGAAAATGTCATCGTCGGCCGCCTCATCCCGGCGGGTACCGGCGCTGCCATGAACCGCGTCCGCGTTACCGCCTCGTCGAAGGATGCCGCGCTTCGCGCCGCCATGCGCGCCGCGAACCAGGAGCATCTGATCGCGCCGGCGACCGCCGCCGAAGAGCATGCCGCCGAACTGGCGCAGGGCCCCGAAGCAGCGATCGGCGACGATCCGCTCGGCAAGGTGCAGGGCGAAGACTTCACCGCCGGTGAAGTCCTCGTCGAAGAGCGCCCCGAAGGCGAAGGCGAGGAATAAGCCCCTCGGCCCGACGGCCTGAAAGAAACGAGCCCCGCCGGAGCGATCCGGCGGGGCTTTTTCTTTGGCGCCAAGCTGATAGCCTGCATCGTCCAACGGGGAAGGAGAGGGCGATGCGTACAAGCATTCTGGCTGCGGCGTTGTTCGCGGGAACGGTGCCTGCGGCGGCGCAGGACAACAGCAATATCGTCGGCGAAGTCGTCGTGACGGGGCAGCGCGCTTCGGCCGATTATCTGTCCGACGAGCAGACCGTGGTCGGCTTGCGGCGTCCCGCCGACAGCGCGATCCAGCCGGTCAAATTCACCTCGGATTCGCGCGATGCCGATGTCCGCAAGCGCGAAATCCACGCGATGATCGAAAGCGCGATCCGCCGCGCCGATGCGGCCGGCGTCGAACTGGTTACCGGCGAGTTCGAGCTGACGAGGGTGACGCTCGCCAATTATCGCGACCTTGCCTTTTCGGGCGGCGGTCGCCCCGACACCAGCGAGATCTCGGTCTATGTCAAGGCAAAGCTTGGCGGCTCGGTCGGCAGCGCGCAATCGCGGATCGACAATTTCATCAAAGCCGTCCCTGCCGAGGGCCGCGCGCTGATGGAAAGGCGCGGAGCGATCACGCTGACGATCATCAACCCCGACCAGTATCGGCCCGAGATCGTCAGGCTGGTCGCGGCGGAGGCGCTCAGGACAGCCGGTGCCTTCGGGGCCGACTATGGCGTCGAGGTGGCGGGACTCAACGAGCAGCTGATCTGGGCGCAGGCGAGCGCGACCGAAGTCTTCCTCTACATTCCCTACCGCTTCACGATCCGGCCGAAGGGGTGATCGACGGCGCGGGAATACGCGATTTTACCCGATGCTAACCATATATTGCTAAGCCCGGTCCCCGATGCATGCGGCTCCTTCGGCATGCAAAAGGGGGGCAGGCCAGGTACATGCAGATTGCGCGCGATTTCCCCTGGCGCTGGGCCCTGTGGTGGCTCCTTCTGCCGAATCTCGCATTTATCGCGATGTGGCCGATCGGGGGACCGCGGATGGCGGCCTCTATCGCGATTTGCGGCGGGATCGCGGTGCTGTTGTCGGGCTGGAGCCATCATCCGGCGCGGACGGCGATCGCCGTCAGCCTGTTTGTCTTCAATCTGACGGCCTACATTGCCTTCTCGTTCAACCTCGACCTGTCGGCGATGCTGGGATCGATCGAATTCGCTCGCGAACTGGACCCGCTCCAGTCGCCCGAATATCTGATAGGGGGCGGGTTGCTGGCGGCATCGCTGGCCGTGCTCATCCTGTCAGGGTCGCGCATTCCGCCGCTCAGGACACGCGATCACAGGATCCTCGCGCTCGGCCTCGTCGGATTGCTGATCAACGTCGACATGGTCGTGACCAACGGGTCGCGCGGCTCCTATATGATGAGCGCGCCGGGCGGTACGCCGGTCGATTCCGCGGTAATCCGGAACAATATCGCGCCCTCGCAAGTAAAGGCGCGCAATCTTGTCGTGATCATCGTCGAAGCCTGGGGGGTATCGTCCGACCCTTTCGATCGCGCGCTTTCGCGGCAGATATGGGACCCCGCCCGCTGGAGCGATCGCTACGAGGTCACGCAGGGGCTTAGCCGCTATTACGGATCGACGACCAGCGCCGAGTTGCGTGAGCTTTGCGCCGCTTGGTCGGATTTCGAGTCCTATGACTTCGACCGCGCCGATTGCCTGCCGCAAAAGTTCCGCGCCGCCGGCTTCCAGGTTCAGGCGCTGCACGGCTTCAACGGGGTCTTCTTCGATCGGGCAGCCTGGTATCCGAAGGTCGGTTTTGAACGCGCGCTCTTCGCGAAAGAGCTGATCGCGCTGGGCGCCGATCGATGCGGCGGCGTGTTTGCCGGCGCTTGCGACCGCGACCTCCCGCGTCTGATCGGCCAGGAACTTCGCAAAACGCCGGACAAGCGCAAATTTATCTACTGGCTGACGCTCAATAGCCATCTTCCGATACCGTCGGGCCAGAATCTCGGCACCGGCAATTGCATGCTCGGCAATGCCGACTGGCGCGATCGCTACCCGATGCTGTGCCGCAGTTTCGAGTTGCAGCGGCAGTTGGCGGACAGCATCACCGCCGAAATCATGAAACCCGATTTTCCGGACACCGACGTGCTGATCGTCGGCGATCATATGCCGCCCTTTTTCCGGCGCGATTTGCGCACGCGGTTCGACCCCGCCCATGTCCCCTGGATCATGCTGCGCAGCCGCCGGGAGTCCGGGAGGCGTATTCCGGTACGCAGCTGAGCCGCGGCCTTTGCCGAAAAAGTAAAAGGGCTCACCGGGGTGGCCGGTGAGCCCTTGGTCCTGGGATTGTGCGGGCCGGTGCGACTTGGCTCTTTTCGAGCGCCGGCCCGGGCTGTCCTATGGCGCGAGGATCGCGACGGCGAGGTACAGCAGCAGAGGCAGGCCGAAGCCGAGGAGCGTCAGGGCAACAAAGGCGACGCGCGTCCACAAGACATCGATGCCGAACTGGTCCGCCATCCCGGCGCACACGCCGAAGATCATCCCGTTCCGGCGATTCTTGCGAAAACCCTGGTTCATTTCTTTCCTTTCCATCCCGGCTTTTGCAGCCGGCGTTTTCGGGGAGTGGTGTGGTCCGCCGATCAGACGATCAGCGAACCGACCTGCGCGCCATTCTGGCCGACGATCGCGAGCAGCATCACCGAGGCATAAAGCGAAGCGAAAGCGGCAAGGGCGTAGCTCTTGACGGCGTTGACGTTGAAATGGGCCATGATTTTATCCTTCCTTGAACCTTCCATCCGGACCATCCGGTGGATGCCGACATCTTTGCAGGGACCGTGCCAATTTCATTCATTGGCGGTTAAGCGCGGTTTTTTGGTTCCGGAAATATTATTTCAGCGTGAATTAAGCTCTATTATGGTAAAAATTCCCATTGATAGGAACTATTTCGTTTCTTCATCGTGCGGGCGGGGCTGGAAACGCCGCGAGGGGTGCGGTAGGCGCGGGAAGGATGACGCTGACCCGCCTTTCGCTGACCGATTTTCGCAATCACGCCGGCGCGGACATGGCGGCCGCGGCGGGGCTTGTCGCGCTTCACGGCGACAATGGCGCGGGCAAGACCAATATATTGGAGGCGATCTCGCTGCTCGCGCCGGGGCGCGGACTGCGCCGCGCGGCGCTGTCCGACATGGTGCGCGACGGGGCGAGCGGGGGCTTTGCGGTTTTTGCCGAGGTACAGGCCGGGGTGGATCTGCCGCCGGTCGCGCTGGGGACAGGGATCGAGCCCGCGCACCCGGGACGGCGGATCGTGCGTGTCAACGGGGCGTCGGCCGCAGCGACGGCGCTCGGCGAATGGCTTGCGGTGTTGTGGCTGACCCCGGCGATGGACCGGCTGTTCGTCGAGACGGCGGGTAACCGCCGGCGTTTCCTCGATCGGCTCGTGCTCGCGCTCGACCCGCGACACGCGCAGCACAGCAATCGCTATGAAGCGGCGTTACGCGCGCGGGGCAAGTTGCTTGCCGACATCGCCGGTGCCGACGGGCAATGGCTGACGAGCCTCGAGGCGCAGCTCGCCGAACATGGTGCGGCGATGGATGCGGCGCGGCAGGCGATGCTCGCGGCATTGTCGACCGAGCTTGCGACGCAGCCTGACACTCCCTTTGCGCGCCCTCTGCTGACGCTCGTCGATGCCGACGGCAAGCCGCGCGGCGCCGCGCATGACGCCGGGGCGCTGAAGGCGCTCTTCGCCGCGCGACGCCGGATCGACGCCGCGGCGGGCCGCGCGACCGCCGGGCCGCACCGCGACGACCTCGACGCCGTCCACGCCGCGACCGGCCGTGCGGCAGCGCGCTGCTCGACCGGCGAACAGAAGGCGATGCTGCTCTCGCTGATCCTCGCGCACAGCGACTGCGTCGCGCGCGCGCGCGGCCAGCGGCCGGTGCTGCTGCTCGACGAGGTTGCGGCGCACCTCGACCCGCTACGCCGCGCCGCACTCTACGAGCGGCTGGCGGGGCAGGGCGGGCAGGCGTGGCTGACCGGGACCGAGGCGGCGTTATTCGACGATATGCCGGGCGCTGTTACGCGCTTCCATATTGCGGGCGGGAGGATCGTTGCAGGCTAGCCGATTGTTAAGAGTGGATAGGGCAAATGTGCCCGATGTCTCGGCAGCAGCCAATTGATTCGCGCGACACGCCCCAGTGGAGCATTTGCCGCCGCCTGATTCATCTTCTGATCGAGTTGCGACCGAACATGATCGATAGATGGGACGATAGCGGCATACCGGAGTTTCACTCGCATTTCAGCCATGACCAATATGCCATGGACTTCCTGCAAGGCGTGGGCGTGGTCGAAGGCTGTGCGGTGGGCTGGAAATTGGCCGAAGCGGATTTGGATCACGCCGCCGACATGGTTCTGGATTCGGCACACTTCGACGACGTGTTGTCGGCCTTGGTCTCGACGACGATCTATAATGGCCTGCTGCCCGAGCAGCCCAAGCCGTTCAGCCTGCCGCTGCACGAATATACCGGCGGCGAGGTTCTGGAAGAATTGAGGATGTTGATGAGCGACCTCATCGAACTTGGCTATGCCAGATATTGGGATGAACGTCCTGATGGTCCCGAGGCCTATATCTGGACCGATTGGATGTGCTCTTCGATGCTCGCCAATTATGCGAGTGGATGGAAGCCGGCCTCATTCGACACGCCCATTTCGGGGTTCTACCCATAGTAGCCGATTAAAGGATCTCGTGCACCACATCCTGCGGGCGGCACAATCTCACGCCTTTATCGGTTTCGACGAACGGCCGCTCGACATAGGCGGGGTTGGCGGCCATCGCGGCGATGATCTCGTCCTCGCTCGCGTCCTTGAGGCCGCGCTCCCCGGCGTCGGTGCCGCGCAGGCGCAGTGCGTCGCCGGCCGCGATGCCGGCGTCGCCGAACAGCTGGCGCAGCTTGTCGGCGCTGTACGGATTTTTGAGATATTCGATCACGGTCAGCGCAACGCCGGGCGCCTCCTGAAGGATCGCCAGCGTCTTGCGCGAGGTGCCGCAGGCCGGATTGTGCCAGATGGTCGCTTTCATGCCCCCCCGCCCTAACGGGAGCTTACAGCAGCGTAAACCCGCTATTCATGGCATATATGGCACATCTTCCCGCATGAAGGGGAACCACCAGCTTGCCTTTTGCGGCCGATACACGACTTATGCAAAGTCGAGGGACCGCCAAAGGGCGGCCATTGCGGGGTTGCTGTTTACGTGAATGAATTGATCGATCGCAGGGCGTTGCTGGCCGGGATCGCCGGGGCGGGGGCATTGGCCGCCACGTCGGCGCGCGCGCAGCTCCCGAACTGGATCCAGCAACCGGCCGCGCCCTTGCCGCCGCCGGTGGATTATGTCGCCGTGGCGAAGAGGCAGCTTGCGCTGCAGGGACGCAATATCCCGCAGGGCGACCGCGTCGGGGTCGTCGATTTCGGCCTGCCGTCGTCGCGTCCGCGCTTTGCGCTCGTCGACATGGTCGCGGGCAGGGTCGAGATGTTCCCGGTGACGCACGGCCGCGGATCGGATCCGCAGCATGACGGCTGGCTCAAGAGCTTTTCGAACCGCGTCGGCAGCCTCGCGACCTCGCGCGGCGCCTATCGCACGAGCGACTATTATTGGGGCGCGAACGGCTCGTCGATGCGATTGGCCGGGCTCGAGCCCGACAATTATACCGCCGACCAGCGCGCAATCGTCGTCCACGGTGCCTGGTACGCCGACCCCGCGCTGATCGCGACGCAGGGCAAGCTCGGCCGCAGCGAAGGCTGTTTCGTGTTCGGCGAGGAACTGCTCCCGATGATCCTCTACAAGCTCGGACCGGGTCGGCTGCTGTTCGCCGATCAGCTGAGCGTGCATCCGCCGATGCCCAAGCCGTTTGAGCTGCCGCCCGCCGATCCGCTGCCGGGGATGGAGAATTTGCGGCGCGCGAATTCGGTCAACGGGCCGTTGCCGAAGACGGCGGACTGAGCGGCGAACGGCGGTTTCGGGGTGGGGGAGCGGACGTTCGCATCCCGATTTTCGTCATCCCGGACTTGATCCGGGATCCACCGCAGCGCTGAAGTCATCGACCCCGGATCAAGTCCGGGGTGACGATATTGGTTGGATCCGCAATCGGTCGAAACCGGATGTTGCTCAATAAATCCCGCTCGTCCCCGGCGTCGTCGCCCGTGCGGTGGTCGTCACTGTCGGGACCACAGCGGGCGGCTCGGGCGCGATGATCGTCGCGGTCGGGCGGCCGGGCTTGGCAAAGCTCGCGACGACGGGCGCGTCGCGGCCGTAGATGTCGGCGAATTTCTTCACGCCGCCCTTGCCATCGGGGACGACGGTCCAATAGGCGACATAGACGGGGAAGGGATTGTCGAAGCCGAAGCGCGTCGTCTTGCCGCTCGCGATCGCCTCGCCGAACTCCTCGGGGCTCTTGCCGGCGAACATCACCGCCATCAGGCCGGAGAAGTGCAGTGCGCGTTCGGTGCGGATGCAGCCGTGGCTGAAGGCGCGCGCGGCGGCGTTGAACGCGCCCTTCGAGGGCGTGTCGTGGAGGTAGATGGCGTGCGGGTTCAGCATCTCCATCTTCATCACGCCGAGCGCGTTGTTCGCCCCCGGCTGTTGCACGACCGAGAGCGTCTTGCCGCTGCCGGTCCAAGTATAGCCCTGCGCGCGTGCCGCGGAAGGATTGCGCGCGATCGTGCCGCCGATGCCTTCGTTGATGATGCTGCGCGGCAGCGTCCAGGTCGGGTTGACGATGATGCCGGTCGCCATCGGGTTGAGCTGCGGCGTCGGGGTCGCCGACTTGCCGACCACGGCCTTGTGCGTCGCGATGATCGTGCCGCCGTGGACGACGCGGGTCAGATATTCGGGAACGTTGCTGACGACGTAGCGCTCGCCGAGGCTGCGCGGCATCCAGCGCCAACGCTCGATGTTGACGCGGATCGCATTGGCGTCGGCGGTGGTCTTCGCTTTCTTGAGCGACGCCTTGAGCGTAACGAAATCGGGGTGGACGGGGTCGAGGCTCGCGAGCGTCTCGCGCACCGTTCCGGCGCCGAGCGCGGCGGTCAGCAGCGACAGCAAGGGCTCGCTGTCGCCGTCGCTGTCGACCATGAACCACTGCTTGCGCGCGGCATTGGGCGTGCGCCCGTCGCGCAGGTGCGTCGCGAGCAGCAGGAAGCTGTCGGTCGCGGTCTTGTCGAGCTTTGCCTGATCATTGCCGAGGATCGCCGCGGCGAGGCCGTCGGGGTTGTAATCCTTCGCGAACAGGCCCTCGTCGCCCACCTTCTCGATGAAACTCAGCAGCGCGGTGGCATTCTCTTCGGACCAGCTGGGCATGTCGATCTGCACTGCGACGACGGGGGCGTCATCCTTCACCTTGTCGGGCTGGAGGATCACCGAATCCTCCTTGACCTCCTGCGCGATCGCGGGGGACGCGAGCAGGGTCAGCGGAAGCAGGAGCGTCGCAGCGGGACGCACGGAAAAGGAAGCGTTTTTGGCCATGGTCAAAGCCCATAGCCAAAAACTATCCCCAGTTAAAGTGACGCGGCGCACAGTCCGTCGCAACCCCTCTTTCGTCGCCCCGGACTTGATCCGGGGTCCATGACGACAGGGCAGTATGGATGCCGGATCAAGTCCGGCATGAAGAAAACGGGAAAGGACGAAGCTTAAGTTTTCGGCTCTTCATCCTGCCGGGCGAGCCATTCCTCGAGCCACTTGATCGTATAGTCGCCGTGGATGACGTCGGGATCGGCGAGTAGCGCCTGATGGAGCGGGATGTTCGTCTTCACCCCGCCGATCACCATTTCCTCGAGCGCGCGGCGCATCCGCATCATGCAGCTTTCGCGGCTGCGGCCATAGACGATCAGCTTGCCGATCATGCTGTCGTAATAGGGCGGGATCGAATAGCCGGCGTAGAGGCCGCTATCGACGCGAACGTGCATGCCGCCCGCGGCGTGATAGCTCGTCACCTTGCCGGGTGAGGGCAGGAAGCTGCGCGGATCCTCGGCATTGATGCGGCATTCCATCGAATGGCCGCGGAATTCGAGGTCTTCCTGTTTGACCGACAGGCCCGCGCCGCCGGCGATGCGGATCTGTTCGCGGACGAGGTCGAAACCGGTGATCATCTCGGTCACCGGATGCTCGACCTGGATGCGCGTGTTCATCTCGATGAAGAAGAATTCGCCATTTTCCCACAGGAACTCGATCGTGCCGGCGCCGCGATAGCCCATTTCGGCCATCGCATCGGCGCAGACCTTGCCCATCCGCGCGCGTTCCTCGGCCGAGATGATCGGCGAAGGGGCTTCCTCGAGCACTTTCTGGTGGCGGCGCTGGAGCGAGCAGTCGCGCTCGCCGAGGTGGATGGCGTTGCCCTGACCGTCGCCGAAGACCTGGAATTCGATGTGGCGCGGATTGCCGAGATATTTTTCCATATAGACGGTCGGATCGCCGAAGGCGGCCGCCGCCTCGGACGAGGCCTGACCCATCAGGCTTTCGAGGCTGTCCTCGTCGGGAACGACCTTCATGCCGCGCCCGCCGCCGCCCGAGGCGGCCTTGATCAGCACGGGGTAGCCGATTTCCTTCGCGAGTTTCTTCGTTTCCTCGCTGAAGGTCACCGCGCCGGGCGAACCCGGAACGACGGGCAGGCCCAGCGCGACCGCGGTGCGCTTCGCCTCGACCTTGTCGCCCATGGTACGGATATGTTCGGGCTTGGGGCCCACGAAGATCATGTCGTGCGCTTCGATGATCTCGGCGAAGCGCTCGTTTTCGGAGAGGAAGCCATAGCCCGGATGGATCGCGTCGGCGCCGGTGATCTCGGCGGCCGAGATGATCGCGGGGATGTTGAGATAGCTGTCCTTCGCCGCGGGCGGACCGATGCACACCGCCTCGTCGGCGAGGCGGACGTGCATCGCGTCGGTGTCGGCGGTCGAGTGGACCGCGACGGTCTTGATGCCCATCTCGTGGCACGCGCGGTGGATGCGCAGCGCGATCTCGCCGCGGTTGGCGATCAGGAGCTTTTCGATAGCCATGTGGTGGTTCAGCCGATGGTGAACAGCGGCTGGTCGAATTCGACCGGCTGGCTGTTCTCGACATGCACGGCCTTCAGCGTGCCCGCGGCGGTTGCGGTGATCGGGTTCATCACCTTCATCGCCTCGATGATCAGGATCGTGTCGCCGGCCTTTACCGCCGAGCCGACGGCGGCGAAGTTCGGGGCGCCGGGTTCGGGGGCCAGATAGACGGTGCCGACCATCGGCGACTTCACCGCGTCGGCAAAGCTGTCGGCAGCGGGCGCGGCGGCTGTGGGAGCGGCCGCCGGAGCGGCAGGCGCAGCAGCGGCTGCAGCCACCGGTGCGGGCGCGAAGGCGACCGGCGCAGCGGCGGCGGTCAGCGTACGCGCGACGCGGACCTTGCGGTCGCCGTCCTCGACCTCGATTTCGGACAACTGCGTGTCGTCGAGCAATTCGGCGAGCGCGCGAACGAACGCCGGATCGATGTTGATGCCATTGTCTTTATGGTCACCCATGAGAATTTTCCTGTTGTTGCGACGCCGCTGATCGGGCGTCCAGACCCCGTTTTTTGATGCGCCCTATTGTCAGAGACGGGCGGCGGCGTCCAGCGCCAGCGTATAGCTGTTCGCGCCGTGCCCCGCAAAATGCGCCACGGCAGCCATGCCGACGTAGCTCAAGTGGCGGAATTCTTCGCGTTTCATCGGGTCCGACAGATGGACCTCGATCACCGGCACCTTGATCGACTTGATCGCATCGTGGATCGCGATCGACGTATGCGTATAGCCGCCGGCGTTGAGCAGGACCGCCTTGGCCCCCGACACATAGGCCTCGTGCAGCCAGTCGATCAGTACGCCCTCATGGTTCGTCTGGCGGCATTCGACGCGCAGCCCGAGCATCCGGGCCTGCGCCTCCAGCCGCGTGTGGATGTCGCTCAGCGTATCGTGGCCATAGATTTCGGGCTCGCGCGTGCCGAGCAGGTTGAGGTTGGGGCCGCTCAGGACATAAACGGTTTGCAGATCGGGCAAAGGGCGGGCTTTCGGTTGCTAGGTTGCTCGCTCCCCCTATATGGGCTGCTCGGCAAAAGGCAAAGCGAGGCGGATTCCAGTGATCTCGGTCATTCTCAACGGCGAACCCCGGCAGGTGCGCAAGGGCAGCATCGCCGACCTCGTTGCGTCGCTGGGGCTCGACGTAAAGAAGGTGGCGGTCGAACGTAACCGCGCGATCGTGCCGCGTTCGACGCTTGCCGATGTCGCGATCGCCGAGGGCGACGCGCTCGAAATAGTCCATTTCGTAGGAGGCGGTTGAGTTGTCAGCAGATCAGTGGAGTGTCGCCGGCCGGACGTTCACGTCGCGGCTGATCGTCGGCACCGGCAAATATAAGGATTTCGAACAGAATGCCGCCGCGGTCGAGGCGTCGGGGGCGGAAATCGTCACCGTCGCGGTGCGCCGCGTCAATGTGTCGGATCCGACGGCGCCGATGCTGACCGATTTTATCGACCCGAAAAAGATCACCTATCTGCCGAACACTGCGGGCTGCTTCAACGCCGACGACGCGATCCGCACGCTGCGGCTGGCGCGCGAGGCGGGGGGCTGGGATCTCGTGAAGCTCGAAGTGCTCGGCGAGGCGAAGACACTCTATCCGAACATGCGCGAGACGCTCGAGGCGACCGAGGTTCTCGCGAAAGAGGGCTTTCTGCCTATGGTCTATTGCGTCGACGATCCGATCGCCGCGAAGCAGCTCGAAGATGCGGGCGCGGTCGCGGTGATGCCGCTCGGCGCGCCGATCGGATCGGGGCTCGGCATCCAGAATCGCGTGACGATCCGCCTGATCGTCGAGGGCGCGTCGGTGCCCGTGCTCGTCGACGCCGGCGTCGGCACCGCGAGCGACGCCGCGGTCGCGATGGAACTGGGCTGCGACGGCGTATTGATGAATACCGCGATCGCCGAGGCCAAGGACCCTATTCGCATGGCGCGCGCGATGAAGCTGGCGGTCGAGGCGGGACGCGATTCCTACCTCGCGGGCCGCATGGGGCTGCGGCGTTACGCCGATCCGTCGAGCCCGCTGGCGGGTTTGATCTGAAACGCCATCGTCATCCCGGCGAAGGCCGGGATGACGGATAAAGTGGATTACGGCACCCGCTTCACCGGCGGCGGGGTCCAGCTTCCTTCCATCGCCGCGCGCCGCGGCAGATAGAGGCGCAGGTTCATCGTGAACGCCCCCTCCGGCGCGGGAAGCCAATTGGCTTCCTTGTCGGCGCCTGGACTATCCTTCTGGATATAAAGGTCGAGCGAGCCGTCGGGGTTGAAGGCCAGCTTGTCGCGGTCGCCGATCGCAAAGCGGTCCAACGGATTGGCGACGAAGAACTGGTCGGCGCCATACATGGTCAGCGACCAGAAGGCATCGGCGGGGGGCAGTTCCTCCTTGGCGAAGTGGAGGACATAGCGCGACGCGCCGCTGAAGGGTTTGCCCTCGGCGTCGAGCGGCGCCATCGGATAAATGGCCTCCTCGGGCGGCAGGGCGCCGAGCCCGGCAAAGCCGATGAAGGCGCGTTGCAGATAATCATTGCCATAGACGCCGATCGCATTGCCCATCGCGCCCCAGCCGTTGCGCGTGAGGGCGATGCTTTTCCGCCGGTTGACGATGCGGGGATAGGCGTCGGCGGCGGCGCGCGTCAGGCCGCGCTGGACCGCGGGGTCGGCCTTGGCGAGGTCGAAACCCTGCCCGGGGACCAGCCCGATGCGTTCCATGCGCAGCAACACCGCATAGTCGCTGTCGTGCGGCGGGTTGCGCTTCATGACCTCGGCGAACAGCGCGAAGAAGGCGTCGGGCTGCATGCGCGCGACCTGTTCGACGGGCGGGCTCATGTCGAGCGCCGGGTCGGGCTTTGCCGGTGCGGCCGTCTGCGGCTTGCCCCACGTCGACAGCGGCGCGGCGGCATAGCCCGCCTGCAGCGTGTGGACATGGGCATAGTCGGCGGCGCCGTTCGTCTGAATGCGCCCGATGATCCAGCCCATGTCGGTCGGGCTGCGCACCATCCGCATCCCCTTGGGCAGCGTGCCCTGCCAATGCGGGCCGACGAGCGCGACGGTGCCGCCGTCATTGCCCGTCGTGCGCGTGCCGAGCGTCGCGAAGACGTCGGTCCACATGTCCATGATCGGCACGACATGATAGCGGCCGGCAGTATTCGGCAGCGTCAGCACCAGCGGCTCCTTGCCGACGTCGTACCACAGTGTCGAATAGAGGGTGTCGGCATTGGGGCGCACGACATCCCTGAAGCTCGCGTCGGGATAGCGTTTCATATGCGCGAACTGGTTGGTCGGCGCGCGCATCTTGCCGTCGACGCCGGCGTTGGTCGACACGCGCCGCGTCGTTTCCATCAGCACCAGCGGATAGGCATAGGTATAGGCTTCGAGGCCGATGGCATAGGCTTCGTCCTCGCTGATCGGCGCGGCATAGGCCGTCCCGGTCAGAAAGGCTGCGGCCATCGCCAGAAAGGCAAGCAGGCTCTTCATCGACAATCACTCCTCCCGATCTTTGCCTGCTGTCTAGCGACCGGTGCGGCTCCAGTCTGTCATCCAGCCGACAATCTCTTTGGGGAATCGCGAAGCGGCGACTAACAGGAAGGCGGAGAGGACGGCATATGCTGATGGGGGCGCAAGGAAAGGCGAACGCGGAGTCCTGGACCGCCGCCGACCGTCTGGCCGCGCTGCGTCTCTGCCCGCTGTTCGCCGGCTGGCCCGAGGCGCTGCTGGCCGAGGTCGCGGCGATCGCACGCGCCGGATATTATCCGCGCGGCGCAGAGATTTTCGCGCGCGATCCGGAAAGGCGCGAGGCGTTCGTCATCGTGTCGGGCGAGGTCGAGGTCAGCCGCGGGTCGGCGGCGGGCAAGAAATTCGTGCTGAGCGTGCAGGGGGCGTTCGAAATCCTCGCGATCGTCCGCCTACTCGCCGAACCGCCTATCCATTATGTCTACACGGCCTATGAGGACAGCGTGCTGCTCCACCTGCCGTGCGACGGGCTGGCCGCGATCCTCGACGCCGATCCGATCCTGTGGCGCGACATCGCGCTGCTGATGTGTGTGCGGCACGGTGACAGCCTGCGCCAGCTCAACAACCAGAAGCTCGGCACGCTCGATCAGCGCATGGCGGCGACGCTCGCCGACCTGTCGCGCATCCACGGCGTCGCGGGGGACAAAGGGGTCGAACTGGCGCTCCGCCTGCCGCAGGAGCAGCTCGGCGCGATGCTCGGCGTGACGCGGCAGAGCATCAACAAGCTACTCCGAGGGTTCGAGGACCGGGGCGTGATTGCCGTCGACTATAATCGCATCACGATATGCGATCCGGCGGCGCTCGACGCCATCGTCACGGCCGACGACTGATTTCGGGTTCGGCCAAAGCCTATTTGCCGCCCGAGGCGACCAGATCGACGTCGGTCATCCCGCCGTCGCGGCGCATCATCAGCACATAGGCAAGATCGCCCTTCGTGCCGCCGAGCATATGTTCGTTGCCGTTGACGCGGTGATCGCTGGTGTAGCCCGCGCGGATCGCCATCGTGTGATAATAGTCGAGCACCGCCTGCATCGACGCCGCGGTCTGGAAATTGACGACGCGGATGTTGCACTTGCCGCCGGCGATGCCCGCGGCCTCGCGCAGCGTCGCGCGCGGATAGAGCTTGAACGCGGCGGGCAGACGGTCGGCCCATGAATTGTTATAAGTGAGCTTGGCGTCGCAACTGCCCCTTTGCTGGTCGCGCGCGAGGGCGCCGATGGTCACGGGGCGTTGCTTCGCCTCGCAGCCGTCGCAACCGGCTTCGAACGGGAGCGCCTTGGGTGCCGCAAGCAGCTTGCCCGCGGCGAGCGCGGCGGTCGCCTCGGCAACGGTAGCGGCCTTCCCGCCGGCGATGCCCGGGACACCGCCGTCGACGGGCTTGTTGCCCGGGCCGGCGGCATTCCTGTTCGACTGGCCGGTCAACTTGGGATCGACCATGATCTTGTCTTCGAGCGAGCCCTTGATCGCCGGATCGGCGTTGGTCAGCCCGTCGTCGAGCGGCGCGAGATCGGCCTTGGTGTTCGGATTGTCCCGGCAACCGGCAAGCGGCGCCGCAGCCATCATCAAGCCGGCAACCAGCCATTTTCCGCGCAACATCATCGCTAACACTCCCTTATCCTTGACGGGGAATGCCCGATCCCGGTCAAAAAGACCCAAAAAAAATGCGTTAACGAGCAGTGCTTTATCGTGCGAAAACTGTCTCGGAGCGAGACGCTTTTGCAAGTCCGTCCGCGCTCAGGGCAAGAGTTCCCTGCGCTTGACACGCCAGGAATCGGCGCTTTGGGTCCATGCGTCGACCGGGGCATCCTCAAAGGGGGCGGGCAGGCGCGTCGGCCCGCTGTTCGTCGCGCCAAGCCGTTTGGCGAGTGCCTGCGAGCGCGTGTTGGCGGGGTCGATGCTGTGCATAAGCTCAGGCCATTTCAGGAATTCGACCGCGAAATCGCATGCCGCCACAGCGCCCTCGAACGCATAGCCCTTGCCGGCAAATCGGGCGCTGACGCCATAACCGATTTCGGGCGCGGGCCAGCCGTCGGGCTCCCACGGGCCGAGCCGTCCGACCCATTCGCCCGTCGCGCGCTCGATGACCGAGAACATGGAAAAGCCGCGGATGTGCCATGCGCCCGCGAGCGTGCACCACATGCGCCACGCCTGCGAACGCGGACAGGTGCCCCCGATGAAGCGCATCGTCTCCTCTTCGGTGCACATTTCGGCGAAGGCGTCGAAATCCTCGGTCGCGGGAGGACGGAGGATCAATCGCTCGGTGACGAGCAGGGGGCCATTCAACATCTCTCTCTCCCGCAGCGGTGGCCGACGCTTCTGCGGCAAGAGGAGGTTTTGGGCAAGCAGTTGGAGGGATACGCTTGAGGGCACCGGGGTTAACCGGTGCCCTCTCCATCTGGTTTACGGGCGGAGGGGTCTCGAGCCCATATCCCAAATGGCTAGCGATGATCCCTTAGCGGCAGCGATATTTGTCGCGGTCGATTTCGCGGCCGAGGAGCGCGCCGCCCGCGGCGCCGAGGACGGTGCCGAGCAGCTTGTCGCCGCCGCCGGCGATCTCGTGGCCGGCAAGGCCGCCGACCGCGCCGCCGATGAGCAGGCCGGTCGTGCCATTGTCCTTCTTGCAGCGATAGCGGCCATCGCGATCGCGCCAGATGCGGGTGTCGTTACCGATGCGTTCGTCACGCGCATAATAGCGGCGATCCTTGCGCTTGCGGTAGAAGTCCGACGATTGTTCGAACTCGTGATATCCCGGCGCCTTGGCGGGCGTCGTGACGCCTGCGTGCAACGGCGTCGTGCCAAGGACGCTGGCGGCGACGAAAGCGCCCATCAGGCCTTTGGTCAAGATACGCATAAAAAATCCTTTCCTGGTCTCGGCGCTTCATTCCCTCGACGGGACCGGGCGCTTCGAAGGGCAAAACGAGCCGGGTCCATACCCCGTTGCATGAACCTGAGGCAACGAGACGAGGCGAGCGGATCCATCGACGAACCGAAAGGGTCTTGCCGCACCGGCGGCGGCGTGCGACAACTCCGTCATGCTCAATATCGGATCGCTCGTCATTGGCGTTATCGCGCTGGTTCTGGCCGTTTTCGCCTTTATTCCGCTGCTCGGCTGGGCGAACTGGGTGATCATACCTTTTGCGGTCATCGGGCTCGCGTTGGGCGCGATGTCGGACAAGACGAGCGGGCGGAACCTCAATATCGTCGTCATCGTCATCGGCGTGATTCGCCTGATGCTGGGCGGCGGCATCATCTGATCCTTTAGATAGTCCAGAGAGCCATGGCACAGACACCGGCCCCCGCGGGGAGCAACCAGGGCGGCTTGCCCTACGCGCTTGCAGCCTATGGCATCTGGGGCTTCGTCCCGCTTTTCTTCAAATTGCTGAGCAGCGTCCCGCCGGTCGAGGTGCTCGCGCAGCGGATCATCTGGTCGCTGCCGCTCTGTTTCGTGATCATGCTGTTCCGGCGGCAGATCGGCGATTATCTGGTAGCGCTGAAGGATTGGCGGACGCTGCGGCTGCTGATCGCGAGCGCGCTGCTGATCGCGGTCAACTGGCTCGTCTATATCTATTCGATCTTCACCGACCATGTGCTCGCGGCGAGCCTCGGCTATTATCTCAACCCGCTGGTCAACGTGATGCTTGGCATGATCTTCCTCGGCGAGCGACTGTCGAAGCTGCAACTGGCGGCGGTCGTCATCGCGGGGATCGGCGTCGCGATCCTGCTTGCGGGTGCGCTCGATACGCTGTGGATCAGCCTGACGCTCGCTTTCTCGTTCGGCATCTACGGGCTCATTCGCAAGATCGTGCCGGTCGGCTCGCTTCCGGGGCTTGCGATCGAGACGACCGTCCTGCTCGTGCCGTCGCTGGCGGTCGCGGCCTTTTACCTGTGGGCTGGCGACGGACGCGGGTTCGGGTCGGACGGGTCGATCAGCGCGCTGCTCATGGCGGGCGGGATCGTGACGGCCGTACCGCTCCTGCTCTTTGCGACTGCGGCGCGGCGGATGAGCTATGCCGCGCTCGGCTTCGTCCAGTTCCTCGCGCCGACCGTGCAGTTCCTGCTGAGCCTGTTCGTTTTCCACGAACCGCTGAAGCCCGCGCAACTCGCCTGCTTCCTGCTGATCTGGGCGAGCATCGCGGTGTTCAGTTTCGACATGTGGCGCAAGATGCGCGCCGAGCGAATTATGCCGGCGGCCTAGTTTTTCTCGTCATGCCGGACTTGATCCGGCATCTACCGCGGCGCTGAAGTCATGGACCCCGGATCAAGTCCGGGGTGACGAAAATGAAAATCAGGCGAGCCGCCAGCCCAATGTTTCGCCGGCGTGGAAGGGGACGACCTCGCCGATGATGTCGGGAACGGTTACCGGGGCGCGTTCGAGCGTCACCGTGCCCTCATTGAGCGGCAGGCCGTAAAAGTTCGGCCCATGTTCGCTCGCAAAGCCTTCGAGCTTGTCGAGCGCACCGTCCTCGTCGAACGCGATCGCATAGCTTTCGAGCGCGTAGGGCGCGTTGAAGATGCCCGCGCAGCCGCACGACGCCTCCTTTGTATGCACGGCATGCGGCGCGCTGTCGGTGCCGAGGAAGAATTTGGGCGAGCCCGAGGTTGCCGCCTTGCGCACTGCGAGCCGGTGATGCTCGCGCTTCGCGACCGGCAGGCAATAGGCGTGCGGGCGGATGCCGCCGACGAGCATCGCGTTGCGGTTGATGTGCAGATGCTGCGGCGTGATCGTCGCGGCGACATTGACGGGGGCGTCGGCAACGAACTGCGCGGCCTCGGCAGTGGTGATATGTTCGAAGACGATCTTGAGGCCCGGCAGTGCACGCACCAGCGGTTCGAGCGTGCGTTCGATGAACACCGCCTCGCGGTCGAAGATGTCGACGTCGTGGTCGGTGACCTCGCCGTGGATCAGGAGCGGCATGCCGACCTCCTGCATCCGCTCGAGCACGGCCATGATGTTCGCGATGTCGGTGACGCCGTGCGCGCTGCCTGTCGTCGCGTGGGCGGGATAGAGCTTGGCAGCGGTGAACACACCTTCGGCATGGCCGCGCGCCATCTCGTCGGGGCTGCTGTGGTCGGTCAGATAGGCGACAATCAGCGGCGTGAAGTCGAGACTCGCCAGCACTGCGGCGTTGATGCGGTCGCGGTACGCGCGGCCTTCCTCGGCGGTGGTCACCGGCGGCGACAGGTTCGGCATGACGATCGCGCGCGCGAACTGGCGCGCGGTATATTGCGCGACATGGTCGAGCATCGCGCCGTCGCGCAGGTGGACATGCCAGTCGTCGGGGCGGCGGATCGTCAGGCGGTCGGTCATCGTCGGGACTCGTCAACTTGTGGGTTGGTTTTGGCTGCCGCGTCCTTAGGGGCAGAACCCGCATATTGCACGCTCAAGGTTTGAAGCGATTTTGTTCAGTGTGAGGAGGCAAGGCGCAGGACCATGTCGATGGTTCAAGGCTTGCCGACGAAGCAATGGACAAAATCGGTGGGCGCCGAAATGGCTTCAATCTCGGGCTCGTGCGGCCTTGCGGGTAGCGATGCTACCCGCGGCGACCCCCCGAGCCCAATATTTTCGCCATTTCGACGCCTTGAGCGTGCAATATGCGGGTTCTGCCCCTAAATTATCGCCATGGCCAATACCACCCTGATCGATCGCGCCCTTATTCGTCTGTCGGGGGAGGACGTCCGCGGTTTCCTGCAGGGACTCGTCACCAATGACACGTCGGGCAATTTGCCGGTGTGGGCGGCGCTGCTGACCGCGCAGGGCAAGGCGCTTTTCGATTTCCTGATCTGGGGCGACGGCGACGATGTGTTGATCGACTGCGAGCGCGACGCGGCGGGCGATCTTGCCAAAAGACTGATGCTCTATCGCCTGCGCCGGGCGATCACGATCGAACGCGAACCCGATCTGTGCGTTCATTGGGCGCCCGAAGGCGACCTTGGGGTCGTCGATCCGCGTTTGCCCGGACTTGGCCAGCGCTGGCTCGCGCCGGCCGGCGGCGAGGAGGGCGCCGATGCAGCCTGGCTTGCGCACCGGCTGGCGCTGGGCGTCACTGAGGGACGCGCGGAACTGGGCGACGGGACGACGCTGTGGCTCGAATGCAATGCTGCCGAGCTCAACGGTGTCAGCTTCGCCAAGGGCTGCTACGTCGGGCAGGAAAATACCGCGCGGATGAACTGGCGGCAGAAGGTCAACCGGCGGCTTGTCGTCGTGCCGATTGCCGAAGCGGACGAAAAGCGGCAGGTGACCGCCTATCCCGATCTTGGCTGGTCGGTTGAGCATCGGCGGACCGAGGCGATCGATGCCGCTGCTGCGCCCGCATGGTTGCGCGAGGGGCTGGCCGCCGGTTCATGACAGATGCAGCCTTTGCTGCTAGATTGCCGGCCATGCGTGCAAAGCTGATTTCGTCGGCGCTCGTCGCCGCTTTCGCCCTGGCGGCGCCCGCCCTCGCCGCGCCGATTTCGCTGTTGCCGATCGGACCCGAGGCCGCAGTGCCAGCATCGAGGCTGGCGCCGTTGGCCGCGGACTCGGCGTGGAAGCCCCGTTTCGAGGCGGCGGCGGCTGAACTCGTTGCGGCGCTGCAGTCGCGCGACGAGGCCCGATGGGCCCCGATGCTGGGCGGGCAATGGCTTGCCGCTGCCGACCGTGATCGCGTGAAGACGATGCTTGTCGATCCGCGCAGCCCCTTCCACCATGCGCTGTTTTCGCGCGGCTATACGCATCGTGCGATTTTTGGCTGGAGCGCACCCGCGTCGCTGAGTGCCGACGAGCGCGCGGCGATCGAGGCGGGGAAGGAGGCCGAGGCGCTCGTGTGCTGGTCGGCGGGCGGCGATGGCGCAGGGCCTTGGCCGGCGACGGTGCGCGAGGCAGACAACGGACCGGGGCGGCCCTATGCCTGCGCGCGGATTGCATACAGCATTCGTGGCGAGGCACCGGTCTGGCGGGCGTTCATCGAGCAGGGCGACGCCGGCGTCGCCGCGAACGCGAGTGTCGACGGACCGGCTTAACCAATCCCCAACGCAAATATGCGACAAGCCCGCCGATGATAGGGCGTTTTCTTGGCTTGGCCGCCGGAATTACGGTGGTGTCGGTCGGCGTGGCGGGGGTTGCCGGCCGTTCGGCGCGCGACGACGCGGGCGCGCCGGCAGCCGCAACATCGGACAATGGCAACTGGACGACCGAGCCGCGCAAGGGCGGCTGGTCATCGTCGACCGACGGTGAAGCGTCGGGCGGCGAAGTCCGGCTGGGCCGGTCGGGCGATTCGCATTTCTATGCCGACACCGAAGTCGACGGGACCAGCATCCGCATGATGGTCGACAGCGGCGCCTCGATCGTCGCGCTGACGCGCCGCGATGCCGAGGCGATCGGGATCGACGTCGACCGGTTGCCGATCGGCGGCATGGCGCAGACTGCCGGCGGCGATGTCCCGATGCGCACGGTGATGCTCGATAGCGTCGAAGTCGAGGGAATCGAGGTGCGCGGGGTGCAGGCGGCGGTGATCGACGCCGACATGGGTGTATCGCTGCTTGGCCAGAGCTTCCTGTCGAAACTCGATGCGGTGAATGTCGAAGGCGACACGATGACGTTGCGCTGAGCGCCGGTCGCTAGACGGAGGCGCTTTCACGGGCTGACGCAGGATTGTCCTGAGCTTCGATGGTTCGGTCCTGCGCGGATCGCCCAGATAGATTTCATGGTGCGGGCCGTTGAAGGCCATCTTCCTTCCCGGCATCACGACGTCGTGAAGACGGGCGAGAACCGGGCCTTCATCGTCATAGCTTCCGACATGCAGAATCTGGAGCGAGAGCCCCTCGTGATAATCCTCCAGTCGCAGCGTTTCGGGAGGCGAGCCCGATTTTCGGCCCGTCTTCGCGACGCCCTCTTCGAACATGACATGCGTGACGAATTCGGGAACGAGGATCATCATCGTCCAGCGCCACAAGTGCTTGTCGCGCGTGGCGAAGCTTCGGGGATCGTCGGCGGACCACAGGCCTTCGAGCGGCGGGACGACATAATCCCTGCCCAGTGCCGATCTGGCGGCGAATTTCATCGCATAGCTGACACCGTAGAGCCACTCGACCGCGGCGCGATAGGCGGGCGCCGTGTTGGGGTCGCCTTTGCCGTCGACCTTGACGAACTGCATCGGCGGCACGTCGACCGCGACGAACTCGTCCGACGGGGCGGTATACAGACGCTTGAGCGTCTTTTTGAAGTCGACCTTGTCCATATCGGTCCGTCTATCACAGGCGGGCGCTTGCAGGCAGGGGCGAGGCCAATCCCGCCCTTGCCAACCGGACGCATTTTCCCCACATCGGCCGCCATGAACGCTCCCAATCCTCCGATGCGCGCGGCGATCGTGCCCGTGACCGCCTTCCAGCAGAATTGCACCTTGCTGTGGTGCACCGCGACGAACAAGGCGGCTTTCGTCGATCCCGGCGGCGACCTGCCCAAGCTGAAGGAAGCGGTCAAACAGACCGGGGTCGAGGTCGAGAAGATCCTCGTCACGCATGGCCATATGGACCATTGCGGTCAGGCCGGGATGCTCGCGAAGGAACTGGGCGTGCCGATCGAGGGGCCGCACGAGGATGACCGCTTCTGGATCGAGGCCTTCGCAGAGGATGGCGCGCGCTTCGGCATGGTCGGCGAATCGTTCGAGCCCGACCGCTGGCTCGTCGACGGCGATACCGTCACCGTCGGCAATCTCGAGATCGATGTGATCCATTGCCCGGGGCACACGCCGGGACATGTCGTCTTCCACCATGCACCGTCGAAGCTCGCGATCGTCGGCGACGTGATCTTTCAGGGGTCGATCGGCCGCACCGACTTTCCGCGCGGAAATCACCAGCAATTGCTCGCATCGATCACGCAGAAATTATGGCCGCTCGGCGGCGACACGACCTTCCTGCCGGGGCATGGCGCACACAGCAATTTCGCCCACGAACGGCGGACGAACCCGTTCGTGAGCGATATGGCGCTGGGTGGCTAGGGATTACCGCGGCGCGGCGACCGCCGTTTCCTCGATTTCGGTGGTCGTGATGCTGGTCGGCGTCAGATAGACGATCGCGAGCGCGCCGATCGCGAGGCCCAGCTGGGTCAGCATCGTGACGGTTGTGCCGACCATGCGACCCCACATCATTCCGTCCATGCCGAGCGCGTGCAGAATGCGGCCGACCAGATAAAGCGCGCCGACGCCCCACAGCCACATCGAAGAGCCGAGGCCGAGTTCGACGAGGGCGAGCAGGATCAGCACGAAGGCGGTGTTTTCAACGAAATTGCTGTGTGCGCGCATGCGGCGGGTCAAAAGGTCGTTGCCGCCATCGCCGATGAAGACCTTTTCCTTCGTGCGTACCCGCCCGACACGCACGCTGAGCCACAAGTTAAGCAGCGCCGCGCCGGCGGCGATGGTCAGGCTGATTGGCAGGATTATCATATTGCTTCCCCCTTGTTGGCCGGCGGTGCGGCGTCGACGGGGTTTGGCATCGCGACGGGGGCAGGACAAGAGTGCCATTTTTCGCCTCGTCATCCCGGATTTGATCCGGGATCCGCGACCTCGCGCCGGGATGGACCCCGGATCAAGTCCGGGGTGACGAAGGAGAGGTTTGGTAAGGCCGGTTATCGCACGCCCGTCAGGGGTTGCCTTTGCGGGCAAAAACGCTATAGCCGCGCCCGATCCGGCACCCGACACCATCAGGCGTTGAGGCACCTTCCGGCGGAAGATTTTTCCTGCTGCCATCTGGCAGGATTGGGCTTCGGCGTGGCGGGCGGGCCAGTCATTCCCGGTAACGGGCCTGACAACTCCGGGTAGCCGATTCGTGACACACTATTTAAGAATGCAGGAAAAATCATGGCCGTTCCCAAGCGAAAAACCTCGCCCTCGAAGCGCGGCATGCGTCGCAGCCACGACAGCCTGAAGGTCGAAGCCTTTCAGGAATGCCCGAACTGCGGCGAACTGAAGCGCCCGCACAACCTCTGCAACGCCTGCGGCCATTATAACGGCCGCGAAGTGGTGTCGGTCGGCGCATAAGCATTAGCCGGAGGGCGTCCTGATGGCACTGACACCGCGAATCGCAATCGATGCGATGGGCGGTGACGTCGGCGTGCGCATGATGCTCGCCGGCGCCGCGATGGCGCGCCACAAGCACGACGGCCTTCGCTTTCTCCTCGTCGGCGACGAGGTGCAGATCAAGGCGGCGCTCGAAAACCACCCGAACCTGCGCGCGGCGTCGGACATCATCCATACCGATGGCGTCGTGACGGGCGAGGACAAGCCAAGCCAGGCGCTGCGCAAGGCGAAGAGCACCTCGATGGGGCTGGCGATCGATGCGGTGAAGCGCGGCGACGCCGGCGGCGCCGTATCGGCGGGCAATACCGGCGCGCTGATGGCGATGGCCAAGCTGGCGTTGCGCACGATGCCGGGGATCGACCGGCCGGCGCTCGCGGCGCTGCTGCCGACGCTCGGCGACAATGACGTCGTGATGCTCGATCTGGGCGCCAACACCGATTGCGACGCCAACAATCTTATCCAGTTCGCCGTCATGGGCGCCGCTTATGCGCGCACCGCGATGGGACTGGAAAAACCGCGCGTCGCGCTGCTCAACATCGGTACCGAGGAACTGAAGGGCACCGACGAGATCCGCGACGCCGCAGCGCGGCTGCGCGAGGCGCACGGGCTGCCGATGGAGTTCACCGGATTCATCGAAGGCGACAAATTGTCGCGCGGCAATGTCGACGTGATCGTCCACGACGGTTTTTCGGGCAATATCGCATTGAAGACGATCGAGGGAACAGCCCGCTTCGTCACCGACCTGCTCCGCCGCGCCTTTACCAGTTCGACACGTTCGAAGATCGGTTTTCTGATCTCGCGTCCGGCGACCGAACTACTGCGGCACCATCTCGACCCCAACAACCATAATGGCGCAGTGTTCCTCGGCCTTAACGGCGTGGTGCTCAAGAGCCATGGCAGCGCCGATGCCAAGGGGGTCGCCAACTGCGTCCACCTCTGCGCCGAGCTGATCGAAAAGGATATCACGCGTCAGGTGACCGAGGATCTCGCGAATTTTCGTAGCGGCGACGCGGCATGACGCTGCGCGCGATACTGGCTGGCACCGGCTCGGCACTGCCGCGCACGCGCGTCTCGAACGAAGAACTCGCCAGGCGCGTCGACACGAGCGACGAGTGGATCGTCGAGCGCACCGGCATCCGGTTTCGCCACATTGCCGAACCCGACGAGACGACGGCGACGCTCGGCGCCGATGCGGCGAAGCAGGCGCTCGCCGCCGCCGGGCTTGAACCGTCCGATATCGGCCTGATCATCGTCGCGACCGCGACCCCCGACAACACCTTCCCCGCCAGCGCGACCAAGGTGCAGGCGCTGCTCGGAACGCCCGATTGCATCGCATTCGACGTCGCGGCGGTCTGCTCGGGCTTTCTCTATGCCGTGTCGGTCGCCGACTCGATGCTGCGCACGGGCGCGGCAAAACATGCGCTGGTGATCGGCAGCGAAACCTTCAGCCGCATCCTCGACTGGGAAGACCGCACGACCTGCGTGTTGTTCGGCGACGGCGCGGGGGCGATCATCCTGTCCGCCGAAGAGGTCGACGGCGACCGCGGTATCCTCGCGACCCGGCTCCACGCCGAGGGAAAATACGCAGATATGCTCTATGTCGACGGCGGGCCGTCGACCACGGGGACCGTCGGCCACGTCCGGATGCAGGGCCGCGAAGTCTTCCGCCACGCCGTGACCAACCTCGCCTCCGTGCTCGGTGAAGTCATGGCCGACGTCGGCCTTTCGGCGGAAGAGATCGACTGGGTCGTGCCGCATCAGGCAAACCGCCGCATCATCGACGCGACCGCGAAAAAGCTGGGTTTGCCGGCCGAGCGTGTCGTGCTCACGGTCGATCAGCACGCCAACACGTCGGCAGCTTCGGTGCCGCTCGCGCTCGACCTCGCCGTACGCGACGGGCGGATCAAGCGCGGCGACCTGGTGGTGCTCGAGGCGATGGGCGGCGGTTTCACCTGGGGTGCCGCAGTCCTGCGCGTCTGACGCTTCGATCCGGCGCGTCAACTTCTCCTTCCATCCGTTTCAGTTTGGCGGATTAATTCGCATTTGTTACATATGGCAACGGGACTCGTGACGGTGGGGGCTGTCAGGACCCGATCGTGATTTTTCGCTTCAGGAGGGGGAAGGGATTAATATGACCGCAGGGACTCTTACACGCGCCGATATCGCGAGCCGCATCAACCAGCAGATCGGCCTGTCGCGCAATGAATCGGCCGCCATCGTCGAATCGATTCTCGATCATATGTCCGACGCACTCGCGGTCGGGCAGAACGTCAAGATTTCGGGCTTCGGCACTTTCGTGCTGCGCGACAAGGCGCAGCGGATCGGACGCAATCCCAAGACCGGTATCGAAGTGCCGATCCTGCCGCGACGCGTCATGACCTTTCGCGCCAGTCAGACGATGCGCGCGCGCGTTGCGGGCAAATAAGGCAGGGCATGTCGGCATTTGACAGTTCCCACGATGGCGGCAAGGCGTCCGGCGCCATGCTCGCCATCGGCGAACTGGCCGAGCGGATCGGGGTGCCGACCCACGTCCTGCGCTATTGGGAAACGCGTTTTCCCCAGCTGAAGCCGCTCCAGCGATCGGGCCGCCGCCGCTATTATCGCGCCGAGGATGTCGCGCTCGCCGAGCGGATACACCATCTGCTGCATGTGCAGGGTTTTACCGTCGAGGGCGCGCGCAAGGCGCTGTCGGATGTCAGGCCCGTTGCGCCGCCGGTTTCCGGGGCCGCAGAGCGGCCGTCACCCGAATTGGCGTCCAATGGCGTTCCGGTCGCCGCGTTGATCGCGCTGCGCCAGCGGCTCGCTGCCGCGCTCGGCTGAGCGTCAGTCGTTGTCCATCGCCGGCGCGAGCGCCGGGTCGAGGTCGCGCGGACGGATGAAGCTCGCAAAGTGTGCCTTATTCACATCGAGGTCGTGCCAGTCGGTGATGTCGAGTTCGAGCCGTGCGAGCGCCGAGGTCGGCAGCTTTTCCTCGACCTTCGTGCGAAGGTCGTCGTCCGGCGATTCGGGAACAAGCATCAGAATCAGGTCCTCTAGCCCCGGATTATGTCCCGAAATCAGCAGGTGCCGGGCATCGCGGCCGGTGTCGCGGATCACGTCGATCAGCGTTGCAGCCGACGCGAGATAGATACGCCGGTCCCAGTGCGGTTCGAGCGCGTCGAGATCGGCGGCGGGCTGGAAGATGTCGAGCGTTTCGGTCACGCGTACCGCGGGCGAGGCGATGATGCGGTCGACGGGCAATTTCTGGCGTTTCAGCCATTGGCCGATCAGTTCGGCGCCGCGCGCGCCGCGCTTGTTGATCGGACGGTCGAAATCGCGCTCGACCTGCACGTCCCAACCCGATTTGGCGTGGCGCAGGATGGTCAAAGTCTTCAAGATGTCTCCCCGCGTTCCCGCGCTTTTGCTCTCGTTCGGCGATCTTGTGCCGGAAACTTATGACGGTGAAAAGGCCGCGAAGGCGCTTTTTCGCCTTTCCACATTCGCTGCGGCGACATGGTTGACCGCTTCGTCGAGCGGCAGGCGGCGGATCGGCGTGCCTTCGGGAAAGGCGCTCAGCAGCCGCGAGGGAAAGCTGGGCGAAAGCATCACGAACTGGCCGAAATCGTCGGCGCGGCGGATCAGGCGCCCGAACGCCTGTCCGATGCGCGCGCGGATCACCATATCGTCATAGGCGCTGCCGCCCTGCGCCGCGCGGCGCGCCGCGTGGAGGATGGTCGGGCGCGGCCAGGGCACACCCTCCATCACGACGAGGCGGAGCGAATCGCCGGGAACGTCCACCCCGTCGCGCAGCGCGTCGGTGCCGAGCAGCGAGGCGTGCGGATCGGCGCGGAAGATGTCGACGAGCGTGCCGGTGTCGAGCGGATCGACATGCTGTGCGAAGAGCGGCAGCCCAGCGCGCGCGAGCCGGTCGGCGATACGCGAATGAACGATGCGCAGCCGCCGGATCGCGCTGAACAGCCCCAGCGCGCCGCCGCCCGACGCTTCGATCAGCCGGCTGTACGCGCCGGCGAGCGCGGGCAGGTCGCCGCGCGCAAGGTCGGTGACGATCAGCACTTCGGACTGGCGGGCATAGTCGAACGGGCTCGGCACCGCGAAATGCTGGGTGCCGCCGTCCATATGGCGCGCGCCGGTGCGGATGTCGGCATCGGTCCAGCCGCTGCTGCGCCCGCCGCCCCGCAAGGTCGCCGAGGTGACGAGCACGCCCTGCGCCGGGCGATATACGACCTCGGCGATCGGGCGCGCCGGGTCGAGCCAGTGGCGGTGGAGGCCGCAGTCGAATTCGCGCCCGTCGTAGCGGTCAACCGCGAGCCAGTCGACGAAATCGGCGTCGGCGGGGCCTCCGACACGGCCGAGCAGCGAGAGCCAGCCGCCGAGCGTGTCGATGCGCGTGCCGAGGCTGTGCCGCGCACCGTCGACGCGGGCGCGGGCCTGCCCGTCGAGCCAGTCGGGCGGGTCCTCGATCAGCGCTTCGAGCCTTTTTCCGAGCGCCATCAACGGACGCAGCAGCGCCTCGAGCGCGTCGCTGGCGCCCGCGGCGGCGGTGACCAGTTCGGGATCGGGATCGGCGAGTTCGGTTTCGAGACCATAGCCGGTGTCGGCGGTGCGCGTGTCGACGGCGCGCGCATAGACCATGGCGCGCACCGCGACGAGCAGCCGCTCGATCGCGCCCCACGGCTCATTTTCGGAGAGGCGGCCGAGCCAGCCGTCGCCGGGAAGTTCGGCGGCAGCGGTTATCGCGGCCTGAATTGCGCGGTCGCCCACCTCGTCATAGCTCGCGGCATCGGCGAGCCGCGCGGCGAGCCCGCGCCGCCGGCCGCGCGACTTGCCCTCGGGGCCCAGTACCCAGCGGCGGATCTCGACCGCTTCCTGTCCGGTCAGCGCGGCGGCAAACATCGAATCGGCGGCGTCCCACAGATGGTGGCCTTCGTCGAAGATCAGCCGTGTCGCGGGGGCGCCGCCGTCGCGCGGCCGCGCGGCCTGCACCATCGTCAGCGCATGGTTGGCAATCACGATATCGGCCTGCGTCGCGGCGCGCGCCGAATGTTCGATGAAGCATTTGCGGAAATGCGGGCAGCCCGCATAGATGCACTCGCCGCGCCGGTCGGTGAGCGCCGTCGTGCCGTTGCGGCGGAACAGGGCAGGGAGCCAGCCGGGCAGGTCGCCGCCGATCATGTCGCCATCGCGCGTATAGGCGGCCCAGCGCGCGACGAGCTGCGCGAGGATCGCGGCGCGGCCCGAAAAACCGCCTTGCAGCGCGTCCTCGAGGTTGAGCAGACAAAGGTAATTCTCGCGCCCCTTGCGCACGACGACCTTTTCGCGGTGCGTAGCGGCGTCGGGGTAGAGCCTTTCGGTCTCGCGCGACAATTGCCGTTGCAGCGCCTTGGTGAAGGTCGAGATGCAGACGCTTCCCGCCGACTGGTCGATCCATTGTTTGGCGGGAGCGAGGTAGCCCAATGTCTTGCCGATGCCCGTGCCGGCTTCGGCGACGAGCATCTGCGGTGCGTCCTTGCGATCGCGCGGCGCGAAGATCGCGGCGGCGGCGCGGGCATAGTCCTGCTGCCCCGGGCGGCGCTCGGCGGCGTCGCCGGTCAGTCGGTCGAGCCGCGCGGCAACATCGGCCTCGTCGATCGTGACCTGGCGCGGTGCTCCCCGCGGCGGTTGTTCCTCCCATTCGGGCAGGCGCGCGAACAGCCAGCGCTCATTGGCGTCGGGTTGCGACAGCCGCGGCTGGACGAGCGGCGCCCAAGGCCAGCGCTGGCGCGACAGGGCTTGCACGCCGTGCCACGCGCCCTCGCGCTCGGGCCATCGGGGATCGTCGAGGCTGGCGAGCATCGCGGCGGTGGCCTGGGGCAGGAATGCAGCGATATCCTCTTCGCCCTTGGGCGACGCCAGGCCGACGGACGCGGCGATGCCCGCCGGGGTCGGCACCGCGAAGCGCGCCGGATAGAGGAAGGCGAAGAGTTCGAGCAGGTCGAGCCCCGACAGCTCGGGATAGCCGAGCCGGTCGCCGGTCAGGGTGGCGTTCAGCAGCAGGTGCGGGGTCGACGCGACCGCCGCGATCGCTTCGCCGCGCCCGACACGCTGCACGCGGCCGTGCGCGTCGGCGATCCAGATGCCGATATGGCTCGCATGGATCGCGGGCAGGGTAAGCGGGTCGGGGGCCATGGCTCCACGCTAGGGACAAAAGGCGAACACGGCAAGGCATCCGGCGGCGCCATGCTTTCTTCTTGCGGCGCGACCGAAAAGCGGGATGGTCCGGGGGGTCAAGGGGAAAGGATGAGTGGATGAGCGAGGAAGAGGCGATCGGTGCGGTGATCGACGAGATGTATGCCATGATCTCGGGGCCGAAGGGGCCGCGCGACTGGTCGCGGCAGGTGAATTGCTTTCACCCCGATGCACGGCAGATACGGACCTGGATCGATGCCGACGGACGCGCGATCTTCCGGAACATGGGGCTCGACGATTACGCCCGCGATACGACGCCCTTCTTTGCGGAGAATGATTTTTTCGAGATCGAGATCGCGCGGCGGATCGACGTGCTCGGCAATATCGCGCACGCTTGGAGCGCTTATGAAGCGCGCACGTCGCCGGGCGATTCCGCGCCCGAGCGGCGGGGGGTCAATTCGATTCAGCTGTTCAGGGACCCCGACTGCGGCTGGCGGATCATGACGATGATCTGGGACAATGAGCGCGAGGGCGTTGCGATCGCGCCCTTTTGAGGCCTAGCCGAGGCCTCGGCGTCCGAAGGTTGCGGGCCGGTTCGTATGGAAAAGCTGCGCCGGATCGATCACCGGGGCGGTTCGTGCGCGCTTGAGCGCATTGTAGAGCGGACCATGCGTCAGTTCATAGGGAAAGCGCACGCCCATGCGGTCATGTTCGGACCACATCACGACGGCATAGATGACCTGTCCGCCATAATGGATTTCGCAGCGCGAGCGCGCCGGCATGCTCGCGCCGTCGATCCGCGCCCCACCCTCGGACAAGTCGGTGATCCGCCCGTCGACGAAGTTGAGTACGCCATTGACGGTGACGTCGATCGAAACCGGAGTGCGCTTGTGGCCGCGGACTGCGGGAGTGCGAAAATTGTCCATGTGCGGGACGCTACGCCAGCATGGTAAATTTTCCGGTAACGATATTGGGTCGCCTTGGGACAATGTTGCAAGCTCTCGCGGACGATGGTCTATGCAAAGCATGGTCCGCCCGATCATTCTTTATGGCATCGCGCTTGCCGCCGCGGCGTTCCTGCTCGAATGGCTGAACTACAAGCATGTCGTGCACCGCTGGTCGACCGAATTTTATGTCGTCTGCGTTGCGGTCATTTGCGTCATGCTTGGCATATGGGCCGGCAACCGCCTGACCGCGCGCCCGCGCCAGGCTTTTGTACGCAACGATGCGGCGATCGCCGCTCTCGGGCTCAGCGCGCGCGAATGCGAGGTTCTGGAAATGCTGGCGGCGGGTCACGCGAACAAGGTGATCGCGCGCCAGCTCGATATTTCGCCCAACACCGTGAAGACGCATGTCGCGCGGGTTTACGAGAAGCTGGCGGTCGCCAGCCGGACGCAGGCCGTGCAAAAGGCACGGACGCTCGATATCCTGCCCTGAAATCGGACCAGATTGCCCAAATCACCCGTTTGGGCGATAGATTTCGGCCGTTGTTCCGGTTCAACCCGCATGGCATTCATCATATGGGGAGACAGGATCATGGGCAGGATCATCGGGGTTTACGGCGCCATCGCGGGCGTCATCGTCGTCATCGGCATGTTTATCAGCATCACCTTCGTCGCCGACCATGGCACGATGGGCATGGTCGCCGGCTATCTGTCGATGCTGGTTGCGTTGCTGTTCGTTTTCATCGGCGTGAAGCGTTACCGCGATGTCAATCTGGGCGGCGTGATCACCTTCTGGAAAGCGCTCGGCGTCGGGCTTGGTATCGGGCTCGTCGCTTCGCTCTTCTACATCCTCGGCTGGGAACTTTATATGTGGCAGACCGGCGGGACCTTCATGGCCGACTATATCGCCAAGAGTGTCGAGGACATGCGCGCCGCCGGCAAACCGGCGGCTGAGATCGCGCAATTCTCGTCCGAGATGGGCGCGATGGCGGAGCAGTACAAGAACCCGCTGTTCCGCATGGCGCTGACGCTGACCGAGATATTCCCCGTCGCGCTGTTGGTGTCGATCGTGTCGGCCGCGCTGCTGCGCCGGAGCGGTTTCATGCCCGCGACGCAGCCGCGTGGTTGAGGAGTGAAGGGAAGCGGGCCGGTACGCGTCCGGTCTTCTTCCCATCCTCGCTTCTTGCCGCTATGGGCGCGGCATGACTGACTTGCACCTTCATCCTTCGCTGCGCGAACCCGCGCAAACGTCCAAGGCTTGGCCGTTCGAGGAAGCGCGCAAGCTGGTCAAACGCTATCCCGATGGCAAGCCCGGCGGCGGGGCGGTTATCTTCGAGACCGGCTATGGCCCCTCGGGTCTCCCGCATATCGGCACCTTCAACGAAGTGCTGCGCACGACGATGGTCCGCCGCGCCTATGAAGCGCTGACGGGCGGAGCGCCGACGCGCCTTATCGCGTTCAGCGACGACATGGACGGGCTGCGCAAGGTTCCCGACAATGTGCCGAACGGCGATATGCTGCGCGAATATCTGGGAAAGCCGCTGACCGCGATCCCCGATCCGTTCGGCAAATATGAAAGTTTTGCGCATCATAACAATGCGATGCTGCGCGAATTTCTCGACCGGTTCGGCTTCGAATATGAATTCGTCAGCTCGACCGAGCGCTACAGGGCGGGCGCGTTCGATGAGGCGCTCAAGAACGTCCTGCGCCACGATCAGGACATTCTCGACATCATGCTGCCGACGCTTCGCGCCGAGCGCGCCGCGACCTATTCACCGATCCTGCCGGTCAGCCCGAAGTCGGGGATCGTGCTGCAGGTGCCGGTAACGGTCGTCGATGCCGATGCCGGCCTTGTATCGTTCGAGGATGAGGGTGAGACGATCACCCACTCGATCCTCGGCGGCGGCGCGAAGCTGCAATGGAAGGTCGACTGGGCGATGCGCTGGGTCGCGCTGGGCGTCGACTACGAGATGTACGGCAAGGATCTGACCGACAGCGGCGTGCAGTCGGGCAAGATCGCGAGGGCGCTCGGCGGGCGCAAGCCCGAGGGGCTGATCTACGAGATGTTCCTCGACGAAAAGGGCGAGAAGATTTCGAAGTCGAAGGGCAACGGCCTCTCGATCGAGGAATGGCTGAGCTATGGCAGCGAGGAAAGCCTCGCTTTCTTCGCCTTCCGCGAGCCCAAGGCGGCGAAGCAGCTGCATATCGGCGTCGTTCCCAAGGCGGTTGACGAATATCTGCAGATGCGCGGCAATTATCCGGCGCAGGAGCCCGACAAGAAGCTCGGAAACCCCGTGCATCATGTCCATGTCGCGCGCGGGCAGAACGTTCCGACGTCCGAATTGCCGGTGACCTTCGGGCTGCTGCTCAACCTCGTCGGGGTGATGGGCGCCGATGCGTCGAAGGAGCAGATCTGGCGTTACCTCGGCCAATATGTCGCAGGCGCCGATGCCGCGACCTGGCCCGAACTCGACCGGCTGATCGACAATGCGATGGCGTATAACCGCGACTATGTTGCGCCGACGCTGAAGCGCCGCAAACCGGCAGGCGGCGAGGGCGCGGCGCTGAAGGAACTCGACGGCAAGCTGGCGGCGCTGCCCGTCAATGCCTCGGCCGACGATATCCAGAACATCGTGTACGAGATCGGCAAGAATGACGCGTATGGGTTCGAAAACCTGCGCGACTGGTTCAAGGCGCTCTATGAAACGCTGCTCGGATCGAGCGCCGGGCCACGGATGGGCAGCTTCATCGCGCTGTTCGGGATCGACAACACGCGGCGGCTGATCGCCGAGGCCTTGGCCTGAGGAGGATAGGATGGCGGGTTACGAACTGGCGCAGATCAACATCAGCCGCTTTCGCTTGCCGTCCGACCATGTCGCCAACCGCGATTTCATGGACGCGCTCGACCATGTGAACGCGGTGGCCGAGGCGGCCGACGGCTTTGTCTGGCGCCTGACCGGCGAGGGCAATAATGCGACCGACGTGGCAGTTACCGACGATCCGCACGTTATCGCCAACATGTCGGTGTGGCGCGATCTCGATGCGCTCGCCACCTATGTTTATCGCACATCCGATCACCTTGCGATCATGAAGCGGCGCAAGGAATGGTTCGACCACAAGGACTCCCGTGTCGCGCTCTGGTGGGTTCCGGCGGGGCATCGCCCGACCGTCGCGGAAGGCATGGTGCGGATCGCGACGCTCGATGCGAACGGCCCGACCGCCGACGCCTTCACCTTCAAGCGGCCTTTTGCCGCCCCCGATGGCACCCCGGCGCTGCCGGTGCAGGACGAATGCGCGTGAGCGATATGATCGATATTTTCACGACCGGCGGGACGATCGACAAGGTCTATTTCGACGCGCTTTCGGAGTTCCAGATCGGCCCCGCGGCAATCCCCGACATGCTGCGCGAGAACAATGTCCATGTCCCGCACCGCGTCACGCAGCTGATGCGCAAGGACAGCCTCGAGCTGGACGACGCCGACCGCGAGACGATCCGCGCCGCGGTCGCCGCGAGCGACGCCTCGCGCATTCTCGTCACGCACGGCACCGACACGATGGTCGTCACCGGCCGCGTGCTCGCGGGGATTGCCGGCAAGACGATCGTGATGACGGGGGCGATGCAGCCCGCGTCGGTGCGCGCGAGCGATGCCGAGTTCAACGTCGGCTTCGCGCTCGCCGCCGTGCAGACGCTGTCGCCCGGGGTCTATGTCGCGATGAACGGGATGATCTTCGACCCCGAAAAGACGGTCAAGGACCGCGCCGGGGCGCGTTTCGTCCAGCAGGGCTGATCAGCCCGCCGCGGTCACCTGTCGCAACACCGCGGCGTAATCGGGCGCGATCGTCATCTCGCCATGCCGCCCCGCGCGACCGAGCGCGGCATGGACCTCCGGCAATCGATAGCAGGGTACGCCCATGAACAGATGATGTTCGGCGTGATAGTTCACCCAATATGGAGCGACCGTTGCGCGCGCGAGCCAGCCCGCGCGGGTGGTCCGCGCGTGGGTGAAGGGATCCTCGCTGCCCGTGGTTGTACAGGCATGTTCGGCGATGTTGCGGATGCGGAGATACAGCTGAAAGGTCGTCGCCAGCCCCGCTAGCCAGAGCAGCCAGGGCGTCCAGCCGTAGAGCGCGAGCGACAGGCCGAGCAATACCGCCTGCACCACGAGGAACCTGCCTACCGCGCGGGTCACCGCCATCGCGCCCGCGACGTCGATCGTCGGTGACGTCATGCCGTCGTCGGACTGTTTGTTGAACGGCGTCCCCGCCTTGGTGCTTGCACCGCGTTCCGGTCCGCGCTCGCCGCGCAACATCGCCTTGAGGCCGGCGAAGGCGAAGCCGAACTGCGCGATCCGCTGCTTGAAGAAGGTCTGGCCGGTCAGGTCGCGCGCGACCTTGCGCCAAAGGCTCGCGCGTGTGGTGGGGAAGGGCCTGGACAGCGACAGGTCGGGGTCTTCGGGCTGTTGCGTGAATTTGTGATGCTGGAGATGATAGGTGCGGTACGCGATCAGGTCCGACCCGACAGCCGCGCCGGTCAACCATTGGCCGAGGAAATTGTTGAGCTTGCGGTTCGGATGGAGCGCGCCGTGCGCCGCATCGTGCATCAGGATCGCGAGTCCGAGCTGGCGCCCGCCGACGAGGATGATCGCCAGCAGCCATGCGACCGGGTTCTGCGACCATGCAGCGAGGCCGACGAGCGCGAGGCTGACGATCCACGCATGCGCGACGAGCCAGATGCCACGCCATGATGACGCGCGCGTAATCGCCGACCATTCTGCGCGGTCGAAAAAACGGTCGGGCGGGAAAAGGCGAACGGCGGGCATGTCCTTGACATAACAAGTTGCGAACCGAAACGTAACCCCTTCCGTTTTGGCACAATATCGGCGGAAGTCAGGGCGCTGCGGTAAGGATTTGGAAACCCCTTTTTGGCCACTGAAAGTCGCGACCAGAGAAGCGGGGAAGATCGGGAAATTGGGGGTTCGGCATAACATGATCCGGCCGGGAACCGGCGAATCGCCAGCGGGCGAATCGTTGTTCGACTCGCCCGAATTCGTCGCACAGATGATGCGTGTGGCGAAGCTGTGGCATTATGTCCTGATCGGCCGCACCCTCGCATTCCTGACCTTTGCCTTCCTGCCCGGCGTCGCGGGCTTTCTCGATCGTCCGTCGCACTGGCTCGTGATGGCGGCCGGCCTTCCGTGCGATGTGGTGCTGACGGTAATCGGGCAGGCGATGCGGAGGCCGAGGCCGATCTCCAACGAGCGCGTCCGGCTGATGGCGATGCTCTGTATGGGGCTGATCGTGCTGGGTACGCTGCTCGGTGCGGCGGGCATCTTTGCCGCGATCGCAATTCCCGATGGCAGCCGCTATTTCGACGCGTTCACGGCGATCGGGATCGGATCGCTTCTTGTCGCGGCGTCGGCGGCGGCGATCGCACGCCCGGCCTTTTTTGCCTTCGCCGGCGCAACCGCGCTCGGCGGCGCTATCGGCGTTGCTTCCTGGCCGTTCGCGGTTGCGGGTTTTGTCTTCCTCGGCCTCCTGATCCTGATGATGCGCGAGGACGTGCGGCACCAGCGTCGCGCGACGCGTGCCGCGCGACTGGGGGTCAGCGAGCAGCAGCGCGCGTTGAACCTGATGCGCGATTTCGAGCGTGCGGGGCGCGGCTGGTTCTGGGAAACCGATCGCAACGGTCAACTCGTCTATATCTCGCCGACGGTCGCCGCCCGGCTCGATCGGCCGTTATCGGACCTGCTCGGTCATCCCTTTACCGATATCATCCGCAAGCGGAGCGGCCGGGACGAAAACGAGGAGCGCACGCTGGGGTTCAGCCTGTCGTCGCGCACGCCTTTCAAGGAATTGACGGTACAGGCCGCGGTACCGGGGGAGGAACGCTGGTGGTCGATCTCGGGCCAGCCGATCAGCAACGAGTTTGGCAATTTCCAGGGATTCCGCGGCAGCGGCACCGACTTGACCGACAAGAAAAGGTCCGAGCGGGAAATCAACCAGCTCGCGCGCTACGATACGCTGACGGGGCTCGCCAACCGGCGTCATATCACCGACCTGCTCGAACGCGCGCTCAAAAGCCACAGCGGCCAGCCGCAGCCCTGCGCCCTGCTGCTGATGGATCTCGACCGGTTCAAGGCGGTGAACGATACGCTGGGTCATCCGATCGGCGACCAGCTGTTGCAGCAGGTTGCGGGGCGGCTGACGCAGATCGTCGGCGACAAGGGGCAGGTCGGGCGGCTTGGCGGCGACGAGTTCCAGATCGTCGTGCCGCAAATGGGCCAGCCCGAAAAGCTTGCGGGCATCGCGAATGCGATCATCCTCAGCCTGGCAAAGCCGTTCGCGATCGAGGGGGAACAGGTGCGCATCGGTTCGTCGATCGGGATCGCGGTGTCGGACGGGGCGGGGGTGAGCGCGCCGGCGCTCGTCCGCAACGCCGATCTTGCGCTCTATGCCGCGAAGGATGCGGGCCGCGGCGTCTATCGTTTCTATGCCGACGCGATGCACAACCAGGCGAGCGAGCGAAAGGCAATCGAGGATGCGCTGCGCGACGCGCTGGCGAAGGACGAGCTGAAGCTGCTGTACCAGCCGATCGTCGATGTCGGCAGCGAGCGGATCTCGGGGTTCGAGGCGCTGATACGCTGGAATCACGCATCGGGCGGGCTGATCAGCCCGTCGAAATTCATCCCGGTTGCCGAAGAATCGAACCTGATCGTACCGATCGGCGAGTGGATCATCCGGTCGGCTTGCGCGGCGATCGCGCATCTCGGGCCCGGTTACCGGATCGCGGTCAATGTCTCGCCGCGGCAGTTTGCCAATGAAAAGCTTCCCGCGACGATCCTGAGCGCGGTTTCGGCGGCAGGTATCCAGCCCGAGCAGCTCGAGCTGGAGATAACCGAGGGCGTCTTCCTCGATGAAAGTACGGAGAATCTGGAGATGTTCCAGAAGCTCAAGCGAACCGGCGTGCGGCTTGCGCTCGACGATTTCGGGACGGGCTATTCGGCGCTCGGCTATCTGAAGAAAGCGCCGTTCGACAAGATCAAGATCGACCAGAGCTTCGTCCTTGGTGCCGGCGACCCCAGCAGCATGAACGCGGCGATCATCTCGTCGATCGTCGGCCTCGCGACGGCGCTGAACATGGAAACGACGGCCGAAGGGGTCGAGACGCACGACGATCTGGCGCTCATTCGCGGGCTGGGGTGCAGCCACGTCCAAGGCTATATCTATGGCAAGCCCATGGATCTGGTCGAGGTCCTCACGCTACTCCGCGAGGGCGGCGGGCGCGTCGAGGCCAAGGGATACAAAAGCGCGCGCGCGCCGCGCCTGACGACCTTCCGGACGATCCAGGTCGACAGCGGCGGTTACCGATATGAGGCGATCGTCCGCAACATGTCGTCGCACGGCGCGCTGGTCGAAGGGCTATGGAATGTCCCGGTCGGCACGCGGTTGACGCTCGAATTCGGCGCCGAACAGGCGTTCATCGCCGAAGCGCGCTGGTCGGCGGGAAATCGTGTCGGCGTCCAGTTCGCGACCGCCATCGATATCGACGCGCTGATCGGTTCGAGGGTTGCGAATCCGGCGCGGAGACGCGTCTCTCGCGCCGCCTGACGGTTCGGGTCAGTCGGCGATCCGGCCGCGCGCCATCACCCAGTCGACCTTTTCGAGCGCGGTCACGTCGCTGAGCGGGTCGCCGCTGACCGCGATCATGTCGGCCGACATGCCGGGCGCGATGCGGCCGATCTCGTCTTCGAGCGACAGCAGCTTCGCGGCGACGGTGGTCGCGCTCGCCAGCGCCTCGCGCGGGGTCAGCCCATGTTTGACGAGCAGCGCGAACTCCTGCCCGTTGCGGCCATGCTCGAAGACACCGGCGTCGGTGCCGAAAGCGATCGGCACGCCGAGCGCCCTGGCGCGCGTCACCGCCTTGCCGACGTCGTTCAGCGTCATGCGCACCTTGTTTTCCACCGTCGGCGTGTAGATCCCCTTGCCGAGCCGCTCGCGAATGCCCTCGAACGCCATCAGCGTGGGCACGAGATAGGTGCCCTTCGCCTTCATCACCTTCAGCGTCGCATCGTCGGCAAATGTACCATGCTCGATGCTGTCGATGCCCGCGGCCGCCGAAGCGGTTATGCCGCCCGCGCCGTGCGCATGCGCCATGACTTTCAGGCCCAGCGAATGGGCGGTGTCGGCGATACTTTGCAACTCGGCGCTGGTGAAATGGCCTTCGAGCCCGCGCGCCTGCTGCGAGAGTACGCCGCCGGTTGCGGTAATCTTGATGACGTCGGCGCCGGCGCGCGACGCCTTGCGGACCTTTTCGGCGCATTCGAGCGCCCCGGTGCAGGTATAGCCCTGATCGAGCACGTCATGAATGTCCTCGCGGAAACCCGTCACGTCGCCATGCCCGCCGATGATCGACAGCGCGGGACCGGCGGCGACGATGCGCGGCCCCTCGATGAAACCGTTCGCGGTGCCACGGCGTAGCGCGTAGGCGGTATATTGCGCCGATCCCGCCTCGCGCACGGTCGTGAAGCCGGCACGCAGCGTGATCCCGGCATTTTTCGCACCGACGACGACACCCCATTCATCGGGATCGACGGCTTCGCTGCGATAGTCGCCGCCGGGGTCGCCGGTCAGGTGGACATGGAGGTCGACGAGGCCGGGGAGCAGGGTCTTGTCGCCAAGGTCGACGACTTCGGCGCCCGCGGGCGCTTCGACGCGGCCCGCAGCGATCGAGGTGATGCGGTCGTCGGTGATCGTGACGGTCGAGGGGCCCTGCGCGGGCTTGCTCGCGTCGGTGATGACGCGGCCCGCATAGACGACGGTGGTTTTCGCGTGCACGGTCGTGCCGAGCAGCGCGAGCGTCGCGGCGGCGACCACTCCGAATTTACGCATGAAATCTCCCCTGTCTGTTGGCGCCATCGTGGCGCCGAGGGCCGGGGAGGGCAAGCGGGAATGGCGGTACACCAAGCCGTTTTCCGGTCCAGTTCGCGCTTAAAGCCACAAAAGCCCCGCATATGCGCGTCGAAACTGTGTCCTTTGTGGCTTTAGGGGGAGTATCCCAAGGGCTGTTTGCGGAAGCCGACGATTTCAAAGAGCCAGCGGAGGCTGGCACGGTGGGATAATGTAGGACAGCGGTTTTTTGGGGGACGGTCGATGGCAGCATCGGGGTGGGAAGCGGTCGTTGCCTTCACCCCACTTCGTCATCCCGGGGCTTGACCCGGGATCCCGCTTTTGACGCATCCGCAGGCGCCTGATTTCAAGCGGGACCCCGGATCATGTCCGGGGTGACGGGGATGGGTAGGTCAGCCTTCGGCTGATTTCAACCGTTCCCCTCTTTCCGTTCGTGTCGAGCGAAGTCGAGACACCCATCGAGGAAACGCCTGGCCCGAGGGGCATCTCGACTTCGCTCGATGCGAACGGTCACTT